>Ga0075421_100003401_pt1 | contig 19010 bp, 15 predicted proteins | sample SoiMetdeltSBSDD5_FD_75292 | JGI IMG/M metagenome (GOLD analysis project Ga0075421, IMG submission 75292) | Bulk soil microbial communities from a Populus tree surrounding site in Tennessee, USA - Soil MetaG P. deltoides SBSDD5 | ecosystem: Environmental > Terrestrial > Soil > Tree plantation... | reverse complement strand
GCACCCTTGGCACCCTTGGCACCCGAGGGACTCTTGCCACCCGCGGTCCGGTTCGCGTCCTTGGAGGTTTTCACCTTCGACGAAATCGCCTTCGCCTTCGCCGCGGGTTTGGCAGTCGATTTCTTCCGTGCGAGCGTCTTCGCCATTCGATTTCCCTACTCCGTTTGCGGAATGATTTCCGAAATGTCCGCGAGATCGAGAATGAGGTCGCGCAGATCCGCCATGAGCGTCAGGCGCGCGTCTCTCGTCCGCACGTCGTCTGCCATCACGAACACCTCGGTAAAGAACCTGTCGACGGCCGCGCGAAGGCCGGCAATTTCAATGAATGCGGCGCGATAGTCGCTGCGCGCGGCGGCAGTTTCGATTCGCGGGCGACGCGCATCGAGCTCCTCGAGCAGCGCACGTTCTGCCGCCTCGGTAATGGCGCTGCGATCGAGCGCACCGGACGATCGCCGTTCGCGAGCGATATTCTTGACCCGCTTGAACAACACGGCCAGCGCCTGAAAATCCTCCGACGCGCGCATGCCCTGGATCGCTTCGGCGATCCGCCTGGCGCGGAGCGGACTGACATCTCCAGCCGATGTCGCGGCACGCACGACCTCAATCCCGAACCCACGTTGTTCCAACGCAAACCGTACTCGTTCGGCCGCGAACGCGAGGGCGGCCTCGGACAGTTCCGGCGTCCAGGGACCGGTCGTGCCGGTCGTTCCTTCCGCGGCGCGCGCGAGAATCGGTCCAAGCCAGACTTCCCTGTCGATCCCCGTTAGCTGCGAAAGATCCATGAGGATCCTGACGGCCCCCTGCGTCTGCCGCCGCAATCCAAATGGATCGCGAGACCCGGTGGCACGTTCGCCCGCCTTCGTCAGCGAGACGAACGTGTCGATCTTGTCGGCAAGCGAAACGGCCGCCCACGTCGTCGCGGCGGACCCCAACTGCTCGCGTGACGGCGGCGCATCCGCTTCGACTCCTACGGGAAGGTACTGGTAATAGATAGCCTTCCACACCTGCTCGGGCTGCCCCTGCTGGCGCGCGTAGATCCCACCGATCGTACCCTGAAGTTCGGGGAACTCGAAAACCAACTCCGTCGTGAGGTCGGTCTTGGCGAGCCTCGCCGCCTCGGCGGCATGCTGGGCGTCTTGCGGATTGCCCAGGACATCACGCGCGATCCATTGCGCAAGCGACGAAATTCGCTCTGCCTTGTCTCGATAGCTGCCGAGCTTCTTGTGGAACAGCAGCGTGTGCAGGCGATCCATTCGCGACGCGAGCGGCGTCTTTTGATCGGATTCCCAGAAGAATTTCGCGTCCCTGAGCCGCCCCGTGACGACGCGCTCGGCATTTTTGGCGATCAGGCGCTCATCAGATGGCTGCGTATTGACGACGGCAAGGAACGCTTCCTTCAACTCTCCAGTCGCCGTGACGACCGGGAAGAAGTGCTGATGATGCACGAGCGTCGTCGTCAATACCTCGTGCGGAAGGGAAAGAAAGCCGCGGTCGTAAAAGCCGGCCACGACGCCCGGATATTCGACCAGGTCTGCCACCTCGTCGATGAGCGTGCTGTGCTCCTTCAGGTGGACCCGTCCATTCAGCCGCCGCGCGTGTGATTCGAGCTCGCGCGCAATGCGATCGCGGCGATCCTCATGCCTGAGCACGACGAAATGCTCGGACAGCCGCGCCTGGTACTCCTCGAAGCTTCGAACCTTGATCGATCGGCCGGCGCGGCCACTCGTGGCAAGAAACCTGTGGCCGTAGGTGAGCGCACCCGATTCAATGTCCAACACCTGCGGTCCGGCCGCATTCGCGGCACGGCTGATCGTGAAAGGGACAACGCGCCCGCCGTAAAGGAACAGCAGCCATCGAATCGGTCTTCCAAACAGCAGCTCGCCGCGTCCATCGTCCAGCTTCGCGTCCCAGTGCATCTGCTTCGGGAAGGTGAGATCGCGCAGCACTGCGCCGAGAATCTCCGGCAGAGCGTCGACGGCGCTCTTCCCGCGCTGACGCTTGTGATACGCGAGGTATTCACCTTTCGGCGTCGACAGCCGCGACAGTTCCTCGAACGCGACACCTTGTTTGCGGGCAAAGCCGAGCGCGGCGGGCGTGGGTTTGCCGTCGGCATCGACCGCGGCCGAGACGGGTGGGCCGCTCAATGTTTCTTCGAGATCCTCCTGGCGCTCCGCGATCTTCGCGATGCGTGCCGTCAGCCGTCGAGGCGTGCAATAGCTTTCGACCGCTGCCATCGGAGCAATACGGAATTCGGTGAGCCGATCCTTCAACCGATCCGCGAGCTGCCGCGTCAACCCGGGCATCCACGCTGCCGGCAGTTCCTCGACGCCGATCTCGATCAGCAGTTCTCGATCCATTCCAAATCAACCATCCACAATCACAATCGCCAATCGACATTCAGAAAATCAGCAATCAGCAATCCGCAATCGACAATTTCAGGTCTCAGCCTTCTCCCCTACCCAATGCTTGGCAATCGCAATCGCAAGCTGCCGTACACGCAGGATGTACGCAGTGCGCTCGGTGACACCGATGCCACCGCTCGCGTCGAGCAGGTTGAACATGTGCGAGCACTTCAAACAGTAATCGAGCGCCGGCAGAGCCAGGTCGCTGCGCAACAGCGTCTGTGCGAGGCCGTAATACTTGTCGAACAAGTCCCGGTGCAGCGCGTGAAATTCGGCCGGCGGCATGTCGACCTGGCCAAACGCATACTTCGACTGCTCGACTTCGTCGCGGTGGCGCACGTCGCGATACTTCACGCCGGCGGCCCATTCGAGCTCGTAGACATCGTCTACGTCTTGAAGCGCCATCGTGAGGCGCTCGATTCCGTAGGTGAGCTCGACTGAGATCGGTGAAAGATCAATCCCGCCTGCCTGCTGAAAGTAGGTGAACTGCGTGATCTCCTGACCATCGAACAGCACTTGCCATCCGATCCCCCACGCGCCCAGTGTCGGCGACTCCCAGTTGTCTTCCTCGAACCGAACATCGTGCGCGCGCAGATCGATCCCGCATGCCTCCAGGCTTTGCAGGTACAGCTGCTGCACGTCGTCGGGCGCCGGCTTGAGAATTACCTGGAACTGTTGGTGCTTCAACAGCCGGTACGGGTTCTCTCCGAAGCGGCCGTCCGCCGGACGACGAGATGGTTGAACATAGGCGACGTTCCAGTGCGCCGGACCCAGGACGCGGAGGAACGTCTCCGGATGCATCGTCCCGGCGCCCATTTCGATGTCGAGCGGCTGCTGCAGGAGGCAGCCGCGTGAGGCCCAGAATTCCGAGAGCTTGAAGATGAGTTGCTGGAGCGTGACCATTCGATTCACCGGGTGTGGCGCAGTTCGCGCAACACTCGGGCTGATTTCAATTCCTTCTCGAGGTGAAGGTTTAGAAGGCGCCGATGGACCGTCTCCAGCTCACGGGACGCGCGCGGCTCGAGCGGCAGCGCCTCGAGGCGATCTGGAGACGTAGCTCCGGCGGCCTTGAGGAACTTCAGCGCCTCGACGCTCACACGAGTGCCGCTTGTCGGGGCGCACGTGGGACAGACGAACACATCCTCTTTTGGCGGCATCACCGCCCCACCCACCAGCGGCGCCGCACATCCTGCGCACGAGACAAGGGACGGATAGACACCCTGGAGTCGCAGCAGCCAGTACTCGAAATATCGCGCCAGCGGATCGGCCATCGCTCCTGTTGCGATGGCTTCGGTGATCGATGCGCCAAGGCGGAACAGCCGTTCATCGGCATGGGCTTCCGGGGCCCATTCATCGATCAATTCCGCAAAGTAGCCGACATATCCCAGCGCGTCAGTGCCAGGCCCCGATAACGGCGATCGTGTGGGTTCCACGTAGTTGATCCGGACGAGATCCCGCTGTTCGCGTTCGTAATAGGCCACGCCCGCCCGCGTCATCGGCTCGAGCGCGCCCATGAAGCGCGAGCGCACCCGCCGCGCTCCCTTTGCCACGCCCCGCTTCTTGCCACGGTCGCGCGTCAGGAACACGACGATCCGATCGACTTCACCCAGCTTGTAAGTGCGCAGGATTAGCGCATCGGACGTATAGACGGGCATGCAAAATGAGTATTCTACCCCGACTGATGCAGATACCTGAGGAACACCTTTGCAAGCCCAAGGAATGAAAAGAAGCCAAAAACGTCGGTTAGTGTCGTAATGAAGACCGACGATGCGAGGGCCGGATCCACTTTGAGCGCGCGCAGCATCAACGGGATGAGCGTGCCGGCCGTCGCCGCGACGAACATGTTGATGATCATCGCCATGGCGAGGATCCCGCCCAGCCACGGATCGCTGCTGAAGAGCCATGCCACCACCGCGCCGATTGTGCCGCACGCGACTCCGTTCCCGAGCCCGACCGCCGCTTCCTTGAACAGCGCCTTTCGTGTGTTGCTCCACGTCAATTCGCCGAGCGCGATGCCCCGAACGATCACCGTCAGCGTCTGCGTCGCGGCATTACCTCCCATTCCTGCGACCACCGGCATATAGATCGCCAGCGCCACGACCTTGTCGATCGTGCTCTTGAAGATGCCGACGACTGACGCCGCCAGAAACGCCGTCGCGAGATTGATCAGCAGCCAGGGGAGCCTTTTGCGAAGCGATTCCGACGCCGGTGTGAACACCCGGTCGTCGCCGGCCACGCCGGCGAGACGATAGACGTCCTCCGTTGCCTCATCCTTGATGACGTCGATGACGTCGTCGACGGTGATCACCCCAACGAGCTTGTTCTCTTCATCGACGACCGGGATGGCGAGCAGGTTGTACGACGCGACCAGCCGCGCGACTTCCTCCTGATCCATGTCAGCGCGGACGCTGATCAGATCCGTCGTCATGATCCGCTTCAGCGGTGTATCGGGCGCGACCAGCAGCAAACGGCGAAGCGAGACGACACCGACAAGATGGCGTCGGACATCGATCACATACAGGTAAAAGACCACCTCGACATCGCGCGACCCCTGCAGCGCGGTGATCGCTTCGCCCGCGGTGATGTCCTCCGCCAGCGCGAAGACCTTCGGGTTCATGATGCGCCCGGCGGTCTTCTCCGCGTATTCGAGCAAATCCCCGACGTCGCCGCCGGCAGGACGCTTCTGCAGAAGTTCCAGGACCGCGGACGAGAGTTCTTCCGGCAGGTAATCGATCAGCGCCGCCGCGTCGTCGGAGGGCAACTCCTGGGTCAATTTGACGATTTCCTCGGCGGTGCGATCGCGCAGCAGCGCGGCGGCAGCTTCGGGCCCTAACTCGCTCAACGCCTCCATCGCGAGCTTGCTGTTACGCTCGGCGAGCAACGTAAACGCCGTCTGACGTTCCTTGTCTGGAAGCTCTGAAAACAGCTGCGCGAGGTCGGCGGGGTATTGCTTCTGCAGCAGATTGACCAGATTGGCCGTCGCCCCCATGCGCATGAGTCGCTTCACGGAGTCGAGCACGACATCAAGTTTTCGCTGGGGCATAGGCAACGTCCAAACCGACGAGACAGAACCACTCAATCTATCAGTTTCTCGGCCATGACCGTACAAAAAAACAGCCACGATGATGTCAAGCATCACCGTGGCTCGCGCTTCGCGCGGCGGTTGGTGTAGGGCGCGGTCCTCCGCCTTCGCCAAGGCTCCGGCGGACCACCGTAGCTTTACGCGAAGGTGGTCAGACCGCGCCCTACACAAACGGTTATCGCATCTCCGGTTCGCGAATACCGGACTCCTTCATCGTGTAGTCAGGCGGAACAGTGAACAGCGACCGATCGGGTTCGGCGCGGACGACGCTCTGCAGACGATAGATCGTCTCGCCGGAACGAGGATCGCTGTGCTTGGTCATCACCAGCACCTGCAAGTCCGGCGAGCGCCACTGTTCCGAGACAACCTTGATCGGCTGCAGGTTGCCGATGGCACCGGCGGGAATCGTCGTGGTTGAACGCGAACCGAGCGCAGAGACCCCTTCGATTGTTTGATTACCGAGTTCCTCGCGGACGGTCGCGCCAGCCGCGCTGCGCTCGAGGGCAATCTTGTCTTCAGGACGCGGGGCCGGCGGCGGGGGCGGTGGGATGGGTGACACCGCTTTCGTTCGCACGAATTCTTCCGCCGTGGCTTTCATGCGTCCTTCCACTTCGGCTGGCGGCGCGCCGGGAGCATCGGGAGAGCGTCGCATCGCGCCGCCTCTTCCACGCGCGCCCTCGTCCGGCATCACGATCCGTACCGGATCGCGATACGCCGTCCGCGAGGCGGGTTGCAAGACATAACTGACGTGCGCGACCGGATCGACGATTGAGACACTGATGACCGTGCCCGTATCGTCGATCTCTTCCCGCCTTGTCCGCCCTTCGCCGTCTCGATAGACGCGCGTGACCGACTTGCGATTGATCCGATTTCCATCGGCGAGCACTTGCGTCGATTCTGTGATCGCTTCGGCCGAGTACGGCGCGCCGGTCGTGATCCTTGCTTCGACGGCCATTCGGGCTTGCAACTCGCCGGCGATTTTCTGGAGACGGATCTCCTTGGAGGCGGGATCCTGCGGTTCGACCCTCTCACGCTGTGCCGCAAGCGGGGCCGAAAGACTCAACACAGCAAACGCTATCGACACTTTCTTCATTGCTTTCATTGCGTGCTCCTTGCAGTGCTCGTCACGAGACGGATCGCCCGCGCGAAGCCGTCCTGACCGATGAGAACGTCCGCTGCCACCGGCCCATTTCCCGTACCCGAAGAGATATCGATCCCGTAGCCCGGCAATGTCGCCAACGGCACCTCCATCCGCACAATCTCTCCGCTCTCAAACGCCGGGAGACCAGCGGTCCACGGCAATTCGACGAACCCGCTCGGCCTTACCACGCGCGCCTCACTTTTTTGAACCGGGCGAGTGGCGCGTCGTCTCTGCGGCACATTCGCCGCCCTGACCACTGGTTTCGCGGGTAGGTGTGGCGTCACGTCGTGCGGAACTGACGCCGTCTTTGACGCCACCTGGTTCGTGACCGCCGCTGAGTTCACCCTCGTGCGGGTCACCATCCACAGCGACAGGGCTCCCGCGATCAGCACGAGCGCTGCTGCTGCCGCCAGCCACGGCGGAAGCCACAGAGATCGCTGGGACACGGTCCTCTCGCGCCGATCGATCGCGGCCAGGATCGCCTCTTCGATTCGTGCTGCACTGCTATCGGCCATCCTGGTCTCGCGAGCCAGCGCTTTCGCCGTTCGCTGATATTCCTCGTCGATCATGCGAGACACCTCGAAATCCTTTTTGCTGCCGCAACCGCCGCCGCACCGTCGTGCGCGTGCATTTTCGCCGTCAACAACTGTCGGCCGCGATGCAGGCGAGACCGCACGGTCCCGATTGAACACTCGAGCGCCGTCGCCGCGTCCGCGTAGCTCAGTTCCTGAAGATCACAGAGCACCACCGCCTCGCGATAGCGCACCGGAAGCGTGAGAACCGCACGACGCAGCCTTTCGATCTGCTCTGCATTCGATATCTCGCGCAGTGGATCGGCCTGTATCACTGCCTCAGCAGGGAGCGGCTCCGACTGGTCGGGCAACGGCCGCATCCTCCGATCGCGCTCCAGCCTTCGCCGCGCATGATTGCGCGCGATTCCGCACAGCCACGCTCTCACCGATGCACGCCCGGACTCGAACTGCGACGCATCGTGCATGACCGCGAGAAAGACATCCTGTGTCACGTCCTCGGCTGCCGCTGGCGAACCGGTCATGAGCATCGCGACGCGATAGACGTCAGACTGACGACGACGAAACAGCACGCTCAATGCTGTCGCGTCGCGCGCTGCTATCCGAGCCAGCAATTGCTCGTCGGTTGCGCCGTCCGCTAAAGGCTCGCCGCTCATGCGCTCATCGACTCAACGTGCACATGATCTCTATTCAGTTGGGAGGATGGGAAAGTTCCAGAATCCCGCTGCTCGCTGCTAACGCGTCGGGATCGCTCCGAATACGACCGAATACGTACTTCCGCCTCGCAGCGTCACACGCGCGCTGCCGTCCGCCGCCGTCGGGCCGCGGAATACCGTCCCACCCCCGGTAACGAAGGCCACGACGAACCCCTTCGGTGGACGGATCACCTGCTCACCGTCGGTATCTGGTTTTAAGCGCACCTGCCGCGGCCGTCCCGCTTGCCACGTGATGTCCACGCTCACCGCACCTCGGGCTCGAAGGCCGGTGACCGATCCGGATGGCCAGGCAGACGGCAGCGCGGGAAGAATCGCAATCTCGCCGGCGTGCGACTGGAGCAGCATTTCGGCGATGCCGGCAGTGCCGCCGAAGTTTCCATCAATCTGAAATGGTGGATGGCTGTCGAGCATGTTCGGCTGCGTCGAGTTCGCGAGCAGCGCGACGAAGTTCTCGTGCGCGCGATCCCCTTCCTCGAGTCGAGCCCAGAAATTGACGATCCAGGCACGGCTCCATCCGGTGCCACCGCCGCCGGCGGTCAGGCGACGTTCGAGCGTGACGCGCGCCGCGCGCGCGAGATCCGGTGTGCCGCGAAGCGTGATCTGATTGCCCGGGTGGAGCGCGAACAAATGCGAAATGTGCCGGTGCCCGGGATCGCGCTCGTCATAGTCCTCCAGCCATTCTTGCAGTTGTCCGTACTTCCCAATCTTCAACGGCGGAAGCTTTTGCCGCGCCGTTGCGAGTTGATTCCTGAAGTCTGCGTCAACACCGAGGATCTCGCTCGCCTGCATTGCCCGGCCAAACAGGGCATACGCAATCTCGGTATCCATGTATGGGCCCATCGTGAGCGATGCTGATGTCCCATCAGGGAGCTTGTACTGATTCTCCGGAGAGATTGACGGCCCGGTGACGAGCCTCCCCTGCTGATCGGTGACCATGTAGTCGAGCAGGAACTCGCTCGCTTCTTTCAGCACGGGATACGCGCGCGTGCCCAGGAACTCGCGATCGTGGGTGAAGTCGTAATGATCCCAGAAGTGCAAGGCGAGCCAGGCCCCCCCGGCGGGCCAGATGCCGGATCGGACGCCGTCAATCGGACCGGCGTGCCCCCACGCGTCCGTGTTGTGATGAATCACGAAACCGCGCGCGCCATACATCGTCTTCGCGACGTGACGGCCGTCCTCGCGCGACTTGTCGACCAGGTCAAAGAGCGGGCCGTGCAGTTCGGAAAGGCCGGTGACCTCGGCCGGCCAGTAATTCATCTCAGTGTTGATGTTGACCGTATATTTGCTGTCCCACGATGGGGCGAGCGAGTCATTCCAGATGCCTTGCAGATTCGCGGGCAGCGTCGCGGGCCGGCTGCTTGAAATAAGCAGATATCTGCCGAAAACGAAGTAGAGAGCTTCGAGTCCCAGATCGGTCGCGCCCCCCTTCACGCGCGCGAGCCGTTCGTCGGTCGGCAATTCCGGTGTCGGCGCATCGAGACTCAGTCGCGTCCGTGTCGCGAAACGCTGATAATCCGCGATGTGAGCGGGCCGCATTTCCTCGTAGTAGTCTCGGCGGCTCGCCGCGTTCAGCACTGTGCGCGCGGCCTGCGCCGGATCGCGCTCCTTCATCGTCGTCGCCGCCGCAATCAGCACCGTCGCCTTGTTCGCTCCCGTCACGGTCACTGATGCCCCATCTACTCGTACATGCCCCGCCTCGGTCAGCACGCGCGCGATGCCGGCGAAGCGCACCCCCGCCTTCGGCTCGTCGGCGTGCCGCGCCGACGCCGGCAGCGCCTGGCCTTCGAGCACAATCGAGTTGTTTCCCTCGACGCGCGAGCTCGCGTCACGTTCGCGCGACATCGAGGCGGTGAACGAAATGGCGTTCGGTCGATCGGAGGTGAGCCGCACCACGAGGACCTGATCGACAGCCGTCGCCAACATTTCGCGTCGAAACGTCGTGGCACCGACGCGGAATCGGACGCGTGCCACGGCTTCGTCGAGATCCAACTCGCGCTGGTAGCCGGATGCTTCCCCGTCGAGCTGAAAACGGAGTCGCAAATCGCCGAGCGTCTCGTACGGCGGCATACGCCGCGGAACCGAGATGATCGTCTTGTCAGCAATGGCTTCCGCTTCGGCAGGCTTGCCCGCAAAAAGTAAGCGCCGGATCTCGGGAAGCGCCCCGGCCGCCTTCGGGTTGATGCGATCGAGCTTCTGGCCAGCCCACACGGTCTCTTCATTCAGTTGCAGTCGCTCGTCGGCAACGCCGCCAAAAACCATCGCGCCGAGCCGGCCATTTCCAATCGGCAACGCCTCGTTCCAGTTGGCGGCCGGCGCGCGGTACCACAGCACGTTGCGCGCCGCATCAGGCACCTGCGCAACAGTCGGCGATCGAGCGCTGAACGAGAGGACGATCGCCGCTACCGCAACCAGAACACTCCGCATTGATCACCTTTTCGTAGTGCGGCTACCCCTGGCACTCTTGGCACCCCTGGCACTCTTGGCACCCCTGGCACCCCTGGCACCCCTAGCACCCTTGGCACCCCTGGCACCCTTGGCACCCCTGGCACCCTTGGCACCCCTGGCACCCCTGGCACCCCTGGCACCCGTGCCACCCCTGGCACTCATTTGAGGGACCCCGATCTCATCGAGCACGCGGTCGTTGTCACGCCAGTTGGAATTGACCTTTACATGCAGATCGAGAAACACCCTCGTGTCGAAGAACGCTTCAAGATCACGGCGCGCCTCGGTTCCAATCTGCTTGATCATGTCACCGCCGCGCCCGATGACGATTCTCTTTTGTGATTCAGTTTCAACGAAGATCGTGCAGTACAACCGCAGAAGGCGATCGCGCTCTTTCTCGTCGAACTCGTCGACCACGACCGCGGTTGAAAACGGAAGCTCCTCGCGCGTGTGCTGAAGCACTTTCTCGCGAACGGTTTCCGCCACTAACACGCGTTCCGGTTGATCAGTCAGGTAGTCATCAGGATAGCCGGGCTCCCCTTCCGGCAACTGATCGAGAAGCACGCGCTCGAGGCGATCGACGCCGTCGCCGGTCGTCGCCGAAACCGGAACGATGGCGGCAAAGTCATGCCATTGCTGCGCCTGCTCGATCAGTGGAAGCAGTCGCGCTTTCGCCACCCGATCGATCTTGTTGAGGACGAGCACGGTGGGTGTTTGAACGTCTTTCAGCAATGCAGACACGTATTCGTCCCCATGCCCCGGCCTCGTCGAGGCGTCGAACACCAGCGCGATTACGTCAACCTCGCTCAGTGTGTCCACCGCCGAATCCACCATCCTGACGTTCAAGCGGTGGAGCGGCCGATGAATCCCTGGAGTATCGACGAAGGCAATCTGCCCCTCGGGATAGTTCTTCACGCCGAGGATACGAGTTCGCGTGGTTTGAGGCTTGTCGGAAACGATCGCAATCTTCTCGCCGATGATCCGGTTGAGGAGGGTGGACTTTCCGGCGTTGGGACGGCCGACGAGCGATGCGTATCCCGCTTTCGGCATGGAAGAGGCGTTCCTAGACTTCCGGTTGCGGCTGCGGCGCGAGTCGCATGCGCACCTTGTGGATGCGGCGCCGCTCGGCTTCAAGCACTTCGATCTGCAGACCGTCGCTTTCGAACGTCTCCCCCACCGCCGGTACGCGACCGGCTCGCGTGAGCACGTAGCCGCCGACGGTCTCGAACCCTTCCGGTTCGATTTCGATGCCGAGTCGATCCCGCACTTCGGCGATATTGACTTTCGCGCTGAACACGTACGATCCGCCTGCTTCCTCGATGACCGGCTCGGTCTCGACGTCGTATTCGTCGCGAATCTCGCCGACGATCTCCTCCAGCAGATCCTCGATGGTCACCAGCCCGGCGGTGCCGCCGTATTCGTCGACGACAATCGCGATCTGAACCTGCTGGCGCTGGAACTCTTTCAGCATTTCGGCAGTGCGCTTCGTCTCGGGAACGAATGTTGCCGGCCGGATGAATCGCGTGAGATGGAGAAGAGACGTCTGTCCTGACTCCGGCGGATCGAGCCGGAGCAGGTCTTTGATGAAGACGAACCCGACGATGTTGTCAAGATTCTCGGTGTAGATGGGGATACGCGAGTACTCCTGCTCGCGAAAGAGCGCACGGAGCTCGTCGAAGGTGGCCTCCGCCTGAATCGCAACCATGTCCGGGCGCGGGGTCATGACCTCGCGCACCAGTGTGTCGCCGAAATCCACGATCGATTGCAGCAGACGACGTTCGTCCCCTTCGATGAGGCCCTGTCTCTCGGCCGCCTCGTTCTGCGGCGCCTCGCCTTGCTGATTCTCGACCGGTTCGCCGTTGCCGTTGCTCGGCTCAGGGCGTTCACGGTCACGCCGTGGGACCGCGGCAATGAGCCGCACGAGGCCACCGGTCAACGGGTGAAGAAACCGGGCGACGACGTCGAACGGCGGCAGCAGCACTTCAAGCACTCGCTCGGGGTTTCGCCGCACGATTAACAGCGGCAGCACGTGTTCGAACACGAGAATGAAGATCGCAACGAACACGAGCAGCATCCCAATCGACTGGAACCCCGTGCGCCCCGTCAAGATCGCGATGAACATCGTTGCCAGCGAGAAGATCAGGCCGAGCAGAAGTCGCGCCGGAATGAAGAGCTGCGTGGGATCCTCGAGATAGAAGCCGAGACGATCGTCCCGTCCTCCGCGTTCGGCCATCAGCCGCAGTGAGAGGCGCATCAACGCGGTGAACGCGGTTTCAATCGTGCCGACGTACACCGCGGCGATCGCGAGCAGAAAGAGCAGCAGCGGAATCATGATCGCTCGATCAATCCCGCGCCAAGGCCGCCGCGGCGGCGGAGTCGTGTTTCGACGCGGCGCATGCGCCCGGCGTCCTCCTGGTTGTCGTGATCGTACCCGAGCAGGTGCAGCAAGCCGTGAAGCGCGAGCACGCGCAACTCGGCCTGGTACGAGTGGCCGGCGTCCCTCGCCTGCTTCCTGGCAGTGCCGGTGGCAATGACGATATCGCCAAGGAAACCCGCCAGGATCCGTTGTCCGCCCCTCGGCAGGCTCGGGGCGCCGTGAGCTTGTCGAAGGGCGGAATGCGGGATCCGGGGTCCGGGATCCGCCGGAAACGACAAGACGTCGGTCGGCCGATTTTTGCGGCGGTAATGTGAGTTGAGTTTCTGGCTATGGGCATCGGTGACGAGCGCGATCGCTACCTCGCCGCGAGCGACAGATGGCGCGATCGAGGCGAGCCACTGCGAGAGCCCGCCGTCGCGGACCGATCGTCCGCGACCGTCAGTCACGCTGACCTGCAAGCGTCGACTGCGCCCGTTTTCGGCGCCACCCGGCTGGCGCCCGCCTTTACTGTCGGGATCCACCGTAGGCTTCGTACGCCTTGACGATCTGCTGCACGAGCGGGTGCCGCACTACGTCCTTTTCATCGAAATGAATGAACGCGATACCCTCGACGTTGCCAACCACCTTCATGGCCTCGACGAGGCCCGACTGGCGTGCCGTCGGCAGATCGATCTGCGTGACGTCTCCAGTGATGACGGCTTTTGACCCGAACCCGAGGCGCGTCAGAAACATCTTCATCTGTTCCGAGGTGGTGTTCTGCGCTTCGTCCAGAATCACGAACGCATCGTTCAGCGTGCGCCCGCGCATGAACGCGATCGGCGCCACTTCGATCGTTCCACGCTCCAGCAGCCGATCCGCGCGCTCGATTTCCATCATGTCGTACAGCGCATCGTAGAGCGGACGCAGGTAGGGATTGACTTTCTCCTGCAAATCACCTGGAAGGAAGCCGAGCTTCTCGCCCGCTTCAACCGCCGGACGCGCCAGGATGATCCGGCTCACGCGCTTCGACAAGAGAAAGGAGACGGCCTGCGCCATCGCCAGGTATGTCTTCCCGGTCCCGGCCGGCCCGATGCCGAACACGATGTCCCGCTGCTCGATGGCCTCGAGGTAGCGTCGCTGATTGACGCTCTTGGCCATGACCTGCCGTTTACCGGTCGCGCGCGGCGCACCGCGGAGGAAGTAGTCCGCAAGCTCGACGCGTTCGTCCTGCTCGACGAGCTGCGCGGCCGTCTTCACATCGCCTTTGGCGAGCCGGTACCCGCCTCGGATCAAACTTGACAGCTGTTCCAGCAGGTTTTCCGTTCGCGCGACGTCGGACGCCTCACCCTCGACGATCACTTCGTGGCCGTTCGTACGAATCTTCACATTGAACAGCGACTCAAGATGTTTGAGGTTCTCGTCGTAGGGTCCGTACAGGGACTCGGCCCCTTCGTCAGGGACCGAAATTTTGCGCATCACCGTGGCAGGAGGGATGGGGTTCTCCTTCGAAACACGCAGTCAGTAATTAAGATCGTATCACGGGTGCGGTCGAGCTGGGCTTCGCCCAGCAATGTTCAATGTCCAATGCTCAATGTCCAATGCTCAATATTGAATGGCTGGCGTGCGCCATTGAGCATTGAACATTGAGCATTAGCTCATTTCAGCCTCAGCTCCTTCAACTGCTTGTCACTGACGGGCGAAGGCGCCCCGGCCATCAGGTCCACCGCCTGAGCGGTCTTTGGAAACGCGATCACGTCGCGGATTGATGGCTCGCCACACAGGATCGCCGCAATCCGGTCAAGGCCGAGCGCAATTCCGCCGTGCGGCGGCGTGCCGTACTCGAGCGCATCAAGAAAGAATCCAAAACGAAGCTTCGCTTCGTCTTCCGAGATCCCGAGCAGCTTGAAAATAAGACGCTGCAGCATTTGATCGTGGATTCTGATGCTGCCGCCACCGATCTCGCTGCCGTTGAGCACGAGGTCGTACGCGCGTGCGCGCGCGCGCCCCTGATCCGTTTCGAGCAAGTGCCGGTCGCTCTCCAGCGGCGCCGTGAACGGATGGTGCATGAACTCGTAGCGCTTCTCGTCTTCGAGCCACTCGAACATCGGAAAGTCCACCACCCACAGGAATGCGAATGCGTCCGGGTCGAGCAGACCTTCCTTTTTTGCCATCTGCATCCGAAGTTGCCCGAGCACCCTCGACGTGGCTTCGTGCGGACCCGCCGCCATCAGCAGCAGATCGCCAGCGGCGGCGCCAGCGATATCCAGTGCCTGGCGAATTGCATCTTCACCGGCGGCTTTCAACGCAGAGCTTTGCACCCCTGCGTCCGCCCGGCGCGCCCACACGAGGCCGCCGGCACCGAGCTGCTTCGCCTGTTCGACAACCTCATCGAGTTCTCGGCGGGAATACTTCGCCGCCGCAGGCACCGCGAAGCCACGAACCTGTCCACCGCTCGAAATCGCACTGCGAAAGACGGCGAACTCGGAGGTGGCGAATGCGGCCGACAGATCCTTGATTTCCATCGCGCATCGAAGGTCCGGCTTGTCCGACCCGTACTTCGCAATGGCCTCGGCATACGGCAAACGTAAGAAAGGCCGCGGCGCTCCTTTTCCAATCAGCGCCATCAGGTGTTCCATCAACGGCTCGAGGGTGGCGAAGACGAGTTCTTCGGTCGCGAACGAGATCTCGAGATCGACTTGTGTGAACTCCGGCTGCCGATCGGCGCGGAGATCCTCGTCGCGGAAGCACTTGACGATCTGAAAATAGCGATCGAGCCCGGAAATCATCAGGATTTGCTTGAAGATCTGCGGCGATTGCGGCAGGGCGTAAAACTCACCGGGATGCACGCGGCTCGGCACCAGGTAGTCGCGCGCCCCCTCGGGCGTCGACTTGGTGAGCATCGGCGTCTCGATCTCGAGAAAGCCTTGTTCATCGAAATATTTTCGGATCGCCATCGTCGCGCGGTGGCGCATGATCATGTTGCGCTGCATCCGCGGCCGCCGCAGATCGATGTACCGGGATTTCAGCCGCGCCTCTTCCGTGATCTCCACGTCGTCGCTCACCATGAACGGCGGCGTTTTCGCCTCGTTGAGCAAGCGGATTTCGCTGACGGCGACCTCGATCTGACCGGTCGCGATCTTGGTGTTCACCGTCTCCGGCGCACGATCCTCGACCTTCCCCGTGACCGCGATCACAAACTCCGCGCGTAGGCGCTTCGCGTCTGCCACGAGCGCGTCGTTGTCGCGGACGATCACCTGCGTGACGCCATAGCGGTCGCGGATGTCGATGAAGACGAGCGATCCCAGGTCCCTGACTCGGTGGACCCAGCCAAGCAGGACGACATCCTTGCCGACGTCTTCGGGGCGAAGGGCACCGCACGTGTGGGTTCTCGCGATCTTGCCTAACGGTTCAATTTGCATAGCCGAAACAGGTCTCTTCTTAGAAGCGCTCTCGAATTGTGCTCTACATCAACGGCTTCACTGGCGCTCAATATTACTTTGATGCCTTCACCAGGTCTGCGACCGCTGCCCTCGCTACCGATTGCTGAACACCCGTTTCAAGATTCTTGAGCGTCACTTCTCCCCGTCCGATTTCGTCACCGCCGAGAATCGCCGCGAAGCGAATCTTTCTGGTCGCCGCGTACTTCATCTGCTTCCCTAGCTTGTCGGCCTCGGGATACATCTCGACGCGAATCCCGCTGGCCCGCAATTCCGCGGCGAGCTTCAACGCCTCAGGAATCGTCGACTGGTCGAACAGGGCGAGCAGAACATCGGCCGACGCGTGCTCGACCTGCGGCGGAAACATCTTCCGCTCCGTCATGACAACAAGGATGCGCTCGAGCCCGAGCGAAAATCCGCATGCTGGCACATCGTCGCCGAGAAACATGCCGATCAATCCGTCGTACCGGCCACCGCCACCGAGACTGCCGGCCAGGTCCGGGACGGTGACTTCCATGATGGCGCCCGTGTAATACGAGAGCCCGCGGGCAAGAAATGGTGCAGGCTTCACATGACCCGCGGCGGCAGTCACCTGGCAAAGGTCCATGATCTCGCGCAGGTTTTGCACAGCCGCGGACCCCTGTTCATCCGAAAACGAACCAAACTCGCCCGAGTGTGCGTTGTCGAGCACGGCTTTCGCCGCGTCGGGCGGGACATTTCGCGAAACCATCTCCTCAACCACGCGATCGACGCCAATCTTGTCCAGCTTGTCGAGCGCGACAAGTGCCGCGGTGTGGAGCGCGGGTTCAACACCGGCCCGGTTCAGTGTCGCGGTGAGCAACTGCCGGTGGTTCAACTGGATCGTAAAGTCATCGAACCCGAGCTTCTTAAGAACATCGCTGACCGCCGCCAGCATCTCGGTCTCGACCACCGGCGATCGGGATCCGATCGCGTCGACGTCGCACTGGAAAAACTCGCGGAACCGTCCACGCGCGGGCCGATCGGCTCTCCAGACCGGCTGAATCTGGTACCGCTTGAAGAACTTCGGTAGTTGTCCACGGTACTCGGCGATGACTCGCGCCAGCGGAACGGTGAGATCGTAGCGCAGCGCCAGATCGGTCTCGCCAGACGCCTCGTGTTCACCGCGCCGGAGTACCTTGAAGATCAGCTTGTTGCCCTCTTCGCCGTACTTCCCCATCAGCGTGTCGATGTTCTCGAGCGACGGAGTCTCCAGCGGCTCGAATCCGTAGCGCTGGTACACGTCCGACACGATTCCGATGACGTAGGCGCGGCGGCGGACGTCTTCAGGCAGGAAATCGCGCATGCCGCGCGCCGGTCGAGTCTGCTGCGACGGCATCAGCGAACAGATCCCGCGCCGGCGGCATTCATGTAGTCGAGTCGATATCCGACGTAGCGCTCGGCATAAACCCGAATCGTCGCGACATCGGCGTCGCTCAGTTCGCGCCGCACCTTGCCGGGCGATCCCATGACCAATGACCGCGGCGGCACGTGCATTCCTTCAGGTAGCAAGGTCCCCGCAGCGACGATGGAGTCCGCGCCGACGACGACACCATTCAACAGGATGGCGCCCATGCCTACGAGGATGCGGTCTGACAGCGTGCACCCATGCACGATCGCGCCGTGCCCGATGGTCACGTCATCGCCAATCGTGGTGGGATGAGTCTCGTTCATGACGTGCACGACCGTGCCGTCCTGGACGTTCGAGCGCGCGCCGATGCGAATCCAGTTCACGTCGCCGCGCACGACGGCATTCATCCAGATGCTGCTGGCCTCACCAATCTCGACATCACCGATCACTTGCGCGCTGCTGTCGATGTACGCCGTCGCGTGCACCCTCGGGGTGATGCCTTTGTAGGGGCGGAGCATCTAATAATGATACTTCGCGATTCGCGAGTGAGCGATTCGCAAGTTCTGCGTCGGCGAATCGCATATCGGGATCCGTTGTCCGGGATCCGTTTGTCCGAACAGCCGGAATGCATTTCGGATCCCGGATTCCGACAAGCGACAGTTCCGTACCGGACCCCGATCACTTCTTCACAGTCGGATACGCAATCCCCAACTGCTCGAGGTATGACTTGTACTTTGCGGGATCGTAATAGAACTTTTTCATCTGCTCGCGATACTTATCCATCGTCGGCTTGTTCAGCTCGATGGCTGGACGGTCGTCCGGGCGAATAAGCGGTTCGTATTTCATATCTTTCGTCTGTACGTTGCGGAAGTAGTCCCAGGCAGCTTGCACGACGGCTGGTTTCATCAGCAGGTCGATCATCGTCATCGCCTGCACTTTCGCACCAGCAGTCACGCCCTTGTGAGCGATCGGTGTCGCCATGGCGATGGCGTTCGCCCAGTTGTGACCGGGCAGCCCTGGAATGTTGGCCGGATATCGGAGCGTAATCGTGGGGACGTTCCACGAGATATCGCCGATGTCATCCGACCCTGCGCCGGTGTTTGTGGTTGTGGGCTGCCCCTGGAGCGTCGCCGCGAGCTTGGTCGTCAGCCCCGTTTCACTCGAGCCGAGTTCTTTCTGAAGCGCCTTCGCCAGGGTCTGGTCGTCGTCGGTCCACTGCGGCAGCCCGACACGCGTAATGTTCGCGAATGCCACCTCGGCTACGGCCTTGTTGAAGTGCTGCGGCCAGGCCGAGCCGAGCACGCGCGTGGGAAGCAGCTCGGTGCCGGTCATGAGCGCTGCCCCCTTGGCAATCGAGTCGCCAATGGCCCACATCTCTTTGATCTTCTGAAACGTCGTCTGACGGAAGTAGTACCACACTGATGCCGTTCGCGGGACGACGTTGGGTTGATCGCCGCCGTCGGTGATCACGTAATGCGAACGCTGCTCGAGCGGCAGATGCTCGCGGCGGAAATTCCAGCCGATGTCCATCAGCT
>Ga0075421_100003400_pt1 | contig 19012 bp, 12 predicted proteins | sample SoiMetdeltSBSDD5_FD_75292 | JGI IMG/M metagenome (GOLD analysis project Ga0075421, IMG submission 75292) | Bulk soil microbial communities from a Populus tree surrounding site in Tennessee, USA - Soil MetaG P. deltoides SBSDD5 | ecosystem: Environmental > Terrestrial > Soil > Tree plantation... | reverse complement strand
CGGCCGACCGGGCTCTTGCGGAAGGCGACGCCACCGTTGTGCCCCGGCGTGTGCCACGAGTAGCTCGCGCGCAGGGTATAGCGCACCAGCGCCTTGAACATCGGCGGCAGCAGCCGCTCGAGGTACGCTCTGGCCGACCGGCAGATCGTCCGGGCGAGGAATTCCGGCGAATCTTCGTGCAGCCGGAAGAACGCCTGCGTGTGCTTCAGCACCGAGACCGGCACCATTTCCGCCGTGCGCTCGTCGCCAAGCAGGAAAATCGGCAGCTGCGCGTTGCGCCGCCGCGTCGCCGTGAGCAGGTCCTCGAGCGCCAGCCACTGACCGTTCGTCGCCTCGAGCCCGTCGATCGACACCAGCAGGCACGACTCGTTGTGATAGACGCGCGTCAACCGCCGCGCATCGTCGTAGTTGAACCCGCTGATGACGCGGAACCCCTCGCGCTCGATCGCCTCGGCGAGCTGGCGGATGCCGCGCCCGGCGGCGTGCCGGCCCTCGAAGTCTTCGTCAACGATGGCGATGGGAAATGCCTGCAGGAATTCCACTGCGTGCTCCTCGACGGATCGCTGCGCGTCAGTAGCTGTAGCCGACGTAGAACATGCCGTAGGCGAAGTTCTTGGTGCGGCCGCTCGACTGCTGCACCGCCTTGCCCGGATCGCCGTAGGCGCCGATGAAGCTGAGCGTGAAGTTCTTGTTCAGTTTCCAGTCCACGTAGGCGTTCGTCTCGAAGGCGACGTCGCTCGACGTCACGTTTTCACCGGCGGACGCCGGCTGATCGAGCGAGAACTTGAAGAACATCAGTCCGCCGCTGACCGAGGCGAGCGGCGTGGCGTGGACCCGGACGAGGTGAGACTTCAGGTTCGAGTTCGAGAGGAAGTACTCGCCGGCGATCTCCCCCTGCCACCACGTGCCCCAGTCGTAGAACCCCAGGAACAGCGGATCGAACGCTTCGTTCTCCGGCGTGTCGGGGTTGTCTCCCTGGAAGAAGGCGTAGCGATAGGTGATCTTCGGCTTCCACGTGACCTTGGGGAAGTCGTAGGCGCCCTGGAGGGTCCAGGCATTCGAGTCGAGCGCCTCGTCGTTCCGCTCCGAGGCGTATTCGAACTCGAACGACAGATTGGGCGCTTGCCGGAGCGGCGTCGTGTACGCCCGGAGGTTGAAGACGTTGAGCCCGTCGCGGCCGGGTTTCAGCTCGGCATCGGCGAACCATTTCATATACGTGGCCCCGAGCGTCGTCGTCGGCCCAAGGTTGATTTCGTAGTTCGTGCCCCACAGACGGCTTCCCGTGTCCCCCTCGTCCAGTTCGTCCTTGTCGAGATAGAACGTCTCCGCGGTGTGACGACCGGGCTTGAAGCGGGCGATGGTGGCGAACTCGAATGCCTTGCGCGCGTTGGTCCAGTAGCCGCCGCGGCTGCCGCCCTCGGCGGCGCCGTCCCACAGCAGGAACCCGTGGCCGAGGCGGTACTGCGTTCGCCCGATGACGAAGTCGAGCGCGTCGGCGCCGAGGTTCGGCAATGCGCCGCCGGATCGCCAGCCGATCGACAGATCCTCGGGACCGAACGACGAGATGTCCTGGCCGAACTGCGACGGGACGGAACCGTAGGTTCGCTCGCCGACGGCGCTGATCTTTCCGTAGACCACGCTTTCCGAGGCCAGCTTGTAGGACGCTGACAGCGCCGGCTTGATGTAACCCTCGAACCATTGATCGCTCAGGTTCTCGTCGACACCGGGCTCCTTCGGATTGTTGAAAAGGGAGTTGGCGAATCCAAACGTGCCCCAGCCGGTGTCGAAGTTGAGGGTCCAGTTGATCTGCGACGGCAATCCGGTGGGCCGTTCGGTCCGTTCCTCTTTCGCTTTGCCGTCGCCGTTGTCCGCGCTCTGGGCCCACAGGCCGGCTGGCGCGATCAGGGTCACCGACATGAACCACACGCAGCGCAGTAGCCGGGTCATGACATTCCTCTCGTGGAATTCGTGGCGCCAGCGACCGCGCTGCCTTGCGAACGGGTCGTGTGCCACTCGGCCACATGCCAGTGCAGTCCGGTTGCCACCGACCACGCGTCGCGCTGGCAGGGACCTAAGGCGTTGTCGGGCCTGTCGTTTGATGGTTGCCGCGCCGCGGCGCCCCCAGCCTTCGGCCACGGGCGCCGTCCGGTATCCCGGACGAACTCCGGCATGTCGGGGTGGAGTTCGGCAGCAGGCGTCGTGTGGGCTGACTGCGCCGATGTTCGGGTGCCCGCGGGCGGGCATGCCGTTCGCAGCACCTGGCCGCATCACTCACGACGAGGTCACATGATGCGCGCTACCGGTCTGCCCGCTTCGCTCTTCCGCCTGCCGGGTGCCTGCGCGCTCGCGATCGGCCTCTACGCGATCGGCATGCACGCCCAGACGATCCCGCCGTCAGCGCCGCCGCCGGCGGCGGCGCCGTCCGAAACCGAGAAGGATCCGCTCGGCCGCGGCACGCCGCGCGGCGCCGTGATGGGGTTCCTGCACGCCGCCCGCGCTGGGGAGTACGGGTTGGCTGCCCGGTATCTGCACACACGGGAAAGCGGCCAGCGGGCCGAAACGCTGGCCGAGCAGCTGTTCGTCGTGCTCGATGCGCGGCTGCCGGCGCGGTTGCCGCGCATCAGCGATGCGCCGGAGGGATCGGTCACAAATCCCATGACGCCGACACAGGAAATCATCGGGATCGTCGACGGGCGCGCTGGCCCCGTGGACATCGCGCTCGAGCGTGTCAGCACCGGGGAAAGGACGCCGATCTGGCTGTTCTCGGCCGCCACGCTCGAAGCCGTTCCGGGGTTGTACGGAGACGTCGCGGCGACCGGTCGAGGCGCGATGCTGCCGGCATTCCTCACCCGCACGCGGCTCGCCGGCCTCCGCCTCGCCGATTGGCTGGCGGTGGTGATCGGCCTGCCGATCGTCTATCTCGCCACGCTCCTGTTGAACCGCCTGCTCACACGGTTGATTCGCGGCGCCAGGCGCGGCGCCGATCCGGGGCCGGATCGCATCTCGCGCAGCGTGCTGCCGGCTCCCGCACGCGTCCTGCTGGTCGTCGGCATCGGCGGTTGGCTCGTGTCGGCGCTGCCCCTGTCGCTGTCGGCGCGCCAGTTGTGGTCGAATGCAGCGAGCTTGATCACGATAGGCGCCGTCGTCTGGCTGCTCATCCTCCTCAACGCGAGGACCGAAGCTCATGTCCGCCGGCGGATCCCGCGGACTGCGGCCGCCGCAGGCGCATCGCTGCTCCGTCTCGTGCGCCGGGCCGTCGACGTGCTGGTGGTCTTCGCCGGGTTCATCGCCCTGCTCCGCTACTTCGGGATCGATCCGACGCCGGCACTCGCCGGGCTCGGCGTCGGTGGCATCGCGGTCGCGCTCGCCGCGCAGAAGACGCTGGAAAACGTCATCGCCGGGGCGTCCTTGATCTTCGATCAGGCTCTCCGCGTCGGCGACTCCCTCAAGATGGGCGACGTGATCGGCACGGTGGACCACATCGGCCTGCGTTCCACCCGTATCCGCACGCTCGATCGCACGGTCGTGAGCGTGCCGAACGGGCAGATCGCCAACGTGAGCCTCGAGACGCTCTCGGTCCGCGACAAATTCTGGTTCCACCCGATCGTGCCGCTTCGGTTCGAGACTACTCCGGAGCAACTGCACCTCGTCGTCGACGGCATCAGGAGGCTCCTGAACCAGCATTCGCTGGTCGATGCCGAGTCGGTGCGCGTCCGGTTCATTCGTCTGGGCGCCTCTTCTCTCGACGTCGAGGTCTTCGCGTATCTCTTCGCGCACGACTGGAACCATTTCCTCGAGATTCAGGAACAGCTGCTCTTCGATGTGACCGAGATCATCAGCCACTCGGGGACGTCGATCGCGTTTCCGTCGCAGACGATGTACGTCGCCAATGCGCCGGCCGGCGATTTGGAACGACACGTGCTAGGCAGGAATGTCAACGCCGATCGTGCGGGCGCCCGCTGAGAGGCCGCTGCCGGCGTAAAGGAGACTCGAATGCGTGCTCGAACCATCGTCGTTTCGGCGCTGCTGATGCTGGCCCTCGCCCCGGGCCGCGCGTTTCAGCAGGTCGGCGCCCCTGAGACCTTCAGCGCCAACCTCAACGTGGTCGGCGCGACCGGGGGCGCCGGCGCGGCGACCATCCAGATCGACATCCGGCGGTACACGCCGGTCGCCGACCGTACGGCGGTCGAAACGGCGCTGCAGACCGGGGGATATCCCGCCTTCGTCACGGCGTTGCGCAAGGCCCCGGAGGTGGGGTCGGTCTCGTTCAGCGATCGCCACTGGCCGATCCGCTGGGCGCGCGAACGGCCCAGCGGCAAATATACGCGCACGATCGTCGTCGTCACCGACCAGCCGATCTTCTTCGTCGGCGGCGGCCGCGTCGACGCCAAGCCGCGGGAAGGCTACGAGGTGGCGGTGATCCAGATGGAAGTGGACAGCGCGGGAATGGGCTCGGGGACGATGACCGCCGCGGCGCGGGTCAAACCCGGAGGCGACACCGGCGTGCGCATCGACGACTACGCCGAGAAGCCCATCAAGCTGGTGACCATTATCCGCAGAGTCCAGTAGGCGCCGGACCGAATCAGCGCGACGCCGGCGGGCGTGGCTCGAAACTGCCGCCGAGCGCCAGATGCAGGTTGACGCGTTGGATGCGCTGTTCCGCCTGCACGCGCAGCAGGGCGGATTGCGTGGCGTTGAGCGACAGCTCGCGCTGGGTCACGAATCTCAGGTCGGTGCTCCCAACCTTGAACTGAGTCCGCACCAGCTCCAGCGCCCGCAGATTGTCGGCGAGCGTCTCGGCCAGGATTCGCTCGCGATCGCGCGCCGCGATTTCCGCCGCCAGCGCGTCCTCGACCTCGCTGAATGCCCGGAGACCTACGGCGGCGTAGGCCGCGACCGCCTGCCTTTGTTCCGCGGTGCGGATCTCGACCTGCGTCTTGAGCGCGCCGCCTCTGAAGATGGGCATCACCAGGTTCGCGCCGAGGTTCCAGACGGGGTTGCTGCGATCCTGGAGCACGAAGAGTTCGCTCGAGATCGAGCTGACCCCAGTGGTGAGCGCGATCGCCGGCAGGCGTGCGGCCTTTGCCTCGTGCACGCGGTTGAATGCGGCCGCCACGCGACGTTCGGCCGCGATCACGTCCGGACGGCGCTCGAGCAGCTCGGACGGCAAGCCGCCAGGAACCGCGTCGGGCTGGGCCGGCAGCTGCGCGGTGACGGCGGCGGTGCCCCGCGGATACCGTCCGAGCAGGATCTCGAGGGCGCGCTGCGACTGCCGCTGCGCCAGCTCGATCTGACGCAGCGCGTCGCGGTAGCCGCCGACCGCCGCGCGCGCGACGTGAACCTCTTCTTCGTTGCCGGCACCGATGCGCGAGCGCGCCTCGGCGAGCCGGACCAGCTCCTCGTTGTCCCGAATCGTGCCGCGCGCCACATCAGCCTGCAACCCGGCTTCGGTGGCGAGGAACCACGTCTTGGCCACCTGGGCGGCAATCGATTGGCGCGCGTACTCGAAATCCGCGCGCGCGGACGCGGCATCGGCGGCCGCGGCGGCGCGGCCGTAGCGGACGCGGCCCCAGACGTCGACCTCCCAGGTCGCCGTGAGGAGCGCGCCCTGCAATCCCGATTGATCCCCCGACAGCTTGCCGCCGCCGCGAGCCAGCAGATCGACCGAGGGATAGAGCTGCGCCCCCGCCAGCCTCGCATGCAGCCGCGCCTGCTCCACCCGTGCGGCGCCGACCTGCAGGTCAGCGTTGTGTGCGATCGCGTCCGCGACGGCCGCCGTCAGCTGGTCGTCGCCGAACGTCCGCAGCCAGTTGTCGCCCACCGGACCGCCGGCGGCGCTGGCCGCCGTCCAGGCGTCGGGGACCTCCAGCGCCGGCATCGCCTGCTGCCTGATCGCGGCCGCGTCAGGCGGCTTCTTCAGCACGCACGCGCCGACGCAGCCGGCCAGAACAGCCGCCGCCACCGGAAGCGCGCTCCGCCGAGATCTGACTCCGGGCATCCACACGTAGCGACGACGAGCACACTGAGATTCCATGATTGGCCGCCGTCAGTGCAGGCTGAAGCTGTGCTTGATGATGACGTAATCGAGATACGACGCGACGCGCAGCAGTACCTTCCGGATGATGTGCACCATCCCGAGATGTTCGGTGTAGATGGCGGCGGACCCGCGCGCGCCGGCGGCGAGAAACAACGTGCGATCGTGGTCGCCGACCACCAGCTTGGCCGGGAAGCGCCCCGGCGGAGCGGCGAACACCGTCCGCGGCAGGTCGCCCGAGGCATCGAGTTGTCCCTGTCCCTGGGCCCAGATCACCGAGTCGACATGAGCCTTGATCACCCGGCCAGGGTAGGTATCGAGCGTGATCTCGGCTTCGTTGCCGGCGGCGACCTGGTGCAGCTCGTTCTGGCCGAACAGCGCGAAGATCTGATACTCGTCGTCGACGAAGGTCATCACCTCGTTGAACGGCATGCCGGCCACGAAGAAACCCGGCCGGAGCATCACGTTCACCATCGTCCCGTTCCCCGGCGCCACAACGGTCGTCTGCGACAGATCCCAGCGCGCGTTCTCGAGCTGAGCGCGGGTGGTTTCGACCTCCGCCTGTGAGACCCGCAGCTGTCCCTGCGCCGTCGCGATCTGCGCCTTGACCTGTGCGACGGTCGCCAGGTCGCCGTTGATGCGGCCGCCGAGCTTCTCCTTCACCTGCTGCTCGCCCGCCCGCGCGCCGGCAAGCTGCGCCGTCAGCTCGCTCACGTTCGTCTGCGCCTGCTCGAGGTCGAAGCGGTTGCCGGCGCCGCTGTTCACCAGTTCGCTGTTCTGTGCCACCCGCTTCTGTGCCAGATCGAGCGATGCCGAGACCGAGGTCCGCTGACCGGTCGCCTGATTCAGCTGCTCGCGCAGCTGCCGCTCGCTGGATTCCGCATCCGCCAGCCGCGCCTGGGTCTCGGCGAGACGCGCCCGATCCGCGACGACCTTCGCTTCCTCCGACACGAGGCGCGCTTCGAGCGAGTGCACCTCGTTCTGATAAGGGGTCGGGTCGATGCGGAACAGCACATCGCCTTTCTTGACCGGGCGGTTGTTCTCGACCGGGACTTCGACCACGCGCCCTCTGACCTGCGAAACGATCGGCACGACGTACTTGACGACGCGGACGTCGGTGGTCGTCGGCGCGACGATGTTGAGGAGCAGCAGCATCACCGCGATGGCGACGATCGGGAAAATCGCCACGCCGACCTTCCAGGGCGTCGTCCAGGGCAGCAGCTTCAGCTTGATGAAGATCAGCCAGACGAAGAACGAGTAGATGCCGAGCAGCAGGATTTCCATCTACCTGGCCTCATGCTGGGCGTACTTGGCCTCGAGCGCCGCGAGATCGGCGTGGAGGACGTCGAGCTCCGCCGGCGGCACACGCTGTTCCAGCCGGGCGATCCGCTCGCGCAGCAGCTCCACGCGCGCGGCTTCCTCCTGTTGACCGTCTTTGCCGCCACCGGGCGCCTCGGGCGCCCTGTCGGTGCCGTAGGCCATCTTGTACATGACCGGCTTCGAATACGCCCACAGCCAGGCAAACGGCCAGAGCAGCCCGCCGAACACGAGCGACAGGAGGCAGAGCGTGCGGATTGCCTCGAACTGGGGGTGGTGACGCCGGTGCGCGATCTTCTCGGGCAGGATGTGAACCATCCAGAAGAGCGCGATCAGCACGATCGGCACGACGAAGATGACGAACAGGGCGATGAACGTGGCCAGCTTGTCTTCCAACTCGGGCGAGAGCAGCGACGCGTACGCGTCAGGGGGTGCGCCGAGAAAGACGACCGGTACCGTCAGCCCGGCGAGCAGTCGCGCAGCCCAACGGCCGATCTGCACTCTCTGATCTGCACCCATACCAATGCTCCCGTCGTGCCCGGGATGGTCCCCCAAGACGGCTGACCACGCTCCTCGACTGGCCACGTATCAGCACTCGTCGTGCCATGGGACGGAGCTGTGCACGAGAGCGTCAAGCGAAAGACTTGCGCTGACTGAACTCGCGCACGCCTCGGACCGACAATTGCTACGGGCCTCCGACATCGCGGGTAAGCTCCGGGATGCCGGAGGAGTCAACCGCGAGTCAGGTGAACATGGGGCCGTCTGAAACCGCCTGGGAACGTCACCACACGGAGCTCGAAGCGCTGCGTCTGGCGGTGGAGTCGCTGCCGGCGGGCGCGCTGGTGATCCGGCCGGATGGCAGGATCGCGATCGTCAATCGCCAGCTCGAACAGCTCTTCGGCTACCGGCGCGAGGAGCTGGTCGGACAGCCCGTCGGCGAGGTCCTGCCCGGAGGCCTCCCCGACCTGCCGTCGACGCGGCCGGGCGCAAGCCGGCGCGCTGCCCTTCGCCGAGACGGGTCGCAGTTTCCCATCGAGATCGGTCTGAGCACCATCGCCACTGAGCACGGCACCTTCGTCATCGCCGCCGTCGTCGGTGTGGCCGCTCAGCCACCAAGCGACGACGCCACCACCGAGGCTATCGACGACGAGACCGAGTTCGAGCGGCTCATCGCCGAGTTGTCGGTGCAGTTCATCAACTTGCCCGGGGATCGCGTCGAAGCCGCGATACGGGATGCCCTGCAGCGCATCGGCGAGGGACTCGATCTCGATCGCTGCGATTTCCGAAAAATTCAGCCGGACGGCCTGCTGCTCGAACCCGTGAGCTGGGTACGCGCGGGCTTTCCCGATGCCCCCGCGCTGGTTGGCGGGCCGGTATCGTTTCCGTGGGCGTACGAGACCATCCGGACCGGCAAGATGGTGTGCTTCTCGAGCGTGGACGAAGTACCCAACGCGACCGACCGGGACAACTTTCGATCGCTCGGCATCCATGCCCTGATCGCCGTGCCCCTGCTGGTCGAGGGACAGCTTCTGGGCGTGGTCGGCTTTCAACGGCTGCGCGAGGCGCCGCCGTGGCGCCCGGAGGCGATCCATCGGCTGGGCGTGATCGCCGCGGCATTCGGCAACGTGCTGGCGCGCCAGAAAGGGGACGAAGCGCTCCAGGCGGCGCTCGCCGAGGTACAGCGGCTGCGCGATCAGCTGCAGGCCGAGAACCTGTACCTGCGGCGCGAAGTCGTCAAGGAGCGGTTCGGATCCGGCATCATCGTCGGTCAGACGGCCGCCGTCCGCCGGGTCCTGGCGCTGGTCGAACAGGTCGCGCCGACGGACTCGACGGTCCTGCTGCTGGGGGAAACCGGCACCGGCAAGGAGCTCTTCGCCACCCAAATCCACGAGCTGAGCACCCGCCGCGGGCGGTCGATGGTGCGCGTGAACTGCGCGGCAATTCCGGCCACGCTGATCGAGAGCGAGCTGTTCGGCCGTGAGAAGGGGGCGTTCACCGATGCCCTCTCGCGGCAGATCGGTCGATTCGAGCTGGCGGATCACTCGACGATCTTCCTCGACGAGATCGGCGATCTTCCGCTCGACGTGCAGGTCAAGCTGCTGCGCGTGCTGGAAGAGCGGCAGATCGAGCGGCTCGGCAGCGCGAAAGGTATCCGCGTGGATACGCGGGTGATCGCAGCCACGCACCGCGACCTCGAGCAACGGGTCGCCGAAGGGGCATTCCGCGAGGATCTCTTCTACCGGCTCAACGTCTTTCCGATCCAGGTGCCGCCGCTCCGGGAACGCGTCGAAGACATTCCCCTCCTTGTCTTACGCTTCGTCGACGAGTTCGCGAAATCCTTCGGCAAACGGATCGAGGCCATTCCCCGGGAGAACATGGCCGCGCTGCAGCAGTATTCGTGGCCGGGCAACATCCGCGAGCTGCGCAACGTCGTCGAACGGGCGATGATCCTGGCGACCGGTCCCCGGCTGACGATTGTCCTGCCATCGGCCGCGGCGCCCGCGGGCAAACCCAGCAGCAAGCTGGTCGATGTGGAACGCGAGCACATCCGCGCCGTGCTGGAGAGCGTCGCGTGGCGGATTCGGGGCGTCGGCGGCGCTGCGGATCGGCTCGGGCTTCCACCGACCACGCTCGAGACACGCATGGCCAAGCTGGGCATCACTCGGCCCAAAGCCTGACGCGCGAAGCTTACGCGACGGCCTGCCGTCGCCGACGCCACGCGACCATCAGCAGCATCAACGGAATCTCCGCCAGAAAGTACGTGTACGCGAACCGCGCGAACTCGACGCGGCCGAGCATGGTCACGCCAATCGCCATAGCCACGCCCAGGTTGCGCGTGCCGAATTCCGCGGCGATCGTGAATCGATCCCTGGGGTCACCGCTGACTATCGCCGCCGTCGCCCACCCCGCCGCCGCCGAGCACGCGATGAACATGGCGGCAACGGGAACCGTGCTCGATAGACCGCCGAAGAAGGCCGGCGGGTCGTCACCAATGATAAGGAGCAGCACGAGCCCGACGCCGGCAAACGCCAGGCTCTGGATCGCCGGCCGGTAACGAGCCGCGAGGTGGGGCCAGCGGCCACGAACCCACATGCCAAAAGCGACTGGCAGGGTCAGCATCAGAAGGAGTTGAGCGATCAGCGATGCCATCGGCACCCGGACATCCCACAGCGGCACCGCCAGCTTGCGTCCCACGGTCCCGTCGATGCCTTCGGCCACGAGCGGCACCGTGAATCCCGCCAGGAGACACGACAGGCCGGTGAGCGTGACCGACAACGCCGTCGACGCCCGCGCGAGGTAGCTGTAGGTGTTCGAGATTCCGCCGATTGGGCACGCCGCCACGAGCAGCAGGCTCGCGGCGACTTCGGGGGCGAGTCGAAACAGCCACGCCAGGACAACCGCGATCGGAGGAAGCAGGACGAGCGGGCCCACCAGCCCGGTCACCACCAGTGTCCGCTGACTGCGGAGGCGGGCGAAGTCCTTCGACGTCAAATCCAGGCCCACGGCGGCGAGGAGGATGAACGTGAGCGCCGGTACGGTGAGGTCGATGAGCGTCTTCACGGCGCTACCGCTGCAGCGTCAACTGAACCCCTGCCTGGCGGGATTCACCAGGACGGCCACCAATCGCCGGAGGAGGCGAGCTGAACGTCCCGGTGATGTAATCCTCGTTCGTGAGGTTTCGCGCGTAGCCGACGATGGACCAGCGGCGTTGGCCCGGCCCGAACGCGGCGCTCACGTCGAGAATCCCGTAGGGGCGCTGTCGTTGAATGGCGTCGTTGAACGGGGTGAAAAAGACCGTACTCTGCGACCTCAGATCGGCGCGCAGCGAGACCGGACCTGCTGAGCGGACGGCGCCATTCCACTCGAGCCACACCCGGCCCGACCATTCGGGCGCGTTGCTGAGCCGATGCCCGCCGACATCGCCGGTAACGCCGCCGACGCCTACTGCAACATACCGGTCGTAGGTGGCCCGCAGCCAGGTCACATGTCCACCGGCGTGCACAGTGCCTGTCACTCGCGTCGTGCCCTCGGCCTCGAGACCCCGGATCGTCGCCGCCGCCGCATTCGAGATGTCGATGACGCCCGGCCGAATCGCGGTCTGCACCTGCAGGTCGGTGTGGGCGGTGTGAAAAGCGGCGACGTTGATCCTCGCGCGGCCGTCCCCGACAACGGTCTTCAGGCCGCTTTCGTAGCTCCATGCCCACTCGGGGGCATACCCGCGGCCCGCCTCGGGGGACGTGAGATTGAAGCCGCCGCTCTTGAACCCCCGCGTCGCCGACACATATGCGAGCACGTTCTGCCGCCGGCGGACTTCGATTCCGAATTTCGGCGTCCAGGCACCGTGCGAGATGGCGTCCGAGTACTGGTACACCGAACCTGGCACCGGGGTCACCGGCGCGTCGAGCGTGGAAACCCGCCCGGCGTTGTCGATTGTCTTTCGCTCGCGCGCATAGCGCAGCCCGGCGATGGCCGACACGCGTTCCGTCAGCGCGATCGTCGCCTGACCGAACATCGCTCCGGCCTGTGCCGCGACGTCCGGTTCGAGACGGTTCTTGAGGCGAGCCCCTTCCAACCGGACCGAGATTGGTTGCCGATCGACCTCGTCGAACGCAAACAGGCCGGCCAGCCAGGTCAGGCCGGGTCGGTCCTGAGAGACCGTGACCTCTTCCGACCACTGACGCTGGAACTCCTGCACGTGTCCGGCGGCCAGTGCCAGCTCCGTGATGTCCGCGTCGTTCCAGTTGTCGAAATCCAGCCGGCGGAACGCAGTCAGGCTGGTCAGCGTGGTCGCGGCGGCCAGGCGGGTCGTCAATCGGACGGCGGCGCCGTACTGCAGCGTCCGATTCGACGACACCGACGACGTTCGTACGTCGAGTGGATCGACCGGGTTGTCGACCCGGAATCCCGGCTTGACCGACAGCACCTTCGCGTAGGTGAGGGGAACCGCGTCTTTGTGGGTGAAGTCCCCCAAAACGAGCAGACTCGTCTGACGATTGACGACGATGAGCAGTTTGGCCTGGAGCGCGGCGGCGTCCTCGCCGCCGAGCGGATCGTCGGGGTGGTCCAGGTCGCGCACGTGGCCCTGCCGGACGCCGCGCAGAATCGCGGCGCTGCCCATGACCCGGTTGCGAACGAGCGGACCGCTGATGCGCGCTTCCGACCGGAGCGTGTTGAGGTTCCCCACGGTGAACCGCGCCGAGGCTTCGACCTCGTTCGTCGGCGCCCTCGTAACCAGGTTCAGCGCCCCGCCCACGGCGTTGCGGCCGTAGAGCGTTCCCTGCGGGCCGCGGAGCACCTCCACCCGCTCCAGGTCCAGGAAATCGGCGAGCACCATGACCGGCCGTGCGACGTAGACGCCGTCGATATACACGGCCGAACTGGGATCCGAGCCGGCGAACACCACGTTCGACCCGATCCCGCGGATGGTGAGCTGCGCGTAATCGGAGTTCTGCGAGAACGTGACCGCAGGTGCGAACCCGGCGATCTGAGCCACCGAGTGGACCTCGGTGCGCTGTAGATCGCGCGCCGGCAGCGCAGTTACCGCCATCGGGATCGCCTGCACATCGAGCGCGCCGGTCTTCGTGGCGGTGACAACGGTCTCTTGCATCACGAGAACCGAGAGTGTCAGCGATACACTCACCTCGCCGCCCGGAACGATTGAAACCGTGCGGCGCTCGGGTACAAACCCCGGCCGCTCGGCCGTCAGTTCGTAACTGCCCGCCGGCAGATGGTCGAACGCAAACGTTCCCGCGAGATTCGTCTGGGCGATCCGGGTGACTGCACCTCGAATGGTGACGCGCACCGAGGCGATGGCCGGTCCGGTGGCATCGGTGATCGTGCCGCTGAGATGGCCGGCTTGCCGGGCGTCCGCGGCGCGGGCGGCGCACAGCAGGGCGATGACGAGTGCGAAGATCCGGCGCATTGTTCAGGCCGGAGGTATAGATTGTCCTGAGGTCGCCGGGCAATTGGCTTTTCGTCCAATGCCCTAGGCCTTTAGTCCAATCGCCCTGTACGTTAGGTTGATTCGGGAAGCGGCGGCGTGTTGTTCAGATCGAGTTCGGTGACGAGGGCGACCAATTCGGCCAGCGAGCGGGCCTCCATCTTCTGCATCATCTCCGCGCGGTGCTGTTTGACCGTGCTCTCCGACACGTTCAGCTCGCCGGCGATCTGCTTGTTCAACAGCCCCGCCACCACGTGCGCGAGCACCTGACGCTCTCGCGGCGACAGCGATTCGTATTGCCGCTTGCGCCGGAGGCGTTCGTCGTGCTTCTTGCGCGCCTCGCGGTCGCGATCGATCGCGTGCTGGATAGCGTCGAGCAATTCCTGCTCCTGGAACGGCTTGGTCAGAAACTCGACGGCGCCCCCCTTCATGGCCGCGACGCTCGTCCTGACGTCACCGTATGCGGTGAGGAAAATGACGGGTAGGCGATACCCGCCCTGGTTCAACTGTCGCAGCAGGTCCAACCCGCTCGTCTTCGGCATCCGCAGGTCCAGCACGAGACATCCGGGACGGGAGTGCTCCCTTCGCACGAACTCCTCGGCCGACGCGAATGCCTCGCAGTTCAGACCGACCGACGCGACGAGCCGCTCGAGCGCTCGCCGGACCGACGGGTCGTCGTCGACGACGAAGACCGTCTCGGGATCACTCATGGCTGACCATCCAGGGCGGGGATTGTGAAGCTGAACGTGGCGCCCCCCGCGTCGTTGGCCTCGGCCCACAGCGATCCGCCGTGCGATTGAATGATGGCGCGGCTGACGGCCAGACCGATGCCCATCCCGCCCGGTTTGGTCGTATAGAACGGATCGAACACGCGCTCGATCTCGTTCGGACGAAAACCCTCCCCTTCGTCGCGGACGCTGACGCAGGCGAGCGCATTTCCGCGGCGTGACTCCACGCGGACCACGCGCGGCCGATCTTTGATGCTCCGCATCGCGTCGACGGCGTTCAACACCACGTTGAGCAGCACCTGCTGAATCTGCACGTCGTCGGCATTCACGAGCGGTAGATCGTCGTCGAGCTGCACCTCGAGCGCGATGTCGCTCCGCTGCAGCCGCGCCGCGGCAAGCTCCAGGACGTCGCGAACGGCGTCGTTCAGGTCGAGGGGCCGCTTCCGCACCGGCCGGTTCGTGAACAGCTCCCGCGTGCGCCGGACGATCTCGCTGGCCCGGTGGCTGTCCTGGACGACGTCGTTCAGCGCTCCCCGGATATCGGTCCTGGGCGTCGGTGTGTCCAGCCAGCGCAGGCAGGCGGTCGCGTTGGCGACGATCGCGCACAGCGGCTGGTTCAGCTCGTGCGCGATCGAGGCCGTCAGCTCGCCGAGCGCCGTGATCCTCGCCATCCGCGTCAGCGCCGCGTTCGCCTGTCTCAGCGCCCGCTCCGCCTGGTTGCGTTGCGTGATGTCCGTGTAGGTTCCCGTCATTCGGATCGCTCGTCCGTCCACCCGTTCGCTGATTTCCCCCTTCGTCACGAACCATCGAATGGAGCCGTCCTTGTGGACCACGCGGTGCTCGGCCTCGAAGCCCGACGACGTACCCGTAAAGGCGGCAATCGCGCCAGAAACGACCTCCTCGAGATCGGCGGGGTGAACCAGGCCGGCCCAGTCGAGCGCCTGGCTGCCAAGTTCATGCTCGGCGTAGCCGAGGAGCCGTTTGAGGCCCGCTTCGACGTAGAGCTCGCCGGTAGCGATATTCACATCCCATACACCCACACCGCCGGCGGCGGTAGCGAGCGCATACCGCTGCTGGCTCTCACGCAGCGCCTGTTCGGCGCGGGCGCGCTCGGTGATGTCGCGAACGATGGTAAGGACGCGATCTCGCTCGACGCCGATGAGGCGCGCCTCGTAGCGGCGCGGCTCACCGTTCATCACGAGGGTGTACTCGCCAACGGCAGGGGTGTCCGGCGTGGTGTGCTCGAACGCACCGGCGAACATGTCGGCAACTTCCGTGGGCAGCACGTCCCGCATGTTCTTGCCGATGAAGCTGTCCGGCGGGACCAGCAATTCGCTGACACTCCTTGCATAATGCCGGACGTAGACCCCGTCCCGGGTCAGGACGAACATCATGTCCGGGATGGCGCGGAGGACCGCCTCATGCTCCTGTTGGAGCTCGTGCGACGCCCGGCGTTCGGTCCGATTCTCTTCCAGCAGTCCAGCCATCAGCATCAGCGGCACCGCAGTCATGGCGATGAACAACTGCACCGTGACGACGGCGTCTGCCGGCGCGGCGCCGGCGAACAGGTGCTGCCCGCGGAGCGCGCTGGAGATCGTCAAGAGCGTGGTGCACAGAAGTGCGCACGACAGTCCCGGGACGCCGAACCGCACCACCGCCCACAGCAGAAAGGGCATCTGCGCGTAGAGCCAGAAGAAGGCGTCGGCGGCACTGGTCGTGGTGCGTGCGGCAATCAGATCGGTGGCGATCAATCCAAGCAGCAGCAGGAACATCTCGCCGAGGCGGCGCGCCGATGGCAGCGAGGGCCTGGGCCAGAGATGCCCGCAGATGACGAGAATCAGCGGCAACAGCGTCAACGCCGCGATCGCGTTCGACACCGTCCGGGCACGCCACGCCTGCCAGACGTCCGGTGCCCATCCCATGCCGACGTAGACGTAGGCGGGAATCAGCGACGCCACCGCCGGCGCCACGGTCGATGCCGACCCGATCGAAGCCGCGATGCCGCGCAGGTCGCCGAGCAATCGTCGTCCGGCCCCAAACCAGTGTGTGGTCCACGCGGCGATGCCGGCCTGGACGGCGTTGGCCAGGAATTGCACCGACGAGGCCGTGATGGGAATGCCGCGCTGCGTGTGCGCGATCGTGTGCGCGATGAGCGCCCCGGCGAGTGAGAAGCCCCACGTACGGGGCGGGGTCAGCAGCAGTACCGCCGTGAGCACGGCCGTGGGCGGCCAGAAGAACGAGATCCCACTCGACGGAAAGCGCAGCGCGAAACCGACGAGACATCCGACGTAATAGAGACAGACCACCAGCAGCAGCAGTCCGATCCCATTCGAACTGAGCAGTACCATCGAACGGCCCGGTCGAAATGCAGAGGCCGTGATCATAGATGTGGTATGCGAACTCTAAACCCTCCCGCGAAAGCGTGCATGTGTGAAAGACGCCTGACGAAAGCCAGACGTTTCTCACCATGATCGTCCCACGGCATCCCGGAGAATCTCCGGCATGTCGGCGGGGAAAATACTACCCAATGATCCGCTGTTGGAATTGCCGCCGGAGATAGATAGACTCCCTCGCCAGCCGTGATGCCGATCGATTCGAACGAGCACGCCGTCGATCTCTCGACGTTGGTGGAGTCGCTCCCCAGCGGTGTGGCGATCATCGATGCCGCGGGCGCGATCACACTCGTGAATCGACGCCTCGAGCGGACGTTCGGCTATGCGCGCGACGAACTGATCGGCCGGCCGATCGACGTCATCATTCCGAACGTCCCTCGGATCGACGACTCGGACGAGCGTCGCGTCACGGCGCTCGAGACGCCTCCGCCGATTGGCCGGGCGCTCGTGGGTCGAGACCGCCATGGCGCCGAGTGCGCGGTCGAAGTCGACGTGCACCGTGTCGACGCCTGGCACCGTGAATCGTTCGCGGTGATCGTCGACTTCGCGTCGCCCGACGCCATCGAACGCCGGAAGAGCACCAGCCGGATCGTCACGATGCACGCCGCGTTCGAGCGGCTGGTGGGCGGGGTGCTGACGCCGGCGCGCCACGTCGAACGAATCCATCCTGCCGCGGCCGAGGGCGCGGTCCAGTTCGAGCGGCTGGTCGCGGACATATCCGTGCAGTTCATCAACCTGCCGGTCAATCGCATCGCCGACGGCGTGCTCGACGCACTGCGGCGGATCGGCGACATGCTCGAACTCGATCGCTGCACGTTCTTCCACCTCGAGTCAGACGGCACTGCGGTGTCACCGATCGGATGGCAGCGGCCGGGGATTCCTCCGGCTCCGGCACCGGTGGCGACGAGCCAACAGTTTCCCTGGGTGCACGACACCATCGCCGCGGGCAGGGTCCTGTGCTTTTCGAGCCTCGACGAGATTTCTGACCCGATCAGCCGCGACGGCTACCGCGCGCTCGGAGTCCGATCGAGCATCACGGTGCCGTTGTCGGTGACGGGCCGGATCGTCGGCGGCGTTGGCTTCAACATGCTGTCCGCCGAACGCGTCTGGTCACCCGACGTGGTGCGTCGGCTCAGCCTGTTCGCGACGGCGTTCGGGAATGTGCTCTCGCGGCGCGAAAAGGAAGACGCGCTTCGCCGGGCGGTCGAGGAGCAGGAACGGTTGCGCGAGCAGCTTCACGCCGAGAACGTCTACCTGCGGCGGGAAGTCAAGCGCCTCGGACACGGCGATCTCGTCATCGGTGAATCGCTCGCGGTGCGGCGGGTGCTGGCGCTGGTGGAGCAGGTGGCGGCGACCAATTCGACCGTGCTCCTGCTCGGGGAAACCGGCACCGGCAAAGAACTCTTCGCCACCCGGATCCACGAGCTGAGCAGCCGCCGCGGGCGGCCGATGGTACGGGTGAACTGCGCGGCGATTCCGGCCACGCTGATCGAGAGCGAGCTGTTCGGCCGTGAGAAGGGCGCCTTCACTGGCAGCATGGCACGGCAGATCGGGCGGTTCGAGCTGGCGGATCAATCGACGATCTTCCTCGACGAGATCGGCGATTTACCGCTCGACGTGCAGGTCAAGCTGTTGCGCGTCCTCGAGGAGCGCCAGGTCGAGCGGCTCGGCAGCCCGAAAGCCATTCGTGTGGACACGCGGGTGATCGCCGCCACCCACCGCAACCTGGAGCAGCGGATCGCCGAAGGGACCTTCCGCGACGATCTTTTCTACCGGCTCAACGTCTTTCCGATCCAGGTGCCGCCCCTCCGGGAACGCATCGAGGACATTCCCCTTCTCGTCGCGCGCTTCGTCGACGAGTTCGCGAAGTCGTTCGGCAAGCGGATCGACGCGATCTCGCGCGAGAACATCGCCGCGCTGCAGCACTACACGTGGCCCGGCAACATCCGCGAGCTGCGCAACGTCGTCGAGCGCGCGATGATCGTCGCGACCGGATCGCGGCTCACCATTCCCGTGCCTCATGCCGCCGCCGCCGGAAGCACTGCCGGTTTGATGCGGCAACCCACCGTCAAGTTGATCGACGTCGAGCGGGAGCACATTCGCACCGTGCTGGAGAGAGCGGGCTGGCGCATTCGCGGCGCCGGCGGCGCTGCAGACCGCCTCGGGATGCGGCCGACCACGCTCGAAACGCGGATGGCCAAGCTGGGGCTCGCCCGGCCAAGAGCATCGTAAGGCCGGCACTCCAGATCTCCCACACGCTGGTCGTGGACGCGGATTTACTCCGGAATGCCGTGGTACATCCAGCGGCAAGCGAATTGCGTAGTAATTCGCAGTTCCTGTCGACACAGAAGGTGGTCCTCATGGATACGATTCCCGCCGCCCGACGTCTCCACGTCGTGGACAACCTGAGCGATTCCGGCAACGCGGTGCCGGTGGCGCACCCCGGCGCGCGCCGCACCGGGCTGGGCGTCATCGCCGGCGACAGCGCAGCGATCAGGCGTGTGCTGGATCAGATCCATCAGGTCGCCGCGACCAATTCCACCGTCCTGCTGCTCGGCGAGACCGGAACCGGGAAAGAGCTGCTCGCGGCAGAGATTCA
>Ga0075421_100003399_pt1 | contig 19019 bp, 16 predicted proteins | sample SoiMetdeltSBSDD5_FD_75292 | JGI IMG/M metagenome (GOLD analysis project Ga0075421, IMG submission 75292) | Bulk soil microbial communities from a Populus tree surrounding site in Tennessee, USA - Soil MetaG P. deltoides SBSDD5 | ecosystem: Environmental > Terrestrial > Soil > Tree plantation... | reverse complement strand
TTGCCGAAGCGTGCCAGCGTGGCGCGATTGCGCTCCTCGACCCATGCCAGCGCCCGCGCATCGTCGATCTGCTCGAGCCACAGGTAGGGGTCGTCGTCGGGCGCGGCGACGGTGGGTCTCGGATCGACGGCGACGCCGGAAGGCCCCGTCTTTTCAGGCCCTTGCGCCAGCACCGCCGGGGCCGATGCCCCGCCGCCGGCCGCGGCTGCGAGAGCCCCGGTCAGGAACGATCTGCGCGTTGCGTGCATGGGCTTTCCTCTCGAGGAGCGAAAAAGTCGCAAAGTCGGGCCGAGAACCGCGGCTGTCGGCAGGCGAAGCTCGATGTACGCACACCTGAGCGGCTTTTTTTCGGACGCCAGGCGAAAACGTCTCGTTCGCACGCGATCCGCCGTCCTGCGGCGCATGGCTCGGCTGTGGATGCACGTTGGCGCACCCTTTTGGCCGGCGGGCATCGGCACTAGGCTTGCGTGCCGAAGCCTACCTGGAGACGCGCACGAGGCCATGCGCCACATTGCCGGGACAGACATGGCCGATCTGCTCGCGGCGGGCCCAGCCCCGGTTCCGGGCGCCGTTCATGGCGCCCGGCTCGCCCGCAAGGCCGTGCTGGTGCTCGGCGCGGACGGCTGCGAGCCCCTGCGCTCGCGCGTCATCATCGGCGTGCTCGAGGAGCTGGCGCGCGAGGTCGTGGTCGTCGCCGGCTCGCGGGCGCATGCGCAAGGCCTGCAGTCCGCGCGCATCAGCGTGGTCGATTTCGACTGTGGGCCGTGCTGGCGCAACCCGCTGCGCGAGGCGAGGCAGGCCTGGGACCTCGCCCGCATCCTCGAGGCCGAGAGCGCCGACCTCGTGCATGTCGTCGGCCTCGAGCCCGCCATCCTGGCCTGCCTGGCGTTCCGCCTGACGCGGGTGGAGCGCGCGATCCTGCACCTGCCGGACCTCGGGGCGCTCGCTTCTGCAACGCGCGGCCTCACGCGCGCCTGGCGCGCCTGGACCCTGCGGCTGCTGGCGGCGCGGCTGCGCCAGCCCGCCTCGTTCCTGCTCGTCGAGAGCGAGGACGACCTCGCCGGCCTGCGGGCGCAGGACGTGGCGCCGGGCCCCCGCTTTGCCGTGCTCGGCGGCTGCGGCATCGACCCCGACGTCTATCCGGTGATGCCGCCGGCCCACACCGAGATGCCGGTGGCCGCCTTTGTCGGACCGGCGTCCGAGGCCAACGGGACGCGCACGCTGTTCAGGGCCTTCGAGCGGGTCTGGGCCCGCGGGGTGCGCCTGCAGCTCGAGCTGATGGGCGAACGCCCGCCCGACAGGACGGGCGCCATCGCGGCCGAAGAGTGGACGCGGTGGAGCCGGCACCCCGGCGTGCACTGCTCCGGCACGCCCGCCGATGTGCGGGAGGTGTGGCGCCGGGCGGAGGTCTGCGTGTGGCCGGCCGAGGGCCGGCAGGGCCTGCCGCGCGCGGTCCTGGAGGCCGCCGCCTGCGGCCGGGCGCTCGTCGTCAGCGATCTGCCGGGCGGTTGTAGCGGCTTCGTGCGCGACGGCGTGGAGGGGCTCGTCGTCCCGGCGGGCGACACCTCGGCCCTGGCCGCGGCCCTGGAGCGTCTGGCGCGCGATTCGAGCCTGCGCCTGCGCCTGGGCGCGGCGGCCCGCCTGCGCCTCCTGCAGGGCTATACGGAGGCCCACGTCAGGGAGGCCCTGCGCGGCGCCTGCCTCTCCCTCTTCGGCGCCGCGCCGCGGGCGTTGGCATAGCAACCCCCAATTCCCTTCCGCTTGAAGTTCATCGCGCAGGGCGGGCCTTTCTTGGTGGAGGCGCGACCTCGGCCTTTCTACCCGCCAAACCCTCGGAGGCCTCTGGAAGCCTTCCCCGACGCCATCGGGCGAGCCCTTCGCCGCCTGGATCGCAGACATCGAAGGCGCCTGAGAGCGGCCTCTTTTGTTGGCCACTGTGGGACGCGCCGCAGAGCGCGGGCGCCTCGTGCTCGGACCTCTCATCGCCGAATTTGCGCCCACTGAACCGCAACCGCTCTACGCAGTTGTACTTGTCGGAGCGGTTGCGCCAATGGAGGGGGCGCCGTGACGCCTGAGATCGCGATCTGTCTGGCCATTCTGATCGCTGCCATCCTCCTTTTTGCCTGGGACCGATTGCCGGCCGATGTCATCGCGCTCGGTGTGATGCTGGCCGTCATCGGGACTGGCCTCCTGCCCCCCGCCAGGGCCTTTGCCGGCTTTGCCAGCGACACCGTCATTATGATTCTGGGGCTCTTGATCATGAGCACCGGGCTTATTCAAACCGGCGTCGTGGACATAGCGGGGCGGCGCTTATTCGATCTCGCCGGCCGCAGTCCTGCGACCTTCCTGCCTCTGATGATGCTTTGCGTTGCAGGGGTCTCCGCCGTCATCAGCAACACTGCCGCGACGGCTTTCTTTGTGCCGCTTGTCATCGGCTATGCCGCGAAGGTCGGCGTGAGCCCGGCCAGGTTTCTGCTGCCGCTCGCGTTCGCCTCGATCCTGACGAGCTCCGTGACGCTCATCAGCACCTCGACGAACCTGGTGGTCAGCGACTTTCTCGCCAGGTTCCAGCAGGCGCCCATGGGAATGTTCGAGCTGGCGCCGGTCGGCATACCCATCGCCATTGCCGGGCTTCTCTACATGTGGCTGGTGGGTATACGGCTCATGCGTCAACGCCCCGAGCAGACTGCCGATGAAAAGATCGGCGAGCGCAGGTACCAGGCGGACGCCGTCGTGACGACCGGTGGCCCTCTCGTCGGCAAGTCGCCGAAGGCGGCTCTCATCCCGGACAAGGGGATCACCGTCGTCAAGGTCCTCCGCGGCGACGAGACGATACGAGGCGAGAACAAGATCGCCGATCTGTCTCTGCGGCCCGGCGACGAGCTGATCATCGAGGGCCTGCGCGCCGATCTGCTCAAGATCAAGGATATCGACGGGCTCGACTTCAAGGCCGATGTGCATCTCGCCGGCGGCGAGGTGAACCCGCAGGAGGTGACCATCGTTGAGGGGGTGCTGCTGCCGCGTTCCCCGCTCATCGGCCAGAGCCTGAAGAGCTTGGACTTCAAGGGCCGCTACGGCTTGCAGGTGCTGGCGCTCCATCGCGCCGGCCCCGTGCCGACGACCATCAGCTCGGCGCGGCTGAGGCTCGGCGACGTGCTGCTGCTGCAGGGAACCCGCGCCAACGTGAGGACGCTGGAGCGCGGCAACCTGTTCAACATCTTCGGAGGCGTCGAGACAGCCCGGCTGAATTTCAGTCGGGCGCCAGTCGCCGGCGCCATATTCGCGCTCGCCATCGCCGCCGTGACCTTCAATTTGGTGTCGCTGCCTGTAGCGGCCCTTGCCGGCGCATTCCTGATGCTCGTTTCGAGATGTCTGTCCCCCGAGCAGGCGTACGCGCAGGTGGAATGGAAGGTCTTGATCCTGATCGGCGCGCTGCTGTCGCTTGGAGCTGCGATGGAAGCGAGCGGCACCGGCCGATACCTCGCCCAACAGCTGATTGGGTTGGTCGGAAGCGGACCGTACGCCCTCCTCACCTCCTTCTTCATCCTCACGGTCGCACTCACACAGCCCATGTCCAATCAGGCCGCTGCATTGGTCATGCTGCCCATTGCCATGCAGACCGGCGTGGAGCTTGGCGGCGATCCACGCGGATTCGCCATGATGGTTGCCGTTGCGGCGAGCTGTTCTTATCTGACGCCCCTCGAACCCGCCTGTTTGCTGGTGTATGGCCCAGGCAAGTACGAGTTTCGGGACTTCTTCAAGGTGGGTGCACCTCTCACCGTCATCATCTACTTGATCGCCATCCTCCTGGTCCCTCGGGCGTGGCCGCTCTGAGGCGTAGCGGGCCCGGCTGAACCCGGTGTGCCCACGCGCCGCACGGAATTCCAAAGGGTGGACGGAGCCGGAACCGCGATCGCCATTGCTCGTTGTGCCCAGAACCGAAGCCAGGGAGCCACCTCATGCAGGTCAAGCTCGTCCACGAGGAGGGGGGAAAGCGCACGTTTGCCGTCATTCTGCAGATCGGCGACGAGGCCATGCGCTGCCTCGGGGAATTTGCGACCAGCGAGCGGATCGGCGGGGCGCAGGTAACGGCGATCGGGGCATTCCGCACCGCGAAGCTGGCGTTCTTCGACTGGGAGTCCAAGCAGTACCGTCCCATTCCCGTGGCTGAGCAGACCGAGGTTGCCTCATTGGTCGGCGACATCGCGGTCGGCCCGGATGGGAGGCCGAGCGTCCATGTCCACGCCGTTCTCGGGCGTCGCGACGGGACGGCGCTGGCCGGCCATCTGCAGGAGGGCCACGTCAGGCCGACGCTGGAGATCATCGTGACCGAGGCCCCCGCGCACCTTTGCAAGGTCGAGGATGCCGAGAGCGGGCTGGCCCTCATCAGAGTATGAGACGGACGCGGCTCGTCACCTGGCCGCTTCTCAATCGGCTCGGCGGCCAGGAGGTCGGCGCCCTCCAGCTGCCGATCGGCCGGCCTGGCCTCTCGAGGTTGAGCTTCCGACTGTTCCAGGTCGCTGCTCCGGCACGATCCGCGAGATTTCCTGTTTCCAGGGGTTCAGGCCGAGGGGACGGGGCCAATAGCCATCGAGCGCGACCGGCTCTGCGATTGCAGGCGTTCGTGCACCCACCGTGGTGAACCAGGTCTTCCCCGGAGCGTTCTTATTGAAGGTCACCCCAACCAGCGTGAGGAATGAGGTCATGGCACAGGCGAGCCACCACAGCGATCAAGGCTCTCTCGAGGAGAGGGCGGCAGAACGCTTCGACAATCTTACCGAGAGGGCCAAGGACCAGCTCAAGAACGTGGCCGATCGCGCCAGCAGTGCCGCCGGCCGGGCGGCGGAGCAGGGCCGGGAGGCAGGCGAGCGCGTGCAGGAGGTCGCCGGCAACTTCAAGGGTGCGGTCGACAAGTCGGTCAAGAACCAGCCGATGGCGACATTGGCGCTGGCGGCCATAGCCGGGTTCGTGCTCGGCGCCATGTGGAAGCGCTAGGGCCGTCAGGAGAGCGTCGGGCCGTGTTCAAAGGTCTCATCACCGACGTCAAATCGGCTGCGGCGTCCTTCGTCGATACCTATCTCGCGAGGGCCTCGGTGGCGGTTCCCTTTCTCATCGCGCTGGGACTGGCGACTGCCGCCCTCGGCCTCGAGCTGGCAGAGCGCTTCGGCTCGAGGAACGCCTTGTGGATGCTGGCCGGCGGGTTCTGCGCCATCGGTCTCGTGGCCTCCTTCGTTGTCACGATGAAGGAACAGGAGACGGAAGCGGTGGAGGAGCAGCAGCGCAACGAGGGCGGCATCGGAGAGATGGCGTCGACGGCAGCCACCGCTGCCACCCAGGCAGCGACACAGCTTCCCACCGCGCTGCTGAGCGCCCTGCTGCAAAGCCCATCGGCCTCGACCCTCCCTCCCGTAACGCGCCTGCTCGGCCGAAACATGCCTCTGGTGCTGCTGCTCGTCCTGGTCGCCTTGCTGTTCTCTGGCGAGGAAACGGCGGAGTCCGCCGACCAGCAGGACGATGCGGCGACGCCTGGGCCTGATGGACACAAAGCTCAGTCGAGCGAGGAACAAGTGCGGGACGCGGCCTGACCCGATCTGAGCGACGCTATGGGGTCGAGGCCGGCCAGGTAAAGAAGTACACCAGCAGCACGACGCCCACGACGGCTGCGATCAGAAAAGAGGCCAGCAGGACCGAGACCATTGTGCGCGGCCCGGTCCCTTGCCGCACCTTCACGATCTGGTCGCTGGGGCGATCGACAGGCTTGCTATCCATGCTTGCCGCCACGTTGCCAGAAGGGAAGGCCGCCAGCTTGCGGCCCTCCGTGGACAGGAACGGTCGATCACTGCCGCCGCAGCCAATCGTCGACCTCTTTGCGCACCTGGTCCTTGGCGTACCCGTAGCGCGCCTGGATCCTGCCTTCGAGCTGCTCCCGGTTGCCGTCGATCTGCGTGACCTCGTCGTCGGTGAGCTTGCCCCACCGCTCCTTCACCTTTCCAGTGAACTGCTTCCAGTTGCCTTCGACACGATCCCAGTTCATCGCACTCTCCATGCCTTGCGCACCGGCCAACGCCGAGCAGAACCCGGCAGATGGCTTGCCTCGGGGAGTCCCGTTTCCCAGCGACGCATTCTGGGAACGCGCTCGTCGGCGCATCCGTTTCGCTGCGCGCCAGTGCGGCGCCCGCTGCGCACGGCTGCCGGCGGTGCAGAAACCTGAAAAGGCGGGCAGGGCTCGGGATTTCGCAGTCAGGACCCGCGCTTGGCCGAGAACGACGGAGCGGGACCTTGACCGATATTCCCATTGACAAGCCCGATCATGCGATGAACGCTCACCCGTATCCCCACGCCGAAGATGCGGGTCTGCGCCCTTTGAGGCAGCAACCACAGCGGAAGGCCGCCAGCGAGGGCCATCGGGACGGCGTGCTGACACTGGCGGCGAGCAGTGATTGGTGCAGGGGTGCGCAGCCAAGGAGTACCCGTGGATACCTCCTCGTTCGACCACACCCGCCGACGCCTCAGGGAAGACAAGCCGCAGCCCACCCCCAACGGCCGGGAACCGGGCGGTGGCATCGATCTGCATGAGCTTCTCGCCGCGCTGCCGGCGGCGCTCTACACCACCGATGCCGAGGGGCGCATCACCTACTACAACGCGGCCGCGGCGCAGCTTTGGGGCTGTGAACCGGAGCACGGCACGAGCACGTTCTGCGGGTCCTGGAAGCTCTATTGGCCCGATGGCAGACCGATGCGCCACGATGAGTGCCCGATGGCGGAAACGCTGAAGACCGGCAAGCCCGTGCGGGGGGTCGAAGCGGCGGCGGAGCGGCCGGACGGCAGGCGGGTTGCGTTCATTCCCTACCCGACGCCACTCTTTGACAGCTCCGGCCGGCTCGTCGGCGCGGTCAACATGCTGGTCGATATCACCGAGCGAAAAGCCATCGAGCAGGCGGCGCGCTCGCAGACTCGACTGTTCCAGACCCTCAATGGGATAGCGCAAGCCGTTACCAGCGAGCTGAACCTGGAGCGAATCGTGCGCACCGCGACGGATATCGCCGTCGAGGTGAGCGGCGCGAGGTTCGGCGCTTTTCTCATGAACTCGTCCAACCCGAATAGGACGCCGCGCGTGGTCCACGCGCTGCCGACCCGCGAAGCATTCGAGGGGTTGGGGTTGAACGAAACCCTGCTCGACGCAACATTGCGCGGCGGCTCTGTGGTCCGAACGAGTGACATCCGCACCGAGGATTGGTACGAGGCGCCCACACCTCCCCGTGAAGCGTCCGGCCCCGATGCGCAGGTTGTGAGCTATCTCGCGATCCCGGTCGGGGGCTTCGGCAGGATCGACGGAGCTCTGTTGCTCGGTCACCCCGAGCCCGGTGTGTTCACGCAGGAGACGGAGAAGATCGTAGCCGGCGTCGCGGCGCATTCTGCCATTGCCATCGACAACGCCCGCCTGCACGAGAGCGACAGGCGGCTCGCCGCCATTGTGGAAGCGTCTGCCGACGCCATCGTCAGCAAAGACCTCAACGGCACCGTGAGCTCCTGGAATCACGGCGCGGAGCGGCTCTTCGGCTACACCGCAGAGGAGATGATCGGTCAGCCGGGTACGTTGCTGATCCCTGCCGAGCGCCTGAGCGAGGAGGACGAGATCATCGAGCACGTCCGGCGCGGCGAGCGTGTGGAGCACTACGAAACCGTTCGCGCCCGCAAGGACGGAACGCTCGTCGACGTTTCGCTCAGCGTATCGCCGGTCAGGGACGCCGAGGGCCGCATCGTCGGAGCCTCCAAGATCGCCCGCGACATCACCGAGCGCAAGCAGGCGGAGGTCCGCCAGGAGATCCTCGTCCGCGAGATTCATCATCGCACCCGGAATCTGTTCGCGGTGGTCGACGCCGTCGTGTGGCGCAGCTTTGCCGGCAAGCGCACCCTCAAGGAGGCCGAGGTGGCCGTACGCGATCGGCTCCATTCGCTCGCCCAGACGCACACGATGCTGCTGGACAAGGAGTGGCGGGGCGTCGATCTCGACGAGATCGTGCGAACGGAAATGGCGCCCTACGCCGGCCGCGTCGCGATCGAGGGCCCGCCGATTCTGCTCAACACCCAGGCCGCGCAGAATTTCGCTCTGGCGCTGCACGAGCTCGCGACGAACGCCGCCAAGTACGGCGCCCTTTCGGATGAAGCGGGACAGGTGCTCATCGCCTGGTCGACGTCGGAGCTGAACGGCCGGCGTGAATTCCACTTCCGTTGGGAGGAGCGCGGTGGCCCCCCCGTCGCCGAGCCGGAGCAAAGAGGTTTCGGAAGCGCGGTGCTCGAGCAGGTCATGGCCGAGTATTTCGACAAGCCGCCGCAGATTACTTTCGCATCGTCCGGTGTGGCGTACGAGCTGAGCGGATCGCTCGAAGCGCTGACGGCGAAGGCGTAGCTTGGCGGCCGCACCGCGCCGCTTGCCGCCGATGCGCTCGATGCCGAGGCCCGCATCGTGGCCGACGGCTCGGGAACAATCGCGTCGACAGCGGAACGCGCGCAGCCGCGCGTGGAAGGCGTCCAGCCTGCGAGGACGGACCACCATTTCTGCCCATCGATCCGGCAACGGGCACCGCGAGTGGCGAGCACCGGCGAGACGAGCGGCGAGGGCGACGAGGACGCTGGCTCGATCGACGGTCGGATAGTACAATGCCTACTATCTGATGGGGGACAACCAACGTCCTGCGATGTGCCGGGCCGCCGCTTGCTCGACCGAGAGCGGGCAAAAAAGCGTGATTCGTCAAGGCGACAAGCCCGGCACAGCGCGATGCCGCAGGTGCGTATGCGTGTTTCGGCCCGCTGCCTCTGACGGATGCTGAATACTGAAGTGCTGATGCAGGAAGGCTACAGTTATGCGAAATTTCCTCCTCGCGGCCATGGCGGCAATAGGGGCATTCGGCGCCGGCCTGGGTGGGGCGATGGGGCAGAGTTCCAGCGATGGCAACGACCGCTGGATGATGATCAAGAACGACTCAGCTCTTACGGCTCTGCAAGTGTACATCATACCATCGGCCGAAGATTGCTGCTGGTCGCGCGACTTGCTGGAGGATTTTGTCATCGGCCCAAGGGGGAGATCGAAATACGTCAACTTCGACGACGGCAAGGGTACGTGCCAGCTCGATATCCGAATTACGAACGACTACCTCGGCTGGGACTGGAACTTTTATCGAATTGATGTCTGTAACAACCGCACGATTACATTGAAGGGTGAGCTCCCCGCGAGGTCCAAGGACGGCAAAAATCGTTCGATCAGCGTGGAGAACCAGTCGTCGTATACGGCACACAGGATCTTCAGCGTCGCTTCCCAGCAGAAGGATTGCTGCTGGTCTCACGACCTCCTGGATGTGAAGGTCATACCGAAGGGAGCATCTTTGAACGTTGAGATAGACGACGGCAGCGGGCGGTGCCAATTCGATATCCGCGTCACCAGCAGTCAGGACCGGGAGTGGACCTTCTACGGTGTCGATGTCTGCACCGAAACAAAGATCACCCTGAAATAGACATGCGGTCTGAAAGGTTCCAACGCCGAGGTGCCGGAATGCCACGTATGTACAGTCGAAGAGAGTCTGGAGTCTCGAGTGACGTGGGCGAGCCTGCAGTGCGGTTCGAGCGCACAAGGCGTGCCTCGCGAGCTTTGCGAGCATCGACTGGTCAGGACGCGCGCGACAGCCTGCCGTTTGAACCTCGGCTTTCCGGCTTGGTAGTGCGTTCGCAGGGTGCGGATCATGCTTAGGCTTTGGCTGGGGCGTGCCCGGTCGCCCGCACGGAGGCGCAGCGCTGCATGCAACCTATGGCTGGCCGTGCCGGCCTTGCTGGTGGCCGCGTGCACTCGGGTCGAGATCGAGGACCACTCGCTTCAGTTCAATCAGGCTACGGGGTCGCTTGGCAACCGGGTAATGCTCCTCAACGTTGTCCGTGCCGCCAAGGGCTATCCCACACAGTTCTCGAAGGTGACCAGCTACTCGGGCTCGAGCCGCGCGGACGGGGGCCTGAACCTGAACATCCCGTTCATTGGCGGCATCGTCGGCAACCCCAACACCGCCTTCCAGGGAGCAGTTACGCCGAGCGCGTCGTTCAAGACGGGTGTATCGCAACTGCAAATGGCGGACCTGAACACGGCAGAAACACAGAAGGCCCTCCGCAAACCTGTCAGCGCGCGCGACTTTGCTTATTATCGCACGCAAGGTTGGCCGAAGGCGCTGGTCAATACCATTCTGATCGAGCAGTTGATGGTTGAGCCGAGATTGCTCGACGCGCTGAAGCGAGCTGCCGCGAGCGCCTGCGAAGCGTCCGACTCCAGGGAATGCCGATGGCTCAGGAGCGACAGAACCGAACGCTGTCTTGCAGAGGCCAAGGAAGAACGGGCATCGCCAGATGGAGACGTCGTTCGGGTCTTCACCAACAATCCGCGCAAGCAGTGCCAGCACGAGAGCTTCCAGTGGTTCTTTACGTCCATACGCGTCCTGCCCTCCGCCAGCCTGGATTTTGAGCCGAAGGTCGACACTGACGAGTGCAGGACCTCGAAAGCGCTCTTGAGAGACCTCGCCCGTTCGACGAAAGATGGAAAAGGCAAGTCCAAGGATGCCAACAAAGGGCCAAGCGAGACCGTCAAAGAGGGTAAGGTCTCGGTCGAGGTGAACGTAAAGATTGCCGAGAAGGCCGACAAGGACGCGGAGGCAAGCGACAAGGAAAACGAGGGCGGCTCGATCGGTCTCGTTATTCCTAGAAATCTCGCCCCGCGGAACGATCCACCTCCGCGTGCCTTTGCAGCTCTCGACCGGCTTCGCAACGAGCACCTCTGCATTCTGCGAGAAGGCAAGACACCCATAATCATCAGCTGGAGATCGCCTGAAAGGATGGTGCGGTATCTCGGAGATGTCCTGGCGGCGCAAGCCTTCGGCGCCAGGAAACGAGGAATCGAGATATTCAACGAGGACGGCTACCCCGTCGAGCTATTCCGCGTGGAAAGCGGTCGTGGACCAGATTCTGGATCGGCGGTGTCCGTGGAGGGCCCGGAGGGAGACGCCTATTACATCCCAGTTCCGAACCGAGAGGCAAAGGACGCGCACCTGTCTCTGCAAACCCTGGCCCTCGTAATGGAATCCTTCAATCTGGCGGTCAGTGGCAAGGAGCTGCCACGAGCGCCGACACTCTTCATCTCCGGCGGTTGAGCGAAGAGACGACGCGGGCGGAGCGGTGGCCGTCTGCGGCGAACGTCGCCGGGGGCCGTGAGGATGAGCTGGATGAACGCTATGTCGATGAAATGCAGGCGCTGGCTGCTGCCAACCGCGGCAATGCTGCTGGCATTCTGCCCGCCCCTGGCATGGGGTCAGTCAACGAGAACGTGGGAGGAGCTCTCTGGCGGCTGGTGCGATGCCGACCGTGGCTGCACGGATTGGTGGAATCATTATGTGGTCCTCGTAAGGGGTGAAAAAGTATTTATTCGCTATGGTCGCGACGAGGCAGTCTTTGTATTCGTTGGGGACATTCAAGCCGAGGTACCGAAATGGACCATCACAGGAACTATTAAGAGGTCCAAAGAGGATGGTGGCGGAGAGCACAAGTTCGATGGGACTGTGAACGAGTTCGAGACCACCAAAGGCACAATCGAGGCCCAGGTGACGGGAAAACTGAAGACGAAAGTCGAGGGGAGCCAAATCGAGGTCACAGTCCCGTTCAAAACGACATCAGATACAGTAGTCATCGCAACTTTCGAAGAAAAAGAGAGGGTGGACGACGAGGGTGAAGACGACGATGGAGGGAGAGGAAAAAAGAAGATTGAGGGGGTTGTAAAGGGCAAGATCAAGGGCAAACTGAAAACGGCGGCGGGGGTCGACGATACCACTCTGGAGGGCACTTTCGAAGGCAAGTTCAAAGGCAAGCTCACGGTGCCTGTGAACGGTTTCTACATAGTGCCGCCCTTCCACTGCTCTGAAGCGGGAAGGCCGCTTGCCGCCGACGAGCGGAAGCTCAGAGAGGATGCGGTGCTAGCGGGTCGCACGGGAATTCTCGAAGTTCGGCCCGGGAGGTTTGTTTCGAGAAAAGACCAGGAACAGCGCGAGGTGGCAGCGAAGTTGCGCGAGGAGGCAAAAAAGCTGTACGCGGAGAGGCCGTTCGCGGCAGAGTCTCAAAAAGCGGTAGCCGAATGGTTGGCAGGATTGCTGCATACGCAAGGCAGGTTCGTCCGTAAGGTGAAAGGCACGGTGAGTATCACCGCGCCGCATACAATCACGCTCGAGCTGCCACCGCTGCCGGTGCTCGACCATACATGCACGGTTAGAGATGAGGTCGCCAAGCGGACGTTGAAATTGGTGAAGCAGCACGACGCGGCAAAATAGCGGTGTCCTGCTGGGCAACGAGCCAAGCTCTGCTGCCTCACCCTTTCCGCCGCCCTCGCGCCCGCGTGCCCGTGGAGCCGAAGCCGCCGCGGCCGCGGGGGGTCGCCGAGGCGGCGCGGGCCTCCACCAGGGTGGCGCGCTCGCAGCGGGCTACCACCAGCTGCGCAATGCGGTCGCCGCGGGCCACCGTGAAGGGCCGCTCGCCCAGGTTCACGAGCAGGACGCCCACCTCGCCGCGATAGTCGCTGTCGATGGTGCCCGGGCTGTTCAGCACCGTGATGCCCGACCGCAGCGCCAGGCCCGAGCGCGGGCGCACCTGCGCCTCCAAGCCCGCGGGCAGCTCCAGGATCAGGCCGGTGGGGATCAGCGCACGCCGCCCGGGCCGCAGCACCACCGGCGCTTCGACGGCGGCCACCAGGTCGAGGCCCGCGGCGCCGGCGGAGTGGTAGGCCGGGAGCGGCAGCCCCGCCGCGTGCGCGAGCCGCACCACCCTGACGCGGCGTACGCGCGCCCGCCGGGGCTCCGTCATGCCGAGGCCGTGTTGACGGCGAGCCAGTACGCGGCCCGCTCGAACAGCCGGCGCGCCACCTCGGCCTTGTCGAGCTCGGGCCAGCTCTCGACGCCCTCGGGCGTGACGAGATGCACGGTGTTGCGGTCGCCGCCCATCACGCCGGTGGCGGGGGAGACGTCGTTGGCCACGATCCAGTCGGCGCCCTTGGCCTTGCGCTTGGCGCGGGCGTTGTCGACGACGCTCTCGGTCTCGGCGGCGAAGCCGACGACGAGCGGCGGCCGCTCGCCCGGCGGCAGGCCGGCGACGGTCTTGAGGATGTCGGGGTTCTCGACGAGCTCGAGCCGGGGCGCCTCGCGCGCGGCCTCGCGTTTCTTGAGCTTCTGCGGCGCGGCGTGGGCGACGCGCCAGTCGGCCACGGCGGCGGCGAACACGGCGATGTCGGCGGGCAGCGCCGCGCGCACGGCGCCCAGCATCTCCACCGCGGTCTCGACCTCCACCGCGTCCACGCCCGCCGGCGGGGCGGCGGAGACGGGACCCGTGACCAGCGTGACGCGCGCCCCGAGCCGCCGCGCCTCGGCGGCGATCGCCGCCCCCTGCTTGCCGGACGAGCGGTTGGCGATGTAGCGCACCGGGTCGATCGGCTCGTGCGTGGGCCCGCTGGTGACCAGCACATGCCTGCCGGCGAGCGGCCCTTCGGCGGCGTGCGCGCCGCCCGCGAGGCCCAGCAGGTCCTCGATCGCGTCGACGATCTGCGGCACCTCGGCCAGCCGGCCGGGCCCGGCCTCGCCCCGCTCCGCCATCTCGCCCGTCTCCGGCCCGACGAAGTGGATGCCGTCGGCCGCGAGCAGGGCCACGTTGCGGCGCGTGGCGGGGGCGAGCCACATGTGCGGGTTCATGGCCGGGGCCACCAGCACCGGCCGGTCGGTGGCGAGCAGGAGCGACGTGGCGAGGTCGTCGGCATGCCCGCCCGCCATGCGGGCGATGAGGTCGGCGGTGGCGGGCGCAACCACCACCAGATCGGTGTCGCGCGCAAGGCGGATGTGGCCGATCTCGCGCTCGGCATCCAGATCGAACAGCTCGGTCGACACCGGCGCGTTGCTGAGCGCACCCACGGACAGGGGTGTGACGAACTCCTGCGCGGCGCGCGTCATCACGGTCAGCACCTCCACGGCCAGGCGCTCGCGCAGGCGCCGGATCAGGTCCAGGCACTTGTAGGCGGCAATGCCGCCACCGATCACGAGCACGATCCGCCAGTCGACACACCTGTCGATGCGCCCGTCGATGCGCCCGTCGATCCGCCTGTCGATGCCCCTGTGCGCCGCCCTGCCGCCGCCCGCGGCGCCGGCGATTTCAGCATGACTCACGGCATGGAGTCCCGGCTCGGGATGGCGGCCTTGGGGGCTGCGGCCAGCCCGGCTCAAGTAGGCGCGCACCTTGTCGGCGGTCTTGAGCGTGATACTGTGACCCTTGCGCAGGTTGGCGACGAGGTGGCCGTCGTTGACGGCGGCGAGGCCGAGCTTGGTGGGGGTCGCGCCGGTTCGGACGAGGTAGGCCTCGATCTCGGCGAGCAGGGCCCGGGCGGTGGCGTTGCGCATGCCCACCAACGTAATGGGTAATTGCCCATTTGTCAATGGGCCTTCTAGCGCCGGCACCGGCCCGCGACCGACCGCCCGAGCCGTTCCAGGGCCGCCGAGAGCGCATCTGCGCCAGCCTCCGGGGGGACTGGCGCTGCGGCGGCCTCGGCTCCGGGGCGCGGCCCTGCCGGAGCGGGGGCGGGGGCGTGGGCGTAGTCGGCCGCAGCCGCCAGCTCGGTGGCGGCGCGATAGCCGAGGTAGCCGTTGACGCGGGCGATGATGGCCCCCTTGGCGTACTCCACGTCCAGCGTCCTGGCCGGCGCGGCGCCGACGACGAGCCGGGTGCGCTGGCTGCCTGGCGCCTCGGTGCCGTCGGGGCGCAGCACCGCCTCCTGCCGGCGCGGCCACTCGATGCGCAGCGGCCAGGTCTCCCGGGCGAGCCTGTCGCCCACGATCTCACGCCACCTGAGCACGATGTCGACATTGACGAAGCCCCGCCGCCGGCAGGTCTCCCGCACCAGCTTCGGCACGAAGACGCCCACTGCTTTGAAGGGTGCCGGCCGCCCGCCCGCCGATCCCATGTGCCTCCGCGACTGCATCGCCAAACCCCCTCCGCTGGTGGTCCAGATGCTATCCGATTCGGCGGCAGAATGGGCTCAGGCCCGCGGCAGACAGATGGGCCCTTTTTCGCCATCGAGGGTCGACGCGGCCGACGATCGGGCAGACCCATCTCCCGCAGAAGGACCGCGGGCAAAGGTGAGGCGAGAGTAGTGAACCCTTGCTCGGGTCGAAGCGACAGACGGGATGGGAGGCCAACGGGGATGGCCAGAGCGTGCGATGAAGGCTCGCTGATCCGGCAAAGATTCCCCGAAAGACCGCTGCTCCGCATGCGCTCTCGGGAACCGGACCAGAGGATCGAGGAGGGTCGCCATGCGGAACATCATCCATTGCATCAAATGTGCGGTCGCCGCGCAGGTGCTCCTGACGGGGCTCCTGTCACCGGCTCTTGCCGATGACGCGCAGAGCAAAGCCCTGACCGTCGCCTACAATGCGTCCGGGCACGATCTGTTCAAGACGTTCGCTGCCAAGCCTGGCAATGTCGTGCTCTCGCCCTACTCGATCGGCACGGCCATGGCCATGGTGCTCGCGGGCGCGCGCGGCGAAACCGAAGCGGAGATGATCGCGGTCCTCGGGCATCGTCTGTCTCGCGCCGAGATCGGCGCGGCCAACTCCGGCGTGTCGGCGACCCTCAACGGCTATGCAGAGCGCAACGCCGATGCCGACAGCTCCCCGCGCCTCAGGATTGCCAACGCGCTCATGCTCACCCGAGTCGGCGGGGACGCCGTTGCGCCGGACTATATCGCGCTCGTGAAGAACAAGTTCGACGGCGAGGTCTTCCGCGATGCGGGTCTCGACGAGGTCAACGGATGGGTGCGCAAACGCACCGAGGGCAAGATCGAGAAGCTGTTCGACCGCCTCGACCCCACCACCGCGCTGGTGCTCCTCAATGCGGCCTACTTCAAGGGCGCCTGGAAGACGAAGTTCCCCCAAAGTGCCACTGAAGACCGGGATTTCCACCTGTCGCCATCGGACACGGTCAAAGTCAGGACCATGCGCCAGGAGGGCAGGTTCGCCGTAGCGAAGCGGTTGGGCTATCGCGCGATCCGCCTCCCCTACAGCGTCGAGTCGCTGGCGATGGTCATCCTGCTTCCCGACGCCATCGACGGCGCCTCGGCCTTGGCAAGGCGCCTGGACGCAGCAGAGGTGGGAAGCATGCTGGCCGAGGCGGCGACGGCGCGTCCGGTCAAGGTCGATCTCGCCATGCCCCGGTTCAAGGCAAGCTTCAAGATCAGCCTGGTGCCGGCGTTCCACCAGATGGGCATGAAGCGCCCCTTCGTGTCTGCTCTTGCGGATTTTTCCGGCATCACCGAAAGGCCCCTGGAGGTCGGCGAGATCAATCACGCCGCCATGATCGAGGTGGACGAGGAAGGAACGGCGGCGGCCGCGGCAACCGGAGTCTCGATGTACCTTCGCTCGGCTCCGATGTCGGAAGACTTCCGGGTCGACCGGCCATTCCTGTTCTACCTCACCGATACCAGGACCGGCGCAATCCTGTTCCAGGGACTAGTCAGAGATCCGCGTTAGCGTGGGCGTAGGTTGGGTCGACCCCGGCGAAGGCCGGGGGAGACCCAACACCGCTCGCAGGCCGGGGAAATCCGCCGTCTCCTCCACACTCATGTCCTGCACGTCGCGCATCACGCGACGCTGCTTCTGCACGCATGGACACATTGGATGCCAGGTCGATGAAAAGATCCCCGTGCGGGGGACGCGCAATCGGCAGTCGGGAACCTTCCTGTGGCCGGCGCATCTAACAGCTGTGCGTGACTGATTGCGGACCTTGAGGTCGGCTTCAGCCGGCCGTGATCGAGAGGAGGTGCCGATGGCGACATCGCAATCGAAGCCGGCTGGTCCCGACCTGACGCAGGGCATTGCGGCCGGCGATCTGCCTGAGGGAGGCATGCTCGTGGGCCACGTTGGCGAGGAGGCCGTTCTGCTGGCGCGCTCGGGCAGCGCGGTCTTTGCAATCGGCGCCAACTGCACGCACTACGGTGGCCCACTGGCGGAAGGTCTGATGGTCGGGGATACGGTGCGCTGCCCTTGGCATCACGCCTGTTTCAGCCTGCGCACCGGCGAAGCGCTCCGCGCGCCGGCATTCTCCCCGGTGTCTTGCTGGGCCGTCGAGCAAAGCGGCGGCCGGATTTTCGTGCGGACGAGGATGCAGCCGCCGGATGCGGGCAAAAGGGTGCACTTGGCTGCTGACAAGAGCGCCCCGAAGCGGATCGTCATTGTCGGCGGAGGGGCCGCCGCATTTGCAGCGGCAGAGAACCTGCGCCGGCAGGGCTATGGCGGCAGCATCGTCATGGTGAGCAGCGACAATGCCGCGCCCGTCGACCGGCCCAACCTTTCCAAGGATTATCTGGCCGGCAATGCTCCGGAGGATTGGGTGCCGCTGCAGCCGGACACCTTCTATAGTGAGAGGAACATCGACCTGCGGCTCGGCACGACCGCTGACAGCATCGATGTCGGCAACGCCGCGGTGGTTCTCTCTGACTCGAGCAGACTCGGCTACGACCGCTTGTTGCTGGCGACCGGTGCCGAGCCGGTACGCCTCGCGATTCCGGGCGCCGACCAACCCCATGTGCGGACATTGCGGTCGCTGGCCGATTGCCGCGCCATCATTGCGGGCGCGCAGACTGCCTCGCGCGCCGTCGTTCTTGGCGCCAGCTTCATCGGGTTGGAGGTCGCGGCGGCCTTGCGAGCGCGCGGGATCGACGTGCACGTCGTAGCGCCCGGCAGCCGCCCGATGGAGCGCGTGCTGGGGCCGCAACTGGGCGACGTAGTACGCGCAATTCATGAAGAGCATGGCGTCACGTTTCACCTGGGCAGCACGGCAGCCGCGATCGAAGGCAAACGGGTGGTGCTGAAGAACGGAGGGATGATCGAGGCCGATCTGGTGGTCGCTGGCATCGGTGTCCGCCCGCGCGTCGAGCTTGCAGAGAAGGCCGGGCTTGCCATCGATCGCGGCGTGCTCGTGGACGCCTGCCTGGAGACGAGCGCGGCGGGAGTCTTTGCAGCAGGCGATATCGCGCGCTGGCCGGATCCTCGCAGCGCAAGCCGCATTCGCGTCGAGCACTGGGTGGTGGCGGAGCGCCAAGGCCAGACGGCGGCGCGCAACATGCTCGGGGCTGGCGAGAAATTCACCGCCGTGCCGTTCTTCTGGAGCCAGCACTACGACGTCGCAATCAACTACGTCGGCCATGCGGAGAGCTGGGACGACGTGTCGGTCGAGGGCAGCCCTGCCGACAGGGATTGCCTCGTGCGCTACAAGCGTGCCGGCCGGACCGTGGCGGTCGCTGCAATTGGACGCGACAAGGCGAGCCTCGAAGCCGAGCTGCAAATGGAGTTGGAGGCTGCTGCCTAGGAAAGGGGGTCAGACCCCTCGCCTCGACCGATCGATAATGATCGCCGCGTCAGCGCGAGGGGTCTGACCCCGTCTCCTTGCCGCCGGACAACACCACCACGGCGCGGCGCGCGGCCAGGTCCACCTTGGGGACGAAGGCTTCCGTGAAGGGGACCAGCTCGGTCTTGGCGGCGCCCGCCGGGCGCAGCTCCACAAGATCGCCGGCCCCGAAGTTGTGCACGCCCACGATCTCCCCCAGCGGGCGGCCCTCGGGGTCGACGGCGGCGAGGCCGATCAGGTCGGCGTGGTAGAACGCGTCCGCCTCGGGCGCCGGGAGGCGGTCGCGGTCGACCCACAGCTCGGTGCCCTCGAGGGCCTCGGCGGCGGTGCGGTCGCCCACACCCTCGAGGCGCGCCACCACGCCCTTGGGCGTCGTCCGGGCGGCCTCGATCCGGAACGCGCGCCCGGCGCCGTCGGAGAGGGCGCCGTAGGCGCCGATGTCCTCCGGGCGCTCCGTGAAGGTGCGGATCAGCACCTCGCCGCGGACGCCGTGGGCGCCGGCGATGCGGCCGAGCAGGATGCGCCGGCCCTGCGCTGCCCCGGCGCCCGTCCCGGCCGCAGTC
>Ga0075421_100003398_pt1 | contig 19022 bp, 13 predicted proteins | sample SoiMetdeltSBSDD5_FD_75292 | JGI IMG/M metagenome (GOLD analysis project Ga0075421, IMG submission 75292) | Bulk soil microbial communities from a Populus tree surrounding site in Tennessee, USA - Soil MetaG P. deltoides SBSDD5 | ecosystem: Environmental > Terrestrial > Soil > Tree plantation... | reverse complement strand
GTGAAGGTGACCGGGTACGGCGCGCTGGCGGTGGCGCCCAAGGAGCTCTACGGGAAGCGCACGCCCGGACGCCGCATGCACTCCGCCCCCGAGCAGGTGCTGGCCGGGCGCCACATGGCCACCGTGGAGACCGACGTGTACCTGCTGGGGGTGCTCCTGTACGAGTGCCTCACCGGCCAGGTCCCGTTCAGCGCGGAGAAGGACTTCGACCAGGCGGTGGTGAGCCAGCCGCTCCCGCACGCCAACTACGAGACCATCCCGCTCAGCCTGGTGGAGGTCATCCAGAAGGCCACCAGCAAGAAGACGCAGGACCGGTACCCGTCCGCGCTCGCGTTCCGGCAGGCGGTGGAGCAGGCGATGGGGATCCTCCCCTCCACGGACGAGCTGGGGCGGTACATCCGCTCCCACTTCCCGGACAGCGAGCAGACCCGCACCGCGCGCCGCAACGCCATCAACGCCGCCATCGCCGAGTTCGCGCAGCAGCAGTGGGAGCAGGCCGAGCCGTCCCCCACCTCCGCGCTGATCCAGGACCTGCACCCCCTGGAGCCGGGACAGGTGCCCAGCCTGGAGCAGCTCGCGGTGGTGCAGGACCAGGCGAGGAGGGCCCACGCCACGCCCGTCCCTCCCCCGGTCGTCCACGGCCTCCCGGAGGAGCTGCCGCCCGAGGAGCCCGCCCAGGCGGCCGCGCCGGAGCCCGCACCTGCGCCCGCGCCAGAGCCCGCGCCCGAGCGCCCATCCGTACCGACCCCGGTGCCCACGCCCGCGCGCGCCGGCGTCCTGCCGCGCGCGTCCGCGCCTGCGCCTGTGCCCGCGCCCGCCCGCGCTCCCGCGGTGCGAACGCCGGAGTCGCCCGCGCCCGCGCCGAAGTCCGGCCTGGGGCTCCCCGCGGCGATCGTGATGGCCGCGCTGGTGCTCGCGGCCGGGGGCGTGGCCTTCGGGCTGTTGACCCGGAACGCCTCGACGCCGCCGCCCAGGGACCCGGCGCCCGCCCCGGTGGCGGCGCCTGCGCCCGCGCCCGCGCCGGCCCCCGCACCCATGGCCGCCGCCGCCCCGCCCGCGGCCGCTCCAGCCGAGGCTCCCGCCGCCCCGGCGGCGCCGACTTCCGCGGTGGGGAAGCAGCCCCCGCCCGCCCCGGTGGCGGCGAGCGGGAAGGAGTCCCTGGCCGCGCTGGTGCCGTCCGCGCCCATCTCCAACGAGCCGGGCCGGGTGGTCCTCAAGGTGGACCCTCCGGTGGACGTGACCATGGACGGCGAGCGCCTGGGCCGGACGCCGCTGGACGCGCCCGCCCCCAACGGGAAGCACGTCCTCAAGCTCACCAACCCGCAGCTGGGCATCTCGGTCACGCGCACGCTGAACGTGGTGGGCCGGACGGCGCAGGAGTGGACCATCGGGAAGGGGAGCGTGATGGTGAGCGCGCCCGACGGCGCCGTGGTGGTGCTGGACGGGAAGAACATCGGGAAGGCGCCGGTGAAGGAGATCCCCGCCTACGAGGGCCAGCACCGCATCCAGGTGACGCTGGGGACGGCGAAGTACTCGCAGCCCTTCAACCTCCGGGCCACCGAGACCATGTACATCACCGTGGAGCTCGCCCCGCAGGAGTGACCGCGGGAGCGCGCTGAAACAAGCGAGTAAGCTCCAGGCCGTGATCGCCCCGGCGTTCGCGGCTGCCCTCCTCTCCACGGGAGCGCTCTCGGTCAAGGCGACGCCCGCCCGGGCGCTGGCGGCGAGCAGCGATCCGGTCACGCTGGAGGTGACCGCCGGCGCGCCCGGCGACGCGCGCCTCTCCGCCACCACCAGCGTAGGCGCGCTGAGCGAGCCGCGCCCCGCCGGGCCGGGCCGGTTCTGGCTGGCCTTCACGCCGCCCCGCGAGCGCTTCCCCCAGGTCGCCCTGATCCGCCTGGAGCTGGAGCGGGGCGGGTCGCGCGAGTCCACCTGGCTGGCGCTCCCGGTGGACGGCGCGGAGACCCTCACGCTGGAGACCACCAAGCCGCGCGCCAGGGTGGACGTCACCATCGGCGAGCGGACCTTCGGCCCGGTGCAGGCGGACGCCAGGGGCGAGGTGGAGATCCAGGTGGTGGTCCCGCCGGGCGTCGCCACCGCGCGCGTCCGGTCGGTGGACCGGCTGGGGAACCAGCGGGTGAAGCCGGTGGACCTCGCCCCGCCGCCGTTCCAGCAGGTCCGGCTGGCGATCCCCGCCGGCGCGACCGCGAGCTGGGCCGACCCCCGGCCGCTGGCGGTGGAGATCTTCGCCGTCGACCCCACCGGCGCCCCGGCCACCGCCCCGCCGACGCTCGGGGTGGATCGCGGCGTGCTGGGGGAGCCTTCGCCGGGCCCGGCGCCGGGCACGTTCGTGGTCGCGCTCCGGGCGCCGGAGCAGCTCCCGCCGGACCGCCGCGCCACCATCACCGCGGGCCAGGAGGGGAAGGGGGACTCGCTGGTCGTCCCGCTGCGCGCCGGGCCCCCGGTCCGGGTCGCCGTCTCCGCGCGGCCGTCCAGCTACGCCGCCGGCTCGCGGCAGAAGATCGCCCTCGCCGCGCGGCCCGAGGACGCCCGCGGCAACGCCGCCGATCCGGACACCTCGGTCCGCTTCACCGCCGACCTGGGGACGGTCGAGCCGTCGGGGCCGCTGGCGGCCTCGCTGGCGCTCCCGGACGCGTTCGCGGGGCGCGAGGCGGTGGAGGTGGTGGTCTCCGCGGGCCCGGTGCAGGGGAAGGCAGCGGTCGAGCTGCGCGCCGGGCCGGCGGCCTCCGCGTCGGCGGTGCTCCCGCACACCATGACGCGCGCCGGGGGGCCTCCGGTGGAGGGGACGCTGCTGCTCAAGGACTCGTTCGGCAATCCGGTGCGGGGCGCCGCGCCCGCGGTCTCCTGCACCGTGGGCCGCGCGGAGCTGGTCAAGGAGCTGGGGCAGGGCGCCTACCAGCTCCGCTTCGGCGCCGCCGAGACGGACCGCACCGGCGCCGGCCGCCTGGTGGCCAGGGCCGCCGGCGGACCGGAGCTGGGGGTGGCGGACGTGATGGTGCTCCCGGTGCCCCTGGACCTGGGCCTGTCGCTGGGCCTCCGCGCCGGGGCGCAGAGCAACTTCGCGCTGCTGCACGGCGGCGGCGGGCTGGCCGAGGTGGCGGTGCGGCCGGTGGGCCGCTGGCCGCTGGAGGTGCTGGTGGAGGGCGGCGGCTCCGCGCTGCTGAAGGTGAGCCAGCCCTTCGAGGAGCGCGGCCCGGACGCCGTGTTCCACACCGACCTGCGCTGGGCCACCGGCGCGCTGGGCGTGCGCGCGTCGTTCTCGCTGGGGGCGGCGCTCTCCGCCCATGGCTCGCTCTCCACCGGCGCGCAGCACACGTGGGCGAGGTACGAGGTGCGGGGGGGCGGCGGGCCCGACCTCTCGCTGGAGGAGGCGGGCTGGAGCGCGTTCGGGCGCGTCGCGGCGGGCGTCTCCTACCGGACGGGTCCCGGCCGGCTCCTCGGCGAGCTGCAGGCGACGTACGCTCCCCCTCCCGGGCAGACCGCGCTGCGCGGGAACCTGGGGCAGGCGACGGCCATGGTGGGTTACCTGGTGGAGGTCCGATGAGAACAAGCTCGCTCCGGTCCTCGGCGGCGGCGCTGGGGGCCATCCTGGCCCTCTCCGCGCGCGCCCAGTCGCAGTTCTACGGGTTCTTCCAGGAGGGCGCCCAGCCCACCAACCGCTACACCGGCGCGCGGGACGTCCTCATCACCCCGCAGCGCGACGACGACAAGGACCCCAGCGCCAACTACGCGTCCAGGCAGGAGCTGAGGGTGGACGGATTCCCGGCGCGGCTCACCTCGCTGCTCGCGTTCCCGCTGAACGGGGGCGAGCTCCCCAGCACCGGGATCACCATCAACGGCGTCGCGCTGGTGCTCTCCGCGCGGGACGGGACGTCCACCGGCGCCGCCGTCTACGAGGTGCTCCGCCCCTGGGAGGAAGGCGAGGCGACCTACCTCCGCCCCAGCTCCGGGGAGCGCTGGAGCGAGGACGGGGCGGCGGGCCCGGGGACGGACCGCGCCGTCGCGCCGCTCGCTCGGGTCGCGCAGGTCTCCTCCGGCGGCAACCAGGCCGTCATCCCGCTGGCCGCCGCCGGGGTGGACCTGGTGCGCCGCTGGTTCACCGGCACCTCGCCCAACCACGGGCTCGCCATCCAGGACTTCGGCTCCTGGGACGAGCTGCGCTTCGACTCGTCCGAGGGGACGAACCCGCCGGCCCTGGTGGTGAGCTACACCGGGCCGACCGGGACGGAGGGCACCGCCACCATCCACCCCGGCGCGGACACCATGCTCTCGTACCAGCCCCCCAATTACGACGGGTGGGGCCTGGGCCTGGCCGGGAAGTCGGGCGCCGAGATCGCCTCGCTCGTCCGCTGGGACGTGCGCGCCATCCCGCCGGGCGCGAAGGTCCTCGCCGCGACGATGGGCCTGAAGATGGACCGCATCGGCTCCGTCCAGCCGACCTCCATCCTCGCCGCGACCCGCCCGTGGACGGAGAGCGCCGACTGGGACCGCTACGACGGGGTGAACGCCTGGGAGCGCTCCGGCGCGCAGGGAGGCGCGGACCACGGCGACGTGCTGGACACCATGCCTGCCTGCGGCGCGTTCCTGGGGTGCTCGATCGCCCTCCTGGGCTCCATCAACACCATCCAGGGATGGGTCGACAAGCCCGGCACCAACATGGGCTTCCTGATCCAGCGGTACGGCACCCTGGACGAGGCCCAGATGTTCGACAGCGAGACCCCCGACCCGGCGAGCCGGCCGGCCCTCGCGGTCCGGTTCGTCTGGGAACGCAGCGACCCGGCAGTCTGGCCCGCCTACGCCGAGGTGAGCACCGAGGACAGCCTGCAGGTGCTGCTGATGGGTCCTCCCACCATCCCGGCCGCCAGGTACGACGTGGTCGGAGAATCCACGCCCAGCATCACCACCTTCGGGCTGTACACGGCCGGGCGGACCCCGGGCCGGGACCTGGTCAGCGTGACGCGCCTGGATGGGAAGTCCGCGCTGGCGGTCGTCGACGTGTACCCCAGGGACGGAGGCCCGGGACCAGGCGCGGGCGCGGACGGCGGCACCGGGAACGTCTCCCTCTTCGCCTCCATCGCGCTGGCGAGCGAGGAGGACGGGGTGGTGGACCCGCGGCAGGCCCTCACCATCAACGCCACCATCCGGAACCTCACCACCCTCGCGTTCGAGGGGCTCACCCTCTCGCTGGCGCCCACCGGGCTGGCCTTCACCAGCGACCCGGCGATCGCAGGCTCGCCGCTGCAGGCCGCCTCCGCCGGCTTCTCGCTTCCGCCCCTGGCGGGCGGGGCGACCATCCAGGTCTCCCTGCCGGTGAAGGTGGTGGCGATCCCCTCCGTGCCGCCCTCGCTCACCGCCTCGGTCAACGTGGGCGGGACGCCGCTGGTGACGGCGTCGCTCCCGTTCGAGCTGGCGCCGCCGGGGACGTTCGATACCGGCACCTGCGCGTGCGGCGCGGGCCCCGGCGGGGTGACGCTGGCCGTGGTGGCGCTCGCGCTGGCGCGGGTGCTCCGGGCCCGCGAGCGGTCGCGCCGGTCGCGCCGGTCGCGCCGTCAGCGAATTTGACAGCTCCTGCCTCCGCGGGCTCCGGCGCACCGCTTCGGGGGCGCGCGGGAGAAGTTGTGTCGAGCTGGCGCGTCAGTGTCGAAGCGCCGGAGCCGGCTGGCGAATTCGCCCGGGATCGCCCCGCGTCTCCTCGTCTCAGAGAGTGAGATCGCCCGCATCCGCTCTCTCTGGAACGAGGTGAGTCCGGGGTCGATAACCAGTCATGGCTGACCCCACCGTCGCTCGCGCAGCCGTCTCCCCCGCGCGTCCCCCAGTCTCGAAGCCATCCGTTCAGAAGTCGGAGGCCGGCAAGCCCGCTCCGGCGCCCGCCAAGGCCGCGCCCGCCCCGGCGCCGGCGTCGTGGCGGGACTCGTTCGACGCCCATCCCCGGCCGATGGCGCTCGCGAACGCGCTCAGCGTGGGCGAGATCGCGGCCTACGCCTTCCGCCTCCCGGACATCTCCTTCCCCAAGTCGATCAACCTCCCGAACCCGTGGCACATCTTCGGGAAGAACGACCGGGAGAAGCTGATCGACAGCACCAAGGACCTGCGCGAGACCGCGGCGCAGGGCCGGTCGATCCAGGCGCAGCTGGACCGGACGCCGAAGTCGGATCCGAACCACGCGAAGCTGCAGCAGCAGCTGGCCTCCGTGGACCGGAAGCTCTCCTCGAAGTACGGGTACACCACCGCCACCGCGCCGAAGCCGGGGACGATGTTCCTGGACCCGCAGTTCCAGGGGGCGCAGCTGCCCGGCGGGCAGGTGACCTCGCGCCAGTGGCCCACCAAGGCGCCGGTGACCCAGCCGCCGTCCGCCATCGACGCGCTGTTCGCCTCCGGCCGCCCGGTGCAGACCAGGACGGACGACGGGAAGCTGCACACCTTCAACACCCCGGCCGAGTACAAGGCGTTCCTCGCCGAGAACCGGAAGCAGAACGGGATGCCGCGCACGGACGGCGAGCCGGTGGCCGCGCAGTTCGTCTTCGAGGGCGGCGGCGGCAAGGGCAAGCGCTACGGGCCGGTGGTGGCGGAGATGGTGAACAACGGCGTGGTGCCCGCCAGCGCCTCCGGCAGCTCCGCGGGCGCGCTCGCCGCGGCGTTCGTCGCCGCCGGCGCGGACCCGGCCACCATCGAGCGGCTGGTGACGGACCCCAAGCTGGCCAAGCTGATGGACGTGAACCTGGACGACATCCACGGCGGTCTGCTGGACGGGAAGGCGCTCTACGACCACGTGGACCAGGTGCTCCGCGAGCTGACCGGCATCAAGGACCGGCCGGTGACGTTCGCGGACCTCAAGATCCCGCTGCAGATCCTCTCCACCAGGATGTACGACACCGGCGACAACGACCCCATGACCACGGTCGACAGCCGGAAGTTCGTGTTCAGCCAGGAGACCACGCCGAACACGCCGGTGGCGCTGGCGGTGCGCGCCTCCGCCTCCATCCCGGGCGTCTTCGACCCGGTGCAGATGGTGGACCCGATGACCGGCCGCGAGGTGATGCTCACCGACGGCGGGGTGATCGACAACCTGCCCATGGGCATGGGCCACGGCGGCAAGCTGCCGGTGGTGGGCGTCTCGCTGGAGGAGCAGAACCAGAACCACCCGGCGGACGGGACCAACACCGCCCGGCCGAAGCCAATGCCGTCCGGCGACATCGACGTCGGCAACATCTTCGTGAACGCCTGGTACGGCAAGAAGATGAACGACGACGCGGCGGGCGGCGCGGACGACTTTCGCGACCGCAGCCAGCTCAAGCCGGGCAACTTCATGATCGGCGTGCCGACCTGGAACCTGGACGACCCCAGCCAGGGCGACTCCACCCTGAAGTTCGGCTACGACCCCAAGGTCGACCCGATCCTGGACCGGCAGAGCAAGGACGTGACGCGGAGCTTCCTCCGCAACTTCCTGGACGACATCGGCGTGGCGGGCCGCAGCGGCACCAACGCGTACACCGGCGTGCCGGCCAACCTCTCCTTCAACCGCGACGTGCGGATCGACGGCAAGACGTACACCGCCAGCTACAGCGGCGGCGACTCCGTCACCTTCCAGCAGAAGGGCGGCGGCAACTCGTTCAGCTCGAAGATCGGCAAGCAGCAGGTCGAGGCCATGTGGCTGGACGACCGGGCCTACGGAGACCTCGGCGCCAAGCTGCGCCACGCCGCGGGCCGGCGCCCGTAGGCCGGGGCCCCGGGTCCTACTTCGGCGGCGCGCCCGCGCTCGCGCCCGCGCCCGCCAGCACCGTCTTGAGCGCCAGCAGGCGCAGCACCGCGCCGGTGTGGTGGGCCAGGGGCGGGATGTCCGCGGGGTTCTTGAGCGCGAACAGCAGCTCGGACATGAACGCCTTGGCCTTCGGGGAGGCGGTGCAGGCGTCCAGCGCCTCGCGGATGGGTTCGTCCCAGGAGCCGCCCGGGCCCGGCGGCGGCGCGTCCAGCGCCCGCACGGCCACGCTGGCCGCGTTCTCGAAGTCGCCGGGGTTCACCCCCGCCTCCAGGAGCTGCTCGGCGGCGGCCAGCGCCCACAGCGCGATCAGCTCCGGGCGCTCCTCGCCGCGCTCGTCCCGGAAGCCGCCCGCCAGGTAGCGGCCGGGCACCAGCGCCAGCAGCTGCTCGCGGGTGGCCGGGGCGCCGATCTTCAGGGTCTGCTCGATCGGCTCCGGCATTTCAGCGCGCTCCGTCCGTGCGCGGCTGGGCGGGCAGGTGCTCGGCCCCGCGCGCGTAGCCGGCCAGCCGGAGCGGGCCCCACTTGTCGAACGAGGACGTGCCCCACTCGAACTCCTGGCGCGTCAACCAGGCGGTGTTGCCGGTGCCCGGGTCGTGCACCAGGAAGCGCTGGGCGTCCCCGGAGCCCTCCACCGCGATCGCCAGCGCCTGGTGGCCCTGGGTGTCGTCGCGGGTCCGCATCTCGAAGGGGGTAGGGATCCCCCGCTGGAGCTGGGTCGCCATCCGGTCCAGCATCTTCTCCTGCGCGTCCACGCTGCGCTCGTTGGGCTCCAGCTGCTGGCTGGTGTAGGTCAGCCCCGTCTGCTGCGAGACGCTGTTGAGGACGGCGTCGATCTTCGTCCGCGAGACGCCGACGTCCGGGGTGGCCACCGGCGCGTCCGGGGTGGCCGGCGTGCCCACGTGCCCGTTGCCCACCTGCTCCAGGAGATCCTCCTGCTCCCGGGCGGCGGCCTGGTTGGCCCCCGGCCGCAGCCGCTGGTGGACGTCCGGGTTCTGCGAGCGGACCTGGTGGGCGTAGATCGGGTCGGCCTCGCCGCGGAGCGCCTGCGCGACGGTGGGCACGCAGGAGCTGGGGTGCTGCTGCGCGATCCCGCTCTGGAAGTTGTCCTCCAGGGAGGTGGCCCCGGAGAGCGTGTAGTCGTGGAGGAGCTGCAGGTCCGAGAGCCCGCGGATGCCGTCCGCGAACTTCACCACCTCCGGCACCGGGTGGCCCGCGGCGAGCGCCTTGTAGATGAAGGCGCGCTCCGTGTTGGAGCCCGCCCGGTCCACCACGTCCTGGAACTGCGCCCGGTCCGCCGGCGGGAGCGAGGCGGCCTTGCGGGCGGCGGAGACGGCCTGCGCCTCGCCGATCACCCCGCGCCGGGACGCCTGCTCCGCCAGCATCTGCGCGTCCCGGTTCGAGATCCGCCCGGAGGCGACGTCCGGAGTCAGGCGCTTGAAGGTGTCCGCGACGACCAGGCTGGTGGCGGCGCCGGCGGGCGGCTGCGGCGTGACCGCCGGCTTCGGCGCGGTGGTGGAGGCAGGGGCCGTGGCGTTCGGGTTGGTCGGCGCCCGGCCCGTTCGAGCGACGTCGGAGGATCCCATCGCCTGGCTGCATACCCCAAAGTCAGCTCCGGAGTGAAACCGCCGGGGTAGGGGGAGGGGAGACATCCTCCAGCCGGTCGATCCGCCGCAGCTGCGGGAACAGCAGCGTCCACAGGCCGACCACCACCAGGGTGCCCACGCCGCCCACCACCACCGCCGGGATCGCGCCCAGCCAGGCCGCGGTCACCCCGGACTCGAACTCGCCCAGCTCGTTGGAGGCGCCGATGAACACCTGGTTCACCGCGCTCACCCGCCCCCGCATCGGCGGCGGCGTGCCCAGCTGCACCATGGTCATCCGCACCACCATGCTCACCATGTCCGCCGCGCCCCCGGCGAACAGCGCCAGCAGCGAGAGCCAGAGCGTGGTGGAGACGCCGAAGACGATCGTCGCCACCCCGAACGCCGCCACGCTCGCCAGCATCAGCGGCCCGGCCCGGCGCCGGAGCGGGCGCACCCCCAGCAGCACCGCCACCAGCATCGCCCCCGCCGCGGGCGCGCTGCGCAGGAGCCCCAGCCCCCAAGGCCCGGTGTGGAGGACGTCCCGCGCGTAGATGGGCAGCAGCGCCACCGCGCCGCCCAGCAGCACCGCGAACAGGTCCAGGGAGATCGAGCCCAGGATCAGCTTCTGCCGCCACACGTAGCGGATGCCCTCCAGCAGCAGCCCCCAGGACGCCGCGCGCGCCTCCATCCGCCCGGTGCGCGCGCGGATGGCGGCGATGCCGCCGGTGGCGAGGAAGGTGAAGACCGCGCTGGCGGCGAAGACCGGGACCGCCTGGTCGGTCAACCCGTACAGCACGCCGCCCAGCGCGGGGCCGGCGATGGTCGCCACCTGGAACACCGACGCGCCCCACGCCACCCCGCGCGCCAGCTGCCCCTCCGGCACCAGGTGGGGGAGGAACGACTGCGCCGCCGGCCCGGAGAAGGCGCGCGCCGTCCCCAGCAGCACCAGCACCGCGTACACCGGCGCCAGCGCGTGGCTGCGGGCGCGGGCGATGGCGAAGAACAGCACCGCGCACGCGCAGATCACGCCGTAGCAGCAGAGCAGGATGCGCTGGCGGTCGAAGCGGTCGGCGGTGTGGCCGGTGACCAGCGCCAGCGAGACCGCGGGGAGGAACTGCGCCAGCCCCACCAGGCCCAGGTCCAGCGGGCGGCTGGTCAGGCTGTAGACGTACCAGGCCACCGCCACCGACTGCATCTGCAGGCCCACGGTGACCAGCAGGCGCGCCGACTGGTAGAGGAGGAAGTCGCGCGAGCGGAGCAGCGATCCGGGGCCGGTCATCCGATCCGCAGCTCGAGCCCCTCGCGCGCGCCGAACACCACCACCTTGCCGCCGTGGCGCGCGGCGCGCTCGCGGCAGAGGTCGATCTTCCGGTCCACGTCCCGGTCGGACTGCATGGGGTCGTGGTGGAAGACCGCCAGCTGGCGGCACTCGGCGGCCATCGCCAGGTCCACCAGCGTGCTGGCGCGGGAGTGCCCCCAGCCGACGTGGGTGGGGTACTCGTCGTCGGTGTACTGGCCGTCCCCGATGAGCAGGTCCGCCCCGCGCATGAACTCCACCAGCGGCTCCGGGAAGGTGCGCAGCACGGCCGGCTCGCGCCTGGGCTGCTCCGGGTCGGCGAGGATCAGGTCCAGCTCGTTGTCGGTGGCGTAGATGACCTTCTTGCCCTCCCGCTCGAACGAGAAGGCGAAGCAGCGGCCGGGGTGCTTGAGCTCCACGCAGCAGATGGAGAAGCCCTCCACGTGCGCGTGCCCGTCCCCCAGGTCGGCGGGGGCGATCCGGCTGCGCAGCTCGGAGAACTCCACCGGGAAGTAGTCGGAGCGCATCTGGCCGGAGAGCAGGTCGAAGGTGCGGCGGTCGCCGCGGGACGTCCCGTAGACCAGGAACTCGTTGCGCGGGTCGTAGGCGGGGACGAAGAAGGGGAAGCCCTGGATGTGGTCCCAGTGGGTGTGGCTGAAGAGGAAGTGCCCGCGGATGGGCTCGCCCTTCTTGCGCTTCTGCAGGTCCAGGCCCAGCTCGCGCAGGCCGGTGCCGCCGTCGCAGATGAGCAGCGCCGGGTCGGCGTGGATCTCCACGCACGACGTGTTGCCGCCGTACTTCCTGGATTGCGGCCCGGGCGCCGGGATGGAGCCGCGCGTCCCCCAGAACTTCACGAACCAGCTCATCCGCTCATCCGCGCCCTTCGTGGAAGACCAGCACCACCGAGCCGAGCTGGAGGTTATCCCCTTCATGCAGCACGGCGGAGTGGATCTTCACGCCGTTGAGGTACACGCCGTTCCGGCTGCCCAGGTCGAACACCGTGTATTGCCCGTGCTCGCGGCGGAGCGCCAGGTGCTTGCGGGACAGCTCGGTGGAGTCCACCTGGATGTCCGCCTCGCTGGAGCGGCCCAGGATGACCTCCTCGCGCGCCAGCAGGAAGGTCCGGGGCGAGCCGGGGCCCTGCATCAGCCGGAGCGAGAAGGGCGTGGGCGTGCTGGCGAAGGGCGTGATGTTGACGGAGATCTCTCGGGTCCCGCCGCTGATGTCGGGATCCTCCTGGTCGGGGCTGGCCGCCATGACGCGCAGCAATATGCCCTACGGCGTCGGCGAGGTACAGGACGCGCGCGGCGACACCCGGTAGACGTGGCAGGTGCTCTCGCCCCACTCCATCAGCACCATCGCCTCGAAGGCCGGCTCCAGCCGGGGGTGCGCCAGCGGCGGTCCCACGGTGATGATCCTCGAGCCCGGCTTCAGCCCGGCCGCCTTCTCCGCCAGCCTCTCCAGGCCCGCGGGGCCGAAGGTGGTGCAGTGGCTGAAGAGGACGTCGGCGCCGGAGAGGTCGGCGCCCTCGAAGCGCCCGGTGGCGAACCAGATCTCCTGCCGCTGCTTCTCCTCCGGGAGCCCGGGCAGCACCTCGCGCCGGTAGCGCATCAGCAGCGACGTCGCCTTGTCCGCCAGCGGCGCCAGCACCTCCACGCCCAAGCAGCGCGAGAACGGGAACAGCGCCGCCGCCACCAGCACCGCCTTCCCCGTCCCCGCCCCCGCGTCCCAGAACGTCTCGCCGGGCGAGACGCCCACGCGCTCCAGCAGCTGGGCGAAGGCGCGGAGGTGGATCTCCCCGTACACCAGGTTCCGATCCTCGCTCTTGAGCCGCCGCCGCTCGGCGTGGGAGAGCCGGTACCCGTCCACGCCGGCGTACAGCCCCTCGATCAGCTCCAGCGCGCGGTCGCCGCTGCTCACTTCTTCATCATGAACCGAAGCGCGCGCGGCAGGCGCCTTCTCCACGCCTGTTCGTTGTGCCCCGCGCGTTCGTCGTACCGGTACAGCAGCTGCGACCGCCCGTACCCGCGCTCCGCCAGCTGGTCCGCCAGCCGCTTCACGCCGTTGGAGAGGCGGCCGCCCGCCTCGCGCCCGCCCACGTCCAGGTAGACGCGGGAGATGAGCGGCCGGTCGCGCTCCGCGATGTAGGAGTAGATCTTCCCCCGCCCGATGAAGAGCGACGGCGACATGGAGATCGCCCCGCCGAACACGTCCGGGTGGCGGTAGTGCGCGTAGATCGCGGCCAGGCCCCCCAGCGAGGACCCGGCCACCGCCGCGCCCACCGGCCCCCCCTGCGCGGGCAGCTCCCGCTGCACCAGCGGGACCACCGTGCCCACCACCCAGTCCAGGAACCGGTCCGCCATCCCGCCCCCCAGCCGCATCTTCCAGGGCGTCAGCTCGTCCAGGCGCCTCCCGCCGCCGTGCTCGACGGCGACGATGATGGGGACGTGGTACCGCCGCGGGTCCAGCGCCCGCGCCGCGTCGTGCGCGTGCCACCCGCCCGCGAACGACCCTTCGTCCCCGAACACGTTCTGCCCGTCGAACATGTAGAGGACCGGGCGCCGCTGGCTCCTCCGCCCTCCCGGCGGGACGTAGGCCCGGACCACCCTGGAAGGCAGACCGTCCGGAAGATCGAACGGCCCGAACGTCCTCCACGCGCTGCTTTCCGCCATGCTCCCGTCCACCTCATCAGCGTTTAGTTGCTGCCAGCTCTCCATCCCCGATGGATAGTGACCGGCGACCTCCGAAACAAGGAGAAGATATGCCTCGGGCGTTTCGTCTCTCGGCGGTACTGGCGGCGGCGGCGGTCTCCCTCGCGGGCCCGGCGTCGGCGCAGCTGGACGGCAAACCTCCGGACCAGTTCATGAAGGCGCCGGACTCGCTGATGGACGGCTCCGCGCACGAGCGGCGCTCGCAGATCTCCGGCTACGGCGTCTTCCTCCCCAGCTACGGCCCCGGTGCGGCGGTCCGGTACGCCCTCCCCATCTTCAAGGACGGCTTCATCCCGGAGCTCAACGAGTCGATCGAGCTGGAGCTCGGCGGCGACTTCATCTTTCCGGTCTTCGGCACGGGCGTGCCGCTGATCCTCATCGCCGCCGAGCCGCGCTGGACCTTCCACTTCACGCCCCAGGTGGACGGCTACTTCAAGCTGGGCGTGGGCGTGCTGCTGGCGCTGGGCCCCACCACCTTCAGCCCGTTCCAGGTGCTGCCGGGCATCGGCGTGTCCTACCGGCTGGGCGGCAACCTCTGGCTGCGCCTGGAGGCCAGCTACCCCATCCTCTCGGCCGGCGTCGGGCTGGACTTCTAGCCGGCCGGGGGAGCTCGCTAATCTCCGGAACTGCAATGATCGCGGCCTGGGTGATGGCGCTGTCGGTGGCGGCGGCGGCCACCCCTGCCCGGGAGCGCCCGCTGGCGGCGCAGGAGTCCGCCTCCCGCGCGTCGCACCGGGAGACCGCCCAGCGCGACGGGGAGAAGGCCTCCGGCCATCCCGCCTGGAAGGACGAGGACCGGCGCGCCGCCGGCGGCAAGGACCCGGAGCACGCGCCCGTGGAGCGCCGGCACGAGGCGGTGATCGCGCGCCTCCAGCGGCAGGAGGCGGCGCACCGCAAGCTGGAGGCGCGCCACGCCGCCCTGGAGAAGAAGCACCGGAAGGGCGCGCGCGGCGCCGCCGCCGACCACAGGCGGATGGCGGCCGATCACCAGAAGATGATCGGCGACCACGAGCGCATGCGCCGCGACCTGGACCAGGTCATCGCCGAGCACGAGTCGATGCTGAAGTCGCACGGGAAGGCCCAGCTCCCGTAGCGCGCGGGGCCCGCGCGACCCGGGCCCGCCAGCCTCAGCGCACCGTCCACACCACCGGCGCCACGTATCGCCGCTCGGCGCCCGCGAGCGCGATGCTGGAGGCGCCGGCGTGCAGCGTCCCCTGGAGGGTGGGGATCACCTTGTACGAGGCGCGGAACGGCTGGCCCGGGGTGCCCCGCGGCGTGTGGAGCACCAGCTCGCCGTCGCGGGCCTCGAAGGAGGTGATCGTCCCCTGGCCCTGGAGCGCCTGCACCGAGCCGGTGTCCACCTGGAAGCCCGCCGGGAGCGCGTGGTGGATCTCCATCGGCATCGCGGCGGCGGAGGACGCCAGCACCGAGACCTGGACCGCCTCGCCCACCTTCACGGTGGTGGGCGCGGAGAGCTGCAGCTCCAGCCCGCCGGTGGTGGGGTCGGTCTTCCAGGGGACGGCCGCCGCCAGCTGGAGCGAGAACCCCAGGCCGGGGACCGCGGGCGTGGCCTGCACCGTCCAGCGGTGCGACCCCGCGGCGCCGGGCGCCGGCGCCTCCACCGCCATCACCTCCTTGGACCTGGCGGCGTCCAGCACGCCCTCGCCCACCACCTGCCCGTCCATCTTCAGCACCACGCTCACCCGGTCCGGCACCTTGTCCTTGAACAGCCGCGCCACCGCCTCCAGCGCCACCAGGTTCGCCCGCCCGTCGCCCCAGCCGGAGGAGGGCGAGTAGCTGCCCAGGAGCGTCGCCCCCAGGTCGGCGACCGGCGTCTGGCCGTCGCCCTGGAGCGCCAGCACGGCGTAGGCGGTGGCCTCGGCCTCGGAGGGCGGGGACACGCCGTCCGACCGCTGCACGTTCCCGGGCACCTCCACGTAGCGCGACCCGTCCTCGCGGACCTTGATCGCGGCGCGCACCTTGGCGCGCAGCGGCTCCACCGCCTCCTTGGGGACGGCGCCGCTGGCCAGCGCGGCGGCCGCGGTGTACGGGTCGTCGATGCGGGGGATGGCGCGCTCGTAGGCCCCGCTGCCGCGCACGGTGGCCAGCGCCGCGCGGGCCTTCACGTTCGGGCGCCCGGCGCCGGCGCGGATGGCGCGGAGGCACTCGGCGGTGGCCACCAGCAGCCGCTGCTCCGTCCAGCCGGTCTCTCCCTGGCAGGTGCCGTCCGGGCTCTGCTGCTCCGCCAGGGTCAGCGCCAGCCGCTCGCCCAGCGCGGAGAGGCCGCGGTCGTCCGGGAAGCCCAGCGCCGCCTCCGCCAGCAGCGCCGCGGTGTCCGGCGAGGGGGTGCGGGCGTGGCTCACCGCCCGCTGCGAGAGCACGATCTTCAGCTCCTTCAGCACCGCCGCGTCCGGCTCCTCGCCCAGGGCGCGCAGCAGCGCCGGGGCCCGCGCCACCAGCGCCAGGGCGTACGCGTCGTCCGCCACGCCCGACCGGCGCCGGGCCACCGCCAGCTCCGACCGCACCAGCGCCAGCGAGCCCGGGTAGACCAGCAGGCGGGCGCGCTCGCTCCTGGGGAGCGCGTCCGCGGGCAGCTCCACGGTGAGCTCGCGGGGGGCGGCCAGCGTCCCGCCGCGGGTGATCCGCACCGGGCGGCCCGCGGGGAGCACGTCCAGCGCGCGCACCACCTGGTCGGCGCCGCCCAGCGAGGCGCGGACGGCCAGCCGCCCCGGCTGGCGCGCGGTGATGGAGGCGTACTGCACCACGCTGCCCTGGGCGGGGACGCTCACCGTCCAGGCGCCGCCGCCCGCCGCCAGGTCACCCTCCGGCTTCACCTCCAGCGGCCGGCTCACCGGCTGCCCGGTGGTGTTCACCACCTGCACCGGGATGCGGACCTCGTCGCCCGCGGTGAGGAACGGCGGCAGCACCGGGTCCACGTAGGCGGGCAGGGTGGAGGTGAAGCTGCCCACCGCGCCGCCCTGGGCGCCCCCGCGCGAGTGCGCCAGCGCCAGCACCCGCCAGGTGGTGAGCCGGTCCGGCACCTTCACCGGGACGCTGGCCTCGCCGCGGTCGGAGGTCACCACCAGCGGCTCGAAGAGGAAGGTCTCCGGGAACCAGGCCCGCGTGGGCGCCGGCGCCTCCGCCTTGGCCACGCCTCTCCCCTCGGCGAAGCCCCCCACCACACCGCCCACCACGCCGCCCACCACCCCTCCGACCACGCCGCCCTCGACGCTACCCTCGACGCCGTTCTCCACGCTCTCCTCGTCGACGCTGTCCGCGATGCCGTCGGCGTCCGATTCGGCCGCGGCGGCGACGGACCCCTTGGGCGCCCGCCTCTTCATCAGGGCGCGGGTGCGGCCGGGCGCCTCCATCATCGGCTCCGGCGCGGGTGACGCGGCCACCGCCATGGGCATGGGCGGAGCCTCGTCCCTGGACCCGGCCAGGGCCTGCGCCGAGCTCCTGCCGCCGGCCATGACGAGCGTGAACGACAGCAGCAGCACCACGGTGATCGTGCCGCCCAGGGCCATCCATGCGATCGGGCGCTTCATGGCATCTCCTTCGCCACCCAGGCGTTCCAGTTCTCCACGTCCTCCGACAGCCGCGTGCCGGAGAGCACCACCGCGCGCGGGTCGGTGAGGCCCAGCAGGTCCGCGGGCAGCCGCGACAGCCGCAGCGGGCGCCCGTAGGCGTCGGCGATGTCCTCGCCGCGTTTCTTGCACGCCTCCATGGCCCGGTCCCAGAGCTTCGCCATGGTCTCCGGCGTCATCCGCTCTCCCTCCGGCGCGTGCTCCTCCCAGTCGCGCACCTGGGCGTGCAGCTCCGCCAGCGCGGTGTAGAAGCGGTCGGTGAGCGGGCCCACCGGGTCGAACGACGAGGTGGACTGGGCGCTGGCCGGGCGGTCCTCGGTCTCCGCCGTGGGGAGCGAGGTCACCCGGAGGATGGTCGCCGCCGCCGCGTTGGCGCCGCGGATCCGCCCCATGGCGAGCGCCTCCCCGTCCAGCACGCCGAAGGCCGGCGAGGACACCGAGACGGCGGGCTTCAGCTTGCCCAGCGAGTCCGCTCCCGGGAGCGAGGCGAGCTGGGAGAGGCTCTGGTCCACGCCGAACAGGCCCACCGCGGCCGCGCCCGGCTTTCCGTCCACGGTGGTGCGGAGCGCCAGCTGGGCCACTTCTCCGGGCGCGTACTGGGCCTTCTCCGCCTGGAGCTGCACGTCCAGCGCCGCGCGCGGCGGCACCCAGACCAGCGCCCGCGCGTCCAGCACCTGGATGTCGATCCACCCCTCCATGGGATCGGGCACCTTGAAGCGCGCGGTGCGCGCCCTGGCGTCCACCCTGGCCTCGATCTCCTTTTTGCCCGCCATGAACGCCAGCTTCTCCGGCAGCGCCCCGGAGAAGCCGGGCCCGCGGATCAGCTCCAGCGCCACCTCCTCGCCGGGGCGGGCGATCACCGGCGTGGCGCGGAGCCGCAGCGGGGGCACCACGCCGGGCTCGAGGATGACGCGGGTCTGGCCCAGCTCCTTCCCGCCCGCCGCCCGCGCGGACACCTTCAGCTCGTAGCCGCGCATCACCGTGTCGCGGGGCTGGAGCTGCTCCTGCGTCGCGCCGCCGCCGATGGTGAGGCGGGACACGCCCATGTTCTCCCCGGAGCGCGGGGCGCCGCTCCCGTCCACCTCGCCGTCATCTCCCTCCTCGTACACCTCCACCTCGTCATCGGCGGCGAGGGCAGGGGCCCCCGCCCCGCGCGCCGGCAGCTCCACCTTCCCGAAGCGGGACTGCACGCAGGCGACGACCTGGTCGCTCACCTTGCCGCCGGCGACGGGGACCCAGGTGACGGCGATCTCGCGGGAGCCGGCGCGGGTGCGCCACACCAGGCCGCGCGGGAGCGTCACCCCGTTCGCGTCGCGCGGGAGGCAGGGCCGGGCGGAGAGCGCCGCGGCCCTCAGCGCGGCGTGGACCCCGTTGACCGAGCCGCGGACGGCCTCGATGGAGACCTCCAGCCGGGGCTGGCCGCCGTCGTCGTAGTCGAAGGTCGCGGTGTAGAGGCGGTCGCGGCCGGGCGCCAGGGAGCGCCCCTGCAGCACCTCCGCCACGCAGCGCCCCAGCGGCGAGCCGTCCGAGCCCACCGACGCCACCGTCCCGCGCCCGTCCACCTCCAGGCCGACGGTGACCGGGGTCTGGCCCAGCGACCAGCTGGAGCAACCCAGCAGCGGCCCCTCCAGCTTGTCCAGCGCCAGCTCGTCGGAGAGCAGCACCGGGGACTCCTCGTCGCCCTCCGTCGCCAGCAGGTCGCGCAGCTCGGAGCGCGACACCTCGGGCTTCCGGAGCGGGATGCGCACCGGCATGGCGGGGACGATCACGTTCACCGGCGGCCCGGGGTCGAGCTGCAGGCTAGCCACGCCGTCCTCGTCGGTGGTGGCCTTGACGCCCTTGTCCCGTGGGTCCCAGGCCCGCTTGATCTCCAGCTCGGCGCCGCGGAGCACGCCGCCGCCCACCATGGTGGCGCGGAGGTAGACCCGGTTGTTGAAGCCGCCCACCAGGCCGTTGGCCAGCTCGGTGACGGCGGTGACGGAGATCGGGTCCTGGGAGAGGAGCACGTCGGTGTAGGCCTCCACCCGGTCGCCGGCCGGGTCGGTGGCGGAGATGGTGGCGGAG
>Ga0075421_100003394_pt1 | contig 19031 bp, 17 predicted proteins | sample SoiMetdeltSBSDD5_FD_75292 | JGI IMG/M metagenome (GOLD analysis project Ga0075421, IMG submission 75292) | Bulk soil microbial communities from a Populus tree surrounding site in Tennessee, USA - Soil MetaG P. deltoides SBSDD5 | ecosystem: Environmental > Terrestrial > Soil > Tree plantation... | reverse complement strand
GTAAGCGGCGCGCGCTCCGGCGGAGCCCGGCCCGCGCCATCGTCCTCCCCGCGCTGGCCGTCGGCCCCTCCCGCGGGCGTGCTCGACCGCGTATCAATAGCCATCGTTCGTCCACCTTCGGAGTGGGAGTAATCGCCTGAGCGTCGACTCGTCAGCCCTGCTCGCGGCGGCTTTCGCCGCCGCGCTCGGAGCCGGCATTCTCGCCCTCGTGGAGCGCGTCCGCCGTCGCAACGTAATGGCGGAGCTTCAGCGTCGGACAGAGGCCGCCGGGCGGCTCACCGACGACGTCACCCTCCTTCGCGGCATGCTGCAGGACTACACACAGCAGCGCGCGGCGGCGGAGGAAGTGCTACGGCGCGGTGAAGAACGCTATCGCGTGCTCGTAGACAATCTGTCGACGGTCGTCTTCCAGGTCGACCGCGATCTTCGATGGACGTTCCTGAACGCGGCCTGGGAGACGGTGACCGGGCGATCGCCAGCCGAAAGCATTGGGCAGCCGGTGACCGGGCAGATGGTCAGCGAGGATACCGGCGACTGCGTGGCGATGCTGGAGTCGCTGATGAACGGCAGCCAGAGCGTGGGAGAGCAGCTCGTTCGGTTCCGCTGCACTGCCGGCAACTGCCACTGGCTCGAGCTGCGAGCCATCCCGATGCTAGACCGCGGCGGGGCGGTGGTCGGTGTCAGCGGAACTCTCGCGGACGTGACGTCGCGCGTGCTGGTCGAAACCGAGCTGCGGCGTCAGCAAACGCTCTATCGTCTCATCGCGGAGAACTCGAGCGACATCATCGCGCTCGTTGCGCTCCACGGGGGTCGCCTCACGTACGTCAGCCCGTCCTGCGAGCACGTACTCGGCTACGCCCCGGAGGAGATCGTGGGGCGCGAGTGGTGGACGCTGATTCACGACCAGGATAGCGACCGCGTCTCCCAATCGGTGCAGACCGTGCGCGAGCGGCAACCGATCACCGAGACAGCGCGCGTGCGGAAGAAGGACGGCACGTGGATCTGGCTCGAGGCACGAGCCGACGCGGTGCTGGAGGACGACGGTACCGTCGTCGGCTATCGCATCACGGCGCGCGACGCGACCGAGCATCGCGCCGCGAGTCTCGCGTTGACGGAGAGCGAGGCGAAGTATCGTCTGCTGGCCGAATCCATCGACGACATTGTGTGTCTCCAGGATCTCGATGGCACTGCACTGTACTACTCAGCTTCTACAGAAAAGGCGCTCGGGTTCACGCCGTTCGAGCTCGTGGGGAAGGACGTCTTCGCCCTGACGCATCCGGATGATCTCTCCAGGCTCGCAGGCGATGCGTACCTCGCAGTGCTTCGGGGCGAGACGCCGCTCGTCGAGTGGCGCTGTCTGCGCAAGGACGGCAGCTACATCTGGGTCGAAACCCACACGACGCTTCTGCGCAACGAGGCGGGCGTGCCCGACCGGTTGCTGAGCGTCACGCGCGATATCGAAGCACGAAAGCAGACGCAGGAAAAGCTGCGGCACTCGGAGGAGCGCATGGGCGCCCTCATCACGCGCGCCGCGTACGGGATTTACCGCTCGACCGCTGATGGCCGGTTTCTCGATGTGAACCCCGCGTTGGTGTCGATGCTGGGATACGACTCCGCGGACCATTTATTGGCGGTGAACATTCCGCGGGACCTCTACTTCGACCCAGACGAGCGCGAGCGCATCCTCGCCGCCATCGACAGCGGTACGCAGCCGGAATGGTTCGACATCACGTGGCGACGGAAAGATGGCGTCCCCATCGCGGTGCGACTCTCGACGCGAGCGGCGCGGGACGCTGGCGGCGAAGTCATGTGGTACGAGGGCATTGCCGAGAACGTCACGGAGCGACTTCGCCGCGAAGCCGTCGTTAGGCGTGCCGAGCGGATGGCGAGCCTCGGGCACACGCTGGCTGGCGTGGCGCACGAGCTGAACAACCCGCTCGCCGCGATCTCCGGGTTCGCGCAGATCCTGCTCAAGACCAGCCTGCCGAAGGATGACCGCAACGCGATCGAGACGATCCATCGTGAGGCGAAACGCGCCGCCAAGATCGTGAAGGACCTCCTCACGTTCGCGCGCCGTCCGGAGTCGACGGACCGGCATCGCGTGGACTTGAACGACATCGTGCACTACATCGCGGACACGCAGCGCTACGCGATGGAGACGCGTGGCGTGCTGTGTGAGCTCGTGTTGAGCCACCAGCCGGCGTACGTTGCCGCCGACCCCGCGCAACTCGAGCAGGTCGTGCTCAACCTCCTCGTGAACGCGCGTCAGGCGCTGGAAGCGATGACGTCGACGGTCGGCGCGGGCCGCGGTGGAGGCGGCAGTTGGCGCCGACCGATGATCATCATTCGGACGTCCGTCCGTGGCGAGAACGTCGGGCTGGAGATCACGGACAACGGGCCCGGCATCTCCGCATCGGCACTGCCGCGCATCTGGGACCCGTTCTGGACGACGAAGGAAGAAGGAGAAGGAACGGGGCTCGGTCTTTCGGTCGTACACGGCATCGTGACCAGTCACGGCGGGACCATCGACGTGGACACGCGAGTCGGCGCAGGGACGACGTTCGCGATTTCACTCCCGGCGTTCGGGCGGGACGGGTCCGACGGACACGCCGCCATCGAGTCCGTTCCGACGGGCCCGGCGACTCACCAGGCGGATCGCCCGCTCGACATTCTCGTCATCGACGATGAGGAAGTCATCGTCGGGTTGCTCGTTCGCTACTTCTCGTCCCGCGGGCACGCCGTGGTGCCGGCGCACGAAGGCGTGCAGGCGTTGCGTGTGGCACAACGGTCGAGCTTCGACGTCGTGATCTGCGACCTCCGGATGCCGGGCATGGACGGCGCGGAGGTGATCCGCCGGCTCAAGTTACTCCCGACTTGCGCATCGGCACGCTTCATCCTCTCGACCGGCGATACCGCGACGGCGGCCGTCCGGCAACGCATTGAGGGACTCGCCCTCAACGCGGTCGTTGACAAGCCGTACGAGGTCGAGACGCTGCGACGCATCGTCGAGGACGCGTAGCGTGGAACAACGTCCGCGCGCGATGGACGATCACATCACGGCCGCCGGAGTCTTCCTACGTGATGCCGAGCGGGTGGTGGTGCTGACGGGCGCCGGCATCAGCGCGGAGTCGGGCGTTCCTACCTTTCGGGGCGCGGGCGGCCTCTGGAAGAGCTATCGTGCAGAGGACCTCGCGACACCGGAAGCATTCGCGCGCGACGCACGCCTGGTGTGGGAATGGTACGGCTGGCGGCGCGAGCTCGTCGCCGCCTGCGAACCTAACGCCGCTCATCACGCGATTGCCCGCGCCGCGCAGGAGCGGCCAGCTTTCCGCGTCGTGACGCAGAACGTGGACGGGCTCCACGCAGCGGCATCAGCGCCGGGCGGTCCGCGTCCGCTCGAGTTACACGGGTCGCTCTTCCGCACGCGATGCACGCGATGCGGCGCACGGTGGGACGACCGGCAATCCGTTGACGCGACCTCGACGGCGACGCTCCCTCACTGCGCCGAGTGCGGCAGCCTCGCCCGGCCGGACGTCGTATGGTTCGGCGAGGCACTCGACTCAGCGGTGTTCGCCGAAGCGGTGCAGCTCGCGTCGGCAGCCGACGTGTGTCTCGTCGTCGGAACGAGCGCTGTCGTCTACCCGGCCGCCGGGTTGGCCGACATGACGAGGCGCGCCGGCGGTCGCGTGATCGAGGTGAACATCGCCGAGACTCCCCTGACGGGCGCGGCGACGATCGCGATCCGTGGCACGGCAGTGGGCATCATCCCGGCGCTCCTGCCGGTCGCTACCGAAACCACGCCCAAGGTCTACGGATGACGGGGCTGAACCTTGCCGAGCTCCGGCGCGAATACGCGCTCGCGGCACTTCACGAACGCGCGATCCACGCCGATCCGATTCGCCAGTTCGAGGCGTGGTTCGCCGACGCCGTGGCGGCGCAGGTGCCGGAGCCTAACGCGATGACGCTCGCCACGGCGTCGCGTGACGGTGTGCCGTCGGGCCGCGTCGTACTTCTGAAAGGCATTGACGCCGGCGGCTTCGTGTTCTACACCGACTACCGGAGCCGCAAGGCCGCGGAGCTCACGGAGAACCCGCTGGCCGCGCTCGTGTTCCTCTGGAAGGAGATCGAGCGGCAGGTGCGGGTAAGCGGTGCGGTGTCGCGGGTAACCGCCGCCGAATCGGAGGCCTATTACCGCTCGCGCCCGCTGGGGAGCCGGCTCGGCGCCTGGGCATCGCATCAGAGCTCCGTCATCGCCAGCCGCGACGAGCTCGAAGAGCGACTGCGCACCGTGCGCGAGCGCTTCGGGGAGGGCGAGGTTCCGCTGCCTCCGTACTGGGGCGGTTTCCGTGTCGTGCCTGACGAGTTCGAGTTCTGGCAAGGGCGTCCCGATCGCCTCCATGACCGACTCCGGTACGAGCGCACGCCGGAGGGGTGGAGCGTCTCACGGCTGTCGCCGTAAGTCGGGAATCGGGAATCGGGAATCGGGCATCGGGAGCTGAACGCACTTAGCTGTCGGTGGCTAACGACTATTGCCTAACGACCCACGGCTACCAGAGATTCGCCGCCTCCGCGAGGTCCTCGCGGAGCTTCGCGTAGCTCTCGTGGCGTGCCGCGCTCAACTCGCGCCGCGCGAGCGCTTCCAGCACCGCGCAACCGGGCTCCACCAGGTGCGTGCAGTCGCCGAACCGGCAGAGCGGCGTCAATGGACGGAACTCGGGGAAACACTCATCGAGCGCTGACGGGTCGAGCCCCCACATGCCGATCTCGCGGAGCCCTGGTGTGTCGGCCACAAACCCCCCGTCGGGCAGCGGGTGCAGTAACGCGCCGACGGTCGTATGTCGTCCCTTGTTGACGGACTCGCTGATCTCGCCGACCCGGAGGCGAAGCCCCGGGTAGAGGGCGTTCAGAAGCGACGACTTGCCAACACCGGACGGTCCGGTCAGGACCGACGTGCGCCCATGAAGTGCGGTGTGCAGCGCATCGAGTCCGCGCCCGCCTTCCTTCGTGCTCGTGAAGTGAATCGGGTATCCCGCCGCGGGATAGTCAGCGAAGATGGCGGTCGCCTCCGCCTCGCTCGCGAGATCGACCTTGTTCACGACAACCCGCGCCGCCAGCTCGTTCGCTTCGGCGATCACGAGGAACCGGTCGAGCATGCGCGGATGTGGTGCCGGTTTCACGAGCGCGAACACGACGACAACCTGATCGACGTTCGCCACGACGATGCGTTCGCCGTGCCCGCCCCCGGGAGCGCGCCGCGCCAGTCGCGATCGCCGCGGGAGGATCCCGGCAATCGCGAGGCCTTCTCCCCGATCCCCGCGCTCCAACTCGACCGCATCACCGACGGCGAGCTTCACCCCGCCCTGTTTGACACGCCCACGAAGTGAAGACTCGTACGTCGTGCCATCCTCGGCGAGCACGCGCCACACGCCGCCGGTTCCCGAGAGTACGGTGCCGCGCATCAGCAGGCGCGTCCGGCAACGATCATTCGTCCCTCATCGCGTCCCACCACCGACGAGACGGCTGGTGTGCGGAGCGCTCGCGGATCAGATCGTCGAGCAGCCGTTTCACGGCGGCGAGCGTCAGCTCTCCGATGGCCGTGCGCGCGGCCTCTTCGCTCGCGCCATACGCGAGGTAGTCCGTCTCGAGATGGCCTTCGATTCCCTGGGCGCCAATCCGTCGCCAACGGAGAAACAGCAGGTACGCCCCGAACGGCTGCTCGGCGATTCCGGTGCCATCCACGACGATCTCGACACTGTACGACATGCCATCCGACCCCTCGAATGCCGCCGGTCGCGCGTGTACCGCAGCGTAGCCGCCGATCGTATTCGCGTCGCCGCGCGAGTGGTCCGGGGGGAGGAAGCGGCCAGACATGCTAGCGACGACGCAACATCTCTTTCACGACGTTGCCGGTCATGAACGCGACGTTCGCCGGACGCTCCGCCAAACGACGCATTAGATACGGATACCACTGCGTGCCGAACGGGACGTAGACGCGCATGCGGTAGCCCTCGCGCATGAGTTGTTCCTGCAGGTCACGCCGAACCCCGTACAGCATCTGGAACTCGTACCGCTGGTTTCCAATGCCGTTCTCGGCCGCGAATCGTTTCGCTTGGGCGATGATGCGCTCGTCGTGGGTAGCAATACCGGGATAGTTCCCGTCGCGCATGAGCGCGTGCATGCACCGAACGTAATTCGCGTCCACGTCCCGCTTGTCGGGGAACGCAACCGACGCTGGTTCCTGATACGCCCCCTTGCAGATGCGAACGCGACATCCGAGCCGGTTGGCGTGCTCGACGTCGGCAGCCGTGCGCCGCAGGTAACTCTGCAACACGATACCAACGTTCTTCGGGTACGACGGATACAGTCGATGCTCGAAGATGTGGAGCGTGCGGTCCGTGTACTGGCTGCTCTCCATGTCGATCCGCACGAACGAGGCGTACGCCTGCGCGCGCTCCAGCACTCTGTGCATGTTGGCGATGCACAGCTCTTCGGAGATGTCGAGGCCCATGGCGGTGAGCTTGAGCGACACATTCGCGTCGAGTCGGCGCTCCTGAATCTGGTCGAGGAGCCGGAGGTACTCGTCTGCCGTCGCACGCGCCTCGTCTTCACGGTGCACGCTCTCGCCAAGCAGATCGAGCGATGCGCTGATGCCCCGAGCGTTGAGTGCCCGGACCGCGGGGAGGGCTTCGTCGATTGTTTCGCCGGCGACGAAGCGGCCCGCCATGCGCTTCGCGAGCCGGTTTCGTCGAACGAAGGTGAAGACTCGTTGCTGATTCGAGAGATAGAGCAGCGTCTTCCGCAGCATGAGGGCTCAGGTTCGTCGCGAAGCGGGACCGATCAGCAGCGTCGGCATGTCGGTCCGCGCCGTCCCGCCAGCGGCGGGCGAAATATACCGACGCCATTCCCGCCATTGGAGCGACAGACGAGCCATCGATGCGGTCACGCTAAGCTGGCCCCAGCCCGCAGGCCGTCGGTGGCCGCGAGCCGAGACGCATCGGCGGGAGCTGCAATCGCCCGTTCGCCACGCGATCGCCCACGTTCCAGGTAACAAGTCCGTCGTCGCTGCGTGGATCGAGCACGTAGGTCGCAACGACGCCGAGCGGTTGACCGAGTGGCACGACGAACGCTCCGGCATCCAGGCGAGCATCTGCGCGGCGCCATCCGCCTTCGATGCGAACCTCGCGACGTCCCTGGAACGGCGTGGGAGAAACGATTACGGAGTCGGACGTGAACATCTCGCCGGCGATGTCACACGCCACAGTGACGCGCTGCAAGGAGACTCCATGGAGCCGCAGCAGGCGAATCGCGCTCGAGTCGCTCGCGCTCAAGGCAAAGCCCCAGGCTGGTGTGGTCGTGAGCGTTGGCGCGAATCGATCGTAGATCGGCATCCGGACGCGGCGATAGTTGCCGGTCCGGCGAATGCCGCGGCGTACGCCTGGCTCGGTGCGCATGGTGTCGCTGGTGGCCTCGAGCGCCTCGACGATCACCTCGCCGGTAAACGGCGTCGTGGTCAGGTCGGCACGGATCGGAATCTGCGGCCCCGCCCCAGTGCCCTGCGCGCCCCATGCGGTGGCGGCGGAGTCAGCGCTCGCCGCGAGCGATCGAACACGCGGGCCACGCTCGGCCACGAGCGAGAGGAGCTCACTCACGAACGCATACGTGGATGCCACACGTCGAGCGAAGGGGTCGTGCGAGTAGGCTTCGCTGAGCACCGCTATGCGGCCGCGCAATGCGTAGTAGTTCGTGCCGAACCGAGGCCGGTGATCGTATGTGAACCAGCCTTTCTCGGCCGAGTCCTGCGACACGAAGTTGCCGTAGTCGAACGTCTCGTACCCTCGTCTGGTTCGCACGCGGCTGCGCAACTCGGGCAGGATCGAGTCACGCGCGTAGGCGCCGCCGACGAACGACGGCCCAATGCCGGCGGCCGGGTTCAGTGACGGCGCGTACGTGAGTGCGTAGCCGTGGTAGCTGCCGTTTGTCGTGTGCAGGTCGACGAACACATCCGGATTCCACTCGTTGAACATCGCGAGCGACGCTCGTGTCTCCGGGGCCTCAGCCTTGATGTAGTCGCGATTGAGGTCGAGTCCCTGTGCGTTCGGCCGCTGACCGACGAGTGGTGGACCGTTCTGCGCGCCACGATTCCGTGCCTGATCCGCGAACCGTTCGTTGCCATCGGCGTTGTAGATGGGCACGGCGATGAGGACGATCGAGTCGAGCACGTTGCGTCGCGTCTGATAGACGAGGTCGCGAATGATCGCTTGCAGCGCTTCCTTTCCCTCGACCTCGCCGGCGTGGATGTTCCCCTGCACGTACACGATTGGCCTGCCCGTCGCGCGCGCGGCCGCGGGGGTCGATACGAGTGGGCGGGACGCAATCACGTACGGGAGCGTTCGGTTCTCGGTCGTGGTGCCGATACTGCCGACGGCGATCGGCGCGCCGAGGCGTCGAAGCGAGTCGATGAACGCGACGACGTCGGCGTAGTGGGACGTCTCCGTGTAGTTCGTTCGCTCGGCACGAGTCCGCGGCAATCGGGAGTCGGTCACCGCGGGTGGAAGGGCGCCGGTGGAGGTGACGCTTGGCGTGGCGGCAATGCCGCCGCTGGTGCCGCCGCACGCGAGCGTCGCACCGAGCGCGAGGCAGGCGCCGGTGATAGTCACGGCGCGAGATGGCGACACGAGTGAACGAAGCGCGGGCACGGTGGCTACGGAATTGGAAGTTCGTGTTGTGTCATTCCGAGCGGAGCGAGGAATGACAAGCGTCATCTCAAGAGAATCAGGCCAACCACGCCGCCGAACTCGTCGGTGACCCGGGCGACGTTCGTCGGCACGACCCAATCGCCCCCGTCGAGCCGGACGTTGATGCGGTGCTGACCCGGCGACACCGGAAGGTTGATCTCCCAAACCCCCGCCGGAGTGCGCACGAGCGCGACGGGCTCCCAATCGGTGAAGTCGGCCATCACCTCGACGCGCTCGGAGGCCGGGGCGCGAACGCGAATCACCCGACCCTTCGCAGAGTCGGCCGTCGCGATGGCGAAGATCACGCCATCCGTCATCGCCGGCGGTTGCGTTATCCCATTGATCTGGTCGTCGCGACGCTGAAAGCGGGTCTTCGTCGGCAGCCGGATCGTCAGGGAGACGAACCGCGCTCCCGGTAGCTGTTGCAGCAGATCCGCCGGGTAATTGCCAATGCTCGCCGTCGCAAGCAATCGTCGGTTGATCGAGAATGTCGCTCCCGCGGAAATCCATCCGACGTCGACTCGCCCCGCCTGCCCCATGCGGAGGCCGGCGGTGCCGGACAGCGACACGCCCCCGAACGTCTGTTCGAGCGTCGCGCCGATGTCCGCCATGAGGTCGCCGTTCTGCAGCTGCTGGGGATGGAAATTACCGCTCACCACTGTGCTGCCGCGTCGCACCCAGGCGCCGAAATCGCCGAGCAACGTGGTGCGCCAGTTCTCACCATCGAACGTGCGCGCGAACCCGCCACCAGTCCACATGCCGCGTTCGAGATCGAGAAAGTGGAGGCGCGCCTGAGGGATGATGTGGAGCGTGGGCATGAGGCCCTGCTGCGCCGAACCGGTGACGCCGAGACTGGTCTCGCCGCGCATGGCCCGAAAGAACGGGACGTAGTAGTTGCGCGCGAACGGAATGACGAGCTGGGGAATGGAGAGCGACTTGGAGTAGCGGGTGCCCGCGATCTCGCCGAGGGCGCTCCAGTGGCCGTCGTCAAAGACCGAGAAGACGGCGTTCGCGAGCGTGCTCGACCGCGCACGCGTGATGAAGAGCGACTGGTCGACCGTGAGAGCCGAGGCGTAACGCCCGTTCTCATACTCGACCGCAGAGAAACTCGCGTTGCGCGTCCGAAGCGGTTGCGCCGCCGCGGACGTGGTAACAGCGAGCAGGGACGATAAACGGAGCGCGGCTCGGGCGTAGGCCCGGCCGCGCGTCAGCAAGCGCAGAATACGTCTGGGGTGTTACGGACGTCGCGGTGAGACGGGCGGTTTCGACGGCGCCGCCGCCGGCCCCAATCGGGTTCCCTTAGCCTGTGAGGGCTGGCCGGGGATCCCGCTGGGCTCGCCTGAGCGGTTGGTGCCGGAGGGCGAAGGTAACGTCCCAGGACTGCCCGCGCCATTGGGCGGTAACTCGGCAAGCGTCCGCTCGAGCGCATGGCCCCGCGTCGAGGCGGCGACCGCGGCCGGCTTCCCGGCAAGAATGTCGGTCTCGATGTCGGCCCGGACCGCAAGCAGCTGCTCATCGGTCGCAGCGGCACGGACGAGTCCGCTCACAATCACCATGGCCGTATCGATCGGTACCTCGCGAGCGACCAGGTCAGACACCACGGTCAGCGCCGCCGCGATCTGAATGTTCGGCCGGGTCTTCCTGAGCTGCCCGAGCTGTGTCGCCGAGATGCCTGCGCGAATGGCCTGCGCGCCGCCGAGGATCTCGGCCGGTGTGCTCTGGTCGCCCAGAGCGCGACGCGCCTCCGCCAACTGCACCGCGAAGTTCCGCACAGCCGACACGATCAGCTGGCTTGGCGCCTTCTTCGATGCGCCCTCGAGTGCTTTCTCGATCAACGGTTCCGTCGGCAAGCGCTGCACACGCGCCGAATCGATGATCGCCGCCACTGCGCCGCGGGTGCGTGCATCGAGGCGCTGCACGAGACGCGCGTCGATCTCCTGAGCAGGCAGCGAGGCCGCGACCAGGAACGTCGCGAGGAGAACCGAACGAGCAGTGCGCATCAGCGGGGCACCGGTGAAACGATCACGACCGAGTTCGTCCCGCCAAACTCAGATTTTGCCGAGTGCTGCGCGCTCGGATCAGGAATCCACTTGCCGTCCACGACGAGCTGGTACTCGTAACGGCCGGGGGCAAGCATGATGTTGCCGCTCCAGACACTGTCGGCGGTCGACGTCAGGGTGCCCTTCGACGCATCCCAATCATTGAAATTGCCGACGACGGCCACCGACTTGGCGGTGGGGTCGATGTATGTGAAGGGCTGCGCGACCTGCACGGCCGCGGTCGAATCGAACGATACGGGCGTGACGATCGAACTGCCGTTATCGGGTGCAACCACGTCGGCCCCAGTGACGATCGTCGAGGGCTGCGTGCGGAGGACGCTCAAGGTGATGATCGCAACGAGCCCGGCGGCCACGGCCAGTCCGGCCAGCGGCGAGACGTAGAACGCGCGGGGCCGAAGAAGCCACGACGTGGAGACCCCGCGCTCGTTAGGACGCGCCATGACCGACGGGTCGACGGCGGCCATGACGCGCGACTCGAAACTCGAGTCGAAGCGCACGGGACGCTTCAGCTCCCCGGCAATCTGGTCAATGAAAGGGTCGTTCTCGTGTTCAGACACCGTTCGCCTCCTGAAGGAGCACCCGCAGCCGCTCGCAGGCGCGCTTCACGCGCATTTTCAGCGCCGATACACCGACGCCGGTCAGCTCGGCCATCTCCTCGTAGCCCATCTCCTCGACGTGCTTCAGCAGAAACGCTTCTCGCTGATCGTCGTCCAACTGACTGAGCGCGCGTTGAATCTCCTCGCGCCAAGCCGCCCTCTCTTCGGGGTGTTCTTCGGACGCGTCGAGTAGTGCGATCTCATCGCGCACGAAGGTCTTCTCGCGCCGACCGCGGCGCGCCCCGGACGTCCGACAGCGGTTGGCGAGGATTCGGAACAGCCACGAACCGAACTTCGCCGGATCGTCACACTTGGCGAGAGATCGATACGCTCGGACAAACGAATCCTGTAGCGCCTCCTCGGCATCCTCTCGGTTGCCGAGCATGCGCGCCGCGAATCGTGCGTACTGCGCCTTGTACCGGGTGACGAGGGCCGAATAGGCCGCCGTATCCCCGGTCAGGACGCGGGCCACGATCGCCGCATCACTGTCGTTCTGTAAGGGTAGACCCCGGGAGTTGAGCATCGGTCAACCGGTTTCGTTACAGACCGTGCGGGGCGATTTAGAGGGGCCGGAGAAACGCCAACTCGCCGGCGAGGTCATCCGGTATTGCAACCGCCCATTCTAGCCTACGGACGAGGCAAGAAGCAACGGGAAACGATCGCGGGCGGGCGAAAAACGCGCTATGGACCAGTTCGCTAAACTCTTGGACGACCGTGTGTTAGCGAGGTCTGCCGGTGCGCGCCCGGCGACGCTGGGATCTGAAGGGGTCAGCCGCTCAGCGGGTGGCCGCGCTCCGGGTAGAAACGGCGCCCGTCACGCGCCATCTCCGTAAGCAGTTGCGCGGGTGTGAAGCGCGGCGTTCGATCCTTGTTCAGCCCCTCCAAGGCGCGCACAACGCGGTCGGCACCGAGGGTGTCGACGTACCGGAAGGGCCCACCGCGGAACGGCGGGAACCCAATGCCAAACACCGCTCCGACATCCCCGTCACGCGGCGACCGGAGAATGTTCTCCTGAAGGCAGCGCACCGCCTCGTTCACCATCGCGAGCACGCAGCGGCGTTGGATCTCTTCCGCTGGCGTCTCGGTTCTGCGCTCACCGGTCGGCAGCAGCTCGTAGACGGATGAGTCCACACCGCGTTTCTTCCCTTTCGCGTCGTACTTGTAGAAGCCTTTCTTCCCTTTCCGCCCCGTTCGGCCCGCCGCGACCACGCGCTGCAGCGACTCGGATGGCGCGAGGCGACTGCCGAACGCCTCGAGCATGATCGCGCCGGACTTGCCTGCGATGTCGAGGCCCACCTCATCGAGGAGCGTGATTGGCCCGACGGGGAACCCGAAGTCCACGAGCGCGCGGTCCACCGCGTCGATGGCAACTCCCTCGTCGAGCAGAAGGCCGGCTTCATTGATGTAGGGCGCGAGAATGCGGTTCGCGTAGAAGCCGGGTGCGTCGTTCACGACGATCACGGTCTTGCCAAGCGCCTTGCCGTAGGCCACGGCGGTGGCCGTCACCTCGCGGCTCGTCTTCGGAGCGACGATCACCTCGAGGAGCGGCATCTTCGGCACCGGCGAGAAGAAGTGCATGCCGATCACGCGCTCGGGGCGTGACGACGCATCGGCAATCTTTGCGATGGGAATCGTGCTGGTGTTCGAGGCGAAGATCGCGTTTGGTCGCGTGACCTGTTCGGCTTCGCGCAACACCTGCTGCTTCACCGCAAGGTCCTCGAACACTGCCTCGATGACCAGGTCCACGTTCGCAAAACCGGAGTAGTCGATCGTCCCGCCGACGAGCGACATATAGTCCTCGAGCTCGAGGCGAGTGATCTGCTTCTTCGTTAGGCGATCCTTCAGCACTTCGCGAATGGAGGCCAGTCCCTTCCCTACTCTCGCGTGATCGGCGTCCTTAAGGCGCACGAGCGTGCCGTATGGTGCGGCGATCGAGGCGATGCCGGCCCCCATGAATCCGGCCCCGAGGATCGCGAGCTTGCGCACCGGCAGCGGCGGGGGCGCCGGCTTGGGAACGCCGGGATCCTTCTTCAGTGCGGTCGTCGCGAAGAAGAGAAAGACGAGCTGGCGAGAGACTTCACTCACGGCGAGCTCGCCGAACAGGCGAGCTTCCTCCCGCAGGCCGCGCTCAATGCCCTGCATGTAGCCGATCGCGACGACGTCGAGCGCGGCGAGCGGAGCCGGATACTGTCCGCGTGTTCGCGCGAGGACGCGCTCACGCGCCTGCCGAAACACGACGGCCCGGCCGACCCGATTGTCGTCGAGCAGCATCTCCTTCGCGCCGTGCGTACGCCGCCGCGCGTCGCGTCGCAAACTGCCATCCGCGAGAGCACGCGCTCGCGCAAAGGCGATGTCGTCGAGGATGGCCGGGTGCACGAGCTCGTGCACCAGTCCGATTTGCAGCGCCTTTCGGGCACGCACGTTCTTGCCGGTGAGAATCATGTCGAGCGCGGCCTGCAGCCCGACGAGCCGGGGTAGCCGCTGCGTTCCACCGGCGCCCGGGATGAGTCCGAGCTGCACCTCCGGCAGCGCGAAGACGGTCTTCAGCGCATCGCTCGCAACGCGGTACGCGCAAGCGAGTGCTGCCTCGAGCCCACCACCGAGACACGCGCCATTGATCGCGGCAACCACGGGCGTTCGAAGCTTCTCGAGGCGGTCCAGCAGCGCGTGACCGTCCCGGCTCATCGCTTCCGCCTGCGACGCGGTCTCGATCTCGAGGAACTCTTCGATGTCTGCACCGGCAACCCACACGTCCGGTTTCCCGCTGCGAACAACGATGGCGCGGATCGCCTGGTCGCGGTCGAAACGGTCGAGGAGTGCCGCAAACTCTTCGCGGACCGACCGAGTGAACGTGTTGACCGGTGCGTTTGGCAGATCGAGAGTGACGACGGCAATGCCGTCGCGAATGTCCGTGGTGAGGGCGGACGCCACGGGGGCCCGGATTGCCGTTGCCGTCATTCAGGCGCGCTCCAAAGTCATTGCCGTTCCACGACCATCGCGAACCCCATTCCACCCGCGGCACACACAGTCATGAGACCGAACTGGCCGCCGCGGCGTCCGAGTTCGTTCAACAGCGTCGTGGTGATTCGTGCGCCGGTCGCACCGAATGGGTGTCCTATCGCGATGGACCCGCCCATCACATTCAGCCGCGCGCGGTCCACTTCGCCCACCGGCTCGCTGAAGCCGGCTCGGGCAGCCCACTCGCGCGACTCGAAGCCTCGCAAGTTCGAAAGGACCTGGGCGGCGAATGCCTCGTGCATCTCGACCAGATCGATGTCGCGAAGCGACAGGCCGGCCCGCTTGAGAGCAACGGGAGCGGCGAGTACAGGAGCCTGCAGCAACTGCTCGCCCGGATCGAGCGCGGCGTACGCATACGATCGAATGAACCCCAACGGCGTGTAGCCGAGCGCACGAGCGCGCTCCTCGGTCATGAGGAGGACGGCCGCGCCGCCGTCGGTCAGCGGGGAGGAGTTTCCCGCGGTGACGCTGCCATATCGTCGATCGAACACCGGCTTGAGCGCGGCGAGCTGGTCGAGACTCGTGTCGTCCCGAATGCCGTTGTCACTCGTCAGGACGACGTCGTATTTCGGTGGCACGTACGCGGGCGAGATTTCGGCGGCAAGGCGGCCATCCTTCGTCCCGGCGGAGGCGAGGCGGTGTGATCGGAGCGCGAGCTGATCCTGCTCCTCGCGGCTGATGTGGTTGATCTTCGCCATCTTCTCGGCCGACTGCCCCATCGTCTCTCCAGTGGACGGCTCGGCGATCGCCGGCGTGATGGGGACCAGGTCCTTCGGTCGAATACGTGACAGTGCCTTGACGCGACCGCCGAGGCTCTTCGCGCGCGACGCGGACACGAGCGCGTCGGCGAACCCGCGCGAGTGAAGGATCGGGACGTTCGACAGCGACTCGGCGCCGCCGGCGATGACGACCGAGGCGTGGCCGAGCGCGATCTGGTCCGCGGCGTCGGTAATAGCCTGGTTCGCGGATGCGCACGCGCGGCTTACCGTGACGGCCTGGACCCCCTTCGGTAGAATGGGGAGAAGCGATACCTCGCGCGCGATGTTGGGGGCGAGTACCGAGGGTACGACCGTGCCGAACACGAGGGCGTCGACTTCCTTTCCGTCGAGCCCCGTGCGCTGTATGAGCTCAGCGACACACACCTTGCCGAGCTCGATCGCGGACAGATTCTTCAGAGCGGTACCCGAGCGGGCGAACGGCGTCCGGACGCCCGCCACAATCGCAACCCGACGGCCGTTGCCGAACGTTGTCATGGTGCGAAAAGGTAGTCGCTCAGCTTTGTGCCTGCCGGGAACCGCCGCGATCAGGTGTGTCGGGCGGCGTCACTGGTATCAGATGCCGCGTGACGGCGTTCTGTGCTCGCGCCCGTTCAACGACTTTCGCCGCCCGAAGGCGAGTCACGATCGATTGCGTGTGCACGATCAGGGTCGAGAACACGTCGGTTTGTCCTCGAAGCCGAGCCGAATCGGCGCCGAGTTGATGCCGCGGATGATGGCGGCTCAGCCAGTCGTGAATCTCGGCGGCCTGCTGGGTCACGTACCTAACGCGGTCGACTTCGCCGGCGACTTCGGCGGCATGAAGCGCCCCCGCGAGACCGTGGAAAGCAGCCTCGTAGAGCTCCGCGCGGCGTGCGGTACCTGTGGACTCGATCAGCGAGTCGTAGAGCTCCAGAGCTGGGGGCGCCTCGATCATCTTCACCTCCGAACAGGCACGGCGATTGGACCTGCAAGAATCTGTCGACACAAGGGAACCGGCGGCCAGAACCCAACCCCGCGAAGGGCCTCCCTCATGCACTCCTAGCGGCCGTGAGCCTTCACCGCAACCACGCGAGCGACGTGTCTCTCACCGACCTCGTCGGCCACAAGACCCTCGGTGTACTCCTGAACGACAAGGGGTGCTACGAGCATTCGCAACTCGCCATCGTCGAGCAGGTACGTCGGATTCCGGGGACCATGTGCGCGACCGGCGCGAACGAGGTCGAGGTGCCGGCGCGTGAACGTCTCGTAAATGAGCGCGCCGCCCGGCAGAAGCAGGCCGACAAGCGACGGGAAGAGAGTCCGATCCAGGAAGTTGACGCAGACGATGGCGCCGAGCGAGCCGTCACGCATCGGCAACGCCCGCACATCAGCCACGGCGCCGAGAATTCCGGAATCACGCTGTGTCGCCGTACGGACCGCCGTGGGTATGAAGTCTACGACGATGACCGTTCGACCGGCGCGGGCGAGGGGCACGGCATGACGCCCCGACCCTCCGGCAATGTCCACGATGGTGCAGCCGGCGGGGAGTGCGAGACATTGGCGAACCACCCACGGCGAGGCAGGCCACGCCGTTTCAGCGTCGGCGTATCGCGCTTCCCAGTGCGCGCGATCGTCGCGAGAATCCAGTCCCGCACTCATCGATGACCGCGTACGACGAGCTGAATGGAACCGAATCCATCGCCGATCGCTCGGCGACCACCGCGACGCAGGCGCGCTCGAATCGTCTCGCGCGGCTGGCGAGCGAGCGGTTCGATCTGCTCGTGATCGGCGGCGGCATCAACGGCGCCGGGATCGCGCGCGACGCAGCCATGCGCGGACTGAGAACCGCGCTCGTCGAACGGGAGGATTTCGGCAGCGGGACGTCGAGCCGCTCGTCGCGACTCGTTCACGGCGGGGTCCGATACCTCGAGCATGGGCATCTGCATCTCGTGTTCGAGTCGAGCCGAGAGCGTCGCACGCTGATGCGCATCGCGCCGCACCTCGTGCGGCCTCTGCGGTTCACGTGGCCAGTGTATCGCGGCGCGCGGGTCCCGCGATGGAAGCTGCTCGCGGGCCTTTTCATGTACGATGCGCTGGCGGCGTTCCGCAACGTCGCCAACCATCGCGCGCTCGACGCGTCCGAGGTTGCGACGTTCGAGCCGTTGTTGCGACGAGACGGGCTCGTTGGCGGGGCACAGTATTACGATGCCGCCACCGACGATACTCGGCTGACCCTGGTCAACGCGATGTCGGCGGAGGAATACGGTGCCGCCGTGGTGAATCACGCGGAAGCCGTTCGCTTTCTCCGCGACGGCGAGCGCATCGTCGGTGCTGCGGTGCGCGCGGACGGGGAGGACCGCGAGATCGAGGTACCGGCCGCGGTCATCGTCAACGCAGCCGGACCGTGGAGCGACGACGTCCGTGCGCTCGATGAGCGAGACGTGCGGGCGAGCGTCCGCGCGACGAAGGGGGTTCATGTCGCCGTCTCGCGAGAGCGGCTCGCGCCACGGGGCGCGCTCACGCTTCTCTCGCCCCTCGACGGCCGGGTGATGTTCGTGCTGCCATCGCTGGCCACGACGATCATCGGGACGACCGATACGCCAACCGACGAGCGGCCCGAGGAAGTGCGAGCGTCTCGCGAGGACATCGAGTATCTGCTGGCCACCGCCAACGCCTTCTTCCCGTCGGCGAATCTACGCGCGGCCGACGTGATCGCCGCGTGGGCCGGAATCCGACCGCTCATTGCATCGGGATTCCGGAGCGACCCGGCGAGCGCCTCACGCGAGCACCGGATCGACCGCAGTGGGTCGGGGCTGATCTCCGTCACGGGCGGGAAGCTGACCACCTACCGCGCGATGGCGGCGGAGGTGGTGGATGCGGTCGAGCGCGCGCTGGCGAGGCGTCATACGCGTGGGCGCACGGCCCGTGTGCCGCTGCCCGGTGGCGAGATCGGAACGGTGGACCAGGCGTTGCGCGCGGCGGAGCTGGAGGTAGGAGATGCCGTCGTCGCGAAGCGTCTCGTCGAGGCGTATGGCGGGCGGTGGCGCGAAGTCGCCGCGCTCACCGCGTCGGAGCCGGCGCTCGCGCGCCGCATCGTTCGCGAGCTCCCGTACCTGCTCGCGGAAGTCGTCCACGGGGTGGAGCGGGAGATGGCGATGACACTCGCCGACGTCCTCGTCAGGCGCCTCCACATCGCCTACGAGACGCCCGACCATGGGCATGCGGCCGCGCGGGTGGTGGCGGCAGTCCTTGCCGGGCGGCTCGGGTGGGACGGTTCGCGCGCGAGGGTCGAGCTCGCGCGCTACGATGCGGAGGTGGAGCGGATCTTCGGGAGCTGACGAGAAGCCGACGAGCGTCGCTCGTCAGTCGACCGCGCCCTGGTGAATGGTGACCAGCTCGACGATTCTCAACCGCCGGGTCTTCGCCGGGAGCTTGAGCACGATCTCATCACCCACGCCCTTCCCCACCAGCGCACGGCCGATGAGGGACCCCATGCTGACGTGGCCTTCCTCGAACTCGACGGAGTCACCGAAGACGAGGCTGTACGTCTCGAGCGTCTTGGTGTCGTTGTCCTCGACGACGACGCGGGAGCCGAGCCCGACCTTGTCGGCCGGAATCTGGCTCATATCGATCTGCGCGAGCTTGCTGAGGCGCTGCCGGAGCTGCCCGAGACGTGCTTGGACGAACTGCTGGCGCTCCAGAGCAGCCTTGTACTCGCTGTTCTCGCGCAGGTCGCCGAGCTCGACCGCCTTCCGGATTTCACCGGGCAGCACGACGTTCAGCTCGTGTTGAAGCTTTTCGACCTCCGCACCGAGTTTTTGCTTCAGCTCTTCGATCATCGGGGCTCCACTGACCGCATAGACACAAAAAGTGGAGCGCCCGGCT
>Ga0075421_100003393_pt1 | contig 19034 bp, 18 predicted proteins | sample SoiMetdeltSBSDD5_FD_75292 | JGI IMG/M metagenome (GOLD analysis project Ga0075421, IMG submission 75292) | Bulk soil microbial communities from a Populus tree surrounding site in Tennessee, USA - Soil MetaG P. deltoides SBSDD5 | ecosystem: Environmental > Terrestrial > Soil > Tree plantation... | reverse complement strand
CAGCTCTTCATCGAGGATCTGGACGAGAACGACCCCTGGCAGTTCCGCAACGTGCTGGTACGTTAGCGAAAAGGCAGTCGGCGTTAGGCAATCGGCAGTCAGCTGATCTCTTCCCTACTGCCTACTGCCTACTGCCTACTGCCTACTACCTACTGCCCAACTCCCCCGCTTCGACCCCATAGCGCTCGGCCAGCGTCCGCATCGTCGCGGCGATGGCCGGCGACAATGGCACGCCCTCCTGGCGCGCCTGGCGGGCCCGTGCCAGTGCCGCCTCCCCCGGCAGGCGGACCGGTGTCGCGGGATCGCGCGGGCGGGCATCGCGACAGGCCCCGATCAGCCATTGCACCTGGCGCCGGAAGGCTTGCGTGCCGGCGAAGCCGGACGGCTTGAGCGCCAGCACCAGCACCGATGCGCCCCACTCGGCCGGTTCGTCCGCCCGGCCATAACCGCTCAGGCCCTGGGTCAGACACTCGACCAGAAGGCCCAGTACATAGCCCTTATGGCCATGGTCGAGTCCGCCGATCGGCAGCAGCGCGCCGCCGGCGCCGAGCACCCCCGGGTCATCGCTGACCGCTCCCTCCGGTGTCAGCAGCCAGTGCCCCGGCATGGTGCGCCCTTCGGATTTCCTCAAAGCCGTCATCCCGCCGGTGGTGATCGACATCGAAACGTCGATGAGGATCGGATCGGGCTCGGCCGGAATGCCGGCAGCGATCGGATTGGGCGTCGTCACCGGCGTGATGCCGCCATGAGGCGCCACCATCCGGGCGCTCGGATCGGAGGTGAAGACCAGAATGAACGTGCCGGCCCGCGCCGGTTCCTCGAGGAATGCCGCGAGGCACGCGATATGGTGGCTGCGGCGGAGCGCCACCGCGCCGAGCCCGAACTGATCGGCGATCACCGTGGCGCGGTCGATGGCGAGGCCGGTGGTCCACACGCCGGGAAGCCGCCGCGCATCCCAGGTCTCGACCGCGCCATGGCTGCTGACCACCTCCGGTGCGCCATCGCGGGTCATGCTGCCCTCCTCGATCGCCTCGACATAATCGCCAAGGAGCTGCAGCCCGTGGGTGCGATGGCCATAGAGATCGGCCTGGAGGAGTCCCGAGGCGACCGCCGCCGCCGGCTCGCTCGGAACGCCGGTCGCCTCCAGGATCTCGCGGGCAATCCGGTTCAGCGCTTCGGGAGCGTACAGGAATGACACGGGTGCAAGAGTCCTTTCGATTAGTGCCGCCGCCGCTGCGAGATGTGCCAGGGAATGGCGAGCCGTTCGCACACGGTCACGATGCCGAACAGCGACAGGCCGAGCAGGGTGAGCAGGAAAATCCCGGCGAAGGCCAGGTCCGGGCGCATATTGCCGGTGACGATCTGGATGTAGAAGCCGAGGCCCTGATCGCTGCCGATGAACTCGGCGATGGTGGCGCCGACCGTGGCATTGATCGCCGCATATTTGAAGCCGACGAAACATTGCGGCATCGCTGCCGGCAGCCTCACCTTCATGAACGACCGCAGCGGCCCCGCGCCCGTCGCCCGCACGAAGCGCTCGAGCTCCTCCGGCAGCGACCCGAAGGCTAGGATGGCGTTGAGCACGATCGGAAAGAAGCAGACGAGAAACACGATGATGACCTTGGGTAGGAGGCCGAAGCCGAGCCATGAGATGAAGAGCGGCGCGAAGGCGATCTTCGGCGTCATCTCGATGCTGACGAAGAACGGATAGATGGTCCTTCGGAGAATTGACGAAAAGGCGATTGCCAAGCCGAGCGGCACCGCGACAATCACCGCAGCGACATAGCCGAGCACCGTTTCGACGCCGGTGACATAGGTGTAATAGAGGAGCCGGTCGAAGTCGGCCGCGCTCTTGGTCACGATCTCGGAGGGCTTCGGCAGGATATAGGCCGGGATGCCGAACCAGTCGATCGAGTACTCCCAGAACAGGAAGAACCCGACGAAGAAGGCGATGAACGGCCAGGACCGTGCAAGCTTCGCCGCGAGCCGTCGCAGCGCCGCCCTGAGCGCCCTCGATCGGTTGGCGGTCTCGGCCGCACCGCTCTCAAAAGACGCCGTAGCCATGAAAGATTTCCTGGATCATGCCGAGATAGGAGGCGAAGGTCGGGCTCTTCTTGACCTCGAGGTTCCTGGGCCATGGCAGGTCGATATCGATGACCCTGTCGATCAGCCCCGGCCGCGGTGTGATGACGCAGATCTTGCTCGACAACTGGATCGCCTCTTCGATGCTGTGGGTGACGAACACCACGGTCGGCCGGCGCTCGAGCCACAGCGCCTGCAGATCGACGCGGATGCCCTCCCGCGTCATCGCATCGAGCTTGCCCAACGGCTCGTCGAGCAGCAGAGTGTCCGGTTCATGTACCAGCGCCTGGCAGAACGCCGCGCGCTGCTGCATGCCGCCCGACAGCTCGAAGGGTTGCCGTTCGGCGAAGCCGTCGAGTCGCACCGCCTTGATCATCCGCGTGATCCGCTCGGCATAACGCTGCTTGTCGAGCGCCCTGAGCTCGAGCTGGAGCTCGATATTGCCGCGCACCGTCCGCCACGGCACCAGCGTATTGTCCTGGAACATGATGCCGATCGCCGTCTGCGGGCCAACCACCGGCCGGTCATTGACCCGGATCGCGCCATGCGACGGCGCCAGCAGCCCGGCGATCATCAGGATGACGGTCGACTTGCCGCAGCCCGAGGGACCGAGCAGCGACACGAACTCGCCCGGCGCGATGGTGAGGTCGGCCGGGCCGAAAGCATGGACAGCGCCATCAACCGTGTCGAAGCTCTTCGACACTTGAGTGAGTTCGATCGCGCTGCCCATGTCCTCCTCTGTCGGGGTGCTGTCCTACTTGACGTAATCGTTCGTGTAGAACGCCGTCGCCGGCTTGTCCGTCTGCAGATCGTTGTACTTCTTCATGAGATTGAGCATGTCGTCCCAATCGGATGCGACATGGAGTCCGAGCTTCTTGTCGGTGTTGGCCTTTGAATAGAGGACGCCGAGCGTCACATCGAGCACCGCCCGCGCCTGAGCCTTGCCCTGATCCTCAGCCATGGTGCCGCCGACGATATCGGCCATCGCCGCGATCGCCTGATCGGGATTGCCTTCCGCCTCCTTGTAGGATTTGAGCGTCGCTTCCACGAAGCGCTTCACCAGGTCGGGATTGTTCTTCAGCGTCTCGGTGTTGGTGACGATGCAATAGCCCACCTGATTGACGCCGAAATCCGAATAGGCGAACGTCACCGGCTGCGCTCCGCCATTGGCCTTGATCTCGGCCGGCTTGTCGTCAAGCCCGCCCAGAATGCCGACCGACCCCCCTGCCCCCTGGAGATAGCTCGACACCAGCGCGCCGTCCGGCACATTGGTGATCTTGACGTCGCCCTCGGCCAGTCCGCCATTCTTCAGCACCAGCGGAAAGAAGGTGTTCACCCCGGCATTGGCTGTGGTGAGGATGGACTTGCCCTTCAAATCGCCGAGCTTGCTCACCCCGGCATCGGGACGAACGATCACCGCCTCGGTGCCCATCGCATCGATCACCGCCACCGAGATCAGCGGCGCGCCTTTCGCCGCGAGATTCACCATCGAGGCGCAGGAGCCGTAGGAGAACTGGCTATCGTTATTGGCCACCAACCGATGGGCCGAGCCCGAGCCGTTGCCCGAGCGGATGTCGAGATCGATCCCGGCATCGCGGAAATAGCCTTTGTCCTTGCCGAGCGCAAAGGGGGCGTGCGAGCCGTAATACATCCAATTGAGCCTGAGCCGCACCGGGTCGGCGGCATTGGCCGATGACGGCAGCACGGCGCCGATCATGAGCGCGGCAGTCAGCACGAATCTGTTCAGCCTGGTCATGTTTCCTCTCCCTTTCTATCCGAGCGGGAAGCAGGCCGGTCCCGCCGGTTCATAGCTCTTATAGGCAAGCGCGAATTCCTGGTGCCCCAGCGCTTCCGAGCGGCTCTGCTCGCCGCTCGCCAGCGCCACGATCTTGCGCAAGATGTGCTCGCCGACCTCCCGGATGGTCTCCTGGCCATCGGCAATGGTGCCGCCATTGACGTCGATATCGTCGCTGAGCCGCTGGAACACCCGCGAGTTGGAAACCCCCTTGATGATCGGCGCGATGGCTTGGCCGACCACCGAGCCGGCGCCGGTGGTGAACACGATCAGCTGGCAACCGCTGGCCACCATCTCGGTCACCGTCTGGGTGTCATTGATATTGGGGATGCCGAGCTTGACCGGTCCGTCATTGACCGTGTCCATCAGATGGAGACCGGGCCGGAGCGGCCGGTCGCCCGGCTTGAGCAGGCCGACGATCGGCCGGCTGCCGCTCTTGGCATAGGCGCCGACCGATTTCTCCTCGATGGTCGACAGACCGTGCTTGATGTTGCCGCCTCCGAAGCTGCCATGACCGAGCTCCCGGTGATAGGCATCGGCCTTGGCGACGGCGGCGATAAGCTCCGCGCCCAGCTCGGGCGTCACGGCGCGTTCTGCCATATGCTGCTCGCAGCCGATCAGCTCCGGGGTCTCCTCGAACATCACCGTAGCGCCCTCATCGACCAGGAGATCGAAGGCATGGCCGACCGCCGGATTGATGGTGATGCCGGAGAGCCCGTCGGAGCCGCCGCATTTGGTGCCGATCACAAGTTCGCCAAGTGACAGCGGCACGGTGGGTGCCGCCTTCAATCGCATGAGCTCGGCGGCGACAAAGGCGCGGCCCTCGTCGATCGTCGAGCGGGTGCCGCCGCGGTCCTGAATCACCATCAACTCGACCGGCCGCCCCGATCGGGCGATCGCGTCCTTGAGATCGCTGCGCCGAAATTCCTCGCAGCCGAGCGACACCAGCAGCACCGCGCCGACATTGGGATGGATGCACATCGCCTCGAGGATCCGATGGGCATAGTCGCTCGGATAGCAACCGGGGAAGCCGATCAGCTGCGCCCCCTGCTCCTGGAACGGCTCGGCGATTCGCCGTGCCACGTGATGGGCGCATTCGACCAGATAGGCAACCGCCAGGTAATTTCGGATGCCCTTGCGGCCGTCCTGCCGCGCATAACCCCTCATCCGGCTGAGGTCGAGCCGCGGGATCGTCGCCACCGAATGCGCTAGCGCTTCACTCATAATGGTCGACCTCATTGTCGAGATACTGGCTGCGGACATTGTGGATGTGAACCAGCGCGCCCTTGGCGATCGCCACTTTTGCCAGACCGACCGGCATGCCGAAGCGGATGATCGGCTCATCGGCGGCGATCGGCTGGAGCGCGATCTTGTGGCCTTGCGGGATGCGCTCGCGCACCGTCACCATCAGCTGAGCCCGGTCGAGCGCCGTCTCGCCCGCAGCAATATCGCTCAACGCCACCGCGATATTGTCGGCGGGAGCAAGCCTGACCATATTGGCGCGCCGATCCATGGGCATCACCGGTCCTTGAGCCGCGGCACCCCGGTCTCCTGCATCATCGCCAGCGCGGCAGCGCGGTAGCGCTGACGGATATCGCGGGTGGGCGGCCGGCAGCGGCTCGATGGCAGCCCGATGAGCTCCATGCAGAGCTTGTCGAGATACCCATCGCCGCTCGTATATTCGCGCTCGATTCGGGTCCACAGCTTGTAGAACGGCATCGCCTCCTCGACCATCATGCGGGCGATCTCGGCGTAACCACCGCGCTTGACCTCGTCGATCAGCTTTACGCCCCATTCCGGCCAGTAATTGCACAAATGGACCTCGAAGGCCCGCGCGCCGAGCGCCGGCATCGCCGATGAGGGAAAGAACAGATTGTTGTCTATGATGGTGAACCGGTCGGAGAAATGCGAGGTGACATCCTCGAACTCCATGGCGTCGGTACGCGGCGTCGCCCATTTCAACCCGACGATATTGGGGATCCTTGCCAGCCTCTCGACCATGCCGAAGCTCAAATTCGTCGCTGTCCAGAAGGTGTTGTAGACGATGATGCCGACATTCTTGGCCGTCGCCGCGCCGGCGGTGACGAATTCCTCGAAATCGGTTTCGGTATGGGTGAAGTAGAACGGGCAGGAGACCTGCAGGAAATCGAAACCCATTGCCGATGCGGCATCGGCGAGGCGGGTGAGCTCGCGCGTGCTCGTCGTTTGGCCGCCAAAGGCGAGCGGCACCCGGCCCGACGCCTCGTCCATCACGATTTCCGCCACCCCGAGCCGCTCCTCGAAGCTCATGGTCGAGAAATCGCCGGCCGCGCCGCCAGCCAGCAGGGTGGCATTCTCGGCATTGAGTCCATTGTCGAGCAGAAAACGCACATAGCTGCGCAATGCCGGGCCATTCACCGGCAGTTCGGGCGCGTCGACGAAGGGCGTCGGGACGGTGACGTAGCAGCCCTCGAGCCGCCGTTTGAGATGATCCGGCTCCATGCCCGATCATCGCAGCAAAACCGTGGGAGAATTGACCTGGAGCGACAAATCCTTCTCAATGGGCGGCAGTCTCTGAGGCAGGTCCATGCTCGACAAAAGCCGTACCATTCCCCGCTTCGTCTTCCTGCTGCAGCCTGAGTTCCCGATCAACGCCTTCGTGCTGGCGACCGAGGCGCTGCGCATCGTCAACCAGAACAGCGGCCGCATGCTGGTGAGCGCCGTAACCGTCTCGGAGGACGGTCGCGATGTCAGAGCCAGCAACGGCATGTGGATCAAGCCGGACGAGTCGCTGGCCACCATGCCGGCCGCCGAGGTCGTGCTGGTGTTCGAGGGCAATCTGCCGGTCCAGCGCAACACCAGCCGGCTGTTGTCGGCGCTTCGCGCCGCCGGTCGCCATGGCGCTCTGGTGGCTGGCGTCGACACCGGTGCTTTCGCCCTGGCCCAGGCCGGCCTTCTCGACGACAGCGGCGCCGCCGTCCATTGGGAGGCTGCCCCGTCCTTTCGCGAGCGCTTCCCCGGGCGAACCACCATCGACCGTTTGTTCCTGGAGAGCCAGGGCATCGCCTCCTGTGCCGGCGGCGTCGCCACCCTCGATTTCATGCTGACGCTGATCGAGCGGTTCCACGGCCGTGCCTTGGCAGTCGAAGTCGCGGACGCGCTGGTCCACACGCCGCGGCCGGGCACCTCGCCGCAGCGCCGGGCCGACCAGTCGCGCGAGACCACCCCGGCACTGTCGCGCCGCCTCACCGCGCTCATGGAACGCAATCTCGATTTCCCGCTCGCGCCCGCTGCGCTGGCAAGCGAGCTCGGCATCTCGGTGCGCAAGCTCGAGCGCCACTGCCGGCGGATCTATGGCCAGTCGCCGATGCAGCTCTATCTCAAGGTCAGGCTCCAGGCGGCGCGCAATCTTCTGTTCTACGAGGAGCAGACCATGAAGGACATTGCCGATGCCTGCGGCTTCTCCTACCCCTCCGTCTTCACCCGCGCCTTCAAGGCCCAGTTCGGCGAGACCCCGCGTGGCTTTCGCCTGGCGCTGCGTCGCCGCCAAGGTCAGACGGTAAGGCCGGAGATCGTCCGCCTCACCCGCCGCGACGTCATTTCGCGGGGGGCATGAGCTCGTCGGGCGGGATGTGGCAGCGGATCGCATGCCTGGCCTCGGCCTCGCTCAACGGCGGTTCCTCGGTTTCGCAGATCCGGCCGATCTTGCGCGGGCAGCGGCTCTGAAACACGCAGCCCGCCGGCGGCTTGAGCGCGCTCGGGATCTCGCCCTGAAGTCGGATGCGCCTACCTTGGCTGCCGGCGATGTCAGGAACCGCCGAGAGCAGCGCTGCCGTATAGGGATGTTGCGGTCCGTGAAACACTCGCTCTGCTGGACCGATCTCGACGATGCGGCCGAGATAGAGCACCGCGATCCGGTCGGCCAGATAGCGGACGACGCTGAGATCATGCGAGATGAAAATGTAGCTCACGGCCTCCGTCATTTGGAGATCGGCCAGCAGATTGAGGATCGCAGCCTGCACCGACACATCGAGCGCCGAGGTCGGTTCATCGCACACCACCACCTTGGGCTCGCCGGCAAAGGCCCGCGCAATTGCCACCCGCTGCTTGAGCCCGCCGGACAGCGCCCGCGGCTTTTGCGGCAGATAGCGATCGGGCAATTGCACGCTGCGCGTTAAAGCGAGCAGCCGCTCCTGCAGCGCCGCGCCACCGAGCCCTGCGAGCTTGGCGATCGCCCGGCCGATCAGCCGGCGCACCGCATGCGACCGGTTGAGCGCCGAGTCGGGATTCTGGAACACGATCTGCAGCGCCTTGACATCCTCCGGCGCCCGCCCGCCGATGCGTGGCGGCAGGGTTCGGCCGTTCATGCTGATGCGGCTCTGCGGATCGGCCGCGGTCAGCCCGAGCAGCGAGCGCGCCAAGGTCGTCTTGCCGCTCCCCGACTCGCCGACCAGCCCCAGCGTTTCCCCTTGAAGGAGATCGAGCGAAACATCGCGCAACGCCGCCAACGCATGATCGCCGACCCGGTAGGTCTTGCTCAGATTTTCGATCCTGAGGATCGGGCCACCAGCCGTAGCTTCGGCAGGAGCGGCCGCAAGCGCCGGTTCGATCCGCGGCAGATCGCCGGCAAGCGCGTGATAATGGCAACGGCTGAACCGTCCCCCGATATCGATGAGCGCCGGCTCCTCGAGCCGGCAGCGCTCGGTCGCAAGTGCGCAGCGCGCCGTGAAGATGCAGCCCGGCGGCGCCGCCCCTGGCGCTGGCGGAAAGCCCGGGATTGTGTCGAGCCGCGCCACGCTTTTGCGCCGTTCCGGCCGTGGCAGGCAGCGCAGCAGCCCGACCGTATAGGGATGGCGCGGCGACTCGAAAAGGCGGAGCGTCGGCCCCTCCTCCACCAGCCGCCCGGCATAGAGCACGCCGGTCCGCTCGCACAGCCGCGCCACGATCGCCAGATTGTGGCTGATGAACAGAATCGCCGTGTCGAATTCGAAACGGAGCTTCTCGATGAGATCGAGAACCTCCGCCTCGACCGTCACATCGAGGCCGGTGGTCGGCTCGTCGAGAATGAGCAGCGCCGGATTGCGCGCCAGCGCCATGGCGATTGCCACCCGCTGCTGCATGCCGCCCGACAGCTGATGCGGATAGCGCTCCATCACCCGCTGCGGATCGGAGATCCGCACCCTGTCGAGCATCTCGGCGCTGCGCGACATGGCCTGCCCGCGCGCCAGGCCGCCAAGCTCGAAGATCTCGGCGATCTGCCGACCGATCCGCATCGACGGATTGAGCGCGCGGCTGGGGTCTTGATAGACCATCGCCACCGTGGTCTGGCGCAGCGATCTGAGCTCGCGCGCTCCCATGCTCATCAGATCCTGTCCATTGACCTCGATCCGTCCTGCCGCCACCTCGCCATTGCGCGGCAGATAGCGTACTGCCGCAAAGGCGGCGGTCGACTTGCCGCAACCGGACTCGCCGACCAGCCCATAGGCCTCGCCCCGCTTGATGTGGAACGACAAGCCGCGCAGCACCTTCCGTGCTGTCCCGCGAATCCGATAGGCGACATCGACAGATGAGAAGGCGAGCGCGTTCTCAGCCATTGACCACGCCCTCGATCCCGTCGGCAATGAGATTGACGCCGATCACCAGCGAAGCGATGGCAAGCCCGTCGAACAGCACCGTCCACCAATAGCCGCCGCCGATCAGCCCGTAATTGGCCGAGATCGACAGTCCCCAATCGGGCGATGGCGGCTGAATGCCGAAGCCGATGAAGCTCAACGTCGCGACCGTGAAGATGGCGTAGCCGAGCCGCACCGTCGTCTCGACCAGAATGGGCGGCGCGACATTGGGCAGGATCTCGACGAACATGATATGGAGCGGCCCTTCCAGCCGCAGCTTTGCCGCCGCCACATAGTCGAGCTCGCGCTCGGCCAGCACCGCCGCTCTGACGGTGCGGGCAATGATCGGCGTGAAGCCGAAGGCGATGACCAGCACGACCGTGATCTTGGAGGTGCCGAGCGCCACCAGCGCCAGCAATGCCACGATCACCGTCGGCAGCGCCAGCAGGGCATCGACGATCCGGCTCAGCACCTCATCGACAATCCCGCGCGAATAGCCCATCGCCAGCCCGAGCACCGTGCCGCCCAATGTCCCGAGCAGCGTCGCGAGCGGCGCCACGGTGAGAATGTCGCGCGATCCGGTGATTACCCTCGAGAACACGTCGCGACCGAGCTGGTCGGTGCCGAACGGATGCTCGCGCGACGGCGGCAGCAGCGTGTTCAGCATGTCGTCCGCCAGCGGATCATAGGGAACGAGCGCATGGCCGAAGATCGCGCACGCTGCCCAGAAGACGACGATGGCGGCCCCGGTGAGGAAGGTTGGCGACGACAGCAGCTGGCCCGCGCGCTCCCGCCGCTCCTGCGCCACGGTGGTTTCGGGGGCGGACACCGGGCGTGGTGCAGCCGAGGCGTCGCTCATTCCGTCGCCCCGAAGCGGATGCGCGGGTTGAGCCAGGAATAGATGAGATCCGCGAGCAGCGATGCCACCGCGAACACGCAGCCGACCGCCAGCACGCCGGCCTCGAGCATCGGGAAATCCTTCTTGTTGGCAGCGAGAAAGATGAGGCTGCCGATCCCCTGATAGCGAAACAGCGTCTCGATCACCACGAGACCGCCGATCAGATAGGCCGTCTGGGTGGCGATCACGCTCACCGTCGGGAGCAGCGCATTGCGCAAGACGTGCCGCCACAACACCGTGCTTTGCGGCAATCCTTTGAGCACCGCCGTGCGCGTGTAATCGGCGTCGAGCGCCTCGAGCGTGCCGGCCCGCGCCATCCGCGCAATATAGCCGAAAAGAATCAACACCAGCGGAATGGCTGGCAGAAGCAGGTGATAGAGCTGTCCGAAGAAGCCGGCCCCCGGCGGCCAGGTTGCCGAGATCGGCAGCCATCTCAGCCACACGCCGAAGATCAGGATGAGAATGATGCCGGAGACGAACTCCGGCACGATGGTCGCCGACATGCCGGCCACCATGATGCTGCGATCGACCGGCCGCCCGGCATGGAGCGCCGCCAACACCCCCATGGCGAGGCTGAGCGGCACGACCAGCAGAAACGCCACCGCCGCAAGCTTCGCCGAATTGGCGAGGGCGTTGGCGATGAACGGCGCGACGGGAGCGCGATAGGCATAGGAGCGGCCCATGTCGCCCTGGACGAAGCGGCTGATCCAATCGCCATATTGAACGAGAAGGGGACGGTCGGTTCCCATCTCGTGATTGAGCGCATCGACGGCGCGCTGGTCGGCAAACGGCCCGAGCATCGCCCGCCCGACATTGCCCGGCAGCACCTGGCCGGCGGTGAACACGATGACGCTGAGCAGCCACAGCGTGATGAGCGACAGCGCCACCCGCTTGAGGAGGAACCGTGCCATGGCCGCTCCGGCTCTCTCCTCCTCAGCCGATCGTGGCTTTGGCGAGCAGCAGCTGCCCCATTGCCGTCGTCACGACGCCGCTCATGCCCTTCTTCACCACCGTCAGATAGTCGTAGAAATAGCTGAAGATCACCGGTGTCTCTTCCAGCAGCAGCCGCTGGATCTTGCCTGCCGTTGCCCGCTGCGCCTCGATGTCGAGGCTCGCAATATAGCTGGTCACCAGCTGGTCATAGTCCTTGTTCTTGAAGTGCGCGCCATTCCAGGTGCCGTCGCTGCGCAGCGGCGCTGACAGGAAGACGTTGGGCACGCCGCGATGACCGTAATCGGTGATGCCCATGACCGAGTCGAGCCAGGGCGACTTGCCGTAGACGGCATCGCCGTAATAGGCCCCCTGGTCGAGGACATTGAGATTGATCTTCCCGCCAATCTCCTTGACGGCGTTCTGCACCAGCACCGCATAGTCGGGGATCTCGAGAAAGCGCTCGGTGGTAAGCGTGGTCTCGAAACCGTTCGCCATGCCGGCGGCGGCCATCAGCTCCTTTGCCTCGGCAATGTTGCGCTCGCGCTGCGGCACGCTCTTGTCGGTCATCGGATAGACCGCTGCGAAGGGACTGTCATTGCCGATCTTGGCGCGGCCTTTCATCAAGCCCTGGACCAGCTTCGGCCGGTCGAGGGTGAGCGCCACCGCCCGACGCACCCGCGCGTCCTTGAACGGCTCCATGTCGTTGCGCATGTGCAGCTGCTGATGTGCCGTCGAGGGCAGGCTGATGACCTCGAAATTGGGATCGTTGAGCACCGCCACGCTTTGCAGCACCGGCGCCTGCAGGATGACGTCGGCCTGCCCGCCCTGGAGCGCCAGGATCTGCGGCTGGATGTCGGCGAAGAAAGTCGCCTCGACCCGCTCCGGCACGACCTGGCCGCCCCAGTAATCGGTATTCCTGACAAAGGACGCACCGACTTGCGGCGTGTATTTCTCGAGCTTGAACGGACCCGTCGCGATCATGCTCTGCTCGAAATTGCCGGCATAGTCGGCCGGCAGGATGATCGCATTGTAATTGTCCGACGATACCAGATACGGGAAGCTGCCATTTGCGGCATCGAGATGGAACGCGACGGTGTGGTCGTCGACCTTGCGGGTGCCGCCCTTCGACAAATAGCCGGTGAAGGCCGACAACGCATTCGAGCCATTGGCCGGATCGGCAAGCCGGTCGATGCTGGCAACCACGTCGTCCGCCGTCAGCGGCTTGCCATTGTGGAATTTCACCCCCTGCCGCAGCTTGAAAGTCCACACCGTGCCGTCCTTGTTGGGGCTCCAGCTCTCGGCCAGCATCGGCTCGAGCGTCAGATCGTTGCGGTCGAAGCACAGGAAATCGCCGACATAGGACAGGATGGCGAGCCCGGGGCCATCGGCGATCTTGACCGGGTCGATGGCACTCGCCGGAGCGTTCTGCGCCACTCGGATGGTGCCGCCCGTTCCGGCAGCGCGCGCCGATCGTGGCCCGGCAATGAGCCCGACGCTTCCGGCGATGGTGCCCAGCGTCGTCAGGCTCAAGCCCAGGCAGCTACCATGACGCATGAACTCGCGGCGGTTCAACCGGCCGGCAAGCAGGCTGTCGATGAGCTGATTATGCACCTCGCCATGGGTGCTCCGGAAAAGCTCGATAAGCGCGTGGCTGGGTTTCATACTGGTCTCCCATGATAAACTCGTGGGAGAACTATGAAACGCCAGACGGAGTTCTGCCAAGTCGATTTGGCTGGTTAGGGCGACGGCCGCACCGCCGGCTGGGCTTTGCTCCGCCCGCGACCGATCGGCGCGGCGGCGGCGAGCCTGCCCAGCAGGACGCAAAGCGCTATCATCGTCAGGCCGACGGCGAGCGGCGCCAGGAGAAAGGTCCAGTCGGCCGCCTGGGTCATCACCACGAAGGTCCCGATCGAGGCCGGCGGGTGCAGCATGTCGAGCGACAGCATCAGGAACACGGCGCCGCACACCGCCAGCGCCAGTGCCGACGGCCCGGCCCCGAGCAGCTTGAACACGATGAGGCCGACGATGGCCGAGATCAGATGCCCACCGATCACCGCCCGCAGACGCGCCGCCGGAGTGCCGGGCATGGTCGCCAGCAGGACCAGCGAAGCGGTGAAGGGAACAAGGGTGAGTGCGACGCCGCCTGACGCTGCGAGGGCCGCCATGGCCCCGACGCTGGCGCCGGCAAGAATGGCACGCAAGGCGTGGGCGCGAAGCCCACTGGACACAACAAACATGACTGCCCCCCGGCTAGGTGAACTGGACGCCCCAAGAGCGCCTTGCCCCCTTTTAGCCTGAATCGAGACGCTTCAGCAACCCTGAGATGAAGCCTGAGTGCGATCAATGGTTACGCGGCCAAAGTCGCGGCTGGAAACGCTGTCGGAGCGCGTCCATCATGCGGTCATGACCGGAACGGCTACCATCGAGTGCCGCAATCTCTACAAGATCTTTGGACCAAGACCCAAGGAAGCCCTCGCCGCCTTGCGCGAGAATGGCCTCGGCAAGCCCGACGTCAAGGCGAAGTACGACAGTGTCGTCGGTGTCCACGACGTCAGCTTCTCGGTCGAGCCCGGCGAGGTCTTTTGCATCATGGGGCTGTCGGGCAGCGGCAAGTCGACGCTCGTCAGGCACATCAACCGGCTGGTCGAGCCGACCGCCGGCAGCATCTTCATCCAGGGCGAGGATATTGGCCTCAAATCGCGCCGCGCCATGCGCAAGCTCAGGGCCGAGAAGATCGGCATGGTGTTTCAGAACTTCGCCCTGCTGCCGCATCTGAACGTCGTCGACAATGTCGCACTCGGCCTCGAGCTGCGCAGCCTGCCGCGCGACGAGCGGATCGCCACGGCAAGGCGCAAGCTGGCCCTGGTGCATCTGTCGGAATGGGACGAGGCCTGGCCGGAGGAGCTGTCCGGCGGCATGCAGCAGCGCGTCGGCCTCGCCCGGGCGCTGGCGAGCGATCCCGACATCCTGCTGATGGACGAGCCGTTCAGCGCGCTTGATCCGCTGATCCGCCGCCAGCTCCAGGACCTGTTCATCGATCTGTCGCGCCAGATGCGCAAGACCACCGTGTTCATCACCCATGATCTCGCCGAGGCGATCCGGATCGGCCACCGCATCGGCATCATGCGCGACGGCCGCATGGTCCAGGTCGGCACTCCGAGCGAAATCGTGAACCGGCCGAAGGACGACTATGTGAAAGCGTTCGTTCAAGGCATTTCCCGGCTAACCATCCTGGCGGCCGCGGACATCATGGAACCGCTGGGTGGGGATGATGCTGCTCTGGCCGCCGAGCAGCATTGGCCGGTTCGTCGGCCGACCGCCCTGCTCGATGAATTGATCGACTTGACGGCAGAGAGCGATCTGCCGATCCTCATAAGCGATGGCGACGGCAAGCCCGTCGGCATCGTCAGGCGGCGCGTTTTGTTGCGGAGCATCCAGGGGAAGTGACGGTGACGTGACCCCTTCGACGGACGAGGTGATCGTCGTCCAAGGTCCCCTGCCTGATCGGCTGCGGAACCGGGAGGCGGCTGTCGCTGTCCCGGCCGACAGCGCCGCCGCAGCCGTCATCCAGCCGGCAGCACCGGCCACGACTCCCCGCCAGCGCTTCACCGAATCCTTCATCCTCGGCCCGGTCTGGCTTGCCGCCCGCGGCCTCTGGTATCTTTTCGTGGTCGCCGCCATTGGCGAGCTGGTCGGCCTCGTCACCGCCGGCTCCGCCATCAGACGCATTCTCGCCGGCACCCCGGGCGGCTCTGCCCTTCTCGTTCTCGGCATCGCCGTCATTGTGCTGCTCAGGACCGCCTTCGCCATCATCGCGGTCCGGCCGCGCCTGCTGCAGCTCGCGAGCCACGACGATGCGGCAGCCCAGCAACGCCGGCGAATGGCGCTTGGCACGACGGTGCTTGTCGTCGCCTATGTGCTGACGCTCTGGCGTTTCCTCGGGCCGGCACTGTGGCAGCCACTGACCACCTTCCCCGCGCCTCCCGCGCTCGCACCGCAGGTCGCCAAGGCGATCGATGCCACCGTCAAATGGGCGATCGTCAGCTTCGGGGCATTTTTCGAGGCGATCCGCTTCTGCGTCTTCTGGCTTCTCACCGGCATCGAAGCCGCCTTTGTGGTCACGCCCTGGCCGGTGACGGTGATCTTCCTGCTCCTCGTCGCCTGGCGGGCCGGCGGCCTCGGCGTCCTGGCTTTCGCGGCGGGCTCGCTCGCCTATCTCGGGCTCTTCGGCTTTTGGGAGAAGAGCATGTCGACGCTCGCGCTCGTCGCCACCTCGGTGATCGTCTGCGTCGCCTTCGGCGTGCCGCTCGGCATCCTCTGCGCCAAGTCGAGGCGCTCCAACGCGGTGATCGAGCCCATTCTCGATGTCATGCAGACGCTTCCCACTTTCGTCTACCTCATTCCGGCGGTGGCCTTCTTCTCGATCGGCAAGCCGCCGGGCGTCCTTGCGACCGTCATTTTCGCCATGCCGCCGATGATCCGCCTGACCTCGCTCGGAATCCGCCAGGTGCCGCAGACCGTGAAGGAGGCCGCGCTCGCCTATGGCGCGGGTCCCCTTCAGCTCATGGCCAAGGTCGAGCTGCCGCTCGCCATTCCCTCGATTCTCACCGGCACCAACCAGGTCATCATGATGAGCCTGTCCATGGTGGTGATTGCCGGCCTGATCGGTGCCGGCGGCCTCGGTCTCGATGTCATCCGCGCCCTCAACTTTCTACAGACCGGCCAAGGCTTCCTGGCCGGGATCGCCATCGTGCTCATGGCCATGATGCTCGACCGCATCGTCCGCGGTTCCAAGAATGCCGGGCGAGGAAGACGACAATAACCTAGCCGATAGGGAGGACAGAGATGAGAGGAACTTTTGCAGCATTGGCGCTGGCGGCGCTGTTGGCCGCAGCCCCGACCTTTGATGCCGAAGCCAAGACCAAGGTGGTGATCGGCGAGCAGACCTGGACCGGCGCCACCGCCATCCAAAACGTGCTCAAGGTGGTTCTGGAGAAATATCTCGACGCCGAGGTCGGCTCGATCGCCGCCGGCGAGCCGGTGCTCTGGGAGGCCATGGACCGTGGCGATGGCAGCGTCGATATCCTGCCCGACGTCTGGAGCGAGCACCTTCCCGAGCAGCTGAACAAATATGTCATCCCCGGCAGCCGCGAGACGGTGATCCTCAACGCCAAGCCCTATCTCGGCCGAGAAGGCATCTACGTGCCGGGCTACGTCCAGGATCAGCACGGCATCAAGAAGGTGACCGACCTCGCCGATCCCGAGAAGGCGAAGCTGTTCGACGCCGATGGCGACGGCAAGGGCGAATGGTGGGCCGGCGCGGTGGGCTGGGAAGCCACCAACCACAGCGAGGTCCGCGCCAAGTCCTATGGTTTCGACAAGTACTTCACGGCCACCACCGTCGAGCAGCCGGTGTTCCTGGCCCAGCTCGATGCCGCCATCACCAAGAAACAGCCGATCCTGTTTTATTATTGGGAGCCGGAATGGATCTTCGCGGTCTTCGATCTTCGCAAATTGGAGGAGCCGGAATTCGACGGCTATGCGACCGACGATTTCAAGGACAATCCCAAATACAAGAAGGATGGCTGCTACAAGTTCTATCAGCCCAAGGTCGCGCCCGACTGGCTCGAGAAAAGCAGCATCACCTGCGACCAGCCGCCGACCCACGTCTATATCGCCCACTCCAAGGAGCTGGCCACTCGTTCCCCCGACATCTCGAAGTTCCTGAAGCAGATCACGCTCGATGGCGACACCGTCAATCAGTGGATCCTGGCGATCGACCGCGAGAAGAAACCTCCGGAGGATGTCGCCCGCGACTGGGTCGAGGCCAACAAGGCCAAGGTCGAGGGTGAATGGCTGAAGGACGTGCCGCGCACTAACTGAAGCGATCAGGCCCGAATGGTGCAAGGAGGGGATGCCGCCTGCCGGTGAGCATCTCCTCGGCACCCCATGCTCCTACCGCCGCCGCATTCGTCATCCCCGAATGCATCGCCGCGACATAGAGGCCGGAAACCGGCGGCACAAAGCCGATCACCGGGAAGCCATCCGCCGGCGTGGGGCGGTGACCGATCGTGTAGCGCTCCATGCGCGCATTCTCCGCCCCCCGAACCTGCCGGCGCACGGTTTCCAAGAGATCTTTGGCGATCGCCTTGGGATCGCCGGTGATCGGCGACCCGCCGAAATCTGACCCGATGATGAGCCGCCCCTCCAGCGTCTGCCGCACATCCATGCCCGGCCCGACCACGATGCGCCGCAACACCGGCTCGAGCGGCACCGTGTGGAGTAAGAGTCCCGGCGTTGTGTCGAACTTCAGCGTCGCTGCGCCGGCGGTGGCGACGAGCGCCGGGCTGCCGGCACCTGCCGCCACTGCCACCAGATCCGCCGCGATCGTCTCTTCTCCCGTCCTGATGCCCGCCACCCGACCGCGTTCCACCACGATCTCCGCGACATGGGCACGGATCAGCCGGGCCTCTGACGCCGCGAGCAGTGCCCGGACCGCCATCTCAGGTTCGGCAGCGCCTTCCGCTTCGGCGAAGGCTGCGAGCACCGGCGGCTCGCGGAGCCCGGGTTCGAGCCGCGCCGCCTCCGCACCATCCACCAGCCGGACCGGGTAGCCCCAGGCTCGATGCTGCGCCACATAGTCCCGCAGCGCCGGCTCCGCTAGGTCATAGGTCAGGCACCCGCTCCAGCTCACGCCGAGTCCCGGCATCGCTTCGCCAAGCTGACGCCACAGCTTCAGGCTCGCAATGCGCAGGTGGTAATAGGGCTCGGGGTTCCCCCAGCTGGCATTGAGCCATCCGAAGGTGGCCGGCGTCGCCACCCCGCCCGCTCCGCTCTCGGCAATCACCGTCACCCTCGCCCCGCGCCTGGCCAGATGGTAGGAGAGGGAAGAACCGATGATCCCGCCGCCGATAACGGCCACTCTGGCCATTGTCATGGGCGGTCAAAATCGCGTGAGGAGAATGCCGTCATGTGTCGCAACATCAAGACCTTGCACAATTTCGAGCCTCCTGCCACCCCCGATGAGGTCCGGGCGTCGGCTGTGCAGTTCGTCCGCAAGGTGAGCGGTTTCACCCGTCCCTCGAAGGTCAATGAGGCTGCCTTCAACCGCGCCGTCGATCAAGTGACCGAGGCCGCCCAGGATCTTCTCCATTCCCTCGTCTCCCACGCGTCGCCGCGCAATCGCGATACCGAGATTGCCAAGGCACGAGTCCGCGCCGCCAAGCGCTTTGCGACCACCCACTGAATGCCGATGACTCCCGTCGTCAATCTGTTCGATCTTGCCGCCCTGTCGTCGGCGGAGCGCGCTCGCCTCCTGCGCCGCACCGAGACCGATCTCGCACCCTATGAGAGCAAGGTCAGGGCCATCATCGATGCCGTGGTCGCCGACGGCGACGAGGCGCTCGCCCGCTTTGCCCGAGAGTTCGACCGCGCCCCGGTCGATGCCGCGAGCCTCGCCGCCACCCCCGCCGACTTCGACGCTGCCGAGCGGAGTCTCGATCCCGAGGTGCGAGCGGCGATGGATTACGCCGCCGATTCGATCCGCCGCTTCCATCAGAGCCAGATGCCGGAGGAGATGTGGCTCAACGAGGTCCGGCCCGGCGTCTTCGCCGGCGAGCGCAGCCGGCCGATCCCGTCGGTTGCCTGCTACGTCCCGCGCGGCAAGGGCGCGTTTCCCTCCGTCGCCATGATGACCACCATTCCGGCCAGGGTGGCCGGTGTCTTTGACGTCATC
>Ga0075421_100003391_pt1 | contig 19040 bp, 23 predicted proteins | sample SoiMetdeltSBSDD5_FD_75292 | JGI IMG/M metagenome (GOLD analysis project Ga0075421, IMG submission 75292) | Bulk soil microbial communities from a Populus tree surrounding site in Tennessee, USA - Soil MetaG P. deltoides SBSDD5 | ecosystem: Environmental > Terrestrial > Soil > Tree plantation... | reverse complement strand
CACGCGCGAAGAGGTCGCCCTGCACAACACCCGAGACGACTGCTGGATCATCATCTCGGGAAAAGTTTACGACATCACCGAGTGGGCACCCCATCACCCTGGTGGCGCTGGAATCGCCCGCATGTACGCCGGCAAGGAAGCCACTGCCGAATTCGGTGACTACCACAGTGCCGTAGCTGTCGCGCACATGGCTCATTTCTGCATCGGCGACCTCGTCGAGACTCCAACCACCTTGCCGTGACTGGCCACGCTGACTGGCCGGCATTTCCAGCGCGCCCAATCGCGCGGCGCCGACTGCGCCCGTTGCGCGCTGGTCCCTGAACCGTGACGAGCAGCTCGCTGTCTGCGCGGAGCAAGAGTCTACCTTGGTTTGAGGACTACTCACCAACGGGCGGTCGCTCCTGTTTCAGAAGCAGACGGCAATTCTGGTGCGTCATGGTAGTGTTCTGGCTCCAACGCTTGGTTCCCATGTCATGCCGGGGCTTGTCCCCGGCATCCAGCCATCAACGCGCGCTGGCACGAGGGGTTGGATGGATCCCGGCGACAAGCGCCGGGATGACACCGGGTACCTTCTGTCGGAGTCACAACAGTAGGAGCCCGACGCGCCCTGCTGGCACAGGGCTGCCGTGTTGGGGAACACGTGGTCCTGATCCGAAGGCGGGGCACAGCGGAAGCCGGCGGATTGCAATTCGTTGGCACGGTGACGCAACCCTGCCTAGCAGACCCCCGGATTCCCGCCTAGAATTGCAGCAAGGCGATTGCGTACGGCTTGTTTGTCGGGGTGCCGGAGGGCGGATGTGACCGTGACTTTGGCGCGAGCGCCGGCCGCCGGCGAGGTGCTGGGCGGGGGCCGGAACGCGGCAGGCGCGCGCAGGGCCAGCCTGCGCGTGGGCTTCGTCCTCGTCGCGCTCGCAGCGTTCGGGCTCTACTGGCTTTCGGCGCTCGTCCTGCAGGCGCGCGGCAAGGTGAACCTGTTCGGCACCGACCGGGTGCTCTACGCGACCCTCGTCCGCAGCAATGTCACCGAGCAGATCGGCAAGGACTACGCCGTCGATCGGATCACCCGGTTTCATCCGCTGACGACCGGCCTGGCCGTGGCCTGGATGAAGGCTCTCGGTCCGCTGACGCAGTGGATGGCGCCGCGCCAGCTCCTCAGCGGCATGTTCGCCGCCGTCGGCGCCATCGGCGTATGGGCGGCCATGTGCGCATTTGCGGCCGTCGTCCCGCGCCGCCAGGCCATGCTGTGGGGCGCGGTCTACGCCAGCTCGCTCTCCGTGTGGTATTTCTCCAGCATCGAGGAATCGAAGATCGTCGCGGCCACGCTGACCGCGCTCTACATCGCGGCCTGGCTGCACCTGCGAAAGCGATGGACCCCGCCCGGAGCGGGGCTGCTGACGGCCATCCTGCTGCTCGCCTGCCTGAACGAGATCATCGCCGGCTTTCTGGTCGTCCTTCCCGCCGTCGACGCGCTGATGACGCGCGGCCGGGGCCTGTGCCAGCGCGTGCGCAACGGCCGCTGGATCGCGGTGCACGCGCTGGTCGTGCCGGCGGTCCTCATATTCCTCGAGATCGTCGTCAACCGGCACCTGGTGGGGGTGACGACCGCCGGGCCAGGCAGCGAGCTGGAAGGAGCGTCCCATTTTGCGATGCTCGTCCATTACGTCACCCGGCACGACTTCGGCTGGTCGACCCTCTATGCCTTCCTCCTGAACTGGGTGTTCTTCAGCGTCGCAGCGCCAACCCACTTCACGACCCTCGCCCCCCCGGAGTGGCCGGCATATACCGGCTATTTCGAGCCCACGGTGGCCAACTATCTCGCCTCGCCCGTGTCCGCCGGCGTGGTCGCCCTGTTCGCCGTCATGGCGGCCGCGAGCCTGGTGCGGAAGCGGGGCGCGCTCGCCGAGCCCGGGACGGGCCTCGCTGCCGTCCTGGCCGCGCTCCTCGCCTACGCGGTCCTGCGCGGGGCGTTCTGGTTCGCCGTCAACCCGTTCGAGTGCCTTCTGTTCAGCTCGCCCGCCACGCTGGCGCATCTGCTCCTGATCGCCATACCGTTTGCCGCCTCGCGGCTGCCGGCCAAGCAGGGCATCCTTGCGGCTTTCGCGTTGCTCCTGTTCGTCACCAACGGCACGTTCATCATCGGCCGATGATCGGGTGCAGCGCCCCGGCCGTTCCGCTTCCGCACCGCGATTGCGACCGTTCGGGCGTTGCCTTCGCCACCGCCTCTGTCATGAATGCGCAATGAACGGTGCTATTAGCGGGTATTCAGCCGCCGGCTATAAGGTTCGGGACGCCGCGCTGCGAGGGGGAGGATAGGGCAGGTGAGAGCAACGCTCGACAGATGCGGCGCGCATGGCGTCGGGCGCCGCCGTCCGGACAGGCCGGCGCACGTCCGCGCCGCCGCAGGAAGCGCGCAGGCCTCGCCGTGACAGGGAGACGAAGAGCGGCTGCCATGGCTGTGATGTCGGCCGAGGAGGCCATCGCCGCGCGCACGCGCGCCCTCGGTGAGCTTGCGGCGCCGGCACGGGACGTAAGCCAGATCACCGTGTTTACCCTGATCGCGCTCGCAGCGTTCGCCCTCTACTGGCTGACAGCCGTGGTGCTCGAGGCACGCGCCGGCACCACCCACTTCGGGGCCGATGCCCACCTCTACGTCAGGCTCGTCGATGGCACCGTGGGCGACCGGGTCACGCGCTTCCACCCGCTGACCACCGCCATGGCAGCCGTGTGGATGAACGTACTCAGCCCGCTCCTCGTCCCGTGGATCGGCGCGCCGAACCTGCTCAAGGGGATGTTCGCCGCCGCCGGCGCGGCCGGGGTGTTTGCGGCCCTGTGGGCGTTCGCGGCCGTCGTCCCGCGCCGCTACGTCGCGCTCCTGGGGGCGATCTACGCCACCTCGCTCGGTGTCTGGTACTTCTCCAGCATCGAGGAGTCGAAGATCATCTCCACGACGCTGGCCGCGGTCTACATCGCCGTCTATCTGCGTCTGCGCACGCACTGGACGCTGCGCGGGGCCCTGCTCCTGACGGCGATCCTGCTCGTGGCCTGCATGAACGAGGTCGTTGCCGGCTTTCTGGTCGTCATTCCCGCTGTCGACACGCTGGTGCAGCGCGGGTGGGCCGCCTTCCGGGAGGGCCTCTGGATACTCTGGCATGCCCTCACCGCGCCGCTTGCCCTCCTGTTTCTGGAAGGTGTCGTCAACAGACACATGGCGAGCGCAGGGCAGACCGCCGAGGGGGCATCCCACATCAGCATGCTCATCTTCTACGTGACCCGGAACAAGTACGACCTCGAAACCATCCACGACTTCCTGGTCAATTGGCTGTTCTTCAATATGGCCGCACCGACGATGACGGCCACCGAATATCCCGGCCTGCCCGGCACCACGGCGGGCGACTTCAATCCGGCGCTTGCGAACTATCTCGCCTCGCCGCTGACGGTCGGACTCGTTGTGCTGTTCGGCCTGATGCTGGCCGGGGCCCTGTGGCCGCGCGGGCGCAAGGAGGACTTGCCCGCCGCGCCCACGGCGCTCCTCGTGGCCCTGGCGGCGTTTGCGATCGTCAGAGGCGCGTTTTTCCTGGTCTTCAACCCGGGCGAATGCATGCTCTTCAGCTCGGGCACGACGCTCACGCACATGCTGCTGGTCGCGATACCTTTTGCAGCGTCGCGCTTGCCGGCGAAACAGGGCATCCTGGCGGCCTCGGCAGCGCTGCTGCTGATCGTCAACGGCTCGTTTATGATCGGCCGGTGAGCGCGGCCTGGAGCTTGGGGGGAGAGACGTGTCGTCTGTCGTTCTGCGCGGTTTGACCAAGCGTTTCGGCGATGCCGTCGCGCTCGACAACGTGTCGCTCGAGATCGCGCATGGCACCCTGGTTTGTCTGCTCGGGCCTTCGGGCTGCGGCAAGACCACGGCCCTGCGCCTGCTCGCCGGCTTCACCGACCCCAGCGCCGGCGAGATCAAGCTCGGCGACCGCGTGGTGTCCTCGCCGCGGCGCACGCTGCCGCCGGAGCAGCGCAACGTGTCCATGGTGTTCCAGAGCTACGCGCTGTGGCCGCACATGACGGTGGCGCAGAACATCGCCTACGGCCTCGAGCTGCGCAAGCTCGACCGCGCCGCCATCGCCGGGAAGGTCGCAGCCATCCTCGCCACCGCCCGCCTCGATGAGCTGGCCGGGCGCTATCCCGCCGAGCTGTCCGGCGGCCAGCAGCAGCGCGTCTCGCTCGCCCGCGCCCTCATCGTGGAGCCCGATACGCTGCTCCTCGACGAGCCGCTCTCCAACCTCGATGCCAACCTGCGCGAGGAGATGCGCTTCGAGGTGCGCCGCCTGCACGACACCTACCGCTACACCACGGTCTACGTCACGCACGACCAGAGCGAGGCGATGACCACGGCGGACCTCATCGCCGTCATGAATCTGGGCCGCATCGAGCAGATCGGCAGCCCGCGCGAGGTCTACGATCGCCCCCGCTCGGAGTTCGTCGCCCGCTTCCTCGGCGGCAGCAACATCGTCCGCGGCAAGGCGCTCGACGGATCGCACATCGCCTTTGCCGGCAGCCCGTTGCGGTGCAACGGCGCCGGCCTCGTCTCCGGCAGCGAGACGTCGATCTCGATCCGCCAGCACGACATCGGCATCGTTGCCGCGGCGCCGCCGGCCGGCAACGTCGCGCAGGGCACAGTGGTGCGTAACGTCTTCCTCGGCAGCACGCGCGACTATATGGTCGAAGCCAAGGACGGCACGCAGCTGCGCGTCACGGCCGCGCCGGAGGTGGATTTCGCGCCGGGGGCCGGGGTCTGGCTGACGCTGCCGCCGGACAAATGCCGGGTGCTCGCCGGCTGACGCCACAAATCCGTGGGAGGAGGAAGTCACATGCCGAGAAGAATCTCGCGCCGCCGCGTCATCGCAGGCCTGTCCGCCGCCTCCCTGGCGGCACCGCTCGTCGGCCGGCGCGCGTTCGCCGCCGCCCCCGAGCCGAGCCGGGTGACGCCGGAGCTGATCGCCGCCGCGAGGAAGGAGGGCAGGGTCGTCTGGTACACCTCGATCGACCTGCCCGTCGCCGAAGGCATCGCCAAGGCGTTCGAGGCCAAGTATGCGGGCATCTCCATGCGCGTCGAGCGCTCGGGCGCGGAGCGGGTGTTCCAGCGCATCGGCCAGGAGCACGGCAGCAACATCCACGCCGTCGACCTCGTCAACAGCTCCGACGCGGCGCATCTCATCGTCTGGAAGCGCGACGGGCTCCTGGCACCCTATGTCCCGGAGGACGTGGCGCTGCACTATCCGGAGGAGCACAAGGATCCGGACGGAATGTTCGCCACCTGCCGCGCGACGCTCAGCGTCGTCGGCTACAACACCAAGCAGGTGACGCCGGCCGAGGCGCCCAAGAGCTTCGCCGACCTGCTCGATCCGAAATGGGCCGGCAAGATCGTGAAGGCGCATCCCGGCTACAGCGGCACCATCATGACCGCCACCCACCAGATTTCGCGCGACATCGGCTGGCAGTTCTTCGAGAAGCTGGCCCAGCAGCGGGTCATGCAGGTGCAGTCGGCCACCGATCCGCCCAGGAAGATCGCGGCGGGCGAGCGCGCGGTCATGGCCGATGGCTCCGAATACGTCATGTTCCGGCTCAAGGAGCGGAACGAGCCGGTCGAGATCGTCTACCCGACGGAGGGCACGCCGCTGGTCAACGGACCCAACGGGGTGTTCAAGAACGCGCCCAACCCGAACGCGGCGCGTCTGGCGCAGAGCTTCATGTTCTCGCTCGAGTGTCAGCAGCTGATGGTCGACATCGGCGGTCTGCGCTCGCTGCACGGGCTGGTCAAGGAGAAGCCGGCCCGCAAGGCGCTCTCCGAGATCAAGCTCATGAAGGACGATGCCGCGGCCGTGGAGCAGCAGGCCGAGGAGATCAAGGCCCGCTACGCCCGCCTCTTCAAGGTGTGAGGCTCGTTCTCCCGCGCGCTCTTCCAAGATGCGCGCGGGGGATCGGTGTGATATGCTAGCCGGATGATCAAGGTCCTCGAAAAGGCGATCGAGAAGGTAAGGAACCTGCCGGAGGAGCGGCAGGCCTACGCCGCCGAGGTGCTCGAGCAGATCGCGGCCCAGGTGAGCGGCCTATTCGAAATCCCCGACGAGCATATTGCTGCCGTGATGGAGGGCCTGGAGCAAGCTGAGCGAGGTGAATTCGCCAGCGAAGAGGAAATCGAAGGACTGCTGCGCAAGCCATGGCGCTGAGGGTCCGGCTTACCCCGCGCGCCATTCTCGATCTCACGGAAATCCGGGCCTACCTTGTCGCCCGCAGCCCAACAGGCGCCGATCGCGTTCGGCGCGAGATCAATCGTACCATCCGAACCTTGTCCGAATATCCCGGCATCGGTCACGAAAGTCACATCGGCGGCGTCCGTGTCATCACGACACGCCGCTATCCTTACCTCGTGTACCATCGTTTCAGCCGTCAAAATTTGACAATCCTCCATATTCGGCACGGCTCTCGCGCTCCCCCGACGAGCAAGGACCTCTGAGTTGAACTGCGCCAAGTGCCAAGCTGCAGTCGATTGTGCCTACATCCAATAGTTGCAGGCGGGCATCGCAGTTCACATGAACCGTTGCAGCGCCCCGGTTTCCGGGTTGTGCCCTCCCTGCAGCCGCCGGATCGTTTCCGCAGAGCCGAGATGATTCGCGGTCGGCCAACTTGCGGGGGCTTACATGGATATCCTGCGCGCGGGGATTGTTGCGCTGCTGGCAACGTGGGGCCTCGCGGCAGCCGCGGCGCCGGCCGGTGCCGACGGGCCGCGCCGCGTTCCCACCTACGATGCTACGCCCGGCTTCTACGACTTCAGATGGACCGGCTTCTACGTCGGCGCGCACCTGGGTGCGGCCTTTACCGAGGTCGAGGCCACGGAGACGAACTTCAACGCCTCCGTCGATGTCGTTGACCCCGACGATGCCCTGATTGTGGGTCCGCTTATTCAGACCTACAGCCAGAGCGCCACGACGGTGGCCGGCGGCGTGCAGGTGGGCTGGCAGAAGCAATGGGAGAAGATCGTCGTCGGCGCTGAGTTCACCTACACCGCCCTGCCATTCGACGAGACCACGGCCTCGCCGGTGCTCGAGGGCGTCTTCCGCACGGCCGAGGTGCACAACCTCGTCACGCTGACAGGGCGCCTCGGCTATGCCGACGGCCGCTGGCTCGCCTACACCAAGTTCGGCTGGGCCGGCGCCCAGGTCGACATCACCCTGCAGGACACGCTCACGAAAAACTCGACCTCGTCGAGCGAATTCACGAGCGGCTGGAACTTCGGCCTCGGGATCGACTACGCCCTGTCGCACAACCTGTTCCTGGGTGTGGAGTACAACTATCTCTACTTCCGTGCCGACGTGGAGCCGCTGCCGATTCCCGACACCCACTTCAGCGACGCCGAGGTGCACATCCAGTCGCTGATGGTGCGCCTCAACTACCGCTTCGGCGGCCCGGGCTGCGCCTCGGGGCCGCCCGGCTGCCGCTAGCCCAGGTTCCAGGTTTCAGGGACTGCAGGGTCGGACCCGGATGCCTCCCTGAAACCTGACACCTGGAACCTGAAACCTTGATTTTGATGCGCCGGCCGGCCACCTTGGCTGCCATGGTCACCGTCGTCGACAACCGCCCCCGGCATCCCGAGAAGGCCCGCAAGCCCGATACGCCGGTGCTGAAGAAGCCCGACTGGATCCGTGTGCGGCTGCCGGCGTCCTCGCCGCAGTATGCCGAGACGCGCGCCATCCTGCGCCGGCACGGCCTCCACACGGTGTGCGAGGAGGCGGGTTGCCCCAACATCGCCGAGTGCTGGGCCGGGCGCCACGCCACCATGATGATCATGGGCGACACCTGCACGCGCGCCTGCGCCTTCTGCAACGTCAGGACCGGCCTGCCGGGCGCGCTCGACGCCGCCGAGCCCGGGAACGTCGCCAAGGCGGTGGCCGAGCTGGGGCTCGATCACATCGTCATCACCTCGGTCGATCGCGACGACCTCGCCGACGGCGGCGGCGCCCACTTCGCCGCCACCATCCGCGCCATCCGGGCGCTGACGCCCGGGACCACCGTCGAGGTGCTCACCCCCGACTTCCTGCGCAAGGACGGCGCGCTGGAGACGGTCGTGGCAGCCGCGCCCGACATCTACAACCACAACCTCGAAACGGTGCCCTCGCTTTATCTCAGGATCAGGCCGGGGGCGCGCTATTTCCATTCCCTGCGGCTGCTGCAGCGGGTGAAGGAGCTCTCACCCGCCATGTTCACCAAGTCGGGCATCATGGTGGGCCTCGGCGAGAGCCGCGACGAGGTCCTGCAGCTGATGGACGACCTGCGCTCGGCGGACGTGGATTTCGTCACCATCGGCCAGTACCTGCAGCCGACCCGCAAGCACGCCGAGGTGAAGCGCTACGTGCCGCCCGAGGACTTCAAGGAATACGAGGCGATAGCCTGGGCCAAGGGCTTCCTGATGGTGTCGGCGAGCCCGCTGACGCGCTCCTCCTACCACGCCGGCGACGACTTCGCCCGCCTCAAGGCGGCACGGCCGTAGGGCGCAACGCTGCGGAGCGTCATTGCGCCGAAATCACCCTCGCACCAGTGTAGGTTGGGTCAAGCGAAACGCAGACCCAACACCCTTCCAACAGGCCTGTTGGGTCTTCGCTATCGCTCGACCCAACCTACGCAGTTCGCACGATTTCACCCTACCGGGGAGCGATCTGCTCACGTGCGCCGACGAGCGGGTTGCCGGGGCGAGCGCCATGCAGCGCGTGCTGGTGATCGGCATCAGCGGCGCCGGCAAGAGCACCTTCTCGCGGGCGCTCGCGCGCAAGACCGGATTGCCGCTCGTCCATCTCGACAAGGAGTACTGGCAGCCCGGCTGGACCGGGACCCCGAAGGCGCAGTGGCGGGCCAGGGTGGCGGAGCGACGCGCGTTGCAAAAAAGGGCGTCAAGTCCGATGTGAGTCTGTTCGCGACTGACCCGGCCCTGGGCATCGGGTAGGCTGGCCTTCGGAGGGAACGGCGGATGAGTGTCTTGCTGGTCTTCGCAGATGTTACGACGGAGGTCCTGCTGCCGGCCGCGGTGGGGGCGATCTCGGTCAGCATGGCGGTCATGGCGTCGGCCGCGTTGACCCGCCGCTTGGCTCGGAGCGGCAAGGTGTGGGCCGGGCAAGGCGCCGGACGCACCCGCGTGTCGCCCTACGTGCTGATCGGCGGCCTGGTGAGTGCCGCAGGTGCCCTGTTCTTCCTGACGGCCGGCCTCTACGACAGCGAGCGGTTGCGCGATCCGGTCCAGTTCTACTGCTGGGTGGCGCTCGTCGGCGCATCTGCCCTGGGCGCGCTGGTATTCCTGCCCTTTGCGCAGCACACCTGGGAATGGGACTCGACAGGCCTGCGCTGGCGCGGCGCCCTCAGGCGCGCGGAGATGCAGTGGCCCGACCTCGTGCGTCTCGGCAAGCGCTTCGACGGGCAGATCTACGTGACCGACCGGACGGGCAGGAGGATCGCCTGGTGGCCGGACATAACCCTCGAGCACGAGGCCCTGCTGCGCGCCATCCGCCTGGCCCGCCCCGACCTCCACCTGCCCGGATAGCGGCTCCGTTCCTCCACGTGCGCAGTCCGTCACGTCTCCGGGCCGCCAAGATTCGGACGGAATATCGCGGTCCACCACAACTCTGTCGCGACTCTGCCGGTGCTGCGAACGAGAGGCACGGGCGTTCGATCCCAGACTGTTCGATCCCAAACCAAGGAGGCGCAGATGCCCAAGCTCTTTATGGCTTTGCTGTGCGGGACACTGGCGACCCTCGGCTCTGCGGCGGCCGTGCCGGTGCCGGCGCCCGACACGCTGTCGATCGAGAAGGCCGTCGAGCCCGTCGTCTGCGTCGGCGACCGCAGGAACTACCGCAGCTTCCGCCACTGCTGGAGGGTCAACATCAAGCGTTCGCCGCCGGGGGTGGCTTCAAGGTACTGCAGCCGCATCTGCGGCCAGTGAGAAGCGGGGCGCGGAAACTAGCAAGAGCAAGAGTAGGGTGCAGTAGCGCGGCAGCGCGTACTGCACCGATGCACCCTCGCCACGGCATCGTCGCTTGGGATAGGATGAAACGGTGCAATGCGCTTCGCTTATTGCACCCTACGCTTCCTGCTGGGGGAAACGACATGCACGCGCGCGCCAACGAGCGGGTGGCCTGGCTCAACGGGGAATTCATGCCCGAGAGCCAGGTGCGCATTCCCTTCCGCGATTCGAGCTGGGTCTACGGCGACGGCGGGTTCGACATGACGCGCACCTTCCACCACCGCCTGTTCAAGGTGAAGGAGCACGTCGACCGCCTCTACCGTTCGCTCAAGTACCTGCGCATCGATCCGGGCTTCGGGCCGGAAAAGATGTGCGCGCTCACCGAGGAGCTCCTCGAGCGCAACCGCCATCTCCTGGGCCCCGACGACGACTACTGGGTGGGCCAGCGCATCAGCCGCGGCGTCAAGGACGTGCCCGGCGACAACCTCGACTACCACGGCCCCAACGTCGTGCTCGAATGCTCGCCGCTGCCGTTCGTGCAGCGCGCCAAGCTCTTCAAGGAGGGCATCCGCGTGGTGGTCCCCTCGCACCGCCGCGTGCCGCCCGATTCACTCACCCCGCGCGCCAAGACCCACAACTACCTGAACCTGATCGTCGCCAACCAGGAGGTGCAGAGCATCGACCCCGAGGCCTGGGCGCTGCTGCTCGATGTCAACGGCAACCTGTGCGAGGGCATGGGCTCCAACATCTTCGTCGTGCGCGACGGCGAGATCCTCACCCCCAGGGAGAAGTTCGTGCTGCCGGGCGTCAGCCGCCAGACCGTGATCGAGCTGGCGCGCAGCGAGGGCCTGGCCCTGCGCGAGGCCGACATCGACCTCTACGACGCCTACAACGCGGAGGAGGTGTTCCTCACATCCACCTCGCTCTGCATCTGCCCGGTGACGCGGCTCAACGGCGTGGAGATCGGCCCCAAGGGACAGGTCTGGGGGCCCGTGACGCAGCGCCTCACCGACGCCTACCGCCGCCTCGTGGACCACGACTTCGTCGGCCAGTACCTGAAGCGCTACGTCGACGGCATGCAGGCCAGCGCCTTCTGATGTCATGCCGGGGCTTGCCTGCACCGGCGAAGGCCGGCGTCCCCAGCATCCAGCCAACAAGAGGCGCCGCCGCATGTGGCAGGATGGATTCCGGTGACAAGCCCCGGAATGACAATCGATCTGTCGCCGTGACAATGCCAACGCAGCGCCCGCTGATCGCGCGCCTGCCGTTCTTCTACGGCTGGGTCATCCTCGGCTGTGCGTGCTGCGCCGGCATCGCGCGTCAGGGCCCGGCGGTGGCGACGCTCTCCGTCTTCGTCGCGCCGATGACCGGCGACTTCGGCTGGTCGCGCACGGCGCTGTCCGGCGCGGTGTCGCTCGGCGGCGTGATGGCGGCCGTGCTGTCGCCCCTGATCGGGCCGATGCTCGACCGCCGCGGCGCCCGCCTGATGCTGTGCTCGGCCATCGTGGTGACGGGCGCCTGCACCATGGCCCTGTCGCTGACGCAGTCGCTCGCCGCCTTCTACGTGTTCTTCTGCATCGCGCGCATGAACTTCGCCGGCCCCTTCGACATCGGCATCTACGGGGCGCTCAACACCTGGTTCGTGGCGCGCCGCCCGCTCGCCAACGCCATCGTCAATCTCGCGCACATGGCAGGCCTCGCCGCCATGCCGCTGATCGCGCATGCCGCCATGGCCGAGCACGGCTGGCGCGGCGGGTGGGTGGCCGTCGGGGCCACGGTGCTCCTTGTCGGCTTCGTCCCGTGCTGGCTGTTCCTGGTGCGGCGTCCGGAGGACGTGGGGCTCCTGCCCGACGGACGCCCGGCCGCGGCGCCGCCGGCCCGGGAGCGGGCCTCCAGCGGCCCGGCCGCACAGCGCGCGCCGGCCGAGCCCATCTTCTCGCGCGCCGAGGCGATGCGCACGCCCGCCTTCTGGCTGCTCTCGCTCTACACCGTCGCCATCTACCCCGTGCAGGCCGGGGTCAGCCTGCATCAGGCCCCGCACCTCATCGAGCGCGGCCTCGCCCCGGCGACGGCGGCCGGCATCGTGGCCGTCTTCTCCATCGGGGCCGGCCTCGGCAGCGTGGTCTTCGGCCTGGCCACGCGGCGCCTCGGCGTGCGCGCCGCCCTGGCGGTGTCAGCGGCGCTGGCGGCGGCCGGCACGCTCATGATGCTCGCCATCGCGGCGCCGCTCGACGGCTATGCCGCCGCCGCGTGCTTCGGCGCCGGCCTCGGCGGCGTATTCACCGTGCTGCCGCTCGCCTGGGCCGACTACTTCGGCCGCTCGAGCTTCGGCGCGATCCGCGGCGCCGCCCTCACCATGCAGGTCACGGCCCAGGCCGCGGGCCCGCTGCTCTCGGGCTGGCTGCGCGACCTCACCGGCACCTATACGCTCTCCCTCGTCACCTTCGCCGCCCTCTCCGGCCTCGCCGTGCTGCTCGCCCTCCTCACCCGCGCCCCGCGTCCGCCTGCCGCCGCCTGAGCGCTCGCCACTCTGGCCGCGTCGCGAGCATGCGGAGGAGAGGCGCGGTATTTCGACCCGACGGCGCGGTGACGCAAGCGCAGCCCTCCGGCTTCTGTTAGGTTAACGCACCACGAAAGCCGCCGTTGGGCCCATGCCGTCGTTTCGCACACTCCGCCGCGTGCCCTTCACCCCGCGCCAGATGTTCGACCTGGTGGCCGACGTGGAGCGCTACCCCGAGTTCCTGCCCCTGTGCGAGGCGCTCACCGTCCGCCGCCGCGAGCGCGCGGGCGTTCTCGACGTCCTGATCGCCGACATGACGGTGGGCTACAAGGCCATCCGCGAGACCTTCACCAGCCGCGTCGAGCTCGACCGCGTGCGGTCGGAGGTTGCCGTCGCCGGCGTCTCCGGGGCGATGGGGCCGTTCCGCCGGCTCGAGAACCACTGGCGCTTCGCCGATGCGCCCAGTGGTTCCCGAGCCGGCTGCGAGGTCGAGTTCTCCATCGCCTACGAGTTCCGCTCCGCCATGCTGCAGATGCTGGTGGGCTCGCTCTTCGAGCGCGCGTTCCGCCGCTACAGCGCCGCCTTCGAGGCGCGGGCCGAGGCCGTCTACGGCGCCGGTGCCCCGGCGGCGACACGGGCGGCCAGCTGAAGCGCCGTCTCCACGCCGGCGAGGCGCACCGCGCTGCGGCCGATGTCGCCGAAGCGGTACTCCCGGTGCAACGTCGGCCCGCCCCTGCGCGCCGCCGCGACATGCACGAGCCCCACCGGCTTGGCGGCGCTGCCGCCGCCGGGGCCGGCGAGACCGGTGACGGCGACAGCGATGTCGGCGTGCGAGTTGACGAGCGCGCCTTGGGCCATGGCGCGCGCCACCGCCTCGCTGGCACCGCCGTGCTCGGCGAGCATGGCCTCGGGCACGCCGAGCAGCTCCGCCTTCGCCGCATTGGAGTAGGTGACGAAGCCGCGATCCACCACGTCGGAGGAGTCCGCGATCTCCGTGAGCAGGCCGGCGACCAGCCCCCCGGTGCAGCTCTCCGCGGTGGCGAGCTTCAGGCCCCGCCCCCGCAGGTCGTCGAGCAGGGCCGCGGCCTCACGCCTCAGTTGGGGCGGGAACAGCCCTGGCTCTCCCATGCCGCGCCTCTCCATGCGGTGTGCCCAGACAATGACGCGATTGCCGGGTACGCGATCGACATGACAGCATAGCACATCGAGGGCGAGCGCCATGACCAGCCTCCGCGTCGCGTCGGTAGCCGTGGCCGCCGCGCTCGCCGCATCGCTGGCCGGCATGGAGATCGCGTCGCCGCCCGCCGCAAGCGCCCAGTCCAGCTCGGCAGGTGCCAAGATCGAGCCGATGCCGGACGAGCGCTTCTGGGGCCTGATCGGGCTCACGACGATTCATGGGAAGGACCCTGGGCGGCAGATCGCGGTCTTGCGCACCGTGCTCGCAGCGCTGCCGCTCCACGACATCGAGGCTTTCCAGGCCGCCTTCGACAAGGCGATGGCGCGTTCCTATTCGTGGGACTTGTGGGGGGCGGCCTTCGTGGTCAACGGCGGGGCGTCCGATGACGGCTTCGAGTACTTTCGCTGCTGGCTGATCTCGAAGGGCAGGACGGCGTTCGAGCAGGTGCTGGCCGATTCCGACAGCCTGGGGGATTTCGTGGATCCCGGGACCAAGGCTGCCCGCGAGCTCGAGGCGTTCGCGTACGTTGCTGGCGAGGTGTGGAGCGCCAGGACCGGCCGACCCGTGACCGAGCTGGCCGAAGCCGCCGCCGCAGCTTATGCCACGCAACCGGCGGGAAAGCCCTTCACGGAGGACGAGGCTCACCTCAGCGCGCGGTACCCGAAGCTCTGGAGCCGGTTCGGGAGACAGCCGCTGCAGTGAAGGGCTCGGTGTCCGCCCGGCGCGCCGATTCTCGACGCCGGCGAGCGGACGAAAGCGGTAAGCTGAAGCGCTCGCAATTGGCGGGACAGCAATCGATCAGGGCGGGCTTGCGCGGGCTCCGCCGCTGCCCCAGAACCATCCTGACCTGCTGGTTATAGTTCGAAATGCGCAGACAGCTCGTGCGGGGACGGCAGCTCTGCGAGGCGAGCCGTGGGGGGGGGACAGCCGTGGTGTGGATGCGCGCCATTCTCGGGCCGGCCTACTACGAGCCCAGGACGGCGTGGGGTCCCGTCCAGGCCCTGCTCGTCATGATCGGGGTCTATGCCGTGGCGTTGGTGGTCACCCGCTGGGCAGTCTTCGAGGTGATGGTAGCGACGACCCCAGGGGAAGGGCGGCGCGATCGAATGGTCTCCGTTCTTCTGAGAGGAACGTTCCTGGTCTGGGCCGGGTTGCTCGCGGGCGTGCTTCTGCTGGGCACGGCCTGGCTGCTGGCGCGGCGTGGGGGCATGCGGCCGACGGACGTCCTGGCGCTCCGTGTGCCCCTCTGTGGCCTCAGGGTCCTCGTCCTCATCGGCGTCCTGGTAGCCCTTGGCCTCGCTGCGGACTTTTTCGTCCAGCTTGCACGTGTTGCAGGCTTGCCGCGCCATTCGATCACGAAGACTTCCTCGGACCTGCCATTCTGGGCGTGGATCGCTCGGAATGCAGGGTGGCCGCTTGTGGTGTTGTCGATCGGCATCGTCGGTCCGATCGCCGACCAGGTCTGGTTCCGGGGCTTGCTGCTGCCGGCCCTGGCCGAGACGCGCCTCGGCTTCTGGGGCGCCGGCCTCCTTATCAGCGCACTCCTCGCCGCCATGCACCTCGTGCACTCCCCGCTCGTTGCAGTGGTGCCGATCTTCCTCGGTGGCCTCTTTCTGACGTGGACCCTGGGGCTGACCGGAAGTCTCTGGGTCCCGATCGCGATCCACACGTCCTACAGCCTGATCTCGCTCCTGTTGGCGCGCCTAACCTTCTGGGGGCTGCCCTGAACCCGGACTCACGCGGACGGATCGTCTCTGCGGACCAATTTTTTCTCAGGCCCCGCCGCGAAAGTCCGTCCAAGCTCGGCTCGCCCCGGACCTTGCCTTGACAGACGTGGCCAGCGCGCGCGGAAATAGCGGCCGGTTCCCTCTACGACGGAGGCAGGCGCCATGACCGACACCGCCATCCGCGGGCTCTACCACTACGCCCATCCCTGCCGTGACGCGGAGGAGACGCGCCGCTTCTACGAGGACCTGCTGGGCCTGCCGCTCGCCAACTTCATGCAGGGCGACCGGGTGCCGAGCACGGGCGAGGCGAGGCCCTACGCCCACATGTTCTTCCGGATGGGCGACGGCTCCTACGTCGCCTTCTTCGACCTCGGCCGCAACGAGATGCCGGCGCCCTCGCCCAACACGCCCGACTGGGTGCAGCACTTCGCCATGGAGGTCGCCTCCGTGGAGGAGGTGCTCGCCCTGAAGCGGCGGCTGGAGGCCGCCGGCGTCGAGGTCAAAGGGCTCGTCGACCACGACTTCATCAAGTCGATCTATTTCTTCGATCCCAACGGCCTGCGCCTCAAGGTGACCGCGCGCACCGAGCGCCCCGGCGTGCTTGATGCCGCCGCCCGCGAGGCGCACGACGCCCTGCGCCAGTGGACCGAGGCCAAGGCCGCGCGCCTTGCCTCCGCAACCCCTTCCGCGCAACGTTGATGCATCAACCACCCGTCATCCCGGACGGAGCGATGTGAGCCGCAGGCGAGCAGCGCTGCCCCGGACTTGATCCGGGGTCCGGGACCTCGGGAGGTTCAGCTTGCTTCACGAGGTCCCGGACAGCCTCGCCCCGGATCAAGTCCGGGGCTCGGCTTCCGGGATGACGGGTATGGGCTCTTGGCTCGCTGGCGGGGGATGGCCTTGTCCGTGGCGCAGAGGGCCGTACAGGCCCATCCGAGGCTCGGCCGGTCCCCAGATGCCCCCGGCGCCTCCCGCGAGCCCTGGAGGCTCTGCGCAAGCGCCACGGCATCGATATGCAACGCGACGCCCGCTGAGGCTGGACTCGGTCCGGTTCCGGCGGTACGGACGGCTATCGGACGGGGTCAGACCCCTGACGCAAACCTCTGCTTCGAATCTCGGCTCGGCGGCCAGGGGTCTGACCCGGGTCTGACCCCACCCCGTAGGGTTTCGACTTCATGAAGGTCTTTCTCCGCGTCCTTGCGGGTCTCCTGTTCCTGATCGCGGTGATGGCCGCGGTCAACGACGTGACGCGCTCGCTGGCGGCCGACCGTCCCGTGATGGTCTCCACCTACGAGCACTGGGACAAGCTGGCGCCGGTGACGCTCGCCGCCGCGCGCGCCTCGGTGGAAAAGAGGACGCACCCGCTGGTCTGGAGCTGGGGGCTCGCGCCGCTCCTGCAGCTGCCCGCGTGGGGCCTGTTCGGTCTCCTGGGCCTCGTCTGTGCCTGGGCCGGCCGCCGCCGCCGCGAGGTCAACATCTTCGCCAACTGAGCCGGCGCGCCGCGGCACCGCCCCCGAATTGCCATAGCCGCGCCTATGATCGGCGCCCGAGTTTTCCCGGCACCCATTCCCGGCAGCGAGGCAATTTTCCATGAGCGACAAGCCCGACGGCCTGACGCCCGAGCAACTCGCGCAGCTCGAGGCGCACTGGAACCAGCAGGAAGACGCCAAGGACGAGGCCAGGCGCCTCACCTGGACGAGCTTCCTGGACTGGCTGAAGCAGCAGACCGACCTCTTGAAGCGGAACCCAGGGCTGTTCGAGCAGATCACCCAGATCGGCCCGGCGCTGCTCACGCAGCTCTTGCGCCTCATCGCCTGACCCAGAGCGCCTCGTGTCCTCGAGCTCCCTGCCCCCGGCCCTGGCTGAGACGCTCGCTGGCGCCATCGAGCACCAGTTCCAGGTGTCGCCGCCGACGATCTGCGTCATCGGCCTGTCGGGCGTCGGCAAGTCGTCGACCATCAACTCCATGTTCGGCGCCAACCGGGCGGTCTCCGCCACCATCCGCGGCACCAGCCGGTTCGATGCCGAGACCTACGACATCGAGAGCACCAAGGTGGCGGGCCTGAGACTCAACTGCCGCCTGCGCATCTACGACGCCGTCGGCCTCGGCGAGGACATCGACCTCGATGCCAAGTACCTGCGCCGTTACAAGAGCCACCTGCCCAAGTGCGATATTGCGCTGTGGATCGTCGCCGCCCGCAACCGGGCGATTGCGCTCGACCAGCAGTACCTGCAGCAGCTCGCGCGCGTGCTGCCGAACCTGGTGATCGGGCTCAACCAGGTGGACCTCGTCGAGCCGCTGGATTGGGTGGAGTCCACGAACCTCCCCTCCGCGGCGCAGCAGCGGGCGATTGCGGTGATCGCCGAGGACCGCAAGACGAAGCTCGCCCGCTACGCCAGGCAGGGCGACGTGGCGGTGATCCCCTACAGCGCGCTGCGCTACTACAATCTGCAGTCGCTCTATCTGGAGTGCGTGCGCTCCGCGCCGGCCGCGCGCCGCTGGATGTTCGACCTCATCAAGTCCTTCTCCACCGCCGACTGGCTAGCGCGCGCCAAGGGCCTGTCCGTGGCGCAGCGCGAGGCTTTCCTGGAGAAGCAGCCCACTGCGGACGCCATCGAGCCCGCCGCGCTCGCGCGCCTCATCGACCGGTAGGGGTCAGACCCTGCGGGTCTGACCCCATGCTCCGACATCGTTGCATCTGCGGGGCAGCGCGTGGCGTTGGGTCAAGCGAAGCGTAGACCCAACGCTCTTGTTAGCCGGCCTTGCGGATGAGGCTCGCAGATCCTCGGGCACGCGACCGAGGCGGCTTGCGCTCGGCGTGGACCCGCAACCCGGTGCCGGACGACTGCTGTAGCACTCTGAGGGCCGAGAAAAGGTTGCGCGCGCTGGGATTGCCACCCGGCCCGAGCATGCGCATGAGGCTCTTGACGGGAATGCCCGTCTCCTCCGCGAGTTTGGCGAAACCGACCGTGGCATTGACATAGTCGCGCAGGATCGCCTTGCCGACCTCCACCTCGCCAGAGAGCAGCGCGTCCACGCCCTCGGCCAGGAGCGCGTAGCGAAAGGCGGGGTCTTCCTGGGCGCGCTCTTTGACGGTCTCCTTGAACGAGCGGGTTAGTGCCATGCCTAGCTCTTCTTGCGTCTCTTGTAGTGTTGCCAGTAACCCTGCGCCGCCTTGATGTCGCGGCTCTGCCACTTCTTGGTGCCGCCGCCAAGGAGGATAATCAGGTCGGCTCCGTCCATTCCGAAGTGCACGCGGTATCCCGGGCCGAAATTCACCTTCAGCTCCAGGACGCCCTCGCCGACGCCCTTTACATTCGATGTGTTACCCAACTCCAATCGCGTCAGCGCGGTATTGACCTTCGCAGCAGCCGCGGCGTCGAGCGATCGAAACCAAACGCGAAATGGACTTCGACCCTTTTCATCCTCGAATTCGCGCAGCGTCATAGATTGGTACCATATAGGTTACCTTCACGCAAATGCTGCGGAGCGTCGGGTCAGACCCGCAGGATCTGACCCCCCTACGGCAGCCGGTACACGGCCTTCGCGTTGGCGGTGAGGATCTGGCGATTGCGCTCGCGCGGCAGGCCCGCGGGGAAGGCGCGCAACGGGTCGTCGAAGTCCCAGTGCGG
>Ga0075421_100003389_pt1 | contig 19044 bp, 25 predicted proteins | sample SoiMetdeltSBSDD5_FD_75292 | JGI IMG/M metagenome (GOLD analysis project Ga0075421, IMG submission 75292) | Bulk soil microbial communities from a Populus tree surrounding site in Tennessee, USA - Soil MetaG P. deltoides SBSDD5 | ecosystem: Environmental > Terrestrial > Soil > Tree plantation... | reverse complement strand
GGTGGCGGTGACGTTTTGACACCGGAACTCTACAGGACCACAGCGTTCTGGGCTGCGCTGCCAGGGGGGGCAGGCCTGAGGCACGTGGGAGTGGACAAGAGCCGGTTGGCATTGGTCGGAGAGGACGATACTCTCCCAGAGTAAGCGCTATACTCTGCCCTTGGACTGTGGGCATCCTGAGCGTATGCTGACCAGAGATGCAGGGCGGTAGCACCGCCCTGCATCTCTGGCATTGGCTCCAGATTGACGCTTACTGTGGAGTACGTGCTGCACACGTCCCAGAACCTTCGCAAGGAGCACCGGGCCATGACCATGACGATGAGCACCCATCTCTCGCCCCTCGTGGCACTTATCGTGGGGATTCTCATCCTGATTTTCCCACGCTTCCTTAATTACTTCATCGCCATCTACCTTATCGTGACCGGGCTGATTGGCCTCGGAGCCCTGCGCGTCATTGGCAGCCCGTAAGCCGCCATACACACCCTGAACACCCAGCGCCTCAGGCCTGCACTGCGCTCGTGGCGAAGCGTGTCTGGTACTCACCGGTCGTCATCCGCTGGGCCATTTCACAGATGAGATGGCCAATGAGCATATGCGCCTCTTGGATGCGCGGCACTGACGTAGACGGGATAAGGCTCGCGATATCGGCGACGTCCGCCAGTTCTCCCTGCTCCCCCCAGGAGGGCTACTGTTCTCGCGCCGATCTGCCTGGCTGCACGAATCGCCTCGATCCCATTCGGCGAACGGCCACTCGTACTGAGGCCGATGACGAGATCGTCACTCCGGACAATCGCTTCGACTTGCCGACGAAAGGCCGCAGGATAGCCCACATCGTTGCTGATGGCCGTGAGCAGGGCCGTATTCTCGGTCAGGACGAGCGCCAGCAATCCCTGGGACGTACCTGGATGCGCACGGATACCCTGCATTGCGGCGGCGATATGCTGGGCATCGCTGGCACTCCCTCCATTCCCACAGAGCACTACCTTCCCCTGGCGTCGGAGGGTGGTAACTACCTCACTGGTGACCTGCACGATGAGATGCGACATGGCTGTCAGCTGGTGGATGACGGTGAGATGCTCTTCTAGCGCTTCATCGATCTTAGGCTGTAAGTCCATACCAGACCTTTCTCATCATATTGCCTGCATCACCTCTGCGTCGTATCATACGGTGTATGCACCCGTAGCGCCACTGCCGGGGATGTTTGACGTCCCCATGCACGATGGTCGATGCGTCTCTTGCTCCTATGGAAAGCGAAGACTCACGTGACCCCTCGCACCATCGACATCTTTTTGTATGGCCTCTTTATGGACATGGATCTGCTCCAGCAGCGCGGTCTGCATCCACGCCACCCCCAAGTGGCCTCTCTCGATAGCTATGACATAGTGATCGGTGATCGGGCGACGTTGATTCCCAGGGCTGAGGCCCGGATCTACGGCATCGTCACGGGTTTAACCTTCGCGGACATTGACGCGCTGTATGCGGAGCCCAGCGTGCGGGATTATCGTCCTGAAGCCGTCCTGGTCACCCGCGAGGATGGACGTCAGGTCCCAGCTCTGTGTTACACTCTGCCCTCTGTCGCAGACGCACCTCGCAACACCACGTATGCCGTCCAACTCTTAGCGCTTGCGAAGACCCTTGCCCTTCCCCGCAGTCTATCTTGACACACTGCAGCGGCTTGCTCGGTAGGCTACAGCGTGCATCTCGCCTTGAGGGACGCGCCTCGCTGACGATAGGCGCGTGGACTGAGGCGAGGGACATTTCAGAGAGGAAGGGACCATTGCAGAGGTGATAAGGGCTGATCGCAATGTATCTCCTCCTTGTGGTTCCTCGCGACTGAGGCTCCATAGACGGTCCTTGCGTCTGTACACAGGATATGACAGGGTTCGTGACCTGGCGCTAGCGTAGAGGAGTACCACAATGCCTATCACCCACATCAATGCCAAAGGGCAAACCTTTTCTCTGTATCAAGGCACCACGAAGACCGGTAAGCCCAGGTATTACTTAGCCATGCAGAGCGAGGGGACCCTGGCCCAGGCGATCCCGGCAGGCTACGAAATCTACGAGAATCCCAACGCGCAGGTCTTTTTACGCCGCATTCCGCCCAAGATTATCACTGACGCGGAACACCAGGTGGTGGAAGAGGGCATGCGTACCTATGCCACGGTCAAGGACTACAAAATCGATGTCAGGGGCAATGCTATTCTCATTTATACGGCCATACAGGAGATTGATGCCCTGGCGAATCTGTTCAAGGCTCTCTACCCTGATCCGACCACCAACGTCGAGCTCATGGCCAACCTGCGGAAAGCCGTCCACTATTCACCGATGCTGGTGTTCCAGCTCGTCGATGCCCAACGCCGCACCTTTCAGACGCAACGCTACTGCTTCCTCGGGTCGGTGGATGACTGGATCGAGATTGGCAAGCCCGGGAAGTTGTCCACACTGGTCAAACGGTATGTCAAACATCTCGGCCAGGATTCCAATGTGGAACTCTGGTAAGAGCACAGACCGTGCGCTGCATCCCGAGATGCGTGCATATCGCCCAGAGGGGAGCCGCTGGCCCTCATGCGTCTCTCGATGGCACGGGCGTGATGCGTGGAGCGCTGAGATGATCGCGGGCATGGCGCGTCTCGACCGTCTACAGGCTGGTCGTTCATGGGGCATGTCCTTCGCGTGAGATCCGACCCCAATATTCTTGAGCCAGAATATACCCACAGCAGCTCGGGGCACCACAATGGCACGGATTCTCCTGATAATTTCTGGCATCATAGCCATAGTTGTACGAGAGTTCCTCCCCCGCAGCGATATCTCGCAAGGCGACAATCCAGATAGTGTCAGGCGTTTTCTCGACTTCACAGTTCGGGTCACACGAATGATTGATATACCGGGCTGTATTCTCCAGGGTCTGACCGTCCAGAGCGTACCGGTACGTCAGATGAAAGATATAGACATTGCCCGCAGCTAAACGCTGCACGCGTTCTCGGCTCGAAATCTTCTCCCCGATGTATTGGATAATGCGGGTGCCCTTGGGAATAGCCTGGGCGGCAAAGAGGCCTTGCCCAGCAATCCGGGACGGACCCACACGTACCTGAATGTTCATAAAGTTGCTGACTCCCTCCAAATGCAGCTCGCTGGCACAGGCAAGGTCAGCGTACATTCTGTCCGCCTTGGCCGTCACAGCGCACGTGTCTCGCCTCGATACGCTGGTCCACGACGAGCATATGGATGGGTGGTAGAAACGTCTCACCCTCAATATGCGATGCTTCAAAGATAAAATCCAGGCCTGTGGCCTCAATGTCGTCATACCGTCCGCACAGCATCGACCCGTTGCGGCCAATACAGGTGACGAAGAGGGGTAGGACAAAACCCTCCTGCAGTAGTCGCGTGAAGGCCGGATACATTGCGTCCTGGAGTGCCTCGCGCCAGTCAGCCATGCTCTGGTTCTCCTCTCATGCGTACGCCAGGTGTTAGATCAGGCTCCCGCAGATACCTACGAAGCCAGGATGTGCTCTTTGAGCTCCTGCAGCAGGATGGTGATTTCCTCCCAATGGGTCGCCAGGACCTGCGCCGCCTGGAGGAACATCCTGGTCTCTTCGTCCTCGACATGCAGGTCGACGTGCTCCCTCAATGTATGGAATGTGGCCTCAAACGCCGCATCGTCGTCAGTCTCTTGTAAGGTCTCAATGAGTGACTTGATTTCTTGATGGTCCTGCAGCGCCTCCTCGACCAGCTGCTTGCCCTCCTCGTCGGCCCACTCGGCAACAGCCGGGTAGAATACGGTCTCTTCCAGCAGCATGTGAAGGGTCAGCTCGGCAAAGACATGCTCGGCAATGATCTGTTTCAGATACGGATCGGAGGTGTCCGCATATTGCTGGAATAGCGCGCGTACCTGGCGGTGATCGGTAGTGAGCATGGCAATGGCATCGTCAGGCGGGTGGTTTGTCTCGTCATCGTTGGCATGGATATGCTTAGCCATGGAAGATGCTCCTTCCATCTATGTGCAGCGGCAAAGTGCCGCAGTGTTCTCTCGGTGTGTAGGCCCCACGTCCGCAAGCTCTATGCCATTGCGATGCGGCTGCAGCGTGTCTGGCGCGTCCTGACCATGGTGACACAGGAATACTGTGGCGTAGGTAGGATTATACGAGAGGTACACGCCTACAATGTGTGTTTCTCGATACAGGGATGTTGAGCGCTGGTGGAGGAGCTACTTCTGCTGGGTGTGGAAGGTCATCAATACTTGCTCAATCGCCGCACGTGCCCGTGCGGCGTCCTTCTTGCTCTTGAAGCAATTCCCAAAGGCCCACAGCGCTTCCGAGTGGTGCTCGCCGTGCCGAAACGTCGTGGCACGAATCTCGCCACACTCTGACACCTTATAAACTTCGTGCTTGTCCTCGGGCTTCCACCGCGGAGGTGCATTGAACAGCGCCAGGATGTGGTCGGCCACCTCTTCGACACCCTTGCCGTTGAGCTGGCGCAAGATACGCAGCAGTGCTTTGTCTTTGTTAGGCATCGTGTGGCCTCTCGGTCGCACGACGGGTGAGAAAGATAGACGGCCCAGCGTCACGCTCCATGACCCCTACGACGGTTTCCCCTGCCCGCAGAGTCAGGACGTCAGTGTGCCTGCGCACAACCCACTGCTTGTCGCGCTCGATCTCCCGCAGGTGGATGTGCAGCCACCACATCACCACGGCTGGTAACAGCTGGCTACTCAAGTGCAGGAGTTCATCTACACTCATCCAGTGGTCTCCCTGTGTCGCGTCACGGGACCCATGATGCCACGGACGAGCAGGAGACGCAAGGACACCCATGCCGCTGCCGATTAATAGCGCGTCATACAGGCGGGTGTGGGGGCGTGGGAACATGGCTGTCTCACAGACCATGTTCCTGCACGGCTGGGGTGACAAGTCGCGTAGGCACACACGCCAATCGTGACGCCAAGTGCCACCTACAGCAACGCTGACTGACCTCGACGCAGACGTCACAGCCATGGTCCCAGATGTGGAGAGCGCCATGCCGGGGATAGATGGTGCGGACCAGACGCACTTCACCATGCAGAAATGGGATCCATTGGTGTTCTGTCGTATCATACAGACGTTCATGATGGGTACAATACAAGAGTTCTATCACATATTCCTCGTTCAAAAAAGTATGATCTACTACAATACAGCTAAAGATACTATGTGTATCGGAGTACATGCCGATACACTTGATGGCAACACACCTGCCTAAGCGGTATTTATAACGTGATGTATGTCACGAGGTATCACATTGAGGAAGGAAGACAATCGATGGTTTCCCGTCTCCGTCTGCTGGGCCTGATCCTGGGCATACTGAGCATCGTCATGGGGTGTGCAGCGACTCTGCCTCCAGTGGCGCCGCTCCGCGCGACCCTGGCTCCTGCAGCTCCCGCAGCCATCGCGCCGCCCACGTCGCCTGCTCCTTCAGACGTCCCTCCTGCAGTGGCACCTCTGCCGTATAGACATCTTCCCTATGCTACTGGGACCAGGGAGTCAGACACCTACCAATCCTCCCCCTACGAGCGGAAGATGGATGAGGAAGAGCTTGACTACCGGCGACGGCGCAGTGCCCAGGAGCAGGAACAGGAGCAGCGCTATCAGCAGTGGCAGCAGGAGCGCGTCCAGGAGCGGGATCCACGCTATGAATGGATGCGGTGAGCTTCTCTCATCTTACTAATAGCCCTGGGTGACGGCGGCGGTTCAGGGCAGGGTAGGCATCGAGCGCAACGCCGGCACGAGGGAACACAGTCAGCGTGGAGACGGTTGGCGACCGTACCACGCGAAGACCTTTAAGTGGTGCATCGATACCAGCTCTTCCATTCCTCACCATTTTGTGTCATCTTAGGCACGCATAGAAAGAAGATGCCAGTCGAGCGGAGGGTCTGCGATGACCTTCGATGACATTCTCGCCCAAGTCCTCGATCTACTCCAGCGTGACGGGAGAGTGTCCTATCGGGCATTGAAGGTGCGCTTCCAGCTTGATGATGACCTACTTGAAGCGGTGAAAGACGAACTCATCTACGCCAAAAAGCTAGCTGTGGATGAGGACAATCGTGTGCTGGCGTGGACCGGTGGGACGTCCAGAGCACCGACACCCGCTTCTCCAGTTCCTCTGCCTGCCATGCCGGACGTCTCTCCTGCTCAAGGCGAGGTCTCACCAGTCGCACCTGCCACGTCTGACGCCGAACGGCGCCAGCTCACGGTGATGTTCTGCGACCTCGTCGAATCCACCTCTCTTTCCTCCCAACTTGACCCTGAAGACCTCCGGGAAGTCATCAGGGAGTACCAAAAGGCTTGTTCCGAAGTCATCAATCGTTTTGATGGTTATATCGCTCAACTCCTTGGTGACGGACTCCTCGTGTATTTTGGCTATCCCCAGGCTCACGAAGATGATGCCCAACGGGCAGTACGCACAGGCTTGGGAATCCTTGGTGAGCTGGAAGCCCTGAATACGAGCCTGAAGCGAGAAAAAGGCATACAACTCGCTATTCGGCTTGGGGTACATACGGGTTTAGTGGTGGTGGGGGCTATGGGAGGCAGTGGCCGACAAGAGCAATTAGCTCTGGGAGAAACCCCCAACCTTGCCGCCAGAATTCAAGGACTTGCTGCGCCCAATACGCTCGTGATCAGTGAGGCGACATCACGGTTAGTCCAGGGATATTTCGCATGCGAGACGTTGGGGGAACATGCCCTCAAAGGGGTCTCACAGCCTCTCAAGGTGTCCCGAGTTCTCGGAGAAAGTGGTGTCCACAGTCGCCTGGATGCGGCGCAGCCCAGAGGACTCACCCCGCTGGTCGGTCGAGAATTGGAAGTCACGCTGCTCCTGGAACGGTGGGAGCAAGCCAAGGCAGGACATGGGCAGGTGATCTTACTCACGGGTGATGCCGGTATCGGAAAGTCCCGACTGGTCCAAATGCTGAAAGAGCATGCTGCCCACGAGCCACATGTGCGCTGGGAATGTCGGAGTGCGGAGTACGCTCAGAACACGGCACTCTTTCCTCTGGTTGAGCTGTTCCAACGGATATTGCGGTTTGAAGCCCATGAGGCTCCTAACGCGAAATTGGAGAAACTCGAACATGCTCTGAGCCAGTATCGACTGCCCTTAGAAGAATCTGTGCCACTCTTTGCTCCTCTGCTCTCCCTTCCTCTCCCTGAACACCGCTACCCCCTACTCAATTTGTCCCCACAACGTCAAAGACAGAAAACGCTCGAAACCATCGTCGCTCTCCTCGTAGAACTTGCTGAACATCAGCCTATGCTCTTCATCGTGGAAGATTTACACTGGACGGACCCTTCGACTTTGGAATTGCTGAACCTGGTCATCGAGCAGATACCCACTGCTTCCATATGTGTGCTGCTCACCTGTCGGTCGCATTTTCAGCCTACCTGGCATCACCGCTCGTATCTCACCGAAATGACGGTCCATCGCTTATCACATACCCAAGTGGCACAGATCGTCACACGCATGACCGATGGGAAAACCTTCCCATACGAGGTGCTCCAACAGATCATTGCCAAGACAGATGGGGTGCCACTCTTTGTTGAGGAAATGACCAAAGCCATTCTTGAATTGGGACAACTCACAACCGTCGATGGGCACTACGAACTCATCGGGTCATTATCCACGTTCGCCATCCCTGCGACGCTGCACGACTCGTTGATGGCACGATTAGATCATCTGGTCACTGCGAAAGCCGTGGCCCAACTGGCTGCGGTCATAGGTCGCCAATTTGCGTACGACATCCTCCAAGCAGTTTCGCACATGGACGAGGTGAGGTTACAGCATGAGCTAGGCAGGCTGGTCGAGGCAGAAATTGTCTACCAAAGAGGTACGCCACCGCAAGCGACCTACGTGTTCAAACATGCCCTCATTCAGGATGCCGCGTATGCGTCACTCCTCAAGAGTACGCGCCAGCAGCTGCATCAGCAACTTGCCCAGGTGTTAGAAGCACGGCCTGAAACGGCGGAGACACAGCCTGAACTGCTGGCGCATCACTACACCGAAGCAGGCCTTGCAGAGCAGGCCGTGAGGTACTGGCAGCGGGCCGGGCAGCGCACCGCTGGACGTTCGGCCCATGCGGAAGCGATTGGTCACTTCCGCCAGGCGTTGGAGGTCCTCGTGCTCCTCCCGGACACGTCCGCGCGTGCCCGGCAAGAACTCACGCTGCAACGCGCCCTGGGAGCGTCGCTCCTGACCACCAGGGGCTTTGCCGCCCCAGAAGTCGAGCACGTCTACAGCCGGGCGCGGGCCTTGTGCCAGCAGCTAGGAGACACCCGTGAGATCTTCCCAGTGCTGTTTGGCCTCTTTGGGTTTTATGAAGTACGGGGGGACTTGCGGACCGCCCGTGAGCTCGCCGAACAACTCCTCACCCTGGCACAACGCCAGCACGACCCGGCGCTCCTCCTGCAAGGGCACCGTGTCCAGGGAGAGCTCTTGTTCCATCTTGGCGAACTTGTCCCGGCCCGTGCCCACCTGGAGCAGGGCATTGCCCTGTACAACCCGCAGCAGCACCGCACGCATGCCTCCCTCTATGGGCAAGACCCTGGCATGGGATGCCGAGTCTTTGCGGCCCTTGTCCTGTGGGTGCTAGGCTATCCAAATCAGGCGCTGCAACGGGGCCAGGAGGGCCTCTCCCTGGCACACGAGCTGTCGCACCCCTTGAGTCTGGCGATGGCCCTGAGTCAGGTGAGTCGGCTCCATGGGTTGCGCCGGGAGTGGCCGGCAGCCCAGGAGCGGGCCGAGGTACTGATGGCCCTGGCGCGTGAGCAAGGATTTCCACAACAATTGGCAACAAGTCTCGTGCACTGGGGTTGGACGCTCGCCGCGCAGGGACGGGGAGAGGAGAGTATCCCGCAGATACATCAGGGTCTGGCTGCCTACCAGGTCACGGGGGCCGAGATCAGTCGGGCGCAATACCTTGCCCTGCTGGCTGAGGCATGCGGGACAGGGGGACAGCCTGCGGAAGGGCTGCGCGTGCTAGCCGAGGCAGTGACTGTGGCGCACAACATTGGGGAGCGCTGGTTCGAGGCCGAACGGCACCGGCTCAAGGGAGAGTTGCTCCTGGCGCTCTCGGTGGACAATCAGGTGGAGGCGGAAGCCTGTTTCCAGCAGGCCCTCACCGTCGCCCGCCAGCAGCAGGCCAAATCCTGGGAACTGCGCGTCGCCATGAGCCTGAGCCGCCTCTGGCAGTCTCAAGGCAAACGCCAGGCAGCCCATGACCTCCTGGCACCAGTGTACGGGTGGTTCACGGAAGGATTTGATACGGCGGATCTGCAGGACGCCAAGGCGCTCTTGGATGCATTAGGGTAACTATGCCACGAGTAGAGCACACTCGCTCTATGGTAGATGCTATCGCCCTGACTTCATGACCTCACCGGAGGAGTACGTCACCATGCATATTGCCATTCTCGGTGCCGGCGCATTAGGTACGGTGTTGGGTGCCCATTTAGCACGAGCTGGGGAAGACGTCACGCTGATTGCTCGTGGTCAACGCGCCGCATACTTGCAGGAACATGGGGCGACCATTACAGGCTTGGTGCATTTTACGGTCCCTGTCCACGTGGTCACTGACCCCTCCCACATACACGACGCCGATGTCCTCATGGTGACGGTGAAGACCTATGATATGGTATCTGCCCTTGCCAGTGTCAAACATCTCGACGTGAGCAGCGTCTTGTCGATACAGAACGTTGTGCTCAAAAACGAGCAATTAGCCCAGACGTTTGGATGGACAAAAGTGCTCGGTGCCATGGCAGCGTTCAGTGGTGCCGTGCTCCCGACAGGCATGGTCCGTTTCACAGTCAACCAGGCCTTGTACCTTGGTGAACTGCCCGAGGGCACATCCACCCGTGTCCAGACCTTGGGTGAGACGTTTGCGCGGGCAGGTCTTCTGGTGCAGGTAACGCCGTTCATCCAGTCCTTCGAATGGTCAAAATACCTTGCCTTCGTGAGCTGGATGGCTCCTGCGGTGCTGACGCGGTTGGAGACCCATAAGTTCTTGCAAGAGGCACAAACGACGTCCATCGTGGCAGCGATCTTGCACGAGATGACCCAGCTTGCCACGGCACGTGGTATTGCCCTGGAAGATATGACCTTCTTCCCGACCAAGACCCTCAGTCAACTTGCCTTCGACGACCGGGTCACGCATTTACAGCAGATGGGCGACCAATTGGCGTTGCAGGCACCGCTGCACAAAATCTCCACCTTGCAAGATGTGGAACAAGGCAAACGTCTCGAAGTGGAAGAGACCCTAGGCTATGCGGTACGGCAAAGTGCTGCGCTGGGCATTCCAACACCCACTATGGATGTGTGCTACAGACTGATTGCAGGGATCAATCACTATCTCCAGTGAACGGACCCATAGTCTGCCCTATTGTGCCGCATATCCGCCATCCACCGTCATGGTATGCCCGGTGACGAATGAAGTAGCATCGGAACAGAGCCACACGACAGCTTCCGCTACTTCTTCGGGTTGCCCCACTCGGTCGACGGGCTCACTGGCCAGTATCCGCGCCATCCGTTCAGGAGCGCTCATGCCTGGTGCCGTCATCGGTGTCGCAATATATCCTGGACAGACGCAATTGACCCGAATACCTGGCTGCGCATACTCCAATGCCGCCGTTTTGGTGAGGCCGACCACCCCATGTTTACTGGCGACATACGCCGCATTGCCTGGCAGTCCCACCAAGCCGGCGTCGGATGCCGTATTGACAATGGCTCCGGCGCCTTGGTGCAGCATCTGGGCAAGCTCATACTTCATACAGAGCCAGACACCGGTGAGGTTAATCGCGATCACCTGATGCCACCGCTCGTCAGGATAATCGGCGGTCAGGGCACGTTGCGTCCCTGCAATGCCGAGAGATGCTGACATGGGTAGACTTGGGTCCATGAAACCTCGTTCGCTTCTTATGGTCAAACATTCTGGAGATCGACGCGAGGGCTGGAGGTCACCCACCGCTTGCACTCCTGAGGACAACGGCATTTCAGCGCCATGACCCTGTCAGGGGCGACAACCATAGCCTCCTCCGCGGAGATCATATCGCACAGACGTTGTCAAACGCGCGCGTACTCGATAAGCTCCTGCTCTACTATCACTTTTCTTGGCTCTGAGGCGCTGGCCATCTGCATAATGAGTAGCGTGACACGCGCTCCAGCGCTGATCCATAGCAGGATATTGAGATACAGGAGGTCAGACACCATGCAGCATCCCTCTCAGGCGGAGCGCTCCCTCACCCGACGTCGATTCCTCAGGGCCGCGAGTGGCGCTGCTGGCGTGCTCGCCTGGCATCAAGGATGGCCCCATCAGCGCACCGCGCTGGCGCAAAAGGGCGCCCCCAGCGGCCAGATGACGTGGGCCATTCATGTCACCATTGCTCCGACCTGGTTTGATCCCGGCGAAACGACCGGTGTCATTACCCCGTTCATGTTCTTGTACGCGCTGCACGATGCCCTGGTGAAACCCATGCCTGACGGCCCGATGTCTCCCTGTCTGGCGACGAGGTGGAGTGAGAGTGCGGACGGTTTAGCCTATGACTTCGAGTTGCGGCAGGGCGTGAGGTTTCACAACGGCGCCCCATTTACGGCCGAGGACGTGCAGTTCAGTTTCGAGCGCTACAAAGGCTCGGGCGCGACGGACCTGAAACAGCGCGTCAAGGCGGTGGAGATCGTCACCCCGCATCAGGTGCGCTTCCATCTGCACGAGCCCTGGCCCGACTTTCTCACGTTCTACGCCACCCCGGCGACGGGAGCGGCCTGGATTGTCCCGAAGAAATATGTCGAGAAGGTCGGGGACGAGGGGTTTAAGAACCAGCCCATCGGCCTGGGGCCGTACCGGTTTGTGAGCCATCAGCCAGGAATCGAGGTGGTCTTTGAAGCCTCGCCCGAGTACTGGCGGAAGACGCCGCACGTCAAGCGCCTGGTCATGAAGGGGGTGCCCGAGCCCACCACGCGGCTGGCCATGCTCAAGCGCAAGGAGGCCGATGTGGCTTATGGCGTTTACGGCGCGGTGGCGGAAGAGATCCAGCGGGATCCGAACTTAAAGTTACAGCCCGCCGTGGGCCAGACCATCCAATGGGCCGTGTTCACCTCTGAGCAGTACGAGGCGAAGTCCCCGTGGGCCGACAAGCGGGTGCGCCTGGCGGCCAATCATGCCGTCAACCGCCAGGCGATCAATGAGGCAGAAACCCTCGGGTACTCCGTGCTCACGGGGAATATTGTGCCACGTGCCCTCGAGTATGCCTTGCCCCTGGAGCCTTATGCCTACGATCCCCAGAGAGCCAAGCAATTGCTCACAGAGGCCGGGTACCCGCAGGGCTTCGATATGGGCGAGTATAGTGTGGATCCCGTCTATAGTGGCGTCGCTGAAGCGATCGTGAACGATCTTGCCAGCATCGGCATTCGAGGCAGAGTACGCCCCATGGAACGGGCCGCCTTTCAGGCAGCGCATAAAGAGCACACCCTGAAAAATCTCGCCCACCAGGGGAGCGGGGCGTTTGGGAACGCGGCCACGCGGCTCGGGGCGTTTGTCTACAGCAAGGGCGCGAACTCGTGGATCAAAGACCCGGAGATTGATGCGTGGTATGCACAGCAGGCGACGGAGCGGGACCGTCAGAAGCGCCACACCCTGTTACACCAGATCCAGCAGAAACTCTATGACGACGTCCGTTTTCTCCCGATCTGGGAGTTGGGCTTTTTGAGTGCCGCAGGCCCCCGGGTGGCGGTCTCAGGCATCGGCTTGATCCGCTTCCACTTGTATTCGGCGCCCTTCGAAGACATCCAGATAAAAGCCTGAGTGCCTCTGGGCTCGCTCGGAAGATGGCCCTGGGGGCGAGGGCTTCACAGACACACGCGGCACGGACGCGCCGCCGCGTGCTCCAAGGGAGCTGGGCGGCCACGTCTGGCGGGTGCATGCGCCCCACCGCACCGGCATCCGCGGTGACCAGGTGCGCATTGTCGGACGCTACTCCAGACAGTGTGGGACCTCAGAGGTGGGAGCGACGGGACGAAGAGTGGCACGGAAAACGTTGACGTAGCGTTAGCTATCGCCGGACAGGCGCGGGTTTACGGGGTGTACCGGGTTTGCCCCGCCCCTTCGCGCCCTGCACCCCCTCCCCGCGGGGAGGGGTGCCCCAGCCGCCAGCGGGCGTAACAAACCCGCCAAAGGCCGCAAACCCCGCAAGCAACGCCACAGATCCAGGGGAGGTCAGCCTGCCCGACGCTGCCTGGTGTCCCCTGGTCTCCACCTCAGTGCTTGCATTCTCGTGCCGTCCTCCGTGGTAAGGTCGTGTCATAGGAAAGCGCTGTGGACGGCAATGTGGCCAACGGTGTCGTGACCTTGGACGGCAAGGTGCCCAATGCGCAGGTAAAAGCCGAAGCAGAGCAAGAAGCCCGGAGCGTGGCTGGTGTCACACGTGTGATCAACTATCTCCAGGTGAAGGCACCGCCGTCGCGTTCACCCACCCGCCCCAGAGGTCATGCCGAGCCTGAGATCGGCTCGGCTGGCTGTGCCTGCGGTACGCAGGTCGTCCCCGGCCCAAACTTCGCGTGCCCCAGCAATGTTGGTATCGGTTCGACTGGACTGCTCTACGCGCGCCACACACTCCCTCCCGATCACTTACCCCTCTCCTGGAGCAAGGCGGTCACCGTTGGTCGGTACGCTTCGTATCCTAGTATGAATTGATCTTGTAAATTCCTTTATATATCTTAAAATACTAGTATTTTTATTTCTAACACTTTCCCTACACAGGAGCGATACGCTCCTGCCCATGAGGTCATTATATGGCGCGTGGACGCCGCACCTCCTTCACGATCCGCCTCACGCCCGCGGAGCGTCGGACCCTACTGACGTGGCAGCGGGCCACGACCGTCCCTGCAGGACTGGCCCGCCGTGCCCGGCTGCTGTTACTGCTGGCGGATGGCATGACGATCACCGCGGCTGCCGCGACCGTGGGGCTGAGCCGGCGGCATACCTACAAGTGGATCAAGCGGTTTTTAGCAGAGGGCGTAGCTGGGCTGCAAGAGAAACCCGGCCGTGGCCAGCGACCTGGGCTGCGCCAGTATCCCCGGACCGAGCCGGACGACCTGTTCGCCTGACCCACGGGCGCAGAGCAGGTGGAGTATGGGAGAGGGTGACAAATTCAGCACCGACACCCAGGAGCGTACGCGCCGAGTACTCCTGAGGGCTCACGGGTGGGCAGACCTTGACCGGCGTAGTGGATACACCCTCCCGTGCTGTCGCCGCCTGGGTGGAGCCGTGGGCTTCTCGACGAGAGGCAGTAGGCCACACCCAGGCATGACCTCTGCAAGGAACACGAGCAGGCTCGCATCGGCACAGAGGATGTCCCCGATCACCACGAGGCAGGGTCAGGACATATTAGGCTCATCACTGTGGGGACACGGTTGGTGGATATGCGCGCTTCTCTCCTACTGAAAGCCGCTGATGGGCACCGTGGCGTGCGTTGCCTACCACAAGGTCGTCTGCGTACGGGACGCCCCGTTGGTGGCACCATGTGCTCGTGCTGTGGCAGGTTGTACCAACGCTTGGAAGGCTTTCCCTGGGGTAAACGCGGGGACCTGTTTCGCGGGAATCGGGACTGGGTCGCCTGTGCGCGGGTTGCGTCCTGTGCGGGCTTGGCGCTGGCGGAGCCGGAAACTGCCAAAGCCCCGCAGATCCACCCGCTGCTCCGTCTGCACCGCCGCCATAATGGCCTCCAAGAACTGGGTGATCACCTCTTCCGTCTGGTGCTTCGGCAGCTGCACGGCGGTGGCGACCTGATCGACGAGATCTGCCTTCGTCATACCTCTCTCTCCTTTGGATGAGCAGGCCAGGAGCCAGCCTGGCCAGGGTCGAGATGTCTGGCACGACAAGCGTAGGCTGCCTCGGTCATAGTTGTCAAGCATTTTCTCAATTATGGATGGCACGTAGCCGTCGTAGAAGACGAGAAGCTCTGCCGTCATCCACTTCGCGCAGGAAGGAGTGAGCTGCCAGCCACCTGGGTGGCATTGTCGGCTCTCCCCGGCGCAGTCATTGCTCCCACCGCATCACAGGCACCGTCGAGATACTGTTGAAGGGGGATCCCTCGACCACCCGCGTGCTATACGCCAGATACACCAGCGTCCGGCGCGTCAGATCGACCATGCGTACGACCCGCGTTTCCTTGAAGATGAGCGAGGTCTTGACGCTAAACACCTCAGCCTCTTTCGGCAGCTTCGTGAGATCCACAGTGATCGGGCCGACCTGGCGACACGCGATGGCAAAGCGGGATCGATCCTCGGCCACGCCAACTGTCCCTTTCATCCCGCCGGTGCGCGCTTGGGAGAGATGGCACGTTACCCCAGGCACCTGGGAATCATCGAAGGCGCTGACACAAATTTTATCGTTGGCACCCAGGACACGGAATGTCGTCGAGACACAGCCGATGTCCTCCGCGTGCAGCCATCCGACGGCACCGCCGAGGAGCACTACGCAGAGCATCCAGACCCATCGGTATCCTCGCATCCTCTCCCCTCCCTCATGCTCACTGATGACGCTCCCGCCGCCTCGCGTGCGTGACTCCACATACACCTGCGTCGTCTCACGTTTGGAGTGGCTGAGAAACTGTTGAACCTGCTCCAGCAGCCCCTGCTCGCATCGAGGCATGCGGCATCATTGCCACCCTTCTCCTGGAAGGTGCGCACCTCTGATCCACACCCACCAATGAGGGTACGCTGCTGCAGGTACAATTGTCAGCAATACACCTCATGATAGCCGTAGCCCTTGCAGGAGGATGCGAGGTCCCCCTGCACTGCGCCGCCTGAGCCGCAGAGCGTTGTGAGGTCTGGGATCTGCCTGAGTCTCAGGCGCAATAAAAGCACCCGGCCATCTGTGGTTGGTCGTGTGTGCTCGTCATGATGCGGGCGCGCATGAGGATGCTCCCTAGACCGTGGAGTGAGAACCTAAGGGATGCTTGTGGATGTGAATGGTTGGAGAGGGCTCGTCCTGCGCATAAGCCATGGTCCTAAGGTGCTGTTATGGAGCCAGGCCCCCAGCTTACCGATATCGCGGACGCGATTTGCCTTGCCGTCACCACGATCTTTCTCCTCGCGGGCGTGGGCATCACCGTCAATATCCTCATCGCCCGCTTGGGTCGGATTGTGGATCGTGCCCGGGTCCTGGAAAGTCAGTAGCAGCAGGCGGCAGACGCGCATCTGGCTCTGGAGGCTGAGCTGAGGGTATTATCACAGCGAGCGCGGTTGATCTACCGCGCCATTGCCCTGAGTATTGCCTGTGCCCTGAGTTTGTGTCTGACGGTGACCACGCTCTTTGTCGGCTCCTTGCTCAGACTCCAGCTCGCCACGGTGATTGTCCTGCTCTTTGTGACTGCCATGCTGTCGCTCATTGGCGCGTTGCTGAAGTTCTTCCGTGAGATCATCCTGGGCACCCACCATCTGCGGATTGGTCCCCGGTAGGCGCCGCAGGGGCGGCACCGGAGCGTTGTCGTGTGGATGAGGTTGATGGGAAGGGACGCACAGCGCCAGGAGGCCGGCAGTGGCTCTCCCAATCCCTGACGCCCCTCCCGTCACTAAGGCGACTTTGCCGTCAACGCGTCCTGGCATGCTCGTTCCTCCTGCAGACTGTGTTCATAGATCACCCCTGTGGGATTGTTGTAACGTGTTTCGACTGCCAGCGGAATCAGCGCGTGCAAAGCAGTAGCACTGATGAGGATCACCATAGCGGGAGAGCGCGGTTCAGCGGGGATGTGGACGTGCCACTGGGTCTGGAGTATGGTGGAGGTGAGCACAGCAGTTTGACCCGAGCGATGGTCCCGTGTACGATGCCGTGCTCCTGTGCGGGGTCATGGTGGTAGGTCTCTGGAGAAGCACAGATGAGCGAGGATATTCGAGCCGAGGCAGCAAAGTACTATGATGTGAGCCCGACGATTCCGGACGATATCGCCTTCTATCAAGCACGCCTCCCCGCGTCAGACGCCGCGGTCCTGGAATTGGGCTGTGGGACCGGTCGTGTGCTACTCCCACTGGCGGCATGGTGTGGCTTTATCCACGGCATCGATCGGTCCCAGGCCATGCTTACCCATTGCCTGCACAAGTTACAGGCGGCAGCGATACCCCCGACCAAAGCGCGCGTAGAACTTGGCGATATCACCGACTTTGCCCTGGGCCGACGATTTGATCTGATCATCGCCCCCTATCGCGTCTTTCAACTGCTCGACACGGATGCCCAAGTCGATGGCTTGTTCCGGTGCGTCCGAGCGCATCTGGCGCCTGGGGGGACCTGCATCTTGAATGTGTTTCATCCCCAGGGTGACTTCGAGGGGGTGCAGCAGGCGTGGGAGAGCATGACCGAGAGAGGTCGGTGGGAGGTGACGATCGACGGCGTGCGCCTCCGGTGTGAGGAGCGCTGGCTCCGCCTCGATCCCGAGCGGCATGTCCTCTATCTGGAGTTGATCTATCGCCGCGACGTCGGCGGCGCGTGGATTGAGGATGCGGTATTGCAGATTCCTAGGCGGTGTTACACGCCAAAGGAATTCGAGCAGGTCATCCGCGACCACGGCTTTCGGATCATCCAGCGTTGGGGTGGGTATGCCGGGGAGCGCTATGGGGAGGGACCAGAGCTGGTGGTCCGGTTCGGTGCGTAGTAGGCGATCACAGGGGGGACAGCATACCATAGGCGAGTCGTCGTGTGCTGTCCCGCGTGTCATGCCACCAGGGGTCATCGCCCGCCTTCTGACACGTAGGACGTCAACAGTATGAGAGCAGAGAGGGTGGTCTGATGGCTAGTTCAGGCAAAACCTATCGAGGTATCGTGGTGCCAGGGAGAGGTTTTGGTGCCAAACGCATGGCCAACCCCGCAGTCCTGCAAGCCGCGCAACGTTTGACGGCACTGACCCTGGTGCCTGGGACGCTCAACGTCCGACTGCCGCAGCCTTTCGACGGCCTGTTACCGTGGCACTTCACTGAGGATGAGCTGGGCGGGAATGTCTGGCGGGATCATGCACCCAACCGTACCGGCATCCGTTGTGGTGAGGTGCTCATAGCCGGGCGCTACCGCGGGATTGTGTTCCAGGGCGATGAGCCCGAGTATCCGCCTACGCAAGTGGAGATCATGAGCGATCACCATCTCCAGACCACGCTGGAGTTGCACGATGGCGACATGCTGGAGTTCACACTCCTGACGGACCAGGGCACCGGCAAGAGACCATAATGCTCTGCACGAGGACATCTGGGCGAGGTACATACGTATGGCCGATACAGAGCTCGATCAACTCCACACGGCGATTAAACGCCAGTGGCCCCGAGTCCCCAGCAAGAAAGCCCAACCCTACGTCAATGCCTTTTCTGCCGCTGAACGACGTGGCACGAAAATCACCGCCAAAGTCTTAGGGAATCATGGCACCTACACGGTTTCAATCCAGCTCGATCCCCAGGGGCTCACGTCCGCCTGCAATGCATTATATTCTAAGTTTCTCTATCCAATTATTATGGCTAGTGTCTATTTGTTACCTATACTTGCTGTTGTTTCTCTTCCATTCATCAAATGTTACTGACTCTTCCGATCTCTGAGTTCGGCCTGTGTTTATGCGGCTTTCTCGTCTACCCCCGGCTTTGCACCAAAAATCCGGTCAGTACGCTGACCCATCGGTCAATCAGTCCTTTTTAGCCTCATTTTGAAGGCTTTTTCGAGACCAGAGAGACCTATTTTTGCTCCTAAAAATCCTATGCAGGAGCGACTTTTGGTGCAAAGCCGTCTACCCCCCATGAAAGTGCTTTCAACTCAAAGGCTTCAGATTCTACAAGGCGCCAGTAGTGCTTCAGACAAAAAATAATTTCCTCCATCGTGAGCTGCCCTTTGCATACCAGCCGTGAGGTGTACATCAAGACAAAACACCCCATCAGGCGTAAGACCAGATGGCCGTAGTAAGCATCCTCGCTCTGCACCTGACAGGCCCCAGTCGCCAGCAAGTGCTTCAAGGTGCGAAAACAATACTCGATCCAGTACCGCCGCTTCCACGCCCGGATGAGCCGTGGCCC
>Ga0075421_100003384_pt1 | contig 19055 bp, 18 predicted proteins | sample SoiMetdeltSBSDD5_FD_75292 | JGI IMG/M metagenome (GOLD analysis project Ga0075421, IMG submission 75292) | Bulk soil microbial communities from a Populus tree surrounding site in Tennessee, USA - Soil MetaG P. deltoides SBSDD5 | ecosystem: Environmental > Terrestrial > Soil > Tree plantation... | reverse complement strand
GATCCCCTGGTACTGGTCCTGGGCCAGGGCCTTGTAGGGGAACAGGTAGAGCGACCGCGACCCCGGCCGGGTGAGCGCGGCCTCGATCGTGGGCAGCAGGTAGACCAGGCTCTTGCCGCTCGCCGTCGGGGTGACGGTGAGCACGTCCTTCCCCTGGCGCGCGCCGTCGATCGACTCCGCCTGGTGGCTGAAGAGCCGGGTGATGCCGAGATCGAGGAGTGCCCGGCGGAGCGGCGCGGGGAGCGGGGCCGACAGGGGGGCATAGGCCGCCTCCTGCGCGTCGAGCGTCGCGACATGCACCACGTCGTCGCCGAACTTCTCGGACTTGAGGAGGCGCTCGATGAAGGCGCGGATCGGGGCGGAGGGCACCCGGTACGGTGCGGGCGGAAGATCGGACACACCGCGCGCGGTGGGGGCGGCGGCCGGCGCCTCCGGCTTCATGCCGGCGCCCCGCCCGCGTCGTAGTCGTAGAACCCGCGACCGGACTTGCGCCCGAGCAGGCCGGCGTCGACCATGCGGCGGAGCAGCGGACAGGGGCGGTACTTCGGGTCGCCGAACCCCGCGTGCAGGATCTCCAGGATCGCCAGGCAGGTGTCCAGGCCGATGAAATCTGCGAGGGCGAGGGGCCCCATCGGATGCCGCATCCCCAGGCGCATCACGGTGTCGATGTCGTCGCGGCCGCCCACCCCCTCGTACAGCGCGAAGATCGCCTCGTTGATCATCGGCATCAGCACGCGGTTCGAGATGAAGCCGGGGTAGTCCTGCGCCAGGACCGACGTCTTGCCCAGCGACTTAGCGAGCCCGCGGGTCGTCTCGATGGTCTCCGCGGAAGTGGACTGGCCGGCGACGATCTCCACCAGCTCCATGACCGGCACCGGGTTCATGAAGTGCATGCCGATCACCAGGGACGGGCGGCGCGTGGCGGACGCCAGGCGGGTGATCGAGATGGAGGAGGTGTTGCTCGCCAGGATCACGCCCGGGCGGCACGTCGCGTCGAGGGACTCGAAGAGGCGGGCCTTGAGCGGCTGGCTCTCGCTCACGGCCTCGATGACGAAATCGGCCGAGGCGAACGCCCCGGCATCCGCCGCCGGGCTGAGGCGCGCCAGGATCTCGCTCCGCGCGGCGGGCACCAGCTTCCCCTTCTGCACCTGGCGCTCCAGCTGGTCGCCGATGTGCGCGAGGGCGGCGTCGAGGGCGCCCCGGTTCTCGTCGTGCAGGAGAACGCCGAACCCGGACTGGGCCGCCACCTGGGCGATGCCGCGGCCCATCTGGCCGACCCCCACGACGCCGATGGTCCGCAGGGCTGGGCTCACGCGACTCCCTCCCGGGGCCTGTCCGCGCGGCGGACCGGCTTCACGCGATCGATGTGGACTGTCAGAGGGCGCGGATCGCCATCGCGACGGCGTTGCCGCCGCCCAGGCAGAGCGCGGCCACCCCGCGCTTCGCCTTCCGATCGGCGAGGGCGTACAGGAGCGTGGTCAGCACGCGGGCCCCGCTGCACCCGATCGGGTGCCCCAGGGCGACGGCCCCCCCGTGCACGTTGACCCTCTCGGGCTTCAGCTTCAGCTCGCGGAGCAGCGCCACGGCCTGCACCGAGAACGCCTCGTTCAGCTCGAACAGGTCGACCTCGTCGGTCCGCCATCCCGCCTTCTCGAGCACGCGGGTCACAGCCAGCACGGGGGCCATCATCACCATCTTCGGCTCGATGCCGCTGCTGGCGTAGGCCACGATCTCCGCCAGAGGCTTCTTCCCGGCCCCCGCGGCCCGCTCCTCGGACATGACGACCAGGGCCGACGCTCCGTCGTTCACGCCGGGGGCATTGCCGGCGGTGACGGAGCCGCCCTCCTTGAAGGCCGGCTTCAGGCGGGCCAGGGCTTCGATCGACGAGTCGCGCCGCGGCGACTCGTCCGTGTCGAACAGGACCGCCGGCCCCTTCCTCTGCGGAACCGGGACCGGGACGATCTCCGCCTTGAACTTGCCGGCGTCGATGGCCGCGATCGCTTTCCGGTGGCTTCCGAGGGCGTACTCGTCCTGGGCCTGCCTGGAAATCTCGTACTTCTCGGCCACCGCCTCGCCGCAGCAACCCATGTGGAAGTTCTCGTAGACGTCCCAGAGCCCGTCGTAGACCATCGAATCGACCAGCTCGCCGTGCCCGAGCCGCAGGCCCTCGCGGGCGCCGCGCACCAGGAACGGGGCGTTGCTCATCGACTCCATGCCCCCCGCCACGAGGACCTCGTGGTCGTTCGCCCGGATCGCCTGCGCCGCCAGGGCCACCGCCTTCAGCCCGGACCCGCAGACCTTGTTCACCGTCAGGGCGGGGACGGTCACGGGCAGGCCCCCCTTGAGGGCCGCCTGGCGGGCCGGGTTCTGGCCCACGCCTGCCGTCAGCACGTTCCCCATGATCACCTCGTCCACCTGCTCGGGACGGAGATCGGCGCGGCGCACCGCTTCCTTGACGGCGATTGCCCCCAGGTCGGTCCCCTGGAGGCCCTTGAGAGATCCGAGGAACTTGCCGACCGGCGTTCTGCAGGCGCTGACGATGACCGCCTTCTTCATGGGAAACCTCCGCGCGGAACGATTGCAAAGTATATCAACAAAGCGGCGGCCGCGGGCCCTTCGCCGCGGCGGGCCTCCTCCGCCTTGACATGGTTCAAGCGACAGAAGTGTAAGGATTTGTTTACGAATTGCGTGCTTGACTGGCCGGAAGGATTCCAGTATATAGACAGTGTCCGACAGTGCAGGAGTCAGGTGGCGGCGGCTGCCGCCGGGAGAGGCGCTTCGATGAAACTGCATGGATGGAACGTCAAGCCCCTGAAGCCCCGGGTTTCCCCCACGTCCAAGGATGAGCCTCTCGCAGAGGACATCTTCGTCAACAGCATCGTGGCCGTGAAGGACAACAAGCGCATCCTTCTGCACCGCGTCGTGAAGATCAATCCCGACGGAAGCGAAGAGGTCTTCATCATCAAGGCCTCGCCGAAGATCATCGAAACCAATCACTGAGCGGCGCGGCGGGAAGTCGGCTTCGGGCCGCGCCTGTGCTAACGTAGCCCCGATGCGCCGCGCTCCGCGTCTAATCCTCACCAGTAGTCTCGTCGGTCTCGCCCTGGCCTCCGGTGCGTGGGCCGGCGCCAAGGAGCCTGCGCCGTTCCGCGTCCTGCCGGGACCTTACTCCAAGAAGGCGATCGAGTCCCGCGGGGGGGGCACCACCAGCCATTTCAGCATCAAGGGGCTGGCCATCACGGTGGAATTCCTCGAGCCCGACGCCCGGGCGTCCTTCCTGCGCAAGGCGGCCTCCGGGGTGTCCGATCCCTTCGCGGTGCCGCCGGGCCGGCCGGAGATCTACCACGCGGTCCGGGTCGTCTTCGAGAATCGATCGACGGGCGACGTGGTGTTCCAGCCGGGCAACGTCATGCTGCTCACCGACCGGAAGGCGCCGCAGTACGCCATGGACCTGACCGACCTCTACCGCGCGGCCGCTCACGCGGACAGCGATCCGGACCAGGTGTTCGATCGCCTGTCCCCGGCGATCTTCGACAGCAGCACCGAGATCCCCAAGGGCCGGACGATCGAGCGGCTCGTGGTGTTTGGCCCCTTCCCTCCGAAATGGAAGGAGCTGCGGGTCAATTTCTCGTTCCTGCAGATCGGCGCCGAGACGCACTCGGTGTCGTTCATGTTCCACCGGCAGCCGGTGGGAGGCTAGGAGTGGCTGCCGAGCTGCTCGACGGTGCCGCGGTGGCCCGGGCGATAAGGAACGAGGTCGCCCGTGACGTCGCGGGGATAGTGAAGAGGACCGGCGCCGCTCCGCGGCTCGCGGCGGTCCTCGTCGGGGACGACCCTGCCTCCCAGGTCTACGTAAGGAACAAGATCGCGGCCTGTCGCGAGGCCGGCATGCGTTCGGACGAGGTCCGGCTCCCCGCCGACACGCCCCAGGAGCGGATCCTGTCCCGCGTCCTGCAGCTCAACGAGGACGCCGATATCGACGGCATTCTGGTCCAGCTGCCGCTCCCTCCCGCCATCGATCGATCGGCGGTCGTCCTGGCGCTCGATCCGGCCAAGGACGTGGACGGGCTCCACCCGCTGAACGCGGGGCGCCTCCAGATGAAGCTCGACGCCCCGGTCCCGTGCACGCCGGCCGGGATCGTGGAGCTGCTCGATCGCTACCGGCTGCCGATCGCCGGCCGGCACGCGGTCATCGTCGGCCGAAGCGACATCGTCGGCCGGCCGCTGTCGATCCTCCTGCTGCAGCGCGATGCGACGGTCACCGTGTGCCACTCGAAGACCCGCGACCTGCCGTCCATCACCCGCCAGGCGGACATCCTGATCGCCGCTCTGGGGCGCCCCGCCTTCCTGGGGCGCGACCACATCCGCGACGGGGCGACGGTCATCGACGTGGGGATCAACCGCCTGGACGACGCCGCCGCCGCGGCGGCGATCTTCGGGAGCGACTCGCCGCGGGTGCGCTCGGTGCGCGAGCGGGGGTACACCCTGGTCGGTGACGTCCACCCGGTCGAAGCGGCCTTAAGGGCCGCCCATCTCACGCCGGTCCCCGGAGGCGTCGGCCCGCTGACCATCGCCTGCCTGCTCCGCAACACGCTGCGCGCCGCGCGCCTGCGCCGCCGCCTGGTGGCGCAATGACCCAGGGGCGCGACCGGGCCGCCGGCGCGACGCTGCCGTTCGGCATCCCCGGCGGCGCGCCTCCCGACGGTCGCGGCAAGCCGTTCGTCCTGCGGGTCGGACTGACGGGAGGGATCGCCACGGGCAAGACGACCGTGGCCCGCATCTTCGCCTCGCTGGGAGCGAGCATCCTCGACGCGGACGAAATCGCCCACCGCCTGGTGGAGAGAGAGGCCCCCGCCTACCAGCCCGTCGTCAAGGCGTTCGGCGAGGAGATTCTGAACCCGGACCGCTCGATCAGCCGCCCGCAACTGGCGCGCCTCATCTTCTCCGACCCGCACAGGCGCGCCGCTCTCGAGGCGATCCTGCACCCGATGATCCGCAGGGAGGAGGCGAACCTGGTCGAGCTGCTCGCCGATACCGGCCAGGGACGGATCGCCGTCTCGAACGCCGCCCTCCTGATCGAGACCGGCATCTACCGCGACTACCACCGGGTCATCGTGGTCCACTGCGCCCCCGAGGTCCAGCTCGACCGCGTCGTCCGGCGGGACGGACTGTCCGAGGAGGAGGCCCGGGCGCGCATCGGCGCCCAGATGGACACCCGGGAGAAGCTGAAGGTGGCGCACTACACCATCGACACCACCCCGGGCATGGCCTCCACCGAGGGGCGCGCGCGGGCCGTATTCCGCCACCTCCAGCAGGACCTGCAGGCCCTCTCAGAACCCTAGCCGCTACGATCCGGCGCGGCGCTCTTCATAGAAATGATGCGCGGCGCAGCCCATCCCCCGCGAACGGCCGCCGGCGCCGGAGTCCACCCTGTCGCTGGACATCCCTGTCCATCAAGGGGTTGCGCGTGATCCCCCGTGGCGGCCGGGCTCGACACACCGGCCGGAGCGGGGCTGGCCCGCGCCTTGCAGTCCGGGACGTCACGCCAATCGATTGCCATCCGGGTGGTCGAGGGACAAAGGGGTGACGTTCCACAGGAGCCGTTCATGACGAAGATCCGATTCGCGGTCGTTCTGGTGCTGGCATTCGCGGCGCTGCCGCTCACGGCGCGGACAGCCGGCGCGCAGGGGTGCATTGCCATCAGGAACAACGAGCCGTTGTTCGGCGCCTCGGAGCGGGTGGTGTTCGCGCCGGGAGAATGGCAGGTGTTCTTCAATTTCCGCGACGCGAAGTCGACCGACCACTACAACGGGACCAGGTTCCAGTATCAGCGCCAGTCGGCCAACAACTACGTGTCCAACACGCAGCAGCTCTACGACCTGGGGGCCTCGTACAACGTCACGCAGCGCTTCAGCGTTTCCGGCCTGATCCCGGTGGTCAATGCGACGTGGTCGCTGCCGACGCCGACCTCGGGGACCCTCGGCCCGCGCCGCGAGCAGAACGCCAGCGGCATCGGCGACGTCAGCGCGCAGGCGCGGTTCTGGCTGCTCGATCCCGTGAAGCACCCGCGCGGCAACTGGTCCGTCTCGCTCGGAGTCAAGGCCCCCACCGGAGAGCACGACGCCAAGGACGAGTATCCCGACATCAACGCCACGAACGACACACTCAAGGCCGTCGACCAGTCGATTCAGCCCGGGGACGGAGGCTGGGGAGTCCTCTTCGAGACGCAGGCGTACAAGACGCTGAAGCACATGTCGTTCTACGGCTCGGGCTTCTACCTGGCGAACCCGCGGGACACCAACGGCACGCCGTCGATCATCGTCGGGCTCGGTTTTGGCGCCAACCCGGCCTTCGCCGACCTGCTCGACAACTCCGTTCCCGACCAGTACCTGGCGCGGATCGGGGCCTCCTTCCCGGTCATCAAGGAAACCCTGTCGGTGTCGATCGGCTTCCGGATCGAGGGGGTGCCGCGCTACGACCTGGTCGGCGCCAGCCACGGCTGGAGGCGCCCCGGCTACGAGACGTACGTCGAGCCGGGCATCGTGTATACGCACGGCCGCTCGAGCTATTCCGTGAACGTGCCGATCGGACTCCTGCGCAACCGCCTGCCGAACCCCTACAGCGGCAACGCCGGCGACGCGACCTTCCCGGATTACGTCGTGGTGGCCGGCTACTCCTATCGCTTCGGCGGCGCGGTCGCCCCCACGGTCTCGTCATTCAAGCCCTAGGGCGTCAGGATCGTCGGCTTCGGGTGGTTGGAGATCCGGCCCTTGAACAGCCGAAACTTCACCGCCGCGGAGTTGTTGGAATAGTCGGTCTCCGTGAAGAAGTGGCGCGCATTCGCCTCGTTCTCGAGGACATAATCTCCGTTCGGTAGTCCGGTGATCGGCAGCGACTGGCCGTCGATGCCGGGTATCGGATCGTAGATGTCCAGCCAGCAGACACCCAGGCCCGCGTTATTGCAGTCGGGATAGGTCGCCGGGTCGAGCGGGGCGGTGCAGGTTCTCGTCACCGTGGACAGGTTGTTGTGCGGCACGACGTCGTACAGACAGAACCCGCGCTTCCCCCCCTTGATCATCTGGGCCGCGATCGCCGGATTGGCGTCGAGCAGGATCTGGGCACACACCCCAGGATTGGCTGCGCGCAGGGCAACCCACTGGTTGTAGCCGGTGGAGGTCCAGAGCCGGTAGTCGGCGTACTCCTTGATGTGCGGATGCCCGTGACAGGTGACCAGGTCGAACCACTCCGGATGGTCGGCTGGGTTTCCCAGTGTCAACGCACCCGGGCCGAAGTTGGTGATCGCGGTGCCGAACAAGAGGAAGTCGTTGGTGCCGGCCGGAACCTCCCCTTCGATGACCGAGCAGTCGGTGGGCGCGTAGGTGCGCGTCTCGATGGCAGTTTTCCCCAGGGTGAGGACGTACAACAACGCTCCGGGGTCGACGCGGAAGTCGGGGCAGCCGCGCGGATCGGTGCAGGTGTTCTGCGGCGTGCAGGTCTGGGCCTGCAAGGGGCCGGCTGTCAGGCCGGCAACGATCACAGCAATGATCAGAAACACCCGACGGACGAAGCGGATGGAAGTGAGGCGAGCGGTCATGTGGACCCCCTTTCGGACTGCGGATGGCGGTGGATGGCGGCGACTGTTCTGAACCTACCGCGATCCCGGAGGCCCGTCAACCACCGAGCGTGATGTTGTCGATCAATCGGGCGCGGCCGAACCAGGCCGCGACGGCCAGGAGGGTGCCCGGGCCGGCTGCCGTCACCGGGTCCAGTGTCTCGCCGTCCACGGCCTCGGCGTAGTCGAGGCGCGCCAGCGGCTCGGAGGAGATGGTGTCGCGCACCAGGGCGACGAGGCGCGCCGCGTCGGTCTCTCCGGAGCGGGCCCGATCGGCGGCGGCCCGGAGCGCCCGATGGAGCACCGGCGCGGCCCGGCGCTCGGCGTCCGTCAGGTAGGCGTTGCGTGACGACAGGGCCAGGCCGTCGGCCTCTCGAACGGTGGGACAGGAGACGATTTCGACCCCGAGGTGAAGATCGCGCTCCATCCGACGGATGATGCGCACCTGCTGCGCGTCCTTCTCGCCGAAGAAGGCGACGTCCGGCCGCACGATGGCGAACAGCTTGGCGACGACCGTCGCCACGCCGCGGAAGTGCCCGGGGCGGCTGCGGCCGCAGAGGACGTCCTGCATTCCCTGCACCTCCACGAAGGTCCGGTGACCGGCAGGATGCATCTCGCCGTCCGACGGGACGAACAGGAGATCGCACCCCGCGGAATCCGCCAGGGCGGCGTCCTTCTCCCGATCGCGCGGGTAGGCCCGGAAATCCTCCGTGGGACCGAACTGCAGCGGATTGACGTAGACCGACACGACGACGGCGCCGCACGCGGCGCGGGCCGCCTGGATGAGCGACAGATGCCCGCGATGCAGCGCCCCCATGGTCGGGACCAGACCGATCCGCTTCCCCGCATCGCGCCCGGCGCGCGACCAGTCCCGCATCGCGTCCGACGTGGCGATCACCTGCATGGGAGAGATCCCCGGAGAACGAGCAGCCGCCGCACGGTCACGTCCCAGGAGCCTGTCCGAGCATTGGGCCGGGTCCTAGCCACGCCGTGTGCCGGGCCCCGCCTCGCGCGCCGGCGCCAGGGACTCCGGAGAGGTGTAGACCTCCGCCTCCGACGGGAACGACCCCTCCCGGACGTCGGCGATGAATCGGCGTGCCGCCCCTTCAATCTCCCGACCGATCTCCGCGTAGCGGCGGGCGAACTTTGGCGGGGGCGCCTCCCCCAGCCCGAGCAGATCATGAAGCACCAGGACCTGGCCGTCGCAGAACCGCCCCGCGCCGATCCCGATCGTCGGGATGCCTACGGCCTCGGTGATCGCGCGGCCGACCGATTCCGGCATCCCTTCCAGGACCAGCGAGAAGGCTCCCGCCTCCTCGAGCGCCACGGCGTCCTCGACGAGAGCGCGGGCCTGGTCGATCCTCTTCCCCTGCACCCGGTAGCCCCCCATCAGGTGGACCGACTGCGGGGTCAGGCCGATGTGCCCCATGACGGGAATCTCGGCGTTGAGCAGGGCCTTCACCAGCGCCGCGCGCCTGCGTCCCCCTTCGATCTTCACCGCCGCCGCTGCACCCTCCTTCAGGAACCGGCCGGCGTTCCTGATGGCGTCGCGCCGGCCGGTCTGGTACGACATGTACGGCATGTCAGACACGACCAGGGAGCGCCGCGCCGCCCGCGTCACGGCGCGCGTGTGATGCAGCATCTCCTCCATGGTGACCGGCAGCGTGGTCTCGTACCCCAGGACGTTGTTCCCGAGGCTGTCTCCGACCAGAAGGATGTCGACGCCGGCCGCCTCCAGGATGCGGGCGGTCGGATAGTCGTAGGCGGTCAGCATGACGATGCGGCGGCCGGCGCTCCTCGCGGCGCGCAGATCGGGCACGGTCACTTTCTTTTCGGACGGTGCGGAAGACCCCGGAGTGGCCGGGGCCGTGGGCGGGCGGTTCATCGGACCTCCTTCTCCCCTCCGGCGCGGTGCGGCCGGTAGAGGGAACGGGTTAGACGCCTGCGTTCAGAAGGACGTGCGGTCCTACGCTCGTGCCAGTCCCGGTCCTTTCGCGGATCCGAGCGGGATGTAGTACTGCACGCCCTTCTGCATCGTGTCGATCTGCCGGAACAGCTCCTCCAGGTCCTCGCGACTCTTGACGAAATCGATCTCCGAGGTGTCGATGACCAGGAGCGGCGTCCGGTTGTAGTGAAAGAAGAAGTAATTGTACGCGCGGTTCAGCTCGGCGACATACGTCTCCGAGATCTCCCGTTCGTAGTTCCTGTGCCGGGAGCGGATGCGCTCCATCAGCACGCTGTCCCTCGCCTGCAGGTAGATCACCAGGTCGGGGTGCGGCACCTGCGGCTCGAGGACGCCGTACAGCTTCTCGTACAGCATCAGTTCCGAGTCGTCCAGGTTGAGGTAGGCGAAGATCTTGTCCTTGGCGAAGATGTAGTCGCAGATCAGCGTCTTCTGGAACAGGCTCCCCTGGGCCAGCTCCTGCTGCTGGCGAAAGCGGCTCAGCAGGAAGAAGAGCTGGCACTGGAAGGCGGCGCCGGGGCGGTCCTGGTAGAAGTCGTTGAGGAACGGGTTCTCGACCTTCTCGAGGATGCGGGCCGCCTCGAAGCGCTCGACGAGCAGGTCGACGAGACTGGTCTTGCCGACGCCGATGGGGCCTTCGACAGCGATGAACTTGAAATTCATCCGTGGTCTTCCGATGAGAGCCGCGCATTATAGCAGCACCCGTTCCACCCGCGACCGATCGGGACACCTCGAGAGCATGTCCGCCGCCGTCAGGTTGAGGATCGGGTGACGGGCCCCGGGGGAGATCTCCGCCAGCGGCACGAGGACGAAGCGCCTCAGGTGCATCCGCGGGTGGGGCACCTGGAGGCTCTCCCCGGACCTGATATCGTCCCCCGCCAGGAGAAGATCAAGGTCGATGACCCGGGGCCCCTTGTCCCGTGTCCGGACCCGCCCCATGGATTGTTCGACCGCCAGGCAGACCCCCAGGATGGCCTCCGGATCGAGCCCCGTTTCGCAGCCCACGACCTGGTTGATAAACTCTTCCTGGTCAATCACTTCTATGGGTTCGGAGAGGTAGAGCGCCGACTGCTCCACGATCCTCAGGCCGGCCTCCCCCAGCCCCTTCCTGGCACGCTCCAGGTGGGCCCTGCGATCGCCGATATTCGACCCCAACCCGATGAAAACGCGCCTCGTGGCCATGCCCGGGCTCCGAACGTGCGTTGACACATAAAGATAGCATTTGCTAGCATCGCTATTTCGCCAATCATTTTTCCCTCATTCGAGGACATTTTTCCACCGGCCGCGAACCACCTGCGGCCTTCCATCCGGGACGATCCCGGGAGGGGCGGGACAACACGATGAAGAAGGCGGCACCCAAGAAAAGCAGCAAGGCGGCGGGGACGACCCCCACGAACACGTGGATGATCCACGAGAAGGGCCTCAAGGAGTTCGAGCGCGGCATCTCCCTTCTGCAGAAGCAGAGCTATGCCGACGCGCTGGGGCACTTCCAGGCGGTGGTCACCGGCTTCCCGCAGGAGAAGGAGCTCACCGACCGTGCCCAGGTGTACGTCCGGATCTGCACCACCATGGCCGACAAGCGCGAGCCGCAGCCCCGCAAGCCGGAGGACTTCTTTTATTACGGCGTCATGAAGGCGAACGAGGCGAACTTCGAGGAGGCGGTGAAGCTCCTGGAGCGCGCCCTGCAGACGAGCCCCAAGGACGAGAAGGTGCACTACGTCATGGCCTCCACGCTCGCCCAGAAGGGGGAGCGGCGACAGGCCCTGGAGCATTTGAAAGAGGCGATCGAGCTGAACACCACGAACCGCATCCACGCGCGCAACGATCCGGATTTCGAGCAGTTGCGCGACGATGAGAATTTCCAGAACCTGATCCATCCGGAAGAGATGTAGGCAGGGTCCCCGGAGGGGGCAGGCCAGGGATGGGCATGAAGCGCAGGAAAGCACGTCCCCGTCGGAAGAAGGCCCGGCCGCCGGCACGCCGGCGGACCCGGGCTGCGCGCCCAGCCCGGAAACCGGCCCGCATTCGAAGGCGTACGGCACCCCGCCCCGCCGCGGTCGTGGTCACCTCACTGCGGCCCGCAGCGCCGAAGCCCGGCGCCGTCATTCTCCCCGCTTCGCTGGCGGCACGAGGGTTGCCGGCCGGGGTGCGCCCACTGCACCCCGGGATGCAGGGGAACGGCCCCGCACCGACCATCCGGACCGGCCTGAACGCGTCCCGGCCGTCCCATGCGCCCGGCGGTCTGCCGGGGAAGACGCTCCAGGGTCCGGGCTCGCTGCGCGCCGCCCCGGGCGCCGGCGGCGCCGCATCCCTGGCCGGGCGTCCCATGCGCCGGCCGGCCGTCGCCGCGCGCCGGCGTGACGTCTGCGCCATGGTCCTCGCCGCGGGGCTCGGGAAGCGGATGCTGTCGGAGTCGTCCAAGCTGGTCCACGCCGTCGCCGGCCGCCCCATGGTGAGGCACGTGGTCGACGCGGCGAAGGCGGCGGGCATGGCGCGCACCGTGGTCGTGGTGGGCAACCAGGCGGACGACGTGCGGCGCGCGGTGGGCGAGGGGGACAAGAGGATCGGCTTCGCCTACCAGAACGCGCAGCTCGGCACCGGCCACGCCGTCCTCTCGGCCGAAACGCAGCTGGTCGGCTACGAGGGAGACATCCTGATCCTGAACGGCGACCTGCCGGCCCTCCGCCCCGACACGCTGAAGGGGTTCGTCGAGTTCCACCGCGCCTCCGGCGCGCCGCTCAGCCTGCTGACCGCCGTGGTCCCCGACCCGAAGGGGTACGGCCGGGTCATGCGCACCTACAGCGGCGACGTGTCGCGCATCGTGGAGGAAGCGGACGCCACGGCGGAAGAGAGGGCCACGCGGGAGATCAACTGCGGCATCTATTGCTCCGACGCCCAGTGGCTGTGGGACCCGTTGAAGCGCGCCCGCGCGGACAATGCGCAGAAGGAGATCTACCTGACCGACCTGGTCGAGATCCTGCGGCGCGACGGCCACAAGGTGGCCGCCTACCGCCATCCCGACGCGGAAGAGGTCCTGGGGGTCAACGACCGGCGCGAGCTGGCGGCCGCCGTGAGGGCCCTGCACCGTCGCAAGGCGGCGGCGCTGATGCAGGACGGCGTCACCATCCTGGACCCCGAGACCGCCTACATCGACGTGGACGTGAAGATCGGCCCGGACACGATCCTCGAGCCCGGCGTCATGCTTCTGGGGGCCACGGAGATCGGGCGCGGCGCGGTGATCGGCACCGGCACGCGCATCGCCGATTCGATCGTCGGCGACGGCACCTCGGTCCTCCCGTACTGCGTGATCGCCCAGTCGAAGATCGGCCGCGGCTGCCGGATCGGGCCGTTCGCGCACCTGCGCCCGGAGACGCATCTCGACGAGGACGTGCGCGTCGGCAACTTCGTGGAGACCAAGAAGACCCGCATGGCGGCCGGGAGCAAGGCCAACCACCTGACCTACCTGGGGGACGCCGAGATCGGCCGCAAGGCGAACATCGGAGCCGGCACCATCACCTGCAATTACGACGGCGTGTCGAAGATGCGCACCATCATCGAGGACGACGTGTTCGTCGGCAGCGATACCCAGCTCGTCGCCCCGGTGCGCATCCGCAAGGGAGCCTTCATCGGCGCCGGCTCGACCATCACGAAGGACGTCCCCGCGCATGCCCTGGCCATCTCGCGCGCCGAGCAGGTCGTAAAGGAAGACTGGGTCAAGAGGTTCGGCCCCAAGGCGCGGCAGAAGGGTGACAAGGGCAAGGGCGGGCACTCCGACTAGGAGCCTGTCCGAGTATTCGGCCGGGCGTCCCAACCGGCTGGTTCCGCCCGCTCCGTCACCCCCGTTTGGCATCCCGGCCCGGGATGCCGTATATTCGAGCGCACCATGTGCGGCATCGTCGGGTACGTCGGACAGAAGAAGGTCAGCACCGTCATCCTGGACGGCCTGCGGCGGCTCGAATACCGCGGCTACGACTCCGCCGGCATCGCCGTCATCAACAAGGGCGCCATCCAGGTCGTGCGCAGCGCGGGGAAGCTGCGCGACCTCGAGGAGAACCTGCGCCTGGTCAACCTCGAGGGGTCCTTCGGAATCGGCCACACGCGCTGGGCCACCCACGGCCGGCCGACCGAGGAGAACGCCCACCCGCATCGCGACTGCTCGGGCAACATCGTGGTGGTGCACAACGGCATCATCGAGAACTACAAGGACCTGAAGCGCGAGCTCGCCGCCCAGGGGCACCAGCTCAAGACCGAGACCGACACCGAAGTCATCGCCCACCTGATCGAGGAGTACCGCAAGGGGGGCGGCGTGTCGCTGGAGGACGGGGTGCGGCGCGCCGTCGCGCGCCTGGGGGGCAGCTACGCCTTCTGCGTAGTGTCGGCCAAGGACCCGATGAAGATCGTGGCGGCGCGCAACGGCCCGCCCCTGGTCCTGGGTCTGGGCAAGGACGAATACTTCGTCGCCTCCGACGTCCCGGCGATCCTGAACCACACACGCGATGTCTTCTTCCTCGACGACCGCGAGATCGCGGTGATCACCGAACAGGGGATCGTGGTCACCGATCCGGCCGGCCGGCAGATCAACAAAAAGGTGCAGCGGATCACCTGGGACCCGATCATGGCCGAGAAGGCCGGCTTCAAGCATTTCATGCTGAAGGAGATCTACGAGCAGCCGCGCGCCATCCGCGACACGCTGCTGGGCCGCGTCTCGCAGGACACGGGGCAGATCTTCCTGGACGAGATGGAGATCACCCAGGAGGAGTTCCGCAACTGCCGGAAGCTCCACCTGGTCGCCTGCGGCACGTCATGGCACGCGGCGCTGATCGGCAAGTTCCTGATCGAGCGGCTGGCGCGGCTTCCGGTCGAGGTCGACATCGCCTCCGAGTTCCGCTATCGGAACCCCATCCTTGAAAAGGACCACCTGGTCGAGGTGATCAGCCAGTCGGGCGAGACGGCCGACACGCTGGCGGCCCAGCGCGAGGCGCGCGGCCGGGGCGTCAAGACCATCGCCATCTGCAACGTCGTGGGCTCGATGATCACCCGCGAGGCGCAGGGGGTGATCTACACGCACGCCGGCCCCGAGATCGGCGTCGCCTCCACCAAGGCGTTCACGGGACAGATCGCGGCCCTGTTCCTGCAGGCCCTGCACCTGGGGCTGGCCCGCGGCGTTCTGACGCTGGAGGAATCGAAGGAGCACATCAAGAACCTGCTCCACCTGCCGACGCAGATCGAGCAGGTCCTCGCGAAGGACGCCGAGATCGAGGAGATCGCCAAGGACTACCACGAGGCGTCGGACTTTCTGTACCTGGGGCGCGGCATCAACTACCCGATCGCCCTCGAAGGCGCCTTGAAGATGAAGGAGATCTCCTACATCCACGCCGAGGGGTACCCGGCCGGCGAGATGAAGCACGGCCCGATCGCCCTCATCGACCGCAGCCTTCCGGTGGTCGCCCTGGTCTTCGGCGATACCCTCTACGAAAAGATGATGACGAACCTCGAGGAGGCCCGGGCGCGCGACGGCGCGATCATCGCCGTCACCCACGAGGGGAACGACGAGGTGCCGCACCGCGCCGATCGCACCATCACCGTGCCGCGGACCTCGGACCTCCTGACGCCGATCCTGGCCGTCCTCCCGCTCCAGCTCCTCGCCTACCACATCGCCCTTCGGCGCGGCTGCGACGTCGACCAGCCGCGCAACCTCGCCAAGTCCGTCACGGTCGAGTAGCAGGCCTGCCCGGGCGTCAGGCCGGACCGCGTCATGGGCCGGCCTCGGCGCTGTGCGATAATCCGCGCATGGATCCACTTCTCGACCCGCTCAACCCGCAGCAGCGGGAGGCGGTGGAGCACGCCGACGGGCCGCTGCTGATCGTGGCCGGGGCCGGGTCGGGCAAGACGCGGGTGATCGTGCACCGCCTGGCCCACCTCCTGGCGCGGGGCCTCGCCCCGCCCCACCAGGTCGTGGCGGTGACCTTCACCAACAAGGCGGCGGGCGAAATGAAGGAGCGCGTCGAGCGCCTGGTCGGCGCCGACCGCGGCGGCGCGCTGGTGTCCACCTTCCATTCCTGGTGCCTCAGGTACCTGCGACGGCACGCCGATCGGCTCGGCTTCTCCAACAATTTCCAGGTCTACGACGATGCCGACCAGGCGGCGCTGATCAAGGACTGCCTGGGCGAGCTGTCGATCGACGACGCGACCTTCACGCCCCGCATGTTCCGCAACCGCATCAGCAGCGCCAAGAACCAGGGGCTCGACGCGGAGGCGTTCGACCGCGCGAAGGAGGGGCTGCAGGACGACCTGGTCTCGAAGGTCTACGCGCTCTACCAGAGGCGGCTCAAGGATTGCGACGCCATGGACTTCGACGACCTGATCGGCAAGGTCCTGGAGCTGTTCGCGGCGCGCGAGGACCTGGCGCGCGACGCCGCCGGGCAGGTGCGCTACCTGATGGTGGACGAGTACCAGGACACCAACCGGCCGCAGTACCGCCTGATCCGCCACCTGGCCGCGGAGCACGGCAACGTCTGCGCCGTGGGCGATCCCGACCAGTCGATCTACCGCTTCCGCTTCGCCGACATCAACAACATCCTGTCGTTCGAGGAGGACTTCAAGGGCACGCGCATCATCAAGCTGGAGCAGAACTACCGCTCCACCGGCAACATCCTCGAGGCGGCCACCGCGGTGGTGCGCCACAACAGGAGCCGCATCGACAAGGCGCTGTGGTCCGAGGCGCCGGCGGGCGCCCCCCTCGAGCTGCTGGTGGCCATGGACGAGCGGCACGAGGCGGAGCGGATCATCGCCCGCATCCAGGGGCTGCGGCGCGAGCACGGCCTGGAGGAGATCGCGGTCCTGTACCGGACCAACGCCCAGTCGCGCGCCCTGGAGGAGACCCTGGCGCGCCACCAGGTGCCCTACATCATCGTCGGCGGCACGCGCTTCTACGACCGCAAGGAGGTGAAGGACGTCCTCGCCTACCTGCGCGCCCTCCTGAACCCCCGCGACGACGTCAGCCTGAAACGCATCGTCAACGTGCCGGCGCGCGACATCGGGCGGGCGACGCTCGACATCGTCGCGGAGGTGGCCCGGGAGACCTCGGTGTCGTTCGAAGAGGCGATGCGCACGGCCGCCGGGACGGGCCGCGTCGGGGGACGGGCCGCCCGGGCGCTGCAGGCGTTCCTCGACCTGATGGCCGGCCTGCGCGCCGGGATCCAGACCATGACGCCGGGGCGCCTCGTGACCGCGATCATCGAGCGCACCGCATTCGAGGCGTACCTCGAGAAGACCGCGCCGGGGGACGCCGCCTCGCGCATCGAGAACCTGAGCGAGCTGGTGACCGCGGTGTCCGCGTGGGACGGCGTCGAGGACGGCCTCAGGGCCTTCCTCGATCGCACCGCGCTTTTGTCCGAGACCGAGAACGTGCAGGGATCTTCGGGCGTGCGGCTGATGACGCTCCATTCGGCCAAGGGGCTCGAGTTTCCCGTCGTGTTCATCGCCGGCCTGGAGGAGAACCTGTTTCCGCACGCGCGCTCCGGCGAGGACCACGACGACATCGAGGAGGAGCGGCGCCTGCTCTACGTCGGCATGACGCGCGCCCGGTCGCGCCTCATCCTCACGAGGGGGCTCACCCGCCGCCAGTTCGGGGAGCCGGTGCCCGCCGAGCCGTCCCGCTTCCTGCAGGAGATCCCGTCCCGCCTGCTGCGCGAGAAAGCCCTGGAGGAGGAGGCGGCCACCGCCCCCTATGCCGCGCGCATCCTGGGCGCCGCCGAGGCGATCCGCAGGCGCCGCGCCGGAGCCGGGAGGTACGACGAGGAGTCGCAGCTCCTGCCCGAAGACGCGCCCGCCGCGGCCGGGGCCCAGGGGACCTCGTCCTTCAGCCTGGGATCGAGGGTGCAGCACCCCGAGTACGGCGTCGGGACGGTGATCGGGGTCGAGGGGAGCGGCGACCGGCTGAAGCTGACGGTGTCGTTCTCGATCTACGGCTCGAAGAAGCTCCTGCCCCGCTACGCCCAGCTCGAGAAGCTCTGAGGCCCCCTCTTTCGATACATGGTGGTGCGGAGCTTGTTGATCTGTTCTCGTAAAATCATGCAATCAATGAGGTTGCGGCGTGGGGCGGCGAAGCGACTCCACCGCACTCGGCACCGCAGCGGCGCGATCCACAAGCTTCGCACCACCCTGCTTTCGATTTATACTCCGTCCGCTGGGGCGACCGGCCGGGGGCCTGTCGCCGGAGTTCCCGGGACCGCGTCGCTCAACACTAAGGAGATCACGATGAAGACCACGGACATTCCACGTTCGATGCGCCGCGTCATCCTGTGCGTCCTGACGGCCGGGTTGATCGGAGGAATGGCGCCCGCCATGGCCGCGAGCAGCGAGGAGACGGACCAGATGTACGGATCGGAGCTCGCGGTCGGAGAGGCACAGGGAATCCTGACGCACCTCGGCCACCTCAAGGCCGGGAGGTTCAAGCGCGGCGTGGTGGACGCCGCGACGCGCGGGGCGCTCGAGGCCTTCCAGATTTCCCATTCGCTGAGACCGAACGGCAGGGTCGACGGCGAGACCCTGACGCAGCTCCTGCAGCATCAGCCGGCGACCGTCGGGGGGCCGCTCGTCCTGAAGGGAGTCCAGTTCGCCACCGGCAGCGCCCGGCTGGAGCCCAAATCGCAGGCCTCCCTCGACAGGGTCGCCCGGTCGCTCAGGTTGAACCCCTATGTGGTCATCGGGATCGCCGGCCATGCCGACTCGACTGGAACGTCCGCCGTGAACAGGCGGCTCTCGATGGCGCGCGCCGGCGCGGTGCGCGACTACCTGATCAGCAAGGGCGTGTCGCCGGCCCGACTGGAGGTCAGGGGGCATGGATCGAGGCAACCGGTCGCGAACAACAACACCTGGGCCGGCCGGGCCGAGAATCGCCGCGTCGAGCTGGCGCGCTTCAGCTGAGCGGTTACATTTCCGTCAGTCGGTTGCCTTCTTTGACCCCCACCCCCACATTACTGCCCCGCGCGAGATGATTCGCGCGACGGAAGTGGGGGCAGTCTCAAACAGGGGGGATCGCCGTGCTGACAGCCGCTCTGGTGCTCGTCGGAGGAGTGTTGATGCTCGTCGGGGGCGTGATGCTCATCGTCAACGCCTTCAAGGTCAGTGTCATGTGGGGGCTGGGCGTGCTCTTCATCGCGCCGGTCGGCCTGTTCTTCCTGGTGAAGAACTGGCAGGAGAACAAGAAGTCGTTCTTCATCCAGCTCGCCGGGCTGGCCTGCGTCATCGTCGGCGCCGTCCTGGGGCACCCCGCGCCGACGCAGTAACGCGCCCGGACCGCGCCGCCCGGCCGATCACCCGGCCGCGCTTCTAGTCGTGCGTCAGCCTGCGGTACTTGATGCGGTGCGGCTGGTCCGCGTCGACACCGAGGCGCCGCCGGTGGTCCGCCTGGTAGTCCTGGTAGTTCCCCTCGAACCACGTCACCTGGCTGTCCCCCTCGAACGCCAGGATGTGCGT
>Ga0075421_100003382_pt1 | contig 19058 bp, 16 predicted proteins | sample SoiMetdeltSBSDD5_FD_75292 | JGI IMG/M metagenome (GOLD analysis project Ga0075421, IMG submission 75292) | Bulk soil microbial communities from a Populus tree surrounding site in Tennessee, USA - Soil MetaG P. deltoides SBSDD5 | ecosystem: Environmental > Terrestrial > Soil > Tree plantation... | reverse complement strand
CGCCGCATGTTCTCCGGACCGTGGACTTTTGACATGGATGCGGCGGTGCAAAAGAGCACCAGAATCAACGAGCGCCAATGGGTCGATTTAAAAATGACCGCAGGCAGTGTATTCAATCACCCGGCATTCTACGCGACGGACCTGAATATCAACTCGACTCAGTTTGGAAGGATCCTCAGCACGTTCACCGCTCGCCGTGTCATTCAGTTCGGGCTGACGTACCACTTCTAAGATTGCGTCATAATGAAAAGTCTGAACTAAAATCCAAGGAGAATCCTGTTGCCAGCAAGACGCATCGGCATTCTGACCGGTGGCGGCGATGTCCCCGGTCTCAATTCCGTCATCAAAACGGTGGTCTATCGATCGAGCGAAATCGGGTGCGAGGTCATCGGACTGCGCCGCGGATGGGAGGCGCTGACGCACGTGAATCTGGACGACGTCGCCAGCCGGTCGCGCTACATCCTGCCGCTCAACCGCGACAACACGCGCACCATCGATCGTACCGGCGGCACCTATCTGCATAGCTCGCGGACGAATCCATCCAAAATGAAAAAATTGCCCGCGCACTTGGCCGGCAAGGAGTTCACAAAGTCGGGATCGACCTTCGACATGACGCCGCAAGTGCTGTCGAATCTGCAAGCCCTCCGGCTCGACTACCTGATCGCCATCGGCGGCGACGACACCCTGAGCTACGCGGCGACACTCGACAAGCTCGGCGTCAAAGTGATCGCCATCCCCAAGACGATGGACAACGATGTGCGCAACACGGAATATTGCATTGGCTTTTCTACCGCCATCAGCCGCGCCATGGACGCCATCGAGCGGCAGCGGACGACCATCGGCTCGCACGAACGTATCGGCATTTTCCGTATTTTCGGCCGCGACGCCGGCTACACCGCGCTTTATACGGCTTATGTCAGCTCCATCCGCTGCTGCATACCCGAGTTCCGTTTCGACTTGAACAAGCTTTTCGACCTGCTGATGACCGACAAGCGGAGCAATCCGAGCAACTATGCGCTGGTGGTTCTCTCTGAAGGCGCCGACTGGCAGAATCACGAGCTCCAGGAGAAGGGAGAAGCCGACGCGTACGGTCACCGCAAGAAGGCGAACATCGGGGAGGATTTGGCCGCGGAGATTCAAAAAGAGCTGGGCGAGGAAACTATCGTCAGCGACCTAACCTACGATCTGCGCAGCGGCAATCCCGATTTCGTAGACAAACTGGTCGCCTCCACCTTCGCCGGCATGGCGGTCGATTGTATTGAGCGCAACGAATCCGGCCTCATGATGGCGATCTCGCAAGGCTGCTACACGGCTGTTGCGATACCCGACCCGAAGCTGGGTCCGCGAAAAGTGGACGTCGACACCATGTACAACGTGGAGCGCTACCGTCCCAATTACGCCCACAAATTAGGGTTGCCGATCTTCCTCACGCGATCCTGATGGATTGGAAGCGCATCCTGTCGCGAGGCCAGCAGCGTTTGACACCCGACCTGGAGGACCGGATCCGCAGGTCCTTCGATGAGGCCTCGCGTGATGAGGAGCATTTTCCTTCGACCATCGATCCGCGTATTTATCATGTGAAGCTCCTGCTCGATCATCTCGGCGATCTTTCCGGAAAGCGCGCTTTGGACGTCGGCTGTGGGAAGGGCCGGTTTACCCGTATCTTTCAGGAGCGCTATCCCGGCGCCGAGATGTGGGGTCTGGATATTTCCGAGGAGATGCTCAAGCACGTTCCTGCTGGAATCCACACCCGCGCTGGATCGATGACGGCGCTCCCCTTTGAAGACGGCTGGTTCGCCGCCGCCTACGCCACCGAATCCCTGGAACACGCGGTTGAGATCGATGTGGCCGTGCAGGAAATCTGCCGCGTCGTCAAGCATGGTGGCCGCATCGCCATCATCGACAAGAACGCCGAACATTTCGGCAAGCTGAAGACGCCGGAGTGGGAGCGCTGGTTCGACCGGAAACAGCTCGAACGGCTCCTTGGTCGCTCCTGCCGCGAGGTGCGAAGCCAGTTTATCTCCTACTGGGAAGATGTCGAGCCGGACGGCATGTTCCTCGCCTGGCTGGCCGTGAAATAGCGGCGCTGACGCGTTCCACAACGACAAATCAAGGAGTCGAAGTCACTGTGGAACAAGCTTTAGCTTGTTCGTCAGACCAATCGACCAGCCTGCCAGAACAAGCTCTGAGATTGTTCCACTATAATTCGAATATGCGGGAAACTAGACGTTCGGTCTGCGCGCTCGATTGCCCCGACGCCTGCGCGATGCTTGTGACAGTGGAGAACGATCGGGCGATTGCACTTCGCGGCGACCCCGATCATCCCGTTACGCGTGGCTTCCTCTGCGCGAAAGTTACCAGGTACCTGGATCGCGAGTATTCGCCGGATCGCCTGCTATATCCGCAGCGTCGCATCGGCGCCAAGGGTGAAGGCCGATTTGAGCGCATCGGATGGGACGAGGCGCTGGACGAAATCGCCTCCCGTCTCGGATCTGTCGCGAAAGAATTCGGCCCCGAAGCAGTCCTGCCTTATAGCTACGGTGGGACGATGGGATTTCTCAACGGCTCGGGCATGGACCGCCGCTTCTTCCATCGCCTGGGAGCTTCCCGGCTAGACCGCACAATCTGCTCTGCCGCCGGCAACGCGGGCATCACAGCGGCGTTCGGCGATCGGTTCGCCACCGAGCCCGAGCAGTTCCGGCATTCGAAACTCATCATCGCCTGGGGCGCAAATATTCTCGGGACGAATGTGCATCTGTGGCCGTTCATCGTCGAGGCGCGGCGGAATGGCGCGAAGTTCTACGTTATAGATCCTCATCGCAATCGGACTGGAAAGCTAGCGGACAAGCATTTCTCCATCAACCCGGGCAGTGACGCCGCCCTCGCGTTCGCCATGATGCACGTGATCATCGGCGAAAATCTGCACGACGCAGACTATATCGAGCGCTACACGATCGGTTTCGACCACCTTCGTGAGCAGGTTCAGAGTTACCCGCCGGAACGCGCCGCGGCGTTGACCGGAATTCCGTCCGAGGACATCGTCGCACTGGCCCGCGAATACGCAACGACGCGCCCAGCCGCGATCCGGCTGAACTATGGTGTCCAGCGCAGCGAGCGTGGCGGCCTCTCCATCCACGCCGTTTCGCTCCTGCCCGCGGTGATCGGATCCTGGAAAGAGCCTGGCGGTGGATTACAGCTTTCGACAACTCACGCCTTCCGTTTGAATCGGGAAGCTCTCGAACGGGCCGACCTGCAGCCGCGTCCGACGCGGTTGGTCAACATGTCAACGTTGGGCTCGGCGCTCGAAAAGTTGTCCGACCCGCCGGTGAAGGCTCTGGTTGTCTACAATTCGAATCCTGCCGCGATTGTTCCGGATCAGAACGCCGTCCTGCGCGGGCTCCGGCGATCTGATCTATTTACGGTCGTGCTGGAGCAGACCCAGACCGATACGGCCGACTACGCCGACATTCTTCTTCCCGCGACCACGTTTCTGGAGCATACTGATCTCTACTTTGCGTATGGACACTACTACATGCAGCTCGCTCGTCCCGCGCTGCCGCCTCCCGGAGAAGCCCGGTCCAACGTCGAAGTCTTTCGCGCGCTCGCCAAACGTATGGGATTTGACGATCCCTGCTTCGATGATTCCGAAGACGACATGATTCGGACGCTGCTCGATTCCGAGCACCGGTTCATCAAGGGCATCACCCTCGAAGAGCTGGATCGCGATCGCTCCGTTCGCCTTCGTGTCTCACCACAGGGCGAGCCGTTTCTGCCTTTCGCTCACGGAGGCTTCGGAACCCCGTCCGGCCGATGTGAGATGCGGCTCCCGGACTACACGCCACCAATCGAATCACGCTTCGGATCGGCCGAACTCGCCGCCCAGTATCCGCTCGAGCTAATCTCCCCCAAGAACGACGACAGTATGAATTCCACGTTTGGGAACCGGCCGGATACCGATCGGCAGACCGCCGCGCTTGCGATCAACACTGCAGATGCCGCGACGAGAGGTATCGCCGATGGAGACGCTGTCCGAGTCTTCAACGATCGCGGCGCCTGCGTGTTGGTGGCCAGAGTGAACGGCCAAGTATCGCCCGGCGTGGTTGCGGCGCCTTCCGTCAGACTGCTTAGGCGCTCGCCGGGCGGTCGCAATGTGAACGCGCTGGCATCAGAACGGCTTACCGACATCGGCGCCGGCCCCACATTCTACAGTTGCCTCGTGCAAGTCGAAAAGAGCGGAGATTGATGGGACCCGATTCGTCCTTGAGCCGCCTGGTGATCGCGCTAGGCATGTGCCTGCTAATCCTGGTCTCCGGATGTAAACAGCGCGAACGGAAGATCCGTCTTCAACAGACCGACGAGGACACCGCGACCCTGGCCAGCATGATCCACATGGCCGATCCCAAGATCGCCCCGCAACTGCTCACAGGATTTTACACGGTCGAAAGCAATGCCTGGCGTTGGACGATGGGAAAGTTTGCGGTTGCCCTGCGGCCTCCCCGCAACGCTGCGGTTCGCGGCGCGAAATTGCGCTTCACGTTCGTTCTTCCCGAGCCGGTGCTGGCCAGAGCCAAGAAAATGACTTTGACCGCGGCCGTCAGTGGAACACCTCTGCCGCCGCAAACCTACACCCAAGCCGGAGAGAACGAGTATTCACGCGATGTGGACGCCAAACTCCTGGCAGGTGAGGCGGTCAATGTGGAATTCACCCTGGACAATTTCGTACCCGCCGGCGTGATCGAGCAGCGTGAATTGGGAGTGATCGCCACATCGGTCGGATTCGAAGCCAAATGACTCTGGCCTGGAGAAAGATCTCCTGGGCCATCCCTCCGCTTTTCTGCCTGGCTTTTTATTGGTATGGCCTGAAGTGCTGGTTCCGGCAGGACGATTTCGCCTGGCTGCAGCTCACCGCACAGGTGCATAGTTGGCGCGATTTTCTGCACGCCATGTTTACTCCGCTAGCGCAAGGGACCATCCGTCCGTGGAGCGAACGCGCCTTCTTCATGGGGTTATACTCGCTCTTCGGTCTGGACGCGCTGCCATTCCGCATCGTTGTGTTTGCTACCCAGATCGCGAACCTGACGCTGATTCGCGCCATCGCGATGAAGCTTACGGGATCGCCAATGGCTGGATTCTGCGGGGCGATTCTTTGGATATCGAACAGCGCGCTCATGACCGTGATGACGTGGTCCTCTGCGTACAACCAGGCGATGTGCGGCTTCTTTCTCCTGCTCGCCTTCTATTTTCTGCTTCGCTATACCGAAACTGGCGACAAGCGGTTCAACGTGGCGCAATGGGTCGTGTTCGTTCTTGGGTTCGGCGCCCTCGAACTGAATGTTATGTACCCGGCGCTCGCGGCGGCGTACACGTTTCTGTGCGCCCGCCCTTTTTTTCGCCGCACGCTGCCCTTGTTCGTTCCATCACTGTTGTTCACGATAATCCATCGGGCTGTCCGACCCGCGGTCGACGCGCCCGCGTATGTTATGCGCTTCGATTTCACGATGCTGAATACCTTCTGGAAGTATCTGGTGTGGGCGCGTGGCGTGGATCACCATCCCGGGAGACAGCTACCCACTGCGGTGTGGTCGGTGGGTACGGCTTCGATCCTCGTAGGGCTGGCCGCATTTACGATCGTCCAGGTGCGTCAGGGAAAGAACCTGGCGCTGTTCTTTTGGGCATGGTTTGTTATTCTGCTGATCCCGGTGCTCCCGCTGCGCTATCACCTGACCGAATACTATACAGCGCTGCCCTCGATTGGACTCGCCATGCTCGCCGGCTGGGCGATCGCTTCAGCTTGGGCGTCGAAGACTCTTTACAAAATTGCGGCCGCTGCATTGTTGCTCGTCTACTTGAGTCCGGCGCCGACCCTCTACGCCGAAATCCGGTCGCGCTTTGAGTTCAGCCGGAAGATTGAGGCCATGCTGATGGGCGTCGTCCGAGCCCGCGAGCTGCACCCCGATCAGACCATCCTGTTGACCGACTTGACCGACGCAATGTTCTGGAACGGGATCATCGACAATCCGTTCCGATTGCTCGGCCTGTCCGATGTTTTTATTGCGCCGGACATGGAGACGAAGCTGGTACGGCATCCGGAGCTGGGGAATATCAGCGAGTTCATTCTGCCGGCGGCCGCCACGCTCGATGGACTAAATAAGGGAAAAGTCGTGGTCTATTCGGTCGCCGGCGACAGGTTGAAAAATATTACCGCCGTCTATCAGGCCCTGTCGCCGCTCAACCTGCGTTCTGGCACCCCCCGGCGTGTGGATGTCTCGAACGACTTGCTGAAGCATCTGCTCGGCGACACCTGGTATCAAAGTGACGGAACCCATCGCTGGATGCCAAAGCGCGCCACCGTTCGGCTGGGAGGACCGAACAAAGCCTCCGAACGCCTCTACATCACCGGATACTGTCCCGTGCAGCAGTTTGAGAAGGGAGCGCTGCCGCTAAGCGCCCAACTCGACGGGAAACCGCTCGGCGCCGTGAGCATCCAACCTGGAACGGAACGGTTCGATTTCAACTTTGCGCTACCGCCGGGACTGGTGGGCAAAGATGCGGTGGAAGTGGCCGTGGAAGTTGGCCGTACGTTCGCGACAGCAGGAGATGACCGTCAGCTCGGAGTAGCATTCGGCGTGTTCGAAATCCGCTGAGCGAAGATCTGTCCCAGATTCGCCGAGAACGCCGATCGAGGCATTACCGTGTCGCAGCCCGCTTCGAGCGCCTTCACTTTTAAATCTTCCTGTACGTGCGACAAATAGCCCAGCACGTTTATCTGCTTCAGCGCTGGATCACTCTTCAATACCGCGACCAATTTCAAAGGCTGCGCCGCGTCGAAGTTCAAATCGAAGATGATCATCGCCGGATTCGCCCGCGCCTTTTCCAGGAGATCCCTCTCAGTTGTGACGTACTTCAGGATAATACCGGCCCGCTTCGCGGCTTCGTTGATTTTCACCGAGAAGAATAAATCATTGACCACTGCCACGACGGTTTTGTTGTCCATAAGAGCTATCGTTCTACAGCCAGGCTGAGGCCGATGCAAGCCCAACTTGTACCCGCCGCCGAGATCCATTGGTCGCGACCGTGGGGAAAGCCTGTTTCGAAGTAGTTCGGCTGTAGTGGATATGACCGGCTGCGGACATACCAGGATCCGTCGGTAAGCTGCGCATCCATGAGGAATCGGACGCCCTTCTGAAGCGCCGGAGCGGAAAGTTGTCCAGCCTTGTGCAGCGCGTAAACTGCCTGACCGGTCGCATAGGCGTCGCTGCTGAGCGTATCCAGTTGGGCCCAACCGCCGTCCGCTTGCTGCTGAGCGGCAAGTTGTGAAGCCGCATCGCGAATGAGCGATGCGTCAGCTCCCGCCCAGACCAGGCCCAGTAATCGCATGGCCCTTTCCTCGCTGGTCCGCGGCCGATAGCCCGCTAGCCATTTCGCAGCCTGGTGAAGGCGTGTCTCGAATTCCGCCTTGCGACCGGGAATTGGATACGCGCGGAGCGCTTGGATCGCAATCGCCGTCGGAGTTACCCGGTTGGACTCCATCGGGGCCCGATCGGCGCGCACCCGCCAGCCTCCATCGAGAGCCTGCGATCCGGCGACATGATGGACGAGAGCATCTGTGGCCAAGTTCCGCTGATATCCGTCGGCCGCAAGTCCCCACAATAAGTAGGCGGCGGTCGTATCGGCTCCTGGCAGGCGAATATCCTGCAGGAAGCCGTCACGACTGCCTGTGATCCAAGCCACTGACTGAAGGGAATTGCGCCGAACCTTTTCTTGATCGACCGCCAATCCTTTGGACCGGGCCTGCGAAAACGCAACCGCTGGAAGCACGTTGTGATGGCACGACGTGCAGCCGGAGCGCTTGAAAAATTCCCGTCCGCCGTCATAGAGCATTGGAAGCGCCTTTTCGATGGCCTCCCGCGGACCGCCCGCACGGAGGCGCGTCCGCTCCTCACCCCGCTGGCTGCGCCGATGTTCGCCGGTCAACTCAGACAGTAATCGCGAGACAGGTGTATCGCCGTGACGACTCGCCCAATCGAGCGGACCCTCCGGATCCGTTCCGGAATCCTTCCGCGCATGAAGATTCGCTACCTTGGCCTTCGGATCGGCTCCGCGCTTCACTAAATCCCGGATGAGCTCCGGACTCGCCGTTTCGCTCGCCGCCACAGCCATCAGCAGATCCACGCCACCATCGTTGCGCGCGCCTGGTTCGGCTCCTTTGTCGATTAGCTTGCGAAACAACGAGAAGTTCCCGAACGAGGTGGCGGAAGTCAGAACGGTGTAGCCCTCCCGGTCGCGGGCTTTGAGGTCCGCGCCTTTCGCAATGAGCATGTCGAGGATCTCTGTGTCGTTCTGAGCGATAGCCTCAAGCAGCGGTGTAACTCCACCTGGGCTGCTGGCCGTGTTAATATCCACGCCCCGGTCAATTAGTAACTTCATGATATTGGGATCGCCGCTCGACGCCGCCCGCAGCAGGGTAGTCTCGTTATGCTTGTCGCGCGCCTTTGGATCGGCTCCTTTTTCCAGCAGCAACCGGACGACGCCGGCGGCTCCCGGCCGGCCCGCTGCAATGAGCAGGGGTGTTCGTCCAGTCGCTTCGGAAACAGCATTGACTTGCGCTCCCCGCGTAATCAGGGCGCGGCACTTCACTTCATCCGGAATAGCCCACATGAGAGCCGTCGCTCCGGCTTTATCAGCATGGTTCGGATCGGCGCCTTTTTCGAGGAGCAGCCGTACCGTCGCGGCGTCCGCATAGAGCGCGGCGTACATCAGCGCGCTGGAATCGAAATCATCTACGGCGTTCACGGCAGCTCCCGATTTGACAAGCTGTCGCACAGCGGCTGTATTGCCATCTCTGAGCGCGTCGAGGAGTTGTTTTCCGGTGGGCGCGCCCATCCCGGCGTCTGACCACAAACAAAGGCACAGAGCCACATGTAGAGTTCGAACCAAAGTTTTCATACTTAGTTTCCGACTGGCAGTAGTGTACACTAATCGTCGCGGAGGAGACAGGCCTATTGCTTCGCGTGAACTTCGATCCATTGTCCGCCGCATCCATGAGGCCACCGGCTTCAGTCGCTATCTCCAGGCGTTTAGCGGCCTCGTTGATTTTCACCGGGAAGAGTAAATCGTTGACGACTGCTAAGACCGTTTTGTTGTCCGCGCAACGCGGTACCGTGGTAGCAATTCTATGAAGGCATATGTCATTATCGCCGGAGCAGTCTTTGGTCTGCTCACCTTGGCGCATATCTGGCGTGTCGTCGAGGAAGGGGCGCATCTGGCGACGGAACCTTGGTACGTTCTCGTCACCATTGCCGCCGCAGGTCTCTGCCTTTGGGCTTTGCGCGTGCTCTGGCGCTCGCCGCGATCGTAACTCTAATTCTTTACGTGAACTTCGATCCATTGTCCGCCGCGCATCCATGCGGCCACCGGCTTCAGCCGCCACCTCCGATCGATATCGAGGGACGAGACCTGCGGCGCATACATAAAGAACCGGCGCCATATTTTCATGACGATGTCGTTGCGCAGGATATTCATCGGAGGATCCCACTGGCGCGAATAGAGAACGAACAGCTCGACCGGGGCGCTGTCGAGCCTGCTTAGCTCCGGTTCACTGAAGTCGCGGATCTCCCGCACCCGGCGGGCTGTCTTCACGTATCCGAACTCAGGACGGAGAAGCGCGGACGACAGAGGCCAGGCGGTTGAGGTTTCGACAGACGGGTAATGCTCCTCGATATAGGCAGCCGCGGTTTGCTGTAGTCTCACAAAATCGGTGAAAGCCAGATTATTCTCCAGCGGAAAAGGATACGGAGGATTCCAAAAATTACACACCGCGACTCCGGCGATCAGCGCTACCGGTCCGACCGTCCGCCACGGCGAGGGCGCGGCCGACCATCCCGCGATCATCGCTATATAGACGATCGGTAAGACCGGAAGCAGGTATCGCTCGAGCATCGCCCCGCCCATCACGCTGAACAGGATCACATGCAGCGCGACAAGCGTCCAGGCAATCCGCCATGCCCTGCCCTCGTAAATGCCGCCGTGTACCCAGGCGTAGAGAACGCCAAACGCCCCGATCCAGTGCAGATTCTCCCAAAACAGGTGATAGATCCTTTTGGCCAAGGCGAAACCTGTTCGCACCGGATGGGTCATGTACTCCAGGTTGTAGTAAGTGAACTCCTGGCTTCCGAAGAAGTGTCCCGTTCCGTGCCGCAAAAACAAAAACCAGCTCCCCAGGGCTAGCGCTGGCATAAAAAAATAGCCGGCCTGGACGAACCGGCGTTCCACCAGCAGCCACATTCCGAACACCATCGGTGTGACGATTCCGGTTTCCTTCACCAGCACCAGCGCCACACAGGCCAACGCCGAAAGGAAAAAACGCTCTTCGAGAAACAGCAGGAAGGCGAGGACGGTGAAAAGCATCGCCGGCATATCGAGCTGCGCCAGCATGGCCTGCGCATAAAAAACAGGCGAAGCGCACATGACTAACGCGACCAGGAATGCCGGAACACCTCTCACGGCGCCGCACAGCTTAATTGCAAGTAGAAAGATCAGCAGAGCGCAGACGCCCGCCAGCAGCAGCATGGCCGCCCGAGTCGCGACCACCGAGTATCCGGCTACGGCCCAGACCATCGCCAGATACGCCATCACTCCAGGCGGATGCGCGTTTGGCGTTACCGACCGTGGAATCAGCGCGCCCGAACGGAATAAGTCCAGCGCAGCCGGCACAAACTGGCCGACCTCATCCCAAAAAAAAGGAAGGTCAAAGAATGGCGCGTGCGATACAAGTACGACCGCCGTGAACAGAACAAAAAAGAGGGCGTAAGATCCCAGCGAGATTGCCCGGCGCATTCGCCGCTTCTTCTTGATCGGCATCCCCGCTATTGAACGACATTTCCGCCAGACTGCGGCTCGAGCTTAATCTCGCCGAATGTGCTCTCATATTGGGATACGTTTTGCTGCAGGACATTGAGTAGCGCTTTGGCCTGTTGAGGACTGACATAGACGCCTTGAAAATTTTGAATAGACACCTGATCCGGCGCGGTCTGGTTTACGACTCCGAACAGCAGGAAAAAGTCCCAAAGATTGACGCGAATCTGAACGCTGTTGGCGTACCCCTCGCGGTAGTCGCTGGCGTTGGTCAAATGGATCTTGGGAGGTTGTGGCGTCATAGATCTTCTACGATACCAGGAGTCCCGCTAGTTCCCTAGACGCGAGTTTGGACTCTTAAATGCCATAAAAAGCCGATGCCCCCTGAACTCGGAACCGAAACAATCCTGGTAGTCGACGACGAAATCGCCGTTCTCAGTCTCACAACCATGATGCTGAGCCGGTACGGGTACACGGTGATCACGGCTGCGAGCGCCAAGGAAGCGCTGCATTTATTTGAAGTTTGGCCTGATCTCCACGTCGATCTCCTGCTGGTGGATATCATTATGCCGGAATTGAACGGGGTCGAACTGGCCGAACGCATCCGTCAATTGCGGACAGACCTTCCCGTGTTGTATTTCTCCGCTTACTCCGATCAGGAGCCCCTTCGACCCGTTTTTTCCCGGCGGCTCCCGTATATCGCTAAGCCCTTCACTTCATTGCAGCTTACCAAGCGCGTTCGAGAAGTTCTCGATAAGCCGGAGTCCTCAAAAGCTGCCTCAGAGAGTTGAAATTACACCGTCGGATAGGACAGCAGTCCTTTCTCTCGCAATCCTGACAGGGCCAGTCCATACCTTCCGCGAATGCCGGTCTTCTCGAAGATATGCTTCAGATGTATCTTGACGGTTCCCGGGCGGATCCCCATCGAGATCCCTATGTCTTTGTTTTTCAATCCTTGCTCGACCAGCTCCACAACCTGCTGCTCGCGCGGCGTCAGGTTTGAGCGTGAGCTGCGGACGGGCCTGTCGGCCTCGCCAAGCAGCGATTCTTCCATCCAGGTGGCTCCAGCTGCCACAGTGCGCAAGCAGGCCAGCATGCTTTCCGATTCGGTGGTCTTTCGCATGACGCCATGCGCGCCGGCCTGCATCAGCCGAAGGGCCTCTGCCTCGTTGATGGAGACACCCCAGACGACCGACAATGTTCCGCTGTTACGCAGGCTCGATAGCCAGTCCATTACGGCTGGCAGTCCGAACGCCTTGTCGATTATCATGACCCCCGGCGTATGACTCCGGACCATCTCTAAGCCACTGAATAGATTGGTTGCTGTCCCCACGACCTGTAGGTCCTGGGAGTCGTGAAGAAGATACTGAAGTCCCGCGATCGTTACTGGCTGCGTGTCACAGATCCCCACCGTCTTTACAGTCGTCATTCATTCCCTTCCTAGCCTCTCCCGCTGATCAAATACCCGGTGGGCCCGGAGCGAACACGACGGTCACGCTCTATGTGATCCTATCGACCACAGTGCTAAAAAATTTAGTAAACTGGATTCACCGAGTCTCTCATCTTTTTTTGGCGAGCGACCGATTATTAATGAAGGACAGGCGATGCTAGCTGGTCCACCAACAGGTGCGTCGCATGGGAACTTTCCTTGTCAACTAGAAGGCTATCAGGGAGATGGAAGCATCTCATCATCTGTCCCGACCGAAACCTCTTCCACGGACTGACCGGAGTACTCGGGGAGCTAACTCCGGGCTCAGCCTTTACCGACCTGAAGGTCTATCCGGCTCGGCGGGCCCTCACCGAGGCCGTCAATTCCGAGCAGCCTAACCTTTGTTTTCTTGATGTTGGTTCCAGTTGGGACGCTGCTGTCACGGTGATCAACGAACTGAGCTCAATGACCGCTCCGATACCGGTCATCGCGATCAGCGCCGGAAACGATCCTGATATTATTTTGCGCAGCTTGCGCCAGGGCGCGAGCGAGTTCCTTTTTCAGCCGTTCGCCATCGAGCAGGTGGGTGTGGCCCTCGACCGGCTCATGCGGCAGAAGCTGGACAACGGTGTCCAATCGCGTGAACTGGGTAAAGTTTACTGTGTTATGCCCGCAAAAGGCGCCTGCGGAGCGAGCACCCTCGCCTGCAACCTGGCGGCTCGGCTTCAAAAGGTGAACGGCACGAAACGAGTACTCCTCGCCGATCTCGATCCATCGACCGGGACTGTCTCATTCCTGCTCAAGCTGAAATCGAGCTACAGCTTTGTCGATGTGCTCTCGCACGCCTCGCAGATGGACGAGGATCTCTGGAAAGCCTTGGTCTCACCCGCGCAAGGCATGGACGTCATCCTGTGTCCTGAAAATCCGGTGGAAACGATTCCGCTTCACGAAGCTCAAGCCATGATTGAATATTCGCGCGAAAACTACGGCGCGGTGGTCCTTGATGTCGCCTCTCCGTATGGCGATTGGGTCGAGCAGATCGCAAAACTCTGCGACGAGCTGATCCTGGTCACGACTAACGAGCTGCCTGCTCTTCACGCCACCCAGAACGCGATCGCCCACCTCGAGCGGAACGGCATCGAACGCTCGAAGATCAAGCTGGTAGTGAATCGATACGACGCGAACCAGGGCCTGGATCGCAACGCCATCGAAACGGCGCTGAATCTCGATATCTTCCAGGTGATCCCGAGCGATGTCGATGCGGTTCAAAAATCGCTGCTCGAAGGCAAGCCAGTGGTCGCCAGCTCGAGCCTGGGGAAGAGCTATTCCAGTCTCAGCGACAAGCTGGCCGGCGGCCGAAAAGCCGAGGCCAAGCGGAATTCCATCTTGTCAGGTATCTTCTCGGTATTCGACGGCGTGCTGCACAAGAGCTAACGCCCGATATTCAGACTTCTCTTTCTTTTGTAGCTGCCTCTACTTTTTTGCGAGTTCCTTCACGACCTCTTCCAGGGTATCGGCGAGAATGAAATTGTCGAAGTAGATCGCGTCGACCGAGGGACGGTGCGGACTGCGATGGATTCCAGGCTGGCAGAAGTAGACAGTCTCGGCGCCCTTGGTCTTCAGCTTCTTATCCAGGACGAGAACGCCGTCGAACCAGAGCCGCGTGTTCCCTTTATCCTTGTCCTCCGACCAATGGATGTGCATCGCCAACTGGTGCCATTTGCCGATTGTGAAATCCGCCTCCCACTCCGTGCCGTTGCGCCCGAGGTTCCCCGTACCGTACTTGATGAGCGTCCCGCCTCCGTCCTTCGGCTCGACCCACCAGGTCATGACGTTGTTGTATCTCGGCGGCGGGGTTCCCTCCCAATAGAAGAAATTATCCCGGTCCTTCGGCGGCTCGGCCATGTACATGTAGAAGGACATGTACGTGTCGGAGCCTTCTTCGACTGTGACCTTAGGTCCGCCGACCTGCACGCGCAACTGCTGGGCGTTGAACACATCGTCTTCGTGGATCGTGAACTTGCCGGCGTACTTTCCCTCCTGGACGATGTCGGTGACGACCTGGACGTTTCTCGGTGTCGCATTCTGGCCGCGGGTGCCGGTCTTGCTCCACTCGCTGAGATCGCCCGTCTCGAAGCCGGCCTTGAAGATGACTTCGGCAGACGCGGAGCCGATAACTCCAAACAGGCTGGTCGACAAAATCATGGGTAGCGAATACTTGAGCGCTGTTTTCGAAGTCATTGGATGCTCCCTAAGTTGTCGCCCGCTCCAGCCCGAAGCTGAAATTCTCCCCCAGATAAACACGCTTCACTTCCGGATCGCGACTTAAGACATCCGGCCGGCCGGAGCGGAAAATCTCACCGTTGTTAATAATGTAAGCGCGATCGGTGACCATCAACGTCTCGCGAACGTTGTGATCGGTCACCAGAATGCCGATTCCACTGCGTTTCAGCTCAGAGATGATTCGCTGCAGCTCGATCACTTGGATCGGATCAATCCCCGAAAAAGGCTCGTCCAGCAGCAGAAATTTAGGCCGGATCGCCAGCGACCTCGCGATCTCGACACGCCGCCGCTCGCCACCCGAAAGCATGTATCCCTTATTCCCGCGCACCTGCTCGAGGCCGAGCTGCTCCAGCAGCTCCGCCAACCGGCTGCGTCGTTCCCGGGCATCGATCGGAAGCGTTTCCAGGATAGCCAGCAGATTCTCTTCCACCGACAGCTTCCGGAATACCGAGGGCTCCTGCGGTAGATAGCTGATCCCGCGCCGCGCCCGCTGGTACATCGGCAAACCAGTGATATCCTGATTCTCCAGCGTGACCGAGCCGGAGTCCGGACTGATGAGCCCTACAATCATGTAGAACGTGGTCGTCTTGCCCGCGCCGTTCGGACCCAGCAGACCCACCACTTCGCCCTGCTCGATGTGTACGGAGACGTCGTGCACCACTTTGCGGCCTCGATAGGCCTTGGAGAGCTCCTGCGTCTCTAATTTTGTCATCGATGCTATTTGCGCCGGATACGGCTCTTGGCGGGTTGCTCGGGCGCGCCGATCACATCCAACCTATCATCGCCGGCATAATAGGTCAATTCGGAACCTCGCGTCACGCCTTTGACACTGTCGTTGAGCGTTGGACCGCCGCCGCGCAGGACGATCTTCTGATTACCCACGTAGTATTCGGCGTGCTCGCTGTTTCCGGTCCGCTTCCGCAGCGGTGAAGTCTGGACAATCTCCACTCTGCCGTCCGCAAACGCTTTGTCGAGACTGTTATCGGCGCCGGCCTCGGAAAGGTACGATCGCAGCTCGAGCGACTTGACCAGCAGCTCCGGTCGCGTCAGCGTGACACCCCCAGTGTAATAAGCGAGCCGGTCGGTTTCCGTGTAAACCAAGCCCGTGGATTTGACGTTCGTGAAAATAGGAGGCGTTCCCGGTTTCACCGCGGTGGCCACCTTTTCTTTTTCCAGCAACTGCGTCTGCACAGCGCCGGATGCCACCAGCCGCCCCGCCTCCCGGTCGATTTCGATACGATCGGCGCGAATGCGATTCGGCCCCTGCCACATATCGGCCTTGCCTTCATAAAGGATCAATTTGTTGCCATTGGTCGACCTCATCCGCTGCGCTGTCGCCTGAATCGGCTCGCCGCCGGAGAGCATCCCGGAGCCCGGTGTCTTCTTGTCCTGCACGCGGCTCGAGCTGACGTGACCATCGGCGTTGAAATTTCCATTCGACTGGTCCAGGTGAATCACATCGGCTGAGGTCGATCCGGTAGGATCCCAAACGCGCGCCGCGGTTTCGAGCGTGATCATGTTCGTGCACTGCTCGAGCGTAGCTTCGCCGGCAACCGCCTTCTGCTCGCCCTCGATATACCGAAAATTGCCAAATTGCCGCATCCTAAGCATCTGCCCGGTTTTCGGATCGAACTCGGCCGACATGTGATCGCTCCAAGTCTCGAGAGGCGGTCCTTTCGGGGTCTTGGGTTCGGTTCGCGTCTGGACCTTCACGGATTTGAACGACTGAATAACGTTGCGTGGTCCGTAGCCGATATGGATCCTCTCGCCGTCGATCCGGCGCTGGCGCGATCCCGCATGATTCGGTAGAAATTCAATCTGGCCTGGCGCTTGCGTGTTCACCTCCTCGATCTCCCGTCCATCGGGACGCATCTTCAGCTCGATCACCTCGCTGCGCAGTATCCGCGTATCGGCGAGCAGCTTGCCGTCAGAAGGCGCCAGCGGTTTGGATTCGAACACAGCATGTCCGCGCGCAAGCGCAGTCTTGAGAACAGATTGATGATCGTGACTTAAGAATTCGAGGTCCATTCGATCCGTCGTTACGGTGGTCTTCGAAAGATCCGTTTCCGAGACGATCCGCGCGTTCGGCGCGCCGATGACTTGTTCGATATCGCCGGCCGCCGAATAGTTAACAGTCAGCCGATCGGCCGAGTAGGTGACGGGCCGCTTCGGATCGAGCTGGGTCCCGGCAGCTTTCTGCGCTTCAATCCGCTCGATCACGCCGTCCTTGAGCGTGACCACCGTATCGCCGCCCTCGATCGTGGACGTGTCCCGCTTCAGCTTCACCCACGGATACAGCAAGATCCAGGATTCCTGCTCCTTGTAAATCAACTGACCGCTTTCGAGCTTCATCGGCTCGCCCTTCGGTCCGCGGCTCTGCAAATTCATCTCGACGTTCGACATCATTTGCAGCTCTTTGGTCGCAGGATCGTAGATCGCCCCGACGCACTTGCCGGTTCCATTCTGGAAGGTGAAGTCGGCTGGACGATCGGTGGAGGCCTTGGCCGTCTTGCTGTCGAAGGTCACGCCCGAAGTGTGAATCGACACCAGACGATTCGATGGCTCGCCCTCGGTAGGCACGTTCAGCGTGATGGTAACTTCGCCTTCGGCGCGTAGCTTGTCATCGCCCGGCTTGAAGGTGGCGGAGGGACTTTCTACGACGTGGAACTTGTCTCCATCGCCGTGAAAGAGGTGTAGACGGACACCTTCCAGCTCGATTTGCGAGCTGTCTTGGACCTGCTTGAAATTCTTGGCCCAGATCTCGACGATCTTCCGTCCTTTTTCATCCCCTTTGAGTAAATGCCAGCCCTGAGAGGTCGCCGAAACATTGGCCGGAAGCATCTCGGGACGGGCCGGACCCTGCTGCTCGACCGCGCGCCGCTGCATTCTGTAGCTGACGCCAAGCCAGCCGAGGATCGCAGAAATAGCCAACAATAGCAGCCAGCGCGCTCCTCGCATGTCTTTTCAATATAGCAGGGGCATCACTTGCCGTAGAAGTTCCGCTGCCAGGTGTGCTTCTTGAGGACCGCCAGCGTTTTCTCCGGCAGTGCTCCCTTATCGGACACCGCGCAGTTCGCTTCCACGTTCCGCCGCGAGCGCATTCCCGGGATTACCGTCGACACCGCCGGATTCGAAATACAAAATCGCAGCGCCACCTCCGCTAACGGACTCTCTTTCAGTCCCACATCCTTCTGCAGCGCCTTGATGTGCTCCACCACTTCCTTCTTGCGATCGCCCCGGAAATAGTAATTGCGAAAATCGTTCGGTTCGAACTTCGTATTTTCCGTGATCGCGCCTGTCAGACTGCCCTCGTCAAACGGAACCCTGGCAATCACGCCGACATTCTTCTTCTGAGCCAGCGGGAACAAATGACGTTCCGGCGACTGGTCAAAAATGTTGTAGATCACCTGCACCGTGTCGATGAGATCCGTCTCCACAAGCTCCAGCGCGGAGTCCGGTTGATGATCGTTGATCGAGACACCCACCGCACCTACCTTGCCCGATTTCTTCAGATCCTGAAACGCCCGGCGCCACTCTTCTGACGTGATCCACTCCGGATTCCAAACGTGTAGCTGCTGCAAGTCCAGTCGCTCGACGCCCAAATTCTTCAGACTTTGTTCCGTGCATTCGACGATGTAGTTGTATGGAAATACCTCCTCGATCCCGATCAGCGGCCTCGCCGGCCAAAGCCGGTTCTGTGGCGGAACTTTGGACGCGATGAATACTTTCTTCTTCGCGCCCTTGGCCACCTGGCCGACCACCTTCTCGCTGTGTCCATCACCATAAGCCAGGGCCGTGTCGATGAAATTCAGTCCCAGCTCGATTGCTCTTTCCAGCGCGGCTACCGATTCTTCATCCGATCCGCCGAGCCACTGCTTGCCCCCAATTCCCCACGCCCCATGTCCGATCTCACTCACTTCCAAGTTGGTACGACCCAGTTTTCGATAGCGCATCCTTTCCATCATAGCGGCAGGTATCATAGAGGTATGAGTTGCGCGAGATACCTTTTGGTTTTTTTTCTCGCTTTCTCCGCATTCGCGGCGAACGTTAAGCTGTATCTGCAGGACGGCGAATACCACATTGTTCGCGAATACAAGGTGCAGGCCGACCGTGTCCGCTACTTCAGCGTGGAACGCGGCGAGTGGGAAGAGATCCCGCTAGCGCTGGTGGATTTGAAGCGTACCGAAGCGGAATCCAAGGAGCGCCAGGCTGCGCTCGAGGAGGAAGCCAAAATCATCAGCGCCGAAGACAAAGCCGAACGCGAACGGGCCAATGAAATTGCCAAAGTACCGCAAGGTCCCGGAGTGCACCTTGTGGTTGGCGACAAAATCCACACGCTGAAGCAGGCCGAATCCGAGATGAAGACCAGCAAAGGCAGGTCCATCCTCAAAGTCATGGCGCCGATTCCGATCGTGTCGGGGAAGGGAACCGTGGAGCTAAAAGGCGAGCACTCGCTGAATAAGGTTGTCGCGGCCCGTCCGGAATTTTACAT
>Ga0075421_100003379_pt1 | contig 19060 bp, 14 predicted proteins | sample SoiMetdeltSBSDD5_FD_75292 | JGI IMG/M metagenome (GOLD analysis project Ga0075421, IMG submission 75292) | Bulk soil microbial communities from a Populus tree surrounding site in Tennessee, USA - Soil MetaG P. deltoides SBSDD5 | ecosystem: Environmental > Terrestrial > Soil > Tree plantation... | reverse complement strand
GCACTACCAGGGCGATGCCAGTGCGCTGACCAAGCTTTACGTGCCAGCCAGCGGCGGTGCCCAGGTGCCCTTGAGCGCCATCGCCAAGATCGAGCGCCGCACGGCTCCGCTCGCCATCAACCACCAGGACCAGTTCCCCTCGGTCACCATCAGCTTCAACCTGGCGCACGGCGCCGCCCTGAGCGACGCGGTGCATGCCATCGCCGCCGCCAGCCAGGAGATCGACATGCCCACGTCCGTCACGGGCAGCTACTCCGGCGATGCCGACGAGTTCGCCACGTCGCTCGCCGGCCAGCCGTGGCTGATCCTGGCCGCGGTGATCACCATCTACATCGTCCTGGGCGTGCTCTACGAGAGCTTCGTGCACCCCTTCACCATCCTGACCACGTTGCCGTCGGCCGGCATCGGTGCACTGCTCGCCCTGATGTGGTCGGGCATGGACCTGTCCATGGTGGCGCTGATCGGCATCATCCTGCTGATGGGCATCGTCAAGAAGAACGCCATCATGATGATCGACTTCGCGCTCGAGGCGGAGCGAACGCAAGGCATGAGCCCGCGCGATTCGATCGTGCAGGCCTGCCTGCTGCGCTTCCGGCCGATCATGATGACGACGCTGGCCGCCCTGTTTGGCGCCCTGCCGCTGGCGCTGGAAAGCGGCACCGGCTCGGAGCTGCGCAACCCGCTCGGCGTCACCATCATCGGCGGCTTGCTGCTGAGCCAGCTCCTGACCCTCTACACCACGCCGGTGATCTACCTTGCCATGGAGCGCGTCAGGGTACGTCTGACACCGAACACGAACGGCGCCATCCACGTGCCCGAACAGGCCGACAAGGTTCGGCAACCCGCGGAATGAGGCCATGAACTTCTCGCGGCCCTGCATCGAGCGTCCGATCGGCACCATGTTGCTGGCCATGGGCTTGATGCTGCTCGGGCTGGTCGCCTATCGCTTCCTGCCGGTGGCGAGCCTGCCGTCGGTCGAGTTCCCCACCATCCGCGTCAATGCCAACCTGCCCGGCGCCGACCCGGAGACGATGGCGGCGCGCGTCGCAGCTCCGCTCGAGCGCCGCCTCGGCGAGATCGCCGGCGTCACCGAGATCACCTCGACCAATTCGCTCGGCAGTACCCGCATTGCCATCCAGTTCGCCCTCAATCGCGACATCGAAGGCGCGGCCCAGGACGTGCAGGCCGCCATCAATGCGGCAGCTGCCGACCTACCGGCCGACATGCCCTCGCTGCCCAACTTCCGCAAGTCGAACCCGGCGGCGGCACCGATCCTGATCCTGGCGCTGACCTCCAAGTCGATTGCGCCCAGCGACATGTATGATGCGGCCGACACCGTCATCGCCCAGCGCATCTCGCAGGTCGATGGCGTCGCCGAAGTCACCGTTGCCGGCGCCGACCAGCCCGCCATCCGTGTGCGCGTCAATCCCATGCAGCTCGCCTCGATGGGCATGAGCATCGAGGACGTGCGCGCCGCCATCACCAACGCCAACGCGGTTGCGCCACTTGGCATCATCGATGGCGACAAGCACGTCATCGCGCTGGAGACCAACGGCCAGCTGCGCACGCTCGAGGACTACCAGAACATCATCGTCAAATCGGCGAACGGCAACGTCGTGCGCCTGTCCGCCGTCGCCAGCGTCGAGCAGGCAACGCGCAACGCGCGCGCATCCGCCAGCTTCAACGGCCAGCCGGCCATCCTGCTGACCATTGTCAAGAGCGCCGATGCCAACGTCATCGACACAGTCGACCGCATCCTCGAGCTGATCCCCGAGATCAAGCGCTGGGTCCCGGCCGGCATGGATATCTCCATCCTGTCGGATCGCACCATCACGCTGCGCGCCAGCATCTTCGACATGCAGCTCACCCTCGCATTGTCCATCGCGCTGGTGATGGTGGTCGTCTACATCTTCCTGCGCCGGCCCACGCCGACCATTGCCGCCGGCATCACGGTGCCCCTGTCGCTCGCCGGCACGTGCGCTGCCATGTGGCTCGCCGGCTTCTCGATCAACAACCTCACTCTCATGGCGCTGGCGGTATCGGTCGGCTTCGTGGTCGACGACGCCATTGTCATGATCGAGAACATGTTCCGCAATCTCGAGAAGGGCATGTTGCCGATGCGCGCGGCGCTGGAGGGTGCGCAGCAGATCGGCTTCACGGTCGTGTCGATCAGCATCTCGCTGATCGCCGCATTCATCCCGCTGCTATTCATGGACGGCGTGGCCGGCCGTCTGCTGCGCGAGTTTTCCGTCACGCTGGTGTTCGCCATCGCCGTGTCGCTGGTTGTCTCGCTGACGGTGACGCCCATGATCTGCGCGCATTTCGTGCATGCCGCCCCGAGCAGGGACGCAACCTGGCTCGATCGCGCAGTCGAGGCCGTTCTCGGCTGGACCACGCGTGCCTACATGTTGACGCTGACGATAGCGGTGCGCCATGTCGTGGTGATGCTGACCATCGCCATCGCCACGGTGGTTCTGACGGTCAACTACTACGTCAAGAGCCCGAAAGGTTACTTCCCGCGCGACGACACCGGCCTGATCTTCGCTTCCACCCGGGCCTCGACCGATATCTCCTTCGATGCCATGGCCAAGCTGCAGAAGGAGGCGCTCGACATCATCCTGGCCGACCCCGCGGTTGCCAACGTGGGCTCGTCAGTGGGCGCCTCCGGCTTCAACGCGGCCGTCAATCGCGGTCGCATGTTCATCGCCTTGAAGCCGCTCGCCGAACGCGGCGGCATGACCACCGCCCGCGTCATCGACCGCATGCGCCGCTCGCTCACCCGCGTCAACGGCATCAGCGTGTTCCTGAACGCCGCCCAGGACATCCGCGTTGGCGCCCGGCAGAGCGATTCGGACTACCAGTTCACACTGTGGAGTCCCGACATCGCCGACCTCTACGCGTGGGTGCCGAAGGCGGTGGACAAGATATCGGCCATCCCCGGCCTCACCGATGTTTCCACCGACCGCGAGCAGGGCGGCCTGCAGGCCAGCATCTCCATCAACCGCCAGGCCGCAGCCCGGCTCGGCGTGCGCATCCAGGACATCAACAACGCGCTCAACAACGCCTTCGCGCAGCGGCAGGTGTCGGTCATCTATACGCAGCGCAACCAGTATCGCGTCATCCTCGAGGTCGACCCGCGCTTCCAGCAGGACCCGACCGACCTGCAGCGCATCTATGTGCCTGGCCGCGACGGGGCGCAGCTGCCGCTGACAAGCGTCATCGCCATTGAGCGGATATTGGCCCCCTTGGTGGTGAACCATCAGGGGCCGTTCCCGGCGGTCACCATCAGCTACAGTCTCAGCGCCGACATGACGCTCGAAGAAGCGCAGACCGCAATCCGCCAGGCCATCGCCGAGCTGCGCATGCCAGATTCGATTCGCGCCGACGCCGCCGGCGACGCCAAGGCCTTCGCCCAGCAGGGCAGCATGCAGGTACTGCTGATCATCGCCGCGCTGCTCGCCGTCTACATCGTGCTGGGTGTGCTGTACGAAAGCCTGGCGCACCCCATCACCATCATCTCGACGCTACCCTCTGCGGGCCTCGGCGCGCTTATCGCATTGCGCATGGCCGGCATGGAGCTGTCGGTGATTGCCTTCATCGGCATCATTCTGCTGATCGGCATCGTCAAGAAGAACGGCATCATGCTGGTCGATTTCGCCCTCGAGGCCGAGCGCACACAGGGGCTGTCGCCGGAGCGCGCCATTCTCGAGGCGGCGCGCGAGCGCTTCCGGCCGATTCTCATGACGACCTTCGCGGCGCTGCTCGGCGCCATACCACTGGCGCTTGCCATAGGGCCGGGCTCGGAATTGCGACGCCCGCTCGGCATCGCCATCATCGGCGGACTGATCGTGTCGCAGGTGCTGACCCTGTACACGACGCCGATCATCTACCTGCTGCTCGACAAACTGCACCGGCGGTGGGGCGGCAAGAGCCGCGAGCCGGCATTGCCGCAGCAGCCGGCGACAGCCTGAATACGACCGCTCAGAGCTCCGGCCACAGATCGCGCAGGCGCTCGAGGTAGAGCATCCAGCCGGACGCTCTCAACAGCTCGGCGCGCACATGCCAGCTGGCGCGACCCCAGCCGCGCGTCAGCATCACGTAGGCATTCTTGGAGCAGCCTTCGAGCTTGCCGCGGCGCGTGCGTATTCTCTCGATTTCCGCCAGCTGCTCGTCGCGCTTGGCCTCGATGGCATCGGGTTGAACGTCGAGACCTAGCTTGCCCTTCTTGGGTCGCGGGGCTTTCCTGTTTGGCATTTCCAACCTGTGATTCGATCAGTCCCGGCAGTCGCATGCGCGAGGCAAATGCGACTTCCGGACTAAGCCATCGCAGTGCGCCCAGCGCTAGCAAAATTGCCGGTTCAAGGTCCGGCCAACGGGCTGCAAGATGCTCTGATTATCCAGCTATTGCAATAGCTTGCAACGTCGCAGTGGGCCCTAGGTTGTACGACGACTGGTGCAAAGACACGACACTAGTGTTGCCCCTAAGCGTAAACGAAGAGCGGTATCAGCGTGCTTGGCAAAGGCATCGGCTGCTCGACCCAAAGCGAACGACAAACACTGCAAGGGGAGCGCCCAATGACAACCATGACGATGGACCCGGCGCCGCGATCGGACCGCATGACGTCCGAGGAACGGCTGGTGATCTTCGCCTCGTCGCTCGGCACCGTGTTCGAGTGGTACGATTTCTACATCTACGGCACGTTGGGCGTATTCCTGGCCAAGTACTTCTTCTCCAACGTGCCCCCGAATGTGGGCTTCATTTTCACGCTGCTGGCATTTGCTGCCGGATTTGCCGTGCGGCCGCTCGGCGCTCTGGTGTTCGGTCGCATCGGCGACCTGGTCGGCCGCAAATACACCTTCCTGGTCACCATGACGCTGATGGGCGTCGGCACGTTCTTCATCGGCATGCTGCCATCGTACGCCCAGTGGGGCATCATGGCGCCGGTGGTGCTGATCGGTCTGCGGCTTGTGCAGGGCCTGGCGCTCGGTGGCGAGTACGGCGGCGCGGCGATCTACGTTGCCGAGCATGCGCCTCCCGGCAAGCGCGGCTTCTACACCTCCTGGATCCAGACGACGGCCACGCTTGGGCTGTTCATGGCCCTGCTGCTGATCCTGGGGATCCGCACGGTGCTGGGCGAGGAAGCCTTCGCTGATTGGGGCTGGCGCGTTCCGTTCCTGCTGTCGATCGTGCTGCTCGTGGTGTCGATCTGGATTCGGCTCAAGCTCAACGAATCGCCGGTCTTCCAGCGCATGAAGGAAGAGTGCAGGACGTCGAAGCGGCCCTTGAGCGAGGCGTTCGGTCAATGGTCGAACCTGAAGATCGCCATCCTGGCGCTGCTCGGCGCCACGGCCGGCGAGGCCGTGGTCTGGTACGGCGGGCAGTTCTACGCGCTGTTCTTCCTGACGCAAACGTTGAAGGTGGACGCGACGACGGCGCAGATCATGGTGGCCGTTGCGCTGGCGATCGGCACGCCGTTCTTCATCGTGTTCGGCTGGCTGTCCGACAAGATCGGCCGCAAGCCGATCATGCTGCTGGGCTTCCTGCTCGCGGCCATCACGTACGCGCCTGCATCGCCCGTCAACATCTTCAAGGCCATCACGCACTACGCCAATCCCGCCCTCGAGCGGGCGCTCGCCAACGCGCCGGTGACGGTGGTGGCCGATGCGTCGGAATGCTCGGTGCAGTTCAAGATGACGGGCGCCGAGAAGTTCACCACCTCCTGCGACACGGCCAAGGCGGCCCTCGTCGCAGCATCGGTGAACTACTCCAACGAAACCGCGCCCAAGGGCACGCCGGCAGTGGTGAAGGTCGGTGAGGAGACCATCTCGACGCAGCAGCCGGACTTCGGCAAGGCGATCGCAGCCGCGATCTCCAAGCACGGCTATCCGCCCAAAGCCAATCCGGCGCAGATCGACTACGTCGTCACGATCCTGCTGCTGTCCGTCCTGGTCCTGTTCGTGACCATGGTGTACGGGCCGATCGCAGCGTGGCTGGTGGAATTGTTCCCGACACGCATCCGCTACAGCGGATTGTCGCTGCCCTATCACATCGGCAACGGCTGGTTCGGCGGCTTCCTGCCGGCCACGGTGTTCGCCATCGTGGCGGCGACCGGGGATATCTACTCGGGTCTGTGGTACCCGGTGGTGATCGCCGCCATGAGCTTCTTCGTCGGCCTGCTGTTCCTCCCGGAGACCAAGGACGTCGACATAACCAAGTAAGTCCTGGTCTTCTGGCGCCTGCCTGCCCCTCGGCTGCCTCCTCAGCCGAGGGGCATTTTTGGCACCGATGGCGCGCGCACCACGACTTTGCTCGCGCAGCCCCACGCTCAGCCGGGTCGCGCCCGTGGGCCTTGCAATCTCTAGCTAAGCTCGCGGATCTTGAACTGCAGGCCGCCCTTGGGGGTCAGCGTCACAGTGGCGTTGAGGCCCGGCGGCTCGGTGCCGACGTATTCGGGGCGGAAGCGGCGCAAAAGAATCGACAGCGCCAGCGTATTCTCCACCTGGCTCATGGCGCCGCCGATGCATGACCGTTTGCCGCCGCCAAACGGCAGGTAGGTATAAGGCTTGCGCTTCTTGGCTGCGTCGCCGAGCCAACGCTCGGGCTTGAACAGGTCAGGCTCGTCCCAGAACTTTGGGTTGTGGTGGGCGCCATAGGCAAACAGCGCCACCTTGTCGCCCACCCGGATGTCTTTGCCATCGATGACGTCGGGCTTGTCGGCGACGCGCACCAACATCCAGATCGGCGGATAGAGCCGCATGGTCTCCTGGATCACAGCGCGCGTATAGGCGAGCGCCGAGTAGTCGGCCGCGCTCGGCTCGCGGTCGCCGCACACCGCCTCGCCTTCCTTGCGAATGCGCTCGGCGGCCTCCGGATTGGTGGCCGTTTCGTAGAGGGCCCAGGCGAGCGTCAGAGCGGTGGTTTCGGTGCCGGCCCAAAGGTACTGCTTGAGCTCGTCGACGGCCTGCTGCTGATCGAACTCGGGAATGCTGGGGTCAGCGACGGCTGCTTCGATCATCTTGAGCAGCGTGCGCTCGCGCTCCTCGCGCGGGTCGGCAATGAACACCTCGGGCGGAACGCCGGCCCACACCTGCATGGCCTTGGCGGCATTCTGCTCCGACATCTCGAACTCTTCACCGGCCACCTTCTTGTCGCGGATGGCCTTGTGGTTCATGACGTCGGTGTAGGTCTTCACGCACTTGAACACGAAGTGCGGGTTGAACGGCATGTCGCGGTCGAACAGGGCCTTGCAAATCATGTCGGCGGCCAGCGTCCAGGTCTGCTCGACCATCTCGACGGTCTCGCCGGTCTGGGCGAGCTTCGACCAGATGTCCATCTTGGTGCGAATCGCCGCCAGGAAGTAGGGGATGTACTCGGCAAACATGTCCGGGTGGAAAGCCGGCTGCTGCGGCATGCGGATCTTCTGCCAGAGCGCCCCGTCATGGGTGATCATCGACTTGCCGAAGATCGGCTTCAGACCATCGAAGTACTTGATGTAATCGTCCGCCTTGGTGACCAGCACGCGCTTGAAGTGCTCGGGCTCGGTCAGCAGCACGACGCGTTCGCTGCCCATGTTGACGGGGATCACGCCGCCATAGCGTGCCGCCATCAGCATCAACACCTTCATGGGGTTGTGACCGCCCTTGGCCAGCGGCGTCAGCTTGAACCAAACGGAGGATTCATCGCCGAGTTGCTGGATGTGAGGGGAGACGGGTGCGGTCATCTCGTCGGGGCTCCGCAGGCGTATCGATGTGGCGTCAGACATTGCGTCGACAGTGGCGAGTCGATGGGCCGGGCCCGCACCACCGGCATAGGAACTCCTCCCGACCAATCTTCTGGCGCTGTTGGGTTTTTTGTCGCCTTGGGGGTCTGGTACCACCGGCCTTGCAAGCGTGTCCAGTTCCAGGCTGTCGCCGCGGCGATTTTTCCAAAGGTGTTGCGCTCGCAACCCCCTGCTCATGCCTTCGGCGAGTACAGCACGTCGCTCGAGTTAACTACCGCATCGAACACCACACGACCGTTCTCCAAATAGGCGCGGCCCGCCGCGACCAGGCTCAGCGCGTGCGCATAAAGCCTATGCTCCGCAACAAGAATTCGTTCGCTCAGCGCATCCTCCGTATCCCCCGCATGAACGGCAACCGCCGCCTGCGCGACGATCGGCCCGGTATCCATCTCCTCCGTGACGAAGTGGACACTGCAACCTGAGATGCGCACGCCCGCCTGCAGGGCTTGGCGCTGCGCGTGCAGCCCCCTGAACAAGGGCAGCAGCGAGGGGTGGATGTTGAGCTGCCGGCCGAGCCACTTGCGCACAAACGGCGGGGATTGAATGCGCATGAACCCGGCAAGTGCAACGAGGTCGACACCGGCTTCGGCCAGGGCATCGTCAATGGCGCCGTCGAAAGCCTCCCGGGACGCATAAGCCTTGTGGTCGAGCGCCCGGCAGGGCAGCCCTTGGGAGGATGCCCAGGCCAGACCCGGAGCTTCCGGGCGACTGGAAATCACGCTCACGATCTCGGCCGGGTAGTTCGCGTTGCGCGCCGCCTCGACCAGCGCCATCATGTTGGAGCCGCGCCCGGAGATCAGGATCGCAACGCGCTTTTTCATGCCGCGCCCGCCTCGCTCATGGCGCCACTCTGAGCGAACCCGAATACCGCACCGCTTCCGCTTCGCCCTTGCCTTTGGCCGATGACTTGACGCCGCGGCCAGGCTCGATCTCGCCGACGACAAACGGCTGCTCGCCGCCGGCCTTCAATGCCGCCAGCACCGTGTCGGTCTTGCCCGCCTCGGCCACCACGACGAGACCAACGCCGCAGTTGAAGGTACGCAACATCTCCTCGTCGCTAAGGTTGCCGACGCGCTTCAGCCAGCCGAACACGGCGGGCGCTGCCCACGCCGCCAGGTCGATGTGGGCGGCAAGACCATCCGGGAGCACGCGCGGCAGGTTCTCCGACAGACCGCCGCCGGTGATATGCGCCAGCGCCTTGATGGCCCCGGTCTCGCGCAGCGCGCCGAGCACCGGTTTTACATAAATGCGTGTCGGCTCCAGCAAGGCTTCGGCCAGCGAGCGTTGTGATGCAAACGGAGCCGGCTCGTCCCACGCCAGCTTTTCCTCCACCACCAGCCGACGAACGAGCGAATAGCCGTTGGAATGCACACCCGAGGACGCGAGCCCGATCAGCACATCCCCGGCAACGACATCCGGCCTCGGCAACAGCGTCCCCCGCTCCGCCGCGCCGACGGCAAAGCCTGCCAGGTCATAGTCGCCCTCGGCGTACATGCCGGGCATCTCGGCCGTTTCGCCGCCGATCAGCGCGCAGCCGGCCTGCCGACAGCCCTCGGCGATGCCGGCGATCACGCAGCGTGCGGTGGCCACGTCGAGCTTCCCGCAGGCGAAGTAGTCGAGAAAAAACAGCGGTTCCGCCCCCTGCGCCAACAGGTCGTTGACGCACATGGCGACCAGATCGATGCCGATGGTGGCATGCTGGCCGGTGTCGATGGCGATCTTGAGCTTTGTGCCCACCCCGTCGTTGGCGGCCACCAGGATCGGGTCCTTGAATCCCGCCCGCTTGAGATCGAACAAGGCCCCGAACCCGCCCAGATCGGCGTCCGCGCCGGGCCGCCGCGTGGTGCCGGCCAGCGGCTTGATGGCCTCAACCAGGGCGTTGCCAGCATCTATGTCGACGCCAGCGTCGCGGTAGGAGATGGGCGGACGGTTGTGCCGTTGATCAGGCATGGAAATCTCTGGCGGCGCTCCCAAATTCTGCCCTAATGGGTTCCCGGGTTGTGCCGGGCATAGCAGACGATCGCGGGATTAGGTAGGGTCCGGTAAGCCGCGGCGGTGGATGCGGCCGGCAGATAGGCTGGGCAGACAGGCCCGAAGGTAGGGGATGACCAGAATCAGCAGACGAGCGCATGGCGCGGCCCTAAGGCTTGCCGCGGCCTTGATCGGCCTGGGGTGGCTGGCCACGGCAGAGGCCGCAGACACGGTATTCATCGTCGCCAAGTACCCGGTCGAGGCGCGGGCCGACAACGCTGTGGCCGCCAAGACCCAGGCGCTCGCCGACGGCCAGCAAGCGGCTTTCCGGTCGCTGCTGAAGCGGCTGGTACCGGTCACGGCCTATCCGAGCATTCGTCGCCTCGTCTCCGTCAAGGCTGGCGACCTGATCGACGGTTACAAAGTCCGCTCGGAGCGCAACTCGGCCACCGAATACATTGCCAGTCTCGATTTCTCCTTCCAGTCGAAGGCCGTGCGCGACCTGCTGCGCCGCGAGGGCATCCCCTTCTCGGACGATCAGGCGCCGGCCCTGACGGTCATTCCGGTCTGGCGCGACGGTCCGGCCGGTACGCCGCGCGAGGAGCCCGCTTGGACCAACGTTTGGAAGGGCCTCGACCTCGAGCACACGCTCACCCCGGTCACCTTGCAGACGCTGCGCAAGGAAATCCAGCCAAGCACCGTCAACGCCCTGGCCGGCGGGGACGGTGCGGCCATCCGCTCGATCGCCGGCGCCTACCGCACCGAGCACGTCCTAATCGCGGTCGCAGAGTCCGATCCCGCCGCCGGGCGCCTCAACATCATCCTGTCCGGCCGCGACGCGGTGGGCGCATTCACCTTGCGCCGGAGCTATCGCCTCGATGCATCGGACCCCGGCTACACCAACGAGCTTGCCGCCGTGGTCGCGCTGCGCGTCATCGAGGGACGCTGGAAGGCCACCAAGATTCGCGGCCTCGGCGGAGCCGGCGCATTCAGCGCCGGAAACGCGACGGATCTGCTGATCTCCGTCGAGTTCCGCGGCATGAGCGAGTGGCAGGACATCAGCCGCAAGCTGGCCTCCACGCCGGGCATTGACCAACTGGAGGTGGCTGGCTTGTCCGCGCGCGGCGCGCGCGTCACCTTGCGCTATGCGGGCGGCACCGAACGTTTGACGGATGCCCTTGCAGAGCAAGGCCTTGCCTTGCGCAACGCGGGCGGAAATTGGATCATCGCGGCACAATAGGCCTAGCTCGACGCCCGTGCTGCCTAGCAGGTAAGATCAGGCCGCTGACGACTGCCGTGCTTTTGGCGCCGACGGGGCGGCCTGTTTTCGCCCCGGTTTGGTAATTCAGGCGTTCGCGCGCGATGCTGGCGGCGAGTGAGCCGAACTTCGCAATCGGTACAACACAGCAAGAAACCGGTCCGACATTGTACATCAACATACCCAACTTCATTACGCTTGGACGAGTCATGTCGGTGCCGGTCATTTTCTGGCTGCTGCTGACCGACCGGACACAGCTGGCCTTCCTGATCTTCCTTTGTGCCGGCATCAGCGATGCCGTCGATGGGTATCTTGCCAAGCGCTTCGACTGGCGCACCGAGCTCGGCGCCTACCTCGACCCGCTGGCCGACAAGCTGCTGATCGTCAGCATCTACATTGCCCTCGGCGTGCGCGGCGAGCTGCCGCTGTGGCTTATCATCATGGTGGTCAGCCGCGACATCCTGATCGTTGTCGCGGTGCTGCTGTCATGGCTGATGGATCAGCCGGTCGTTATCAAACCGCTGGCCGTCAGCAAGGCCAACACGGTCGCGCAGATCGTGCTCGCCGCCACCGTGCTGGCGGATGACGGCTTTGGTCTTGGCCTGCACATGCTGCGCGTTGCGCTGGTGTGGATCACGGGGGCTTTGACGTTGCTTTCGCTGGTTGCCTACCTCAAGGGCTGGTTCATGCACATGGCCGGAGCAGACGGGCCTGAGGAAGGGCCGCCGAAGACCTGAGGAGCGGCACCGTTATGCTCACGACCGGTGCATCGATCGCCCCAAGGTGCCGGGCGCGGAAATGCGCTACACAGGATCGGGGGGCTCGGCGGGGATTGGGGCTGGTCGACACGGAGGGATGACGTGCCAATGAAAACCGAGGCCGAGCTGATCACTGCGATCAATCGAGGGGTCAGGGTTTACTTCACGGCACCCGCCAAGCTCTACGAGAAGCCGATCGGCTCTGGGCACGCCAACGGCGGCACCATCTACGACGGCGACCTTGGAGGAGCCATCAAGCGCTTCATGCAATTGCCCGTCGGTCTGCCCGGACAGCACTCGATCGGCATCGGCTCGGATGCCATCGAGGGGTGCGAGAGCGCAACGCTGACGCCGCGGGTGATCTGGGAGCTGGCCAAGCGCGGGGACCGGCCGCAATAACAGCGGCGCGGCAGGCGGCTGATCCTACGGAGCCGGCTATCCGGCAGGCGGGCGAGGGCGGATGTGAAGGTTGAAAGGCAGCTCTGGTTCTGGCTGGCAGCATTGGTGCTGGTGGTGCTCACCATCGCGCTGCTGAAGGATATTCTGCTGCCGTTCGTCGCGGCGATCGTCATCGCCTACTTTCTTAATCCGCTCGCCGACCGGCTGGAAGCGCGCGGGGTCGGGCGCGTCTGGGCCGCCGTCATCATCGTCGGCCTGGCTGCAATGCTGATCGGCCTGGCGCTCGTCATCCTGGTGCCGCTGCTTGCCGAGCAGGTGCGCCAGCTGATCGCCCGCGCCCCCGCCGAAGCCGAGAAGATGAAGGTCGGCGTGGAGGGTTTTGCGCACTACTGGCTAGGCCCCAACTTCCCGGCCTTCAAGGTCGCGCTCGATCGCGCCATGGTGGATGCGTCGGGCAACTGGGCGGCGATGGCCGGCCGCATCATGGCCTCGATGTGGAGCCAGGGCCTGGCCCTGGTGAACTTCCTGGCTCTTCTCTTCATCACGCCGGTGGTGGTTTTCTATCTGCTGGTCGACTGGCATTCGATGCTTGAGCGCGTCGACCGCGCGCTGCCGCGCGACCATGCGTCGACCATCCGGCGCCTCAGCGCCGAGATCAATGATGCGGTCTCCGCCTTCATTCGCGGGCAGGGCGCCATCTGCATGATGCTCGGCCTCTACTATGCCGCCGGTTTGAGCTGGGCCGGGATCGAGTACGGCCTGCTGGTCGGCCTCAGCACCGGCCTGCTGGCGTTCATACCGGTGGTGGGCTGGATGCTCGGCCTGATCGTCGCGTCGGGCCTGGCCATCATCCAGTTCTGGCCCGATCTGACGCCGCTCGCCAAGGTGGTCGGCGTGCTGGTCGCCGGCATGGCCTTCGACGCAGCGGTGCTGTCACCGCGCTTTGTCGGGCATAAGGTTGGTTTGCATCCGGTCTGGCTGATCTTCGCACTGTTCGTGTTTAGCTACCTGTTCGGCCTGGTCGGCACGCTCGTGGCGGTTCCACTGGCGGCTGCCGTAGGCGTGCTGGTGCGCTTTGCCCTGCAGGTCTATCTCGACAGCTCCGTCTACAAGGGCACGAACGGGCACGCGACCTCCTCCAGTAAGGAGCAGGCATGACCGGTGCATCGCGTCAGTTGCTGCTGGATCTGGCGCAGCGCCCGGCACTGGGCGCGGAGGATTTCCTCGTCAGCGCCTCCAATCAGGCTGCTGCCGACATGATCGACCGCTGGCCGGACTGGCCGCTTGCCTCGATCATGGTTGTCGCGCCGGCGCGCGCCGGCAAGACGCACCTGGCCAATGTGTGGCGCCTCAAGTCGGGCGCGTCCCGACTCGAAGCTACGGCCCTGTGCGAGGAGGACGTAGCGCGTGCGAACGGCGCGCTGCTGGTTGAGGATTTGCACAGCGGCATCGGCAACGAGCGTGCCCTGTTCCACCTCCTCAATCTGGTTCGCGAGCACCGCCTGTCGATGCTGCTGACCTCGCGGGTGCCGCCGGGCGAGCTCGATGTGCGCCTGCCCGACCTGCGCTCGCGCCTGCGCGCCCTGCCGCTGGTCGGCATCGATCGCCCGGACGAAGGGCTGCTCAAGGCCGTCCTCGTCAAGCACTTCAGCGACCGCCAGCTGGCCGTGGAGCCCCACGTCATCAACCACCTCGCGTTGCATATGGAGCAGTCGATGGCGGCCGCCGCCGATCTGGTAGCCGAAATCGACCGGCTGGCCATGGCCTCGCACCGCAAGGTGACCCGTGCCCTGGCCGCGGAAGCGCTGGCCCGCCACAGCGCGCTAGGCTGACGCTCGGGCGCGTCGGCACGCGCCACCAAACCTTCACCTTGCTGTTGCAGAATATTGCTGCCATGTGCCAAGTGGTTCAATCTACTCGGGCCACCCCGTTCGCCGATCATTTGCGCGCGCCCTGAAGGTCGTTCATGAGTTCGCCCAAGACCAAGCTCAAGGAAAAGGAGGCGTTCACGCGGGCTGCGTCGCCGGCAGGCCCGGAGCGCTTCTTCAATCGTGAGCTGTCCTGGTTGCAATTCAACCGGCGCGTTCTTGAAGAGGCGCTTATCCCGCGCCATCCGCTGCTGGAACGCTTGCGATTCCTGTCCATCTCGGCCTCCAACCTGGACGAATTCTACATGGTGCGGGCAGCGGGCCTGTACGGCCAGGTCGCGGCCGGCGTCACGCAGGTGAGCCAGGACGGACTGACACCGGCGCAGCAACTGACCGAGATCAACAAATTCGCGGCGGCACTGGCGAGCGAGCAGTATGAGACCTGGACCGGCCTGAAGTCGCAGTTGTCCGCGGCCGGCATCGATATCGTCGAGCGCAAGGAGCTGACGCCGGCCGAGCAGGAATGGCTGCAGCGCGAATTCGGCGCGCGCTATCTGCCGGTGCTGACCCCGATCGCGGTCGATCCCGCCCATCCCTTCCCCTTCATACAGAACGGGGGGCTAACGGTTGGCGTCGAGCTGCGGCGCGAGCGCGACGGCACCACCATGCACGCGCTACTGCCGATCCCGGGTCAGCTGGCTCGCTTCATCCGCCTGCCCGCGCTCGATGCTGCACCGAGCGGCACGGCGGCGCCGATCCGCTTCATTCGCATCGAATCGATGATCGGCATGTTTCTGTCGCGGTTGTTTCCAGGGTTCCTGGCGCGCAGCCACGGTGCGTTCCGCCTGCTGCGCGACAGCGATATCGAAGTGCAGGAGGAAGCCGAGGATCTGGTGGCGCTGTACGAGACGGCTTTGAAGCGCCGCCGCCGCGGTCACGTCATCCGCCTCGAGATCGACGGACAGATGCCAACCCGCCTGCAGCGCTTCGTCGTGCAGGAGCTGGAGATCCGCGAAGACGCGGTATTCGTCAAGGAAGGCATGATCGGCCTCGCCAATACTTCGGAGCTGATCGTCGCCGACCGGCCCGACTTGGTATTCAAGCCGTTCACCATCCGCTTTCCCGAGCGCATCCGCGAGTTCAATGGCGACTGCTTCGCCGCCATCAGCAAGAAGGACATCGTCGTCCATCATCCCTACGAGTCGTTCGACGTGGTGGTGCAGCTGCTGCGCCAGGCCGTCGCCGATCCCAACGTGATGGCCATCAAGTGGACGCTCTATCGCACCTCCAACGACAGCCCGATCGTGCGCGAGCTCAAGCAGGCGGCTGAGATGGGCAAGTCGGTCACCGCCGTGGTCGAGCTGAAAGCGCGCTTCGATGAGGCCGCCAACATCCGCTGGGCGCGCGACCTGGAAAGCGCCGGCGTGCACGTGGTGTATGGTTTCATCGAGCTCAAGACGCACGCCAAGCTCGGACTGATCGTGCGCCGCGAAGGCAACGAGCTCGTCACCTACTGTCACATCGGCACGGGCAACTATCACCCGGTGACGGCGCGCATCTATACCGACCTGTCGTTCTTCACCGCCGATCCCGTCATCGGCCGCGACGCCAACCGTATCCTCAACTTCATCACGGGCTACGCCGAGCCGGCCGAAATCGAGGTGATGGCCGCCAGCCCGCAGGGCATCCGCACGCGCATGCTGGCGCATATCCGCGATGAAATCACCCATGCCAAGGCCGGTCGCACGGCCGCCATCTGGATGAAGCTCAACTCACTGGTGGACGCGCAGATCATCGATGCGCTGTACGAGGCATCGAGCGCCGGCGTGCAGATCGACCTGATCGTGCGCGGCATCTGCTGCCTGCGACCGGGCGTGCCGGGCCTGTCGGATAACATTCGCGTAAAAAGCATCGTCGGCCGGTTCCTCGAGCACGGCCGTATCTACTGTTTTGGCGCCGGGCACGGCTTGCCGCATCCCAAGGCGCTCGTCTATATCAGCTCCGCCGATATAATGCCGCGCAACCTGGATCGGCGCGTCGAAGTGATGGTTCCCATCAACAACGCAACGGTGCATGAACAGATCCTTGACCAGATCATGGTTGCCAATCTGAAGGACAACCAGCAAAGCTGGCGGGTCCTGGCCGACGGCTCCTCGGAGCGCGTCCGGCCCGGCCCCGGCGAGGAGCCGTTCAATGCGCACGAGTACTTTATGACCAACCCGAGCCTCTCCGGGCGCGGCCAGTCATTGAAGGACAGCTTCCCCCGCCGCTTCAGCCTTGCGCAAAAGGAATAAGGATACGGCGTGACGCGGGCCTACGCCGAGTTCGGACGCAAGGGCGAACTCGAGCCGATCGGTGTCGTGGATATCGGCTCGAATTCGGTGCGGCTCGTCATCTACGAGGGAGCCGTCCGCAGCCCCACGCCGATCTTCAACGAGAAAGTCCTGTGCGGCCTCGGCCGCCAGGTTGCGTCGACGGGCCACCTCGGCGAGGAGGCCGTCGAGCGCACGCTTGCCGCACTCGGACGCTTCCGCGCCATCGCCAGGATCCTGCGCGTCAAGAACATCCGCGCCATCGCCACGGCCGCATGTCGGGAGGCGGCGGACGGAGCCGCGTTCATCCAGCGCGGGGAGAAGGTGCTTGGCACGCGCATCCAAGTCCTGTCCGGCCAGCAGGAGGCGGAGCTGGCGGCGAAGGGCATCATCATGGGTTTCCGCTCGGCCGACGGGCTTGCGGGTGACCTCGGCGGCGGCAGTCTCGAGCTGATCGACGTGGAAGGCACCTCGCTGCGCCAGGCCGTCACGCTGCCGCTCGGCGGCCTGCGCCTAATTGACAGCTCGGGCGGCAGGATCGACAAGGCGCTCGACATCGCCGACGCGCAGATCGCCAGCGTCGGCTGGCTCGATCGCGGCCGCAACCGCACGTTCTATGCGGTCGGCGGCACTTGGCGCGCGATCGCCAAGCTGCACATGGAGCAGACCAACTATCCGCTGCGCATCATGCACGGCTACAGCATGCAGACCAAAGCGGCGATCGAGTTCTGCGAGGACATCCGCAAAGCCAAGAAGCTGTCTTCCATGTACGGCATCGAGGATGTCTCCAAGCCGCGGCGCGAAGTGCTCCCCTATGGCGCCATGGTGCTGGAGCGCCTGCTCAAGAAGCTCGAACCCTCCGAGGTGCGGTTTTCGGTGTTCGGCATCCGCGAGGGGCTGGTCTACAGCCTGATGTCGGAGAGCGAGCGCCGCAAGGACCCGCTGCTGTCCTTCTGCGCTGAATTCGCCCAGCAGCGCTCGCGCGATGCCGAGCACGCCGTTGAGCTGTGCAACTGGACCGACGCCCTGTTCGAGGCGCCGGGACCGAAGGAGACGGACGAGGAGCGGCGCTTGCGGCACGCGGCCTGCCTGCTCTCGGATACCGGCTGGCGCGCCCATCCCGACTACCGCGGCGAGCAGAGCCTGCTGCTGATCGCCCACGCGGCACTCGCCGGCATCGACCATCCAGGCCGGGTGTTTCTGGCTTTCGCCATATATTTCCGTCACGTTGGCATCGGTGCCGATGCCGAGGGCGGTGAGCTGCTCTCCGAGAGGCTGAAGGAGATCGTCGCCAAGAAGCAGTTCCGGCGCGCCCGCATCATTGGGGCCGCCATCCGCGCCGCCCATATGCTGTCGATCGGCAGGGCGGGCATCATCGACGAGACGCCGCTTAGCTACGAGGGCGACAGGCTGGTCCTGACCATCCCCAAAGCCCACGCGGCGCTGGACGGCGAGCGCCTGCGCCGCCGCTTCGCGGCCCTGGCCGAGCTGCTGGAACGGGTGCCGGAACTCCGCGTCGGCTAATAAACAAGCAGTTTGGCCCGTAATGGCCGTTGGCGCACGAGCGCCATCATCCTAACTTAGCACGTGGTGACATTGGGCCGGGATGGGCAGCTGCAGATGGCCGAAGACCCCTATAAAGTGCTTGGCGTTCAGCGGGATGCCTCCGATGACGACATCCGCCGCGCCTATCGCAAGCTCGCCAAGGAGCTGCACCCCGACCTGAATCCGAACAATCGCGCCTCCGCAGAGGAGCGCTTCAAGAAGGTGTCGGCCGCCTACGAGATTGTCGGCGACGCCAGCAAGCGCGGGCAATACGACCGCGGCGAGATCGATGCCAACGGCGAGCAGCGCCGCACCTATCAGCGTGCCCATTCGGGCGCGGGTCGCGGGGGCGGCGCGCGCGCCGGCGAGGAGTTCGGTTTCAGCGACATCTTCTCCGACCTGTTCGGCGCCGGCCGGCGGAGCGAGAATGCCAGCCCCTTCGGCGTGCGCGGCCGCGACGTGCGCTACACCCTGGAGGTCGACTTTCTCGAAGCCGCAACCGGTGCCAAGAAGCGGGTGACCATGCCCGACAGCGGCGTGCTCGACATCACGGTTCCGGAGGGCGTCGCCGACGGTCAGACGCTGCGGCTGAAGGGACAGGGTTCGCCCAGCCCGCGCGGCAGCGAGGCCGGCGACGCGCTGGTTGAAATCAAGGTGCGCGCGCATGCTTCGTTCAAGCGCTCGGGCGACGATATCCTGCTGGAGCTCCCCATCACCATCGACGAGGCGGTCCTGGGCGCCAAGATCGAGGTGCAGACCATCTCCGGCCGGGTACACGTCACCATCCCGAAGGGCACCAGCACAGGCCGCGTGTTCCGCCTGAAGGGCAAGGGCGTGCACAACACGACGACCGGCAACACCGGCGACCAACTGGTTTCTGTGCGCATCGTCCTGCCTGAGACGATCGATAGCGAGCTGTCCTACTTCATGCAGGAATGGCGTCAGAAGCACAGCTACAACCCTGGCCGGTCGGGCTGAAGTTGCTGCACTGCGGCATGCGCCCATCAAACCGCATAACGCTCGCGTGAGGCGCCCTTCGCCGGCGCCCCGCCCTTCCCATATGCATGCATGACAGATACGACGAGTCCGGCAGGCGTTGCCGCGGACTCACATGGCGCATATGGTGCTGAAAATGCGAACGATTCTCATGGCGGGAGTGCTGGTGGCG
>Ga0075421_100003378_pt1 | contig 19061 bp, 18 predicted proteins | sample SoiMetdeltSBSDD5_FD_75292 | JGI IMG/M metagenome (GOLD analysis project Ga0075421, IMG submission 75292) | Bulk soil microbial communities from a Populus tree surrounding site in Tennessee, USA - Soil MetaG P. deltoides SBSDD5 | ecosystem: Environmental > Terrestrial > Soil > Tree plantation... | reverse complement strand
TCTATCGAGCACACGCTACGTGCTGAACGTCTGTCCGATCTGCGAGAGCCCGCGTGATGCGCCAATTCGCTTCAATCTTGATCTTGATCTTGATCTTGAGCATGGGTGTCTTGTGTTCGGCCACGCCTGGCCAAGCGCAACTGCGCGGCCACGGCGGCCCAGTTCGAGCAGTGGCCATTTCGCCGGACGGAGCGCGCACGGCCTCCGGCAGTTTCGATACGACCACCATTCTATGGTCGCTCCCAACCGGCCTAGCGCAACAGGTTTTGCGCTTTCACGAAGGCGCTGTGAATGCTGTCGTGTTTCTCAAGGACGATCAAATTGCCACCAGCGGGGAAGACGCCAACATCGCCATTTGGCAATTCGGTCAGGCAAAGCCTGCAAGAGTACTCACGGGTCATCAAGCGCCGGTGTCGGCTCTCGCGGTTTCGCCCGATGGTAACACCCTGGCGTCAGCTGCCTGGGATCACACCGCGCGGCTTTGGTCGCTGAAAGACGGTACGTCGCGGACGCTTGAGGGTCACACCCAGCAGGTAAATGGCGTCGCGTTCACCCCCGATGGCAGCACGGTCGTGACATCGGGGTACGACCTGACATTGCGGCTTTGGCCGATTGCCGGTGGCACCCCGACTATCGTCACCCTGCCGTCGCCTTTGAACGCCGTAGCTGTCATGCCGAACGGAAGGGTTGTCACGGCGGGCGCCACGGGCAAGATTTTCTTCCTTTCGGCCGCGGGAAAGTTGGAAGGCGATATTGAGGTGGGAGCGACGCCTATCCTTGCGCTTGCCTGCTCCTCAGACGGCGCCTTGATCGCCAGCTCTAGTGTGAATGGCGGCATTGCCATCGTCGACGCGCAGGCGCGCCGGCAGCTGCAAACGCTCGTGGGGCCGGGACTGCCGGCTTGGTCGATTGGCTTCCTACCCGACAATCGCACGCTTCTGACAGGCGGATCCGACAACCTTATCCGTCGCTGGAATGCGCGCACGGGCGAGGCGCTCGGTGACGTGACAATGAGCACGGCCGAAGATCCCCTGGCAGCCTATCAGGGCGATCGTGGAGCACAGGTGTTTCGCGCCTGCGTCGCATGCCATACGCTCAAAGAGGGGCAGGGAGTGCGCGCCGGTCCCACCCTCAGCGGCTTGTTCGGCCGCAAGATTGCGACCCAGCGCGACTATGAGTTCTCGCCGTCCCTTAAAAAACTCGACATCGTGTGGACAGCCGATACGGTATCCAAGCTGTTCGAAGTTGGGCCTGCCGCCTTTACGCCAGGCACCAAGATGCCCGAGCAACGGCTGGGCACTGAGGACCGAGCGGCGCTCGTGAAGTTCCTGGAGAACGCAACGAAGCCCTAACTCAGCTCGTCTTCCGTCTTGTCGTCGGCGAGGTCTCTCTCGCGCAGATAGTCATCGGTCGTACGCGGTGGAGCGCGCGAAGGCGAGCCATAGGGACTGAAATCCTGCTCGGTTACGACCACCACTCGGCAGTCGTCGCACATCTTGATGACGGCGAGGCGCTGAGCGGCATCCTTGAACATCCAGTGCTTGCCCTCAAGTTTTTCTGCGACGCGCTCGATCGTGCTCTTGACGCCGAAGGGCTTGCCACAGCGTACGCAACAGAACGGCTGCTCTTCCTTCAGGACCCGCGCCGCCGATGTAGCTGCCCGAAAGTCCAGCTGCGGTGTCAGTGTAATCACTTTCTCGGGACAGGTGGCCTTGCAGAGGCCGCATTGAACACACGCGTCTTCGGAGAAGCGCAGAACCGGCCGCTCGGGATCATCGCTCAGGGCACCTGTCGGACAAGCGGAGACACATGCCAGGCAAAGGGTACAGCCGTCGACGTCGAGGTTGACGGCGCCAAACGGTGCGCGCGCTGGCAATGCGATCACGTCAGCCGGAACAGGGGCTGCGCGATGCAACTCCTTTAGCGCAAAGCGCAGCAGTCCCCGCTTATCGCCCAACGGCGAGAACGTCGCTGGACGGTTGGTCGGGGCCATGAACGCGATTGCGCGCAGAGCTGCGCCCAGGACGTCGGGATCGTTCGTTTCAATGGTCTGCACGCGCCCGGCTCCAAAGCCGAGGCCCTGCAGGATCGGGTCTGCAAGGCTGATCGTCTGCTTCAATCCTGTGACGTCGTGCGGCTGCTTCTCGCGCAGCAGGAACCGCACGGCCGAAGCGCCATACGCAAACGCTGCAGCGATCGACTCGAGGCCGACTTGCGTTACCTCGTTGACGGCAAACGGCACGGTGGTGGCGGGCAACCCATCTCCATGGCGGGCCAGCACGTTGATCAGCTCGCTTCCGTGCTTGCCATCGTGCACGAGGATTACCGGGGCCTCGCCGCCCGCGCCGTGATAGGCCGATAGCGCAGCCCGCAACTTGCCCATCAGCCCTTCCACGGAGGGCAGGGCATAAGATGCCGCCCCGGTGGGGCAGGCAGCAGCGCACTGACCACATCCCGCACAAATGTGTGCATCGATTGCGACGTGATTGCCGGCCGGAACGATGGCACCGGTCGGGCAAAGGTCGAGGCACCGCGTGCACCCGACGATGCGTGATCGCGCGTGCGCGCACAGATCATCGTCGAACGTGATGTAGCGAGGCTTCTCGAACGTGCCAACCAGGTCGCGCGCCCGCAAAACGGCCTTGAGGATACTGGCAGGATTGGACGGGTCAGCGCGCAGATACCCATCGCGCAGGTCAGCTGCCGGCACGAGCGGGGCACCGCCGGACAAGTCGAGGATGATGTCACACTGCGATTGCGCGCCATTGCGGCCTAGTTCGAAGGCCAAAGCTCCTCGCGAGGAGGGCGATGGATGGGCGAAATCGTCAACGACAATTGCGAACGAGCCGAGATAGCCCTTCACCGATCGAATAGTGCCTTTCGTTACTGGAAATTCGGTCGTGGTTGGCGGCGCGACTGCGGCGGGTGCGCTGAGCAGCACAGTCACGTCAAGATGCTCCTTGAGCAAATGACCGGCTTCAATGGCTTTCTCGTCATGACCATAGATGAGTATGACGCCTTCGCTCTCGATCGTGACCGAAGTGACGGCCGGCATTGCCTCCGCTGCAGCTGACAGAAGGGCTGCCATCTTTGGTCCTGCGTCGGCGCCGTCACGCGACCATCCCGCTGTTTCGCGGATGTTCGCGTAGGTGATTGGCAGCTGCCGCCCCGCTTCAGCCGCCACCTCATCGAATAGGACAGCCTCCTGTGTGCAAGCGATGGTCAAGGGTGCGTCCGCACCGGCCAGGCTTCTGAAGCGATCAATCTCCGCGCGGCAAAGCTGGCGCGCCGTCGTGACCCGGGTCCCTGCGCAACCCTTGCGAAGGGCTTCGCCGTCCAGGGACATGGTGTCCTCGCACGAACAAACGACGATATGGCGGGGTGCGTTGACCATGATGCCATGTTTCCTGGTGGTCCACCGCGGTCTGTTTGCGGGGGGCGGGCAATAGTATAATGGTTCTAAAGTGTAAGCCAACGTTGGGGAGCTGTAGGCCCAGTTGCAATGCGTGCCAGGCGCGACCGATCGTTCGAGCGTAAGCTCGACCTTCCACCGCTTTTCCGGAGCATAACGCTGCGGGAAGTCGGCGATGCATTTGCCCACGCCAACGCGGTCGCCGCCGAGCAGGGCGCGGGTACCCTTGTGCACGTCGGCCGCTTTGATCTGTCCGAGTTCGCCGTCGTGCTCGAGCCCGAGGAGGCGCTGGCAGTGGCGCGGCCTGCATTCTATGCCTGCATGGTAGCGCTCAGGGATGCGCTCGCTGCCCATGCTCCGGCCGAGCGCACGATCAGCTTTGGCTGGCCGGATGCCATTTACGTCGATGGCGGGCTGGTGGGTGGCGGACGGTTCGCCTGGCCGGCCGGCACGGCCGAAGATGGGGTGCCCGACTGGCTTGTGTTTGGCGCCACCATTCGGCTCGTGTCCATGGCCGGAAACGATGCCGGGTTGCGACCGCTCGTGACGGCCCTGGACGAGGAAGGCTTTGCTGACATTGGCTCAAGCCACCTCGTGGAAAGCTTTGCGCGCCACCTGATGGTTGCCATGGATGCCTGGCGGACCAACGAATTCGCCACGGTGATACGGACTTACATTAGTCACCTGGATCATGAGAAGGGCGCCACACCATCCTTGGACCCGCGCGGCAATCTGCTGATAGCTTGGCGGGGACAGCAACAACCGGATCGACACGATCTCGTGGAAGCGCTGGCGGAGCCTTCCTGGCTCGACCCTGCTACCGGGGGGCCGAAGTCATGAAGCTATTGCGTACCATCAGGCTCGACCCATCGGACACGTTGGTTTTTGAGCGGGCTGCCGAGCCCGGGGAATGGGCAGTACCGGGCGCGTTCATGTTCTCGCACCAGGACGTGCAGAGCCTAGAGGGAAAGCAGCGGGCAGCGTTCCGTTCGGGCTTCGTCGGCATCGAGACGCTGGGCTGGTCCACCCTGGCCCAGGTCGTTGAAGCCGCCGACGCCGATCGCGTCCGCGCGATCGAAATATTGGCGCGGCAGCTGGTAGCCCACTTCGGCGCGCCCGATCTGATGGCCGCGAAGGCGGCTGCCGAAGAAGAAATCGCTTTTGCAGCTTCCCTCAGTGATCATCCAAACGGAATGCTGGTGGCACTCTCGCGCCAGCACGACAATGGCTCGATACGCGAGACCTTTCGCACGCTGACGCCTGCTGTAGGCCTGGCTCCGGCGCGTGCCTACGCTTTCTTGGAAGTGGCTGGTGAGGAAGAAGAGGCCACCGATCAGATCGACCTGCGAACGCTCGGCAAGGAGGCTACCGGTGGATGAAACGCACGACTTCTGGCTCTCGTGCGGCCATCACCTCCTCGACCGGGACGCAGGGGGCGGGCTTGTCATTACCGATGATTTTCTCAGGGCTTACCTGGCTCGGCCCGAGCTTGCGCCACCACAGGAGGCTTGCCAAGCCGAGCGCGACTTGCACAAGAGTTTGCTGGCCGATCCGCGGCGACCGGTACCAGCGGGTCAGATTGCGGCCATCGCCGACCCGGACGCGCGCGAGAACTGGCAAGTGATGGTGGAGCTGCGCGATCAGCTGGCGCGGCATCGTACGATCGAAGCAGCCTACCTCGACATCGTGCGCAGGAAGCTCAAGATCCCGCACATCTTCCTCAATCAGATCGTGCACGTGATCCTGCGCAATGTTCTGGACGCTTGCGATGACGCTTTCCTACTTCGCGCCGCGGAATTGTTCTTCCGACCGCAAAAGCTGACCCTGCACGAGGGCTCGCTGGTTGCCGCCGACGAAGAGACGATTGCTGGGCTTGGAAACCAGCCAGTCTCGCCTCTCGTGTCCATGTTGGGGCTGCCGCCGGCGGCAGAAATCGCCGTTTTGAGCGACGAGAACGCCCGCAGTTACTGGCAGCAGAGCGATCGCTTCGACCTGGCGCTCGATCTCACCGCCGGCCGGCGCGGTCTGGCCGCGCTCGGCATTGTGGCCGAACGCTGGATTGCCCATCTCCTAGGTGTAAAGGTCAGCATCGAGCCTCTCATGGAGGTCCGTGATGTGCCTTTCACCTGGTATGTGGGGCTCGACGCCGAGGCGACCCGGTTGGGCGACGCCCTTTGGAAAGGCGACGAACTCGCTGATGCGGATCGCAGCCGCATGGTGGGTCTCTATCAACTGACGTTTGCCGATGCCTCGGAGGTGGTCGACAAGCTGCGCGGCGAGCCAGTCTACGTTATCGCGGCCATGACAAGCGACAAGGTTCTGCGCCTCAAGCCGCAGAACCTCATAACCGGTCTGCCCATTCGGCGTTTGGAGGCGGTGAGTTGAACGCAGCAGCCCTGATCAGCATTCCAGTAGGCGTGGTCGTCGAGCGCCACAAGGCGACCAGCAAGTGGCTGGACTTTGTATGGCGTCCCGCATCAGTGCTGACCGGCGTTCCCTCGACTGCCCCTTGGACGCGGCTTGGACCGGCTGCTGATACGACGCTGTTCTACGGTGGAACCGCGACCGTCAACTTGCATCGAACGGAGACGGCCAACTATCTCGACAACCTGCAGTCCGGCAACCCTCAGCTTTGGGTGGTGCTTCGGCCGACCGGCTCCGATCCCCCATATGAGGTGGTGGCGGTAACAGCGGACCCAGCCGAAGGTGAAGCATTCACCGAGGCCGGCAATGATCTCGTCGAAACGGTTCCGATGCCAGGGCCCATCGTGCAGACGCTTGAGGCCTTCATCGCCGAGCATCACGTGCAGCGTGCCTTCTTCAAGCGTCAGCGCGATGAAACAGACACACGTCGCGGTCGCAAAGGCCGCCCGGAGGGCAAGACATGAGCGAGGCAGAGAATTTCGTTGCCCGCTGGTCGCGCCTTAAGCGAGAGAAGGCTCAAGAGCGCCAGGAGGCGCCAGGCGCACCTTCGCGTGAGGCCAAACAAGACCCGGCTGCGCACACTGCGCCCGCGCGGGGCAAGCCCCACGACGCATCGGCTCCCTTCGACGTTTCCCGGCTGCCGTCGATCGAATCGCTTACCGCCAGCAGCGATATCAGGGCGTTCCTGCAATCGGGGGTGCCGGCCGAATTGACGAGAGCCGCCTTGCGCAAGGTCTGGACAGCAGACCCAGCCATTCGAGATTTCATCGGCATTGCCGAGAACCAGTGGGACTTTACCGATCCCGCCGCTATCCCAGGCTTCGGCCCACTCGGTGACCATGAGGACGTTGCAAAGCTCGTGGCACAGGCTATGGGCAAGCTAGAAGAGGCCCCGCCAGCGGCCGTCTCGACAGCCGCGCGACCTCCCCAAGAGCCGTCCGTCGCCTTGGATGGGGCAGCCGACACGTCGACCGCGCCTGCAAGCGCAACCGCAACGGCGCGCAATTCTCCAATACAAGACAGCTCTCCAATACAAGACAGCACTGCAAAAGAATTTGCCGCAGTGCAACATGCTGAACACGGGACATCCGACAAAACCATCACAAATCGGCGAACCCATGGTCGAGCACTCCCCCGATGAAGGCTCGTAGACTGCCTTTTTTAACCAAGAGATTGCCCAATCACTACTAACGCTTGCTGGCCATAGCCCAAACAAATGCTTCACAGCCATAGTCATGACCTATTGACCATGAGGTCACACGCGCACTACGATTTTCGAACCGTTCTAATTGCAGCTGGCCTGCGCGGCCTAAAAAAAAGGCAACATGCGAGACCAGGGGCTTCAACAAGCAATCGACGCCGCGGGCGGCGTAAGCGAGCTTGCGCGCCGATTGGGGATCTCGCAGCCGTCCGTCTCCAACTGGGACCGAATTCCAGCCGAACGCGTCCTGTCTGTTGAGGCGGCGACTGGCGTTGCGCGTGCCCGCTTGCGGCCCGACCTCTTCAATGCAAGTCGACCGCGGCTGGTCGATGAGATTGACGGCGCGCGGGCGCAGGAATATGCGCTGCTCGCCACTCTGCTATCGCGCGCACCTGATGCCGAATTCCTCAAGCGGTTGGGGAAACTCGGTGGTGATCCGACGCCACTGGGTGTGGCGCATGCCGCGCTTGGCGAACACGCAGCGCATACCAATGCTGAGCGCGTTGGGAGAGAGTATTTTGACCTCTTCGTCGGACTTGGGCGCGGTGAACTACTACCCTATGCCTCATACTATCTGACCGGCTTCCTGCATGAGCGTCCCCTGGCCCGGCTGCGCCGAGATTTGAAGCGCTTCGGGATCGAGCAGGTGGACGGGCAGTCCGAACCTGAAGATCACGCCGCCATCCTTTGCGAGATCATGGCGGTCCTGGCCGGAGGCGAATTCGAAGCACCGCCCGGCGCTGAGCGCGAGATTTTTGAGAAGCATATGGCGCCGTGGATCGGACGTTTCTTTGCCGACCTCGAGGCGTCAAAGACTGCGGCATTCTATGCCCGCGTTGGATGTATAGGCCGCATATTCATGGAAATAGAAACGGAGGCCTTGGCGCTCCCGCAGGCGCGGGGCCAGGAGCCATAGAGGAGGATGCGCAAATGACCAAGGAACATCAGGCGAAGCTCGGGCGCCGAGAACTTCTGCGCGTGCTTGGCGTTGGCGCCGGGGCTGCGGCTGCCGGGGCGGCAATTCCCACAAGCGCGCGTGCCGACAACGAGAGCGACGGCGACAAGAAGAAGGCCCGGTATCGCGAAACGGACCATGTGAAGACGTTCTACCGTGTCAACAAATATCCAGCAAAGACCTAACGGGAGGCGAGGCCGTGCTTATCAAGAAAAGCGAACGTCAAGCGCGTCGCAGCTCCCTGGTTGCGACGCTGGGTAGCCCATCCGGCACCGTCGATCGCCGCACCTTTCTGCGTCGCTCCGGGCTGGCAGCCGGAAGTCTGGCCGCGCTCGGAACGCTGCCGTTGGGCGGTCTTCGCAAGGCGGAGGCCGCCGGGCTCGGGCCGGCGCCGTCCAAAGGAATTGTGCGCCAGAACATGTGCACGCACTGTTCAGTCGGTTGCACGATTATGGCCGAAGTCGAGGACGGCGTGTGGGTGGGGCAGGAGCCGGGCTGGGATAGTCCGATCAACCGCGGCTCACATTGCGCCAAGGGCGCAGCCACACGCGAGCTGACGCATGGCGATCGGCGCTTGCGCTACCCAATGAAGATGGTTGGCGGCCAGTGGCAGCGAATTTCCTGGGACACCGCCATCAACGAGATTGGCGACAAACTCTTGCAGATCCGCGAGAAGTCCGGGCCTGACTCCGTCTACTGGCTGGGCTCGGCAAAGTTCACCAACGAATCTGCCTATCTCAACCGCAAGTTCGCGGCATTCTGGGGCACCAATAACTCGGACCATCAAGCTCGGATCTGTCATTCGACCACCGTTGCCGGCGTTGCCAATACCTGGGGCTACGGTGCGATGACGAACAGCTACAACGACATCCGCAACGCCAAAACCATGATCATCATGGGTGGCAATCCGGCGGAGGCGCACCCGGTTTCGTTGCAACACGTGCTGGAGGGCAAGGAACTCAACCGCGCCAATATGATCGTCATCGATCCGCGGCTTACGCGCACCGCCGCGCACGCCACCGAGTATGTGCGCCTGCGCTCCGGTACGGATATCCCGGTCATTTACGGGTTGCTCTGGCACGTCTTCAAGAACGGCTGGGAAGACAAGGAATTCATCGCTCAGCGCGTCTACGGCATGGATGACATCCGCAAAGAGGTCGCCAAGTGGACGCCCGAAGAGGTCGAACGCGTCTCTGGCGTGCCGGGTGCGCAGCTCGAACGCGTCGCCAAGATGTTTGCAACCGAGAAACCGGCCACACTGATCTGGTGCATGGGCGCTACTCAGCACACCGTTGGCACGGCCAACGTCCGTGCGTTCTGCATCGCGCTGCTTGCGACTGGCAACGTCGGGAAGTTCGGCACGGGCGCCAACATCTTCCGTGGTCACACCAATGTGCAGGGCGCCACAGATCTTGGTCTCGATATCGTGACGCTGCCGCTCTACTACGGTTTGGCGGACGGCGCTTGGCGTCACTGGTGTCGGGTCTGGGAGGTCGACTACGAGTGGATGGCTGCTCGCTTCGACACCATAACGGCTGCCGACGGCAAGCCGGTCAAGATGATGAATACCCCCGGCATACCCTCGACCCGATGGTTCGACGCTACGTTGCTGCCAAAGGACCAGGTATCTCAGAAGGACAATCTGAAAGCGATGTTCATCATGGGGCATGGTGGGAACACCGTGACCCGCATTCCCGAGGCTTCGATGGGCGTCGATAAGCTCGACTTGCTCGTCGTTGTCGACCCGGTGCCCACCACCTGGGCCGTCATGGGAAATCGCAAGGAGAACACGTACCTGCTCCCGGCAGCAACCAGCTACGAGGTTGCCGGGTCACGCACGGCTTCCAATCGTTCGCTCCAGTGGGGTGAGCAAATCGTCAAGCCGATCTTCGAGTCCAAAGACGACAACGAGATCATGTACCGGCTGGCGACCAAGCTCGGCTTCGCCGACAAGATGTTCAAGAACATCAAGGTCGAGAACAATGTGCCGGTGGCGGAGGACATCCTGCGCGAGATCAATCGCGGTGGGTGGTCGACCGGTTACTGTGGCCAGTCGCCCGAGCGCTTGAAGCTGCACATGGCGAACCAGAAAGACTTCGACCTTGTCACGCTGCGCGCCAAGGATGGGCCCTGTAAGGGCGACTACTATGGCTTGCCATGGCCATGTTGGGGCACGCCGGAGCTCAAGCACCCGGGAACCCACACGCTGTACAACACCAATTTGCATGTGATGGACGGCGGCGGCACCTTCCGCGCACGCTTCGGTGTTGAACGTGTCGTCAAGACCAAGGTTATGGTCGATGGCAAGGAAGAGGAGCAGGAGGTCAAACACAACCTGCTCGCCGAGGGCTCCTACTCGCTGGGCTCGGAAATTCAGGACGGGTATCCAGAATTTACCTACGGCGTGCTGAAAAAGCTTGGCTGGGATGGGGACCTGAGCGAGGCCGAACGCGCAACCATCGAGCGGATCGGAGGTGCCAACCCCGACACCGTGTCCTGGGCCATCGACCTGTCGGGCGGCATCCAGCGCGTTGCGATGAAGCATGGGTGCATGCACTACGGCAATGGCAAGGCGCGTGCCAATGCGTTCGGCCTGCCAGATGCGATCCCTGTGCATCGTGAGCCGATTTATACGCCGCGTCCGGAGCTGGTCGCCAAGTATCCGACGCTGCCCAATGCCCGGCAGTTCCGCATGCCAAACGTCGGGTTCGACGTGCAGAAAGCCGCGGTGGAAAAGGGTATCGCCAAGGAGTTCCCGCTCATCCTGACCTCGGGCCGTCTCGTCGAGTACGAAGGCGGCGGCGAGGAGACGCGCGCCAACAAGTGGCTCGCCGAGCTCCAGCAGGACATGTTCATCGAGATCAATCCTGCCGACGCTGCCGAGAGAGGGATCAAGGACGGTGGTTGGGTTTGGGTGTACGGCGCGGCCGACACAAGACCCAAAGCGCGCATGAAGGCCTTGGTGACCGAGCGTGTTGGCAAGGGGGTGACCTGGTCGCCCTTCCATTTCGGCGGCTGGTATCAGGGTGAGGATCAGCGCGCGAAATATCCCAAGGGCGCCGACCCGGTGGTGCTCGGTGAGAGCGTGAATACGGTCACGACCTACGGTTTTGATCCCGTCACCGGTATGCAGGAACCAAAAGCGACCCTCTGTCAGGTCAGAGCGGCGTAAGGAGGAACAGCCATGGCTCGGATGAAGTTTCTCTGCGACGCCGATCGCTGCATCGAATGCAACGCGTGCGTCACTGCCTGCAAAAATGAGAATGATGTGCCGTGGGGGATCAATCGCCGCCGCGTCGTCACCATAAATGACGGCAAGCCTGGCGAGAGGTCAGTGTCCATGGCCTGCATGCATTGCACCGACGCGCCGTGCGCCGCCGTATGCCCGGTCAATTGCTTCTATACGACTGCGGACGGCGTCGTGCTGCACTCCAAGGACCTGTGCATCGGCTGCGGCTATTGCTTCTATGCTTGTCCGTTCGGTGCACCGCAGTACCCAAAGGTTGGGAATTTTGGTTCGCGCGGAAAGATGGACAAGTGTACCTACTGCGCGGGCGGGCCCGAAGCCGACTTGACGCCTGCTGAATACGGCAGTCGAGACAATGGCCAGTTCACGGGCTACGGCTCCAACCGTCTCGCCGAAGGCAAGCTGCCGCTCTGCGCTGAGATGTGCTCGACAAAGTCGCTGCTGGCTGGCGACGGCGAAATCATCGCGCAAATCTTCAAAGAGCGCGTTGTGCGTCGTGGCTACAGCTCGGGTGCCTGGGGTTGGCAAACTGCCTACCGCGAGCGCATCGAGACCTGACACCCACAGCCGTGGGCGACAGGGATCAACCTGTCGCCTCTCTGCAGAGCAGGGCAATAGGGAGAGAAGAATCGTGACGGTCGCCCAGCTTCGAGTTTTCGCCAGCACTCTGCTATTCGGCTTCATGGTGGCCTTTGCGGCACCTGTGAGCGCGCAGCAGCAGCCAAATTCGGTCAATCCGACGGAGCAGTCGGTCAAGGAGCAGCAGCTTCTAAAAGAGCTCAACAGGATTCAGGGACGCAGCTCGTTGCCCGACAGCAAGACGGGCACGCTTGAGCAACCCGCCGGGCGGGACTGGCGCCAGTTTCAGCAAATAACTCTGCGCTGGATTGGCGCTATCACTATTCTCGGCATGCTCGCCGTCTTGGTACTGTTCTTTCTCATCCGTGGCATGGTCCGCATCGAGGCGGGCCGATCGGGCTACACACTAGTGCGCTTCAACGCTTTCGAGCGCTTCGTGCACTGGATGACGGCGATGTGCTTCATCGTGCTGGCCCTGTCGGGACTCAACATCACGTTCGGAAAAGAGCTGCTTCTACCCTTGATGGGGCCACAGGCGTTCGCAACGTTCTCGCAGTGGGCCAAGTATGCCCACAACTATCTCAGCTTCCCGTTCACTTTGGGCGTGGCTCTGATGTTCCTGATGTGGATTGCCTGGAATTTTCCTTCCGGCGTCGACTTTCGGTGGATCAGGGAAGGCGGAGGGATCATTGGTAGCAAGCATCCGCCGGCCCGCCGGTTCAATGCAGGTCAGAAAGCCATCTATTGGATCGTCGTGCTGGGCGGCGGCGCAGCCGCCGTGACGGGTTACCTGCTCATGTTTCCATTCTACGCAACAGACATCGCTGGGATGCAGACGGCGCAAATGGTTCACGGCATCGTCGGTCTCATCTTCATGGCGATCATGCTGGCGCACATCTACATCGGCACGATTGGCATGCAGGGAGCCTTCGAGGCTATGGGCAAAGGCGAGGTCGACGTTAACTGGGCGCGCCAGCACCACAGCCTCTGGCTCGAAAAGGAGACTAAGAAAGGACGCGTTCCGGCCGGCGGCGTCGCTCCAGCGGAGTGAGAGCCGTCCAGCGCACACCCTACGTTTACGGCCGAGATCCAGCTCCGGAGTGACGAGAAATGCGAGTTTTTCTTCTTTCATGCCTGGCTGCGCTGATCATAGCTGGTTGCGCGGCAGCACTCCTGAATAGTCATTATGTGCCGAGCGCTTCTTCGGAAGCATTCAGCACCAAAGGCACCCGCATCTAGTGATGCGTGGAGGCAGGTGCTGGGATCCGTCGTGTGACGGCGGCCGGATCGGCGCTCAAACGCATGCCCGATGTGAGCACGAACGTCCGGACCGACCCGATGAGCCAGCCTCTCAGGCGTTCGTCGGTCGATCCGAAGACGTTGTGTATGCCGGGCCCAAGCACGGATCACCGCAAGCATGATTGCCGCGGCGCTGGCCGCTCCGGATCATAGCCCTCTGCCGGCCCTCGCCATTTATCCTCATTGAGGATGAGGGCTGGCTGCGGCTCACAGGCGTTGATTGAGATCCAGAAGCGCGCGCCACCTTGGAGTTTGGCACCGAAAAGAGAGTGAGGCACCAAGCACAAGCGCCTCGTGATCTGGCATCGACCCGCAGCGCGCGGCGAGCTTATTTCGCCGCGCTGATTGCTAGCCAGGCACCCTTCTCATCGCAGACGTAGTCGCCGCCACATTGCTCGGCCCGATAGGCATTTTGGTCGGTGACCGAGGGGTACGCCGGTGTGTTGGTCAACGTCGTGGCCAATGCGGCGCAGCGCATATCCCTCAATTAAGAGCCGTTCGGACTGATCGTCATGGTGCCCGTCATCCCCTGGCTGTCATACTTGCCTTCAACGTGGGCACCAGTTCGCGTGCCGACGTCAGGTCAGGGTCGGTCGGTGCGCAAGCGTGCGGTGATATTCCGCATCTGAGCAGGCGAACCCGGATATCCGATGGATGTTGGAGGTCGTTGCCGTAACAACACGGCTTCCCGCCCTCTGCGCGTGCACGCGATTGTTATGCAAGCTTTTTGCGCTTGGCGGCGCAGACGTGGCTCTGCGCTGCATCCGCACCTTTGGATCAGCGCATGTCCAACCACATGCTAGGAGTTATGGAGGTGCTGCAATGCCTCATCCAACCACAATCGACATTGACGCGGTGCGAAGCGCGCAGTTGTCCCACGAGCCTTATGATTTCTTGTGTGCCTCGAGCTTCTTGCGACAGCAGGCGATAGCCGACCTGCACCACGACTTTCCCGATATCCGCAAGCCTGGGTACCTCACGGTCGAAGAAGTGACGCTCAAGGGTCGGTTCAAGACGCTGATCGAAGAAATGGAAGGCTCAGAGCTGACTGAAGCGCTGTCGCAAAAGTTCGGCAGAAACCTGCATCCATACCCACGCCTGACAACCGTTATGCGCCATTCGCAGGCGAAATACGGCGCCATCCACACTGATAGTTCCTCCAAGATCATGACAATGCTCGTTTATATGAACCCTGATTGGCAGGCGGACCAGGGTGGTCGCCTGCGGGCGCTCTATGACGACAAAAGCTACGAGCCCTACGCGGTCGAAGTGCCGCCGACGATGGGACAAATCTTTGCCTTCCTACGTTCCGAGAAATCGTGGCACGGGCACAAGCCGTTCACGGGAGAGCGCAAGGTCGTGCAGGTTGCGTGGGTGAAGGATCAGGCCGAGCTTAACCGAAAAAAGAAGCGCAACGCCGTGGCGCAAGTCTTCAAGGGCTTGTTCCACTGTTAAGGCTGTCCGCACCACGCCTTTGACGACATCACGGGCGAGGCGGGGCGGCCTTGGATCCCATTCAGAGCAGACGATGGCGGGAGCAACCGCCATCGCCCACAGCGCCGGTGCCAAGACAGCGCGCTCCGTCGGCAGGTCCCGCGAACAGATGAGATTACCGTCGGGGTCAAAGGCGATGCAGTTCCTTCAGTTCTCGGTGGAAGCTCACGCCTTCATTGGAACTCAAAAGGCCAAGCTGCTGGCGCGGTGACCTCCCCGACAAAGCTCGCAAACAAGCCGCATGCAAAGCCACGCATGGTCGCGTTTGACCATGACCGTCCATCGGCTTCGCACAAGCGCGCCGTGCCGGTGACCAGGCCAGGCACATGCTCCTTGTCCCGCGCAGCGTGGACAGATCGCTCCGATGTGCAAAGAGGAGCCCCCCTGGCCCAGGCTTGCCGCGCGCAAGCGCGACGCGGGGGGCAATGGGCGCGCTTAATATGTCGGCGAGCCGAGAAAATCCCGCCACGTTCGCAAACATGGCTGCGCGGAAACCGCGCGGGCATTGAACGCCAGGGCCTAAGGCTCGAGCACGGTGGCGAACGTCACCGCGATCATCAGGGCTGATGGATAAGGCGAAACCGCCAAGGGCTACCGTAATGCCAAGGGTCCGGGACAACCTCCAATATCCGCACAGAGGAGAGAAAGTAGCGAAGAACGGGAACGGCTTGTCGACGTCACCGGGCACGGCCGGCTCCACGGCCACCAAGGCCTTCACCTTGTCGGGCCGGGCCTGCGCCACCTTGAAGCCGAATGCGCCGGCCTGGCTGTGGAACAGGATCACGCAGGGGCAGACTTTGTCGACCAACGCGGTGTAGGCGGCGCGATGATTGGCGCGTCGGTGTCGAGCCAGCGCGGGACGATCTGCTTGACGAAGTTGTCGTAGCCTTCCACTGTGGAAACTGGTTGCCGGGCAGCACCTTCATCTTGGCAGCATCGGCGTTCCAGGAGCCAGCGCCCTGGCCGATGCGGAACCGCTCGAACGGATTGGCCTTGGTCAAAAAGTTGGGGCTGCTCGGCCACACCTCGGGGCCGGCGAAGCCTGAGCGGCCGCGCTCCACAGCATCCGAATTATAGACATCCCAGCCCTTGCGGATGAACATGTTGAGCCAGCCTTCCCGGCCGTCCGGGGTGGTCTCGTAGGTCACCCCGGTAAGCCCGCCGCCGTGCCACATCAGCAGCGGCACCTTGCCCTTGCGGGTCTGCGGCAGGAAGAACTGCACGTACATGTGCTCGACCGCGTAAAGGCCGTTCGGATCGAGCTTGGCCGGCACGCCGCCGGCGCCCAGCAACACTTCGCGCACGGGCTTGCCGGTGATCTCCACCGTGCGGCCGCCGATATGGAACGTCCCCATGCCGCGCAGGTTGATCAGCGCCTCGGCGAGTGCCGGCGATGCGGCAAGGCCGACTATGGCCGCCGCAATGAGGTGGCGAAGCATGGTGGTTCCTCCCGGTGCATGGTTTGTTTGCAGTCTCGCGTCGCTGCGCTCACGCATCGTGGCCGCGTCGTAGTTGCCGCCAATCGACACGGCGCAGATGCGGGATGGGTGTATCAGAGGCAGGCCGCTCTTCCTCGCCCAGGCGCTGAACACCTTGAACTGCGTGCCAAGCCCAGAAAAGCCGCGGCAGGTTAGTGATGCCCTATTCGTGCGAGACCATGCCGACGGCCTTTGGCGTGGCGATGGCGGCGTTGAGTGTTTCCCGTCTCGATGGCTGGGGTTTTCCTCGATGGAACGGAGGGACATCCAAAGCTACCGTGCCTGCTCCACGGCAGGTTGCCGGCAGCGTTTCAGAAGCTGATAGCATCACCGCGTACTGCGTCATGCGAAGCCCAAGCAGGTCAACTCGTGTGCAGCCATGGCGATGAACCCTGAGAACTGACACAGTCGCCGGACACCTGGGGGTAGGCGGAGCCTTGGAGAACGCTAATGGCCTCGGGTTGGTCGCGCGCTGCTGAGCTTGCGGACCGAACACCAGCGTCTCGCAACCGCTACGTCGACTTCCTGCGCGCCATGTCGATGCTAATCGTCACCGTCGGCCACTGGCTTGCCGCGGCACCCTACCGCCTGGCTCACGTGGTTCCTGCAGGTCATGCCGGTCTTCTTCTTGGTCGGCGGGTATGCGAATGGCATTAGCTGGCGCGCGGCGTGCCGGGATGGCAGGCCATACGCGGCATGGCTCGAAGGCCGGCTACGCCGTCTCGTGTGGCCGATCCTGCCGTTGCTGGCCGTGTGGGTGGCAATTGTGGCCATCGAGTACGCGCGCGGCGTGCGACCGGAATTAATCCGCTACGGGTCGCAGGTGGCATTCATTCCAATCTGGTTCCTTGCCGTGTACATCGTGATCATGCTCCTCGTCCCGGTGTTGGGGGCTGCGTGGATCCGCTTCGGAATGAAAGCGTTCTGGGCTTTGACGGCAGCGGCCGTGGCAGTTGATGTCGTTTACTTCACCGCCGGCATCCGTTGGCTCGGCTTCACCAACTACTTGTTCGTGTGGAGCGCCATCTTCCTGCTTGGGTATGCCTGGCTCGACGGGCGGTTCTCCGACCGCCGCATGTTGCTCATCTACGCCGGACTGGCGTTTGTCACGCTGCTATTGCTCGTGCATTTGGCGCCCTATCCCGTCTCGATGATCGGTGTCCCGGAGGATCCGATCAGCAATACGACGCCACCCAAGGCCATCCTGATCGCACTCGCAGTGATGCAGTGCGGGTTGCTGCTTGCCGTGGAGGCGCCGGCACGGCGCTGGCTTGCAAGCCGCACAGCATGGACTGCAACCGTCGCCATCAACGCCACCATCATGACGATCTTCATCTGGCATCTGACAGCAACAACGCTCGTCGTCTTTGCAGCCTATCTTGCCAACGGTATCGGCCTGCGGCTTGAACCAGGCAGCGCCGCATGGTGGTGGGCGCGGCTGCCGTGGGTTATGGCTAACGCGATCGCGCTTGCACTCCTGGTAGCGGCATTCGGACGCTTCGAGCGACCGGACGCGACTGAAGCGCCCCCAGCGCCCGCCTGGCGCTACGTGGCCGGCGCGCTCATGACGTGCACGGGGCTTGGCGCGCTGGCAGCGCAGGGCGTTGGCGGATACGGTAGGCTCGGCCTGAACGTATGGGGCCTTGCATTTGCGCTGGCAGGAATTGTCGTCATCAAGCAGCGACTTGGGCGCTTCGCAGTGTCCAACAGGTCGTCGCCTTGAAGCTGAGCGCGACTGCGCGCCGTGCCCGCATCCATGCAATGCCGTATTTCAGCAAACGACATTTCCGCAATGAGGCAGGGTCTTCCCCTCGTGCCGTGAGTGAGGGGTCCCCCAATATCCGTCAAGATGCGCCGCCGCGTAATGTGCTCGGCAGCGTCAGAGAGAGCACCATCAATCGCGGCGGCTGCCCACAAGCTGAGGGCAAGCCGTGCGGCCAGTGCCGCATTGCGGCGGGACGCGAACTACTCGTCCCGATCAACAACCGCCAAACGAACGTGGATGCAGATGACGGCCCAAGGTCCGGTCGACGTATGACATTGGAGCTTGGCGGTTTTTGGCGATCGTCACGTGGTGTCAAACGCTCAGGTACGCCGCTTCTTGGAAGCGCACGCTAAGCCGGGTTCGGGCCAACGCGCTTTCCGTGTTGCACACGCTCTGGGGCCTTATGAATGTGAGTGTAGGCATAGTCGACGCCCATGCCGTACGCACCTGAGTGCTCCTGCACGATTGCGATGACGGCGTCATAGGTTTCCTTGCGCGCCCAGTCGCGCTGCCACTCCAGCAACACCTGCTGCCAGGTCACCGGCACGACACCCGCCTGAACCATTCGGTCCATGGCATATTTGTGCGCCTCCATCGAGGTCCCACCAGAGGCATCCGCCACCATGTAGAACTCGTAGTCGGCGTCTTTCATTGCGCTCAGAACAAACGTCGTGTTGCACACCTCCGTCCATAGTCCGGATACCACCACCTTCTTGCGCTTGTTTGATGCAAGAGCATCGCGCACGTTCAGGTCGTCCCAGGAGTTCATCGAGGTGCGCTCCAGGATCTTGTGCTCCGGGAACACTGCGAGCAGCTCCGGATAGGTATTGCCTGAGAAGCCATCCGTTTCGACCGTGGTAATCGTCGTTGGGATGCTGAATACTTTCGCGGCCTTTGCCAGGGCCACGACGTTGTTCTTCAACGTCTGCCGGTCAATCGACTGCACACCAAAAGCCATCTGTGGCTGCTGGTCGATGAAAATCAGCTGACTGTTCTGCGGGGTCAGCACCTCCAGGTATGTCTTAGACATGGTTTGCTCCATTCGTGCCTGCGGCGGCCACCGTAAAGCCTCGCCGCATATCCACTTCAGACGGCGTTGCACGTGTCGCGGTCGTCATTGCCGCGCTGCACGGAAAGGGTTGTATTTTCATTCCAACGCTAGGACGGCAATACGTCCCCAGCCATCGGTAGAAGACCCTAGGCACGC
>Ga0075421_100003376_pt1 | contig 19065 bp, 12 predicted proteins | sample SoiMetdeltSBSDD5_FD_75292 | JGI IMG/M metagenome (GOLD analysis project Ga0075421, IMG submission 75292) | Bulk soil microbial communities from a Populus tree surrounding site in Tennessee, USA - Soil MetaG P. deltoides SBSDD5 | ecosystem: Environmental > Terrestrial > Soil > Tree plantation... | reverse complement strand
CGGGGCGGTCGCTGATCGTCTGGGTGCGCTCGTTGAAGTAGAGTATCTTGCCCTCGCGGTAGGACTGGACCGACATGTAGATCGTGACCATGGCCTTGTAGGCGGTGAGGGCGTCGAGCACGGGCTTCTCGCGCGTCTTGACGCAGCGCAGGAAGTTCTCCATGTGGGTCTCGCGCGGTTCGGTCTCGAGCTTGATCTCGATCGTCCCGTACTTCTCCTTGAACTTGTTCTTGGCGATCCGCTCCGGGGTCACCGTGATGTACTCGACGCGCCCCTCGAACTGCCCCTGCGGGACCATCATGATCGTCCCCTCGTGCCCGCGGATGAGCCCCGGGATGTGCGTCCCGTTGGCCATCGACGAGCTGAGGATGACCGAGTGGCCCTTCGGGTAGTCGGCCATCAGGTTGAAGGTGTCGGGGACCTCGCGGCCGTCCTTGAAGACGTAGTTGCCGCCCATGCCGACGACGCGGTAGGGGAACTGCGGCTCGCCCCAGCAGATGTTCATCGGGGCCATGACGTGGTAGAAGAGGTCGGTCGCCGTCCCGCCCGAGTAGTCCCAGTACTTGCGGAAGCGAAAGAAGCGGTCGGCGTCGAAGGGGCGCTGCGGCGCGCTCCCGAGCCACATCTTCCAGTCGATGAAGTCGTCGCCCTTGGCCTCGGGGCCGGCCGCGGCGTCGATCGGCCAGTTCCACTCGCCGTCGGCCGAGTTCCGGTGGTAGGACCCCTGGCTGGTGAGCAGCTGGCCGATCATCCCGTCGGCGATCGCCTTGCGCGCCTTCCACCACTGGTCGCTCGAGGTCGTCTGCGAGCCGACCTGGAGCACGCGCCCGGTCGCCTTGACCACCTCGGAGACTTGCCGCGCCTCGTCGGCCGTGTGCGTCATCGGCTTCTCGAGGTAGACGTCCTTGCCAGCCTTCATGGCCTCGATCGCCATCGGCGCGTGCCAGTGGTCGGGCGTCGCGATGAGCACCGCGTCGATGTCCTTGCGGTTGATCACCTCGCGGTAGTCCGGGTAGCCCTCGCCCTTGGAGACCTCCTGCGCCCGGCGCAGCCGTTTGCGGTAGACGTCGCTCACGGCGATGACCTGGGCGTTGTTGTGCTTCTGCCCGGTCTCCATCGCCCAGCGCATGATGTCGGTGCCGCGGCCCCCGACGCCGATGACCCCGAGGTTGATCCGGTCGTTGGCCCCGAGGACGCGCGCGTGCACGCTGCGGTGCGCGATGACCGCACCCGCCCCCGCGGCCGTGGCGCCGCGCTTGATGAATTCCCGGCGTTCGATCTTCTCGCTCATTAATCTCTCCTTGACTCGGCAGTTCGCGGGGCCGCGAGGACCGCGGCCCGGCATAAGATAGCAGAAAGCCGCCCCGCCCGCTACGTTTTGTGCGCGATGACGACCTGCTCGGGCGTCGTCGGGAGCGGGTGGGATTCGCTCCGCGCGAACCCGGCGGCGCGGAACATGCGGTCGAACTCAGCGAAGGTGTAGGCGTCGCCGCCCGGCGTCGTGGCGAGCATCATGAGGCTGAAGCCGGCCGACTCCGGCGGCGAGATCCGGTCCTCGTTCGGGACGAACTCGAGCGCCACGGCGCGGCCGCCCGGGTTGAGCGCGGCGTGGACCTTGGCGAGCAACTGCTCGCAGGTCGGCGGGTCGAAGTGGTGCAGGAAGTTGGTCAGCAAGACGACGTCGTAGCCGCCGCCGTACTCGACGTCGAAGGCGCTGCCCGGCAGCAATTGGTGCCGGGCGCCGACCCCGGCCGCCTCGGCGTTGCCCCGCGCCACTTCGAGCACCTGCGGCCAGTCGAGGGCGACGACCTCGACGTTCGGGTAGCGCTGGGCGAAGGCGATACCGAAGAGGCCGTGCCCGGCGGCGATGTCGAGCACCCGCGCCGGTCGCCCCGGCGCGATCTCGACGAGCTTCGCCAGCTCCTGCGCCGGCATGGCCATCATCGGGGCCATGCCGCGCGCGAAGCGGACCCAGACCGGGTTCTCCGGCGCCACCGTCCCGCCCTCAGGGACCATCGTCCCGCCCCGGCGCACCGCCCCGGCGAGGTCGTCGAACGCCCCGACCAACGTCGGGGAGAGGAGGAACTCGAGGGCCCCGCCGAGATAGACCGGCGAGCGCCGGTCGAGGAAGACCGCCGAGTCCGGGGTCAGCGCGTAGCGCCCGTCTGCTTTAGTCAGGAAGCCGAGCATGGCGAGGAAGTCGCTGAGGATGCGGACGCCGCGCTTGGCGGCCCCGCACCGCTCGGCGAGCTCGGCGGCCGTCGCGCCCCCTTCGCCGACCGCGCTGAAGAGGCCGAGATCGACCGCGGCCTTGAGCGCCGCCGTCCGCGTGTGGGAGTTGACCGTATCGAAGAATTGCGCCGGAGATGGCTGCGCAGGCTGGACCATGAGAATAAACCTCCTGTGTCGATAAAGATCCTTTTCAGGGTGTGGTGACCGGTCACCACGTGGGGCCCGTGGACAATACCCTTTCCGCCCCCAGCGCGCAAGACCCCGCTCAATTTCCGGTTGACAAGCGCCGCTCCCGATGCTAGTTTTTTAGCACCTTGCTAGTTTTTTAGCACCAATCGGGGGGAGGCAGATGACCCAGAGGGCACCGTTGGATCTGAGCCGGCGCGAGCGGCAGATCATGGAGATCATTTATCAGCAGGGGCAGGCGACGGCGGCCGAGGTCCTGGGGCGGCTGCCGGACCCGCCCGGTTACTCGGCGGTACGCGCCATGCTCCGGCTGCTCGAGGAGAAGGGCTATCTGCGGCACGACCAGCAGGGGCCGCGCTACGTCTACCTCCCGACGCTCGCGCGCGAGAAGGCGCGCCGCTCGGCGCTCAAGCAGATGCTCCAGACCTTCTTTGACGGCTCGACCGAGGCGGCCGTCGCCGCGCTCCTCGACCTCTCGCGCCCGAAGCTCTCGGCGCCGGAGCTCGAGCGCCTCTCGCGCATGATCGACGAAGCGAAAAAGGAGGGCCGTTAGATGACGCCCTGGACGCCGGATCTGACTTCGCTCTCCGAGACGTCGCTCGCGGCGCTCCGCCTGCTCGCCGACGTCTCGCTCAAGGGGACGGCGGTGCTGCTCGCCGCGGCCGCGCTCGGCTCCCTGCTCCGCCACCACGCGGCCGCAGCGCGTCACCTCGTCTGGAGCCTGGCGCTCGTGGGTATGCTTCTGCTGCCCCCACTCGCGCTTCTCCTCCCGGCGTGGAACGTCTCACTCCTGCCGGCGCCGGAGCCGGCCGCCATGCCCGCCGTGCCGGAGCCGTCGCCGGCGCCGTCCGCGCGCTTGATCATCCTCCCGCCCGCGGCCCTGCCGGTCGGGGCCGTCGAGCTCAGGCCGCCTGACTTCGTCGCCCTGGCGCGCCACTGGCCGGCGGCGGCGCTCGCCCTCTGGCTGCTCGGCGCGCTGGCGGTCGCGGCGCGGCTGCTGGTCGGCAGCTGGGGCGTCTGGCGGCTGGCGCGGCGGGCCGAGCCCGTGGCCGACGAATCCTGGGCCGCGCTCGCGCGCCGCCTGACGGGGCAGCTCCGGTTGCGGCGCCCGGTGAGGCTCCTGCGGAGCGAGCGGGTGGCCATGCCCATGACCTGGGGTTCGTGGCGCCCGGTCGTCCTGCTCCCGGCCGAATCTGCCGCGTGGTCCGAAGGGTGGCGGCAGATCGTCCTGCTGCACGAGCTGGCGCACATCAAGCGCCGCGACTGCCTGACGCAAATGCTGGCGCAGGCCGCGTGTGCTCTCTACTGGTTCAACCCGCTCGTCTGGACGGCGGCGCGCCGCCTGCGCGCCGAGCGCGAGCTGGCCTGCGACGACCACGTGCTCTGTCTCGGGACCAAGGCCTCGGAGTACGCCCGCTACCTGGTCGAGATCGCGAGCACGCTCGGGCCGCCGACGGGCTCGCCGGTGACGGTCGGGATGGCCTGCTCGCAGCTCGAGGGGCGCGTCCGCGCGATCCTCGACCCGGGTGTCCGCCGCCGCGGGCTGAACCGCGCGCTCGCCGCGCTGGCGCTGGCGCTGGTCCTGGCGCCGGTGGCGCCGCTCGCCGCGCTGCGGCCGTGGGCCGCGGCGGCCCCGTCGCCGGAGGTCGCCCTGGATCCACTGCCCGCGGCCGCGCCGGAGCCGCAACCCATCGCCGCCGTCCGCGATCAGGATCCGCCCCCCGCGCCCCCCGCCCCCCCCGCACCGGAGCCCCCGCCCGTGGCTGGCGACCGGCGAGATGAGGCAGATGATGCAGAGGAAGCCGAGGAGGAGGACGAGGAGTCTCAGGCGCGGGAGAAGGCCGGCGCTTCGGGGCTGAGCGCGGAGCAGATCATCCAGATGAAGGTCGCCGGGGTCACGCCGGAGTACGTCGAGATGCTGCGCCGCCAGGGCTACGCCGACCTCCCGGCGCGCCAGGTCGCCAACCTGAGCCTGCAGGGCGTGACCGAAGAGTTCATCAAGGAGGCGCGCGGCTGGGGCGGCGGCCAGGTGACGCCGCAGCAGCTCATCAACCTCAAAATCTCGGGCGTCGACGGCGCCTACCTCCAGGCGATGAAGCAGGCGGGCTATGACAACCTTCCGGTCAATAAACTTTCCAACCTGAGAATTCACGGCGTGACACCCGAGTATGTTGCCGCGCTGCGGCGGCTCGGCTACGACAAGCTGACCGCCGACCAGTTAACGGGCCTGAAGATCCACGGCGTGACCGAGGATTACATCAAGGCGACACAGGGATGGCTGCCGGGCAAGCCGTCGGCCCAGGAGTTGATGCAGCTGCGGATTCACGGCATCGACGAAGCGTTCGTCAAGGAGATGCGCGGGCTGGGCTTTGACAACCTGACGATGGAGCAACTGCTCCAGTTCCGGATCCACGGCGTGACGCCGGACTATGTCAAGAAGATGCGGGCCGCGGGGCTCAAGAACGTCTCGGCCAACGAGCTCATCCGGCTCAAAATCCATGGGCTCGATTCGATTCTGTTGAAAAATTAGTAGGGGCAGGGCTTATCCCTGCCCGTGGTTCGCTGAGCGCAAATCGGGCAGGGACAAGCCCTGCCCCTACGAAGGAGGCGAAAGAAATGAGGAAGGCACTGATCGTCGGGGCGCTCGCCCTGGCCGGCGTCGTCGCGCTGCGGCCGTCGGGCGCGGCACAGGAATCAATCGCAGGCGACTGGATCGGGCGGGTCAAGGAGACGCCGCGGGGGACGCGGCTCCATCTCTCGCTCAACGTCCCGTCCGAGAAGGGGTCCGGGCGGTCGCAGATGGGCTTCGACGTGCCGCTCGCGGAGCTTACGGGCTTCAGCCCGAACGCCTCGCCGGCGCAATTCACGCTCCAGCGCGAGGCCGGCACCCTGGCCTTCGACGGGCTGGTCAAGGATGGCAAGGGGGTCGGTGACTTTCGCTTCACGCCGAACGGCGGCTTCGTCGGCGTCATGCGCTCGCTCGGCTATGACGATCTGTCGACCGAGCGGCTCTTCGCCATGGCCGTGCACGACGTGAGCACGCGATTCATCGGCGAGCTGAAGTCGCTCGGCTACGAGAAGGTCCCGGTCGACAAGCTCATGGCCATGCGCATCCACGGGGCGGACGGCGACTTCATCCGCAGCCTCCAGGGGGTCGGCTACCAGAACCTCCCAGTGGACAAGCTCATCGCCTTCCGCATCCACGGCGTCAGCGAGGCGTACATCCGCGAGGTCGAGGGGCTCGGGCTCGGCCGCCCGCCCGCCGACAAGCTGATCGCCTTCCGCATCCACGGCGTCGACGGGAAGTTCGTCAAGGAGGTGTCCGAGCTGGGCTACCAGAACGTGCCTGCGGACAAGCTCATCGCCATGCGGATTCACGGCGTCAGCGGCGAGTTCATCCGCGAGATGCGCGCGCAGGGCTTCGCCAACCTGACGATCGACGACCTCCTCAAGCTGCGCATCCACGGCGTCGACTCGGCCTTCGTCAAGAAGATGAAGGGCGCGCAGTAGGAAATGGCCCACGGATGACACGGATCGGACGGATTTCCACGGATTCTGATCCGTATCAATCCGCCTCATCCGTGTCATCCGTGGGCCGTTCTTTAAACCCCGCAAACTGAAACTTTTCCAGCCCCGCCTACGTTTCTGCCCCTGAGCTTGGTATGATTGCGTTTCCAGTTTAAGAACGAAAGGCGAGGCTGTTTAGTGAAACTCAGGATCCTCTCGGGCTTAGCCCTGTTCGCAGCGGTTTTCCTTCTCCCGACTTACGCACAGAACTACCGCGGCGCGGTCCGCGGGCGCGTCACCGACCCGGCGCGGCGGCCGATCGCGGGGGCGCGTGTCGGACTGGTCCAGGCGGAGACCGACGAGCGGCGCGAGGCGGCGACCGGAGCGGCGGGCGAGTTCGCCTTTCCGCTCCTCCCGCCGGGGCGCTACCGGATCGAGGTCGAGCAGGGCGGGTACAAGAAGTACGCGCAGGATGTCAGCCTCGAGGTCAACCAGGAGCTGCGCGCCGACGTCGGGCTCGAAGTCGGCCCGCTGACCGAGGAGATTCTGGTGACGGCCCCGCGCGCCGCGCTGCGGAAGGACTCGCCGGCGCTCGGCGCGGTGATCGACAACCGCCAGGTGACGGGCCTGCCGCTCGACGGGCGCAACTTCCTCGACCTCAGCCTGCTCGTCCCCGGGGCGGTCCCGGCGGCGCAGGGTTCGGCCGGCTCGGTGCGCGGCGACTTCGCCTTCAACATCAACGGCGCGCGCGAGGACGCGAACACCTTCCTCCTCGACGGTGTCTACAACGTGGACCCGAAGCTCAACAGCTTCGGCGTCAAGCCGCCGGTCGACGCGGTGCGCGAGTTCGAGGTCCTCGGGAGCACCTACGACGCCTCGTTCGGCCGCAACGCCGGGGCGCAGGTCAACGTCGTCCTCAAGTCAGGCACCAACCAATTCCACGGCACGGCCTACGAGTTCTTTCGCAACCGGTCGCTCGACGCGCGCAACTTCTTCGCGCCCGCGGACCAGGGTGACCCGCAGTACCAGCGCAACCAGTTCGGCTTCTCGCTCGGCGGCCCGGTGGTCAAGGACCGGCTCTTCTTCTTCGGCGACTATGAGGGGACGCGGTCGCGCGAGGGGATCACGCGCGCGACCAACGTCCCGACCGCGGCCGAGCGCGCGGGCAACTTCTCGCAAAGCCTGTTGCCCAAGCCGATCGACCCCTTCTCTCGGCAGCCGTTCCCCGGCGACCAGATCCCGTCTTTTTACCTCAACCCGATCGGCCTCCGGATCGCGGCGCTCTATCCGCTGCCGAACCGCGCGGTGCCGTTCCAGAACTACGTCGCCTCGCCGGCGCAGCGGGACCGCAACGACCTCTTCGACGCGCGGGCGGACTACGTGGTCGGGCCGGCGACGAGCCTCGCCGCGCGCTACAGCTTCAACGACCGGAACCTCTTCGAGCCGTTCACCGGCCCGACCTTCGCGCTTATCCCCGGCTACGGCGACACGGTCCTGCGGCGCGGCCAGAATGCCATGGTCGGTGTGACCCACGCCTTTTCGCCGTCCTTCATCAACGACGCGCGCTTCGCCTACAACCGGGTGGCGGGCAGGGTCTTGCATGAGAACTTCGGCCGCAGCGTCAACCAGGAGGTGGGACTGCCGGAGCTCTCGGCCAACCCGCGCGACTACGGCCTGAGTTTCATCTCGGTCACCGGGTACTCGCCGATCGGGGACGAGTACAACAACCCGCAGCAGAGCGTGACGAACACCTACCAGTGGCTCGACACGGCGACTTACGCGCGCGGGCGGCACCTCGTCAAGTTCGGCTTCGACATCCGCGCCGCCCAGCAGAACGCCTTCCGCGACGTCCAGTCGCGCGGCTCGATCACCTTCTCCAGCCTCGGGCCGACCGGGCCGGCGATCACCGGCAACGCACTGGCCGACCTGCTCATCGGGGTGCCGCTGCTGACGAGCGGGGCGCGCCTGGACAACTACCAGCACCTCCGCGCCGAGAGCTACAATTTCTTCGCGAGCGACAGCTTCCGCCTCCGGCCCGACCTGACGCTGACGCTCGGGCTGCGGTACGAGTACAACTCGCCGCCGGTCGACACCGAGGACCGGGCCAACATCTACGACCCGGCGACCCGGTCGCTTGTCCGCGTCGGCACGAACGGGGTGCCGCGCGCCGGCTACAACGATGACCGGAATAACCTGGCGCCGCGCGTCGGCCTGGCCTGGACGCTCGGGGGCGACGGCGGGACGGTGCTGCGGGCAGGCTACGGCGTCTACTACGACCAGTCGGCGCTCGCCCCCGGCGAGGGCCTCTACTTCAACGCGCCTTACTTCGATTCGCGGATTTACTTCACCACCGACCCGCAGCAGCCGTTGACGCTCTACGACCCGTTCCCGAGCGCTTCGGCCTTCCCCTTCTATTCGGCCTTCACCTTCGAGCGCGATTTGCGCACGGCCTATGTCCAGCACTGGAACCTGGGTCTGCAGCGGCAGCTCGGGGCGAGCCAGGTGCTCGAAGTCAACTACGTCGGCTCGAAGGGGACCAAGCTCCTGCTGGCGCGCGACATCAACCAGCCGCGGCCGAGCCCGCAGCAGCCCAACCCGCGGCCGGTGCCGCAGTTCCAGGACATCATCTCCGAGGAGTCGGGCGCCAACTCGAGCTACCATGCCCTGCAGGCGCGTCTCGAGCAGAGGCTCTGGCGCGGGCTCTCGCTGCTCGGCGCCTACACCTGGTCGAAATCGCTCGACAACGCTTCGGGCTTTTTTGCGAGCGCTGGCGATCCGAACTTCCCGCAGGACAGCTACGACCTGCGCGCCGAGCGCGGGCGGTCGAATTTCGATATCGCGCACCGCTTCTCACTGAGCTACAGCTACGACCTGCCGTTCGGGCGGGGGCGGGCGCTGCTCGCCGACCGGGGCTGGCTTTCGGCCGTGCTCGCCGGCTGGCAGACCTTCGGGGTGGTCACCCTCCAGAGCGGCCGTCCGTTCACGGTGGCGCTACTCCAGGATCTGGACATCAGCAACACCGGGCGTTCGAACCTCGGCTTCGGGAACAACGACCGGCCGAACGTCGTCGGCGACCCGCGGCTCTCGCGCCGCACGCCCGAGCGGTGGTTCGACACCTCGGCCTTCGCCTTCCAGACCTTCGGCACCTTCGGGAACGCCGGCCGCAACATCCTCGACGGGCCGGGCTACGAGAATTTCAACTTCTCGCTGCTCAAGAATACGGCGCTCACCGAGCAGGTCAATTTGCAGTTTCGGGCGGAGTTTTTCAATTTGTTCAACCACCCGAATTTCGACCTGCCCGACAATTTCCTCGGCTCGCCGACCTTCGGGCGGATTCGCTCGGCGCAGAGCCCGCGCCACATTCAGTTCGGGCTCAAGCTCTTGTTCTAGCGATGGAGGTTCGCCGTGCGCGAGCTCAAATACTACGTGGCGTGCACCGTCGATGGGTTTATTGCGCGGGAGGACGGTTCGTTCGATTGCTTCCTGGCGGAGGGCGAGCATTTCGCCGATCTGCTGAGGTTATTCCCCGAAACCATTCCGGGTCACCTGCGGGAGGCTCTCGGCGTGACTGCCGGGAATCAGTTGTTTGATGCCGTGCTCATGGGGCGCAAAACTTATGAGGTCGGGCTCAAGGTCGGGGTGACCAGCCCGTATCCGACCATGAAGCAGTATCTCTTTTCGCGCTCCATGACGGGAAGTCCGGACGAGAATGTTGAGCTCGTCTCTGGGGATGCCGCGGCGCGCGTCAGGGAATTGAAGCAGGAAGCGGGCAAGGACATCTGGCTCTGCGGCGGCGGCGAGCTGGCCGCGACGCTCTTCCCCGAGATCGACGAGATCATCCTCAAGGTCAATCCGGTGCTCATCGGCTCGGGCATCCCACTCTTTGCCGGGGCCGTCAAGCCGACAGAGCTGGAACTGACCGACAGTAAGGTTTACCGCAACGGCTTCATGCTGGCGCGCTACCGCCTCAAGCGAGAACACGGATGACGCCGATCCGTGTTCTGCCCCCTACTTTTTGACAAAGACGCGCTTGGACTCGCCGCCGCCGTTCGGGCGGTCGATGAAGTAGTCGATCGTCAGCGTCGCGCCGTCGGGCGAGAGGAGCCACTTGCGGGTGACGGTGGTCGGGACCGGGCCGTTCGGCGTCTGGGCGGTGGTCTCGTCGACGACGACGATGCCGCGCCCGCCGGGCAGCCACGCGGCCCGGCGCTTGCCCTTGGGCGGGGGCTGCCCGCCCGGCGGGGTGGGCGGCGTGAATTCCACGTCCTTCCCGTCGAGCGTGTACTCCTCGTTGATCAGCTGCTCGCCCCGCGGCGAGACGACCTTGGCCTCGAGCTTGAGCCGGTCGCCGTCGTGGGCGACGACAATCGTCTGGTCCAACCCCGGCCCGTTGCTGAAGCTCTTGCTCTTGTCCAGCACCCAGGTGCCGCTGAAATTAGGCTTATTCGCCGCCAGCCCGGCACTCACGGCGCAGAGCAAGAATGCAGACACGATCCCGCGTTTCATATCGACCCTCTCTCACTCCCCGATGCTCCAGAGTGTCACCGCCGCGTCGTCCTTGACCAGGATCCGCTTCCCGAAGATCACCGGGTGCGTCCAGGTCGCGCTGTCGGCGACTTTGTAGCGCGCCACCGGCTCGAAGCGCGCGGCGCTCTTCTTCGCCACGATGAGGTCGGCGTCCGAGGTCAGCCAGAAGAGGTGGTCGCCGGCCCCGAGCAGCGCGGCGTTCTCCCCGGCGCGCCCCTCGGTCGCCCAGAGTGTCGCGCCGGTGCGCGCGTCGAGGCAGAAGAACTGCCCCTTGCGCAGGTGCGAGAGCCCGTAGAGCAGGTGGCCGTCGAGCACCGGCGAGTTCATGTACATGGCGACGCCCTTGTTCTCCCACGCCGGCTCGGCCGCCCAGCCGTCGCCTTTTTTCCCGACCTTGAGCCCGAAGGTGCCGCGCCGGACCCCCGAGACGATGACCATTCCCTCAAAGACCACCGGGGTGACGATGTTCTCGTTCCACTCGTCGGCGAAGGGGAAGCTCCAGAGCAGCCGGCCGTCGGCCACGGCGACGCCGACGACCGCCTTGTCGGTGAGCGTCACGACCTGCCGCGCGCCTGCCAGGTCCGCCACGACCGGCGAGGCGTAGCCCGGCCCCTGTCCGCGCCAGCTCCACTTCTCGGCGCCCGTCCGCGCGTCGAAAGCCGTGAGCGCCCCCGCCCGGTCGTCGCCGACGTGGACGATCACCTGACCGTTCTCGACCACCGGCGACATGGCCGTCCCGCAGAAGAGCTTCGAGGTGTCAACCTGCTTCGAGAAGTCATGCCGCCACTTCACGGCCCCGCCCGCGGCGTCGAAGCAGGTCAGGACCCCGCTCACTCCGAGTGTGTAGAGCCTGCCGTCATGCAGCACCGGGGTCGAATTCGGCCCCTTGCCCATTTTGACCGCGTACTGATTCTTGTTGAACGGGACCGCGTAGCCCTGACTCCAGAGCGTCTTCCCGGTCTTGAGGTCGAGAGACGAGATGACCTCCTGCTCGTCCCGGCGCGCGTGGAGGTAGACTCTGCCCGCGGCGACCAGGGGGGACGAATACCCGGAGCCGGCCGGGGCCTTCCAGACGAGTTGCAGACTCTGGGGCCAGACGGCAGGCGCCGTGAACGCGCTCACCACCCCGTCGCGCCGCGGCCCCCGCCACTGCGTCCAGTCTTGAAACGAAAGCGCCAGCAGCAGGCAGAGCAGTGCCTTCATGACCACCTACTTCCCGATACAGTACAGGTTCTTCTCGCCGCGGATGAAGATCTTCCCGTCCGAGATCGCGGGCGAAGCGTAGACCGGCTCGCCGACCGAGTTGGTGCGGATGACCTCGTGCGCCGGCCCCGCCTTGATGACGAAGGTGTCGCCGTCCTCGCTCGTCAGCAGAATCTTCCCGTCAAACGCGACCGGCGAGGCCGTGAAGGTCGCCGGGACCGGGACGCGCCCGCCTTCGTATTTGACCGCGCCCGTCTTGGCGTCGAGGCAGGTCAGGATGCCGCGGTCGGTGACCAGGTAGAGGTAGTCGCCGTAAAGAATCGGGGACGGCACATAGGCGCTGCCCTTGTCGTACTTCCAGAGGACGTTCGCGGTGCCGCTCACGTCGCCCGACCCGCCGAGCTTGACCGCGTAGGTACGCTTGGCCGGGTAGCCTGCCGAGAGCATGACCATCCCCTGCCCGGCCACAGGCGTCGGGATCGCGTTGCTCTCGAGCCCCTTGGCCCGCCACAGCTCCTTGCCCGTCGCCGGGTCGTAGCCGATGACGAATTCGTTGCCGCTCGCGATCAGCTCGGCGCGCTTGCCATCGCGCACGACGAGCGGCGTGGCCCAGCTCGCCTGCACCTGGCGCGGCGTCCGCCAGACCTCCTTGCCGGTCTTCTTGTCGAGCGCCGCGATGAAGGACTTCGACCCGCTGTCCTCGTCGCACTGGAGGATGACCAGGTTCTCGTAGAGCACCGGCGAGGCCCCCGGCCCCATGCCGACCGTCGCCACCTTGCCCGGGTTGGCCTTCCAGACTTCTTTGCCGCTGAAGTCGAAGCAGTAGAGGCCCTCGGACCCGAAGTAGGCGACGACATAGGTGCCGTCGGTGGCTGGCGTCGGCGCGGCGTAGCTCCCCTTCTTGTGGCGGTCGTCGTAGACCGTGCCCTCGTAGGCGGTCTTCTCCCAGAGGATTTTTCCCGAGTCGCGGTCGAGCGCGAGGACCTTGAGCGTGTGGCTGCGGTCGCCGCCGATGCTGTCAGGGTGCTTGAACTTCTCGCCGCCCAGGACGTGTTCGACGGCCTTGGCCCCGGCCACGACCGGGCCTTCGGTCTCGGTCGTCAGGAAGACGTGGCGGCCCCAGACGATCGGCTGCGAGTGGCCGCGACCGGGGATCGGCGCCTTCCACTTGATGTTCTTGCCGTCGCCCCACTCGGTTGGCACGTCAGTCTCAGTCGAGATCCCTGTCCCCTCCCCGCGCCACCCAGCCCAGTTGCTCGGCGCGGCCGCGAGCGCCGCCGCGAGCAAGATCGATAACCAATGGTTCATTCATCCCCCCGTCAAAAATCCGTCAACATCCGTCCAATCCGTGTCATCCGCGGGCTAGTCCTTCCTCTCCATAATCCCGTAAACGTGCTTTTGCCCGCGGATGACGAGCACCCCGTCGGAGATCGCGGGCGTCGCCATCATGACCTCGCCCACCGGGTTGGTCGCGAGCAGCTCGTACTTCGGCCCCGCCTTGACGACATGTACCTCGCCGTCCTCGCTCGCCAGATAGAGCTTCCCGTCGGCCGCCACCGGCGAGGCGCTGTAGGACCCGCCCTTCGCGCCGAGCCGCTGCTGGTAGAGCCGCTCGCCCGTCCTGGCGTCGTAGCAGCTGAGCACCCCCTGGTTGGCCAGCGCGTAGAGGTAGTCGCCGTAGACGACCGGCGTCGGCATGTAGGTCCCGCCGCGCTGCTTGCTCCAGGCGACGTGCTCGTTGGTCTCCTTGCCGTCCTTGAGCGAGATATCGCCGGTCGCGCCCGGCTTGATCGCGTAGATCGGCTGGTTGGGCCGGTAGCTGTTGCAGATGTAGATCAGCCCGTGCGCCGCCACCGGGGTCGTCGCCGTGACCTCGGGGTTGCCCGACATGCGCCACAGCTCCTTACCCGTCAGCGGGTCATAGGCGCGCACGAACTTCGTCGCGTTGGTGATGAGCTCGGCGCGCTCCTTGCCTTCGTAGACGGTCGGCGTGCCCCAGGACGGGATCTCCTCGCGCGGCGTGAGCCAGACGCGCTTGCCATCCTTGAGGTCGTAGGCCGCGACGAAGGAGTCCTTCTGGACGTCGCACTGGAGGATGACCAGGTTCTTGTAAATGATCGGCGAGCTCGCCATGCCCCACTGGTAGTCGGGGTCGTAGAACCAGCCCGAGTCGAGCGTGCCCAGATCCACCTTCCACTTGAGCTTGCCCTTGAGGTCGTAACAGTAGAGCCCCTCGGACCCGAAGAAGGCGACAAGGTGCTCTCCGTCAGTCGCCGGAGTCGGGTTGGCGTGCGTCGCCTTGATGTGGCGCTTGACCTTGGGCACGCCCTCATAGGCCGTCTGCTCCCAGAGGACTTTCCCCGTCTTTTTGTCCAGGCAGTAGACCTTCCAGGAGTGCTTCGACTGGTCGTCGGCCGAGTCGACGTCGCCGTAGAGCCCGGCACGGAAGTAAGGCTTCGGGTCGCTGCTCACCGCCGTGGCGATGAAGACGCGGTCCTCCCAAACGACGGGGCTCGCGTGTGAGAGCCCCGGGATCGGCGTCTTCCAGAGGATGTTGACATTCTTCTCCGCGTCCCAGGCGGTCGGGGCCGGCTTGCCGTCGGCCACGCCCGAGGCGTTCGGGCCGCGAAACGACGGCCAGTTCTGCGCCTGCGCCGCGGCCGTCAGGCAGAGAGTGGCGCAGACCAACCAGAGTCTTCTCATTTCCCCTCCACTCGCTTGTAGGCTACCTGCTCCCCGCTCGCTGGCTTGAGCGTCAGGCCGACGACTTTCTCGCCCTCCCGGCCGAAGGTGATCGTCACGCCATCAAACTCGTCCGGCCGGAACGTCCGCTCGTCGACGGCGATGAGCGAGAGATCCTGGCCAGGAGGGCCGCCCATGAGCTTCCCGTCCTTGACCCGGAAGGTCATCTCCGAGCCCCGCTCGTTGCGGTAGACGCCCGCATAGCTCTGGAGCGTCTCGGCGGGGACTTTGACCTCGGCGGGAGGCTTGGCCCCGGCTTCCTTGAGCAGCTCGACGACGGCGTCGTGCTTGTTCCGGGTCGCCGCCGCGAGCGCCGCACTCAGCGTCTCGGGCTTGAGCCCGTCCTTCTTTTCGAGCGCGGCGCGGGCCAGCTCGGCCTTGCCCTCGCGGGCCGCGCTCAGGAGCACCCTATCCCGGCCCTCCGCCCCCTTGGCGAGCAGCAGCCTGACGACCTCGACGTGCCCCTTGCTGAGCGCCCAGCCGATCGGGCGCTCGCCGTAAAACGTGTCTTTGACGTTGACGTCGGCCCCGCGCTCGATGAGCAGCTTGACGACCTCGACGCTGCCGCGCTCCGCGGCGTAGGAGAGCGCCGTCGCGCCGTAACGGTTCTTGGCGTTGACGTCCGCGCCCTTGTCGAGCAGGGCCTTGACGGCCGCCAAGTCACTCTTGCGCGCCGCTGCAATCAAGTCTTCGCCGATGTCCCCGGCGCGCGCCGCGGCCGGCAGCAGCAGCAGGATCGGCAGCACCCAGCTTACTCGCAGACTCGCCATGTTGCCACTCCTTCAACCCCCGCGCGATTCCGGCGCGGACCCGATTCGCCCCCGGCCGCGCCGGCGGCTTCAAAAAGTTTGGAAAAGCGCTCCAACTCGGTGACTGACAGCCCGCGGACGAGACGGCTCGCTCCTTGACGCCAACGGGCGCCACATTATATTTTGTGCGCATTGTAGTCAAGCATCAGGTCAGCCCTCGGGTGAGCCATGCTCAGCGTCGCCGGTCGCATCCGGCCCTTCTTTTATCGCGCCCTCATCGTGGCCTGCTTCGCGGCGCCGCCCTCACAGGCCGGGCAGGCGGCCGACGAGGCTCTGCTCCTGCAGCAGCGCGGCACGCAGCGCATCGACCGCTACGTCGAGCACGTCCGCCGGGCGGGCGACGCCCAGGCGCCGCGCGGGGAGTTGGAGCGGGCGTTGAGCGAACTGGCCGCCAGCTCCCAGGCTTTCATGCGCCGCGGCGCGCTGGCGCAAGCGGCCCTCAGCCTGCACGAGCTCGGCACCGTCGAGCGGCTCCGGGGGCAGTGGCTCTCGGCCTCGACTCACTACCGGGAGGCTCTCGACCTGGCGCGGAAGGCCAACCACGCCGACTATCAGGTCAAAGCGCTCCTCGGGCTGGTCCGGGTTTACCTGCGGGGGCTGCGCGACTACACGGAGGCCGCCTCACACCTGGAGGAGGCGCTGCGCCTCGGCCCCGCCGGCGTGGAGCCGCGCGAGCTCTTCGATCGCTATGACCTCAAGAGCGCCCTTCACGACGCGCGCGGCGAGCTTGTGGCCGCGGCCGAGGCCAGCGACCGCGCCTTCGCCGTCGCCAAGGAGATGAACACCCCGGAGCAACTCTTCTACGCCCATTTCGGCCGCGGCAGCGTCTACTCCAAGCTCGCCTCGAACTGCGACATCAAGCGCGGAGCGGCGCCCTGTTACGAAGCGCTCGACCGCGCCCGACGCGACTTGGAGCAGGCGCTGGCGGTCGCCAAAAATCAGGGCTATGCCTACTTCGCGGGGCTGATTGACGGCTCCCTGCGTGGCCTCGAGAGGCGGCGCGAGAATTTTCGGCAAGAGGAGACCTCGCTCGGGATCACGGCCAAGTACAAAATCTTTCACCCGAAACGGCCCGGCGACGTGCTCGTGAGCGAGGAATTCTTCTCGCGGGACCGCGTCTTCCCGCCCGGCTCGGAGCCGCTCGTCCGGGAGATGATCAGAAAATATTCGGGTGACGCGATCGGCTACCACATAGAAGGCCTCTTCAAGCTCAACCTGGGGCAGGAGGCGGAAGCTTTTAAAGCTTTCCTCAAAGCGGTCGAGTTGCTTGAAGCCGACCGCCGCCGCCTCAGCGACGAGAGCGGCCGGGGCGCGTTCCTCGAGGACAAAATCGAGATCTACTACACCCCGCTGCTCTACCTACTCCAGGCCCGCCGGCGGGCCCAGGCCTTCGACCTGCTGGAGCGCTCGCGGGCGCGCGCGCTGGCCGATGCGCTGCAGACGCAGGAGCTGGGGCTGGCGCAGCCCGCCGACCGCAAATTCTACGCCGAGGCGCTCCAGATCAACGCCCGCCTCTCCCAGTTGCAGAAGGAGCTCTTCAACCTACGCAGCGCAACCGACCCGGGCCGCGGGGCCGGGCGCGTCGCCGCCGCCGAGCAGGAGGTCCAGCGCCTCGAGGGTGATTACCGGCGGCTCCAGCAGGGCGTCGTCGCCGCGGGCTCGAAGCTCCAGGAGCTGGTCGTCTCGCGGCCGGTCCCGCTCGCCGACCTCCAGCAGGTGATGAAGCGGGAGAACTTCGAGGTGCTCACCTACCTAGTCCTCAAAGAGCAAGTCGTGCTCTGGCACCTGAGCGGTGAGGCGGTCAACGTGCGCTCGATCTTCCTGACGCGCGAGGAGCTCGTGGGCAAGGTCTCGAGCCTGCGCCGGAGCCTGGTCGACCCGGCGGTAAAGTTCGACGAGCAGACGGCCCGCGAGTTGTTCCTGTTCCTCATCCAGCCGGCGCTCGGCTGGATCAAGAGCGAGCGCCTAGTGATCGTCCCGCACGACGATCTCAATTACGTCCCGTTTCAGGCGTTCCAGGATCCCGCCGATGGCCGCTTCCTCGGGGAGCGGTTTGACATCTCCTACGCCCCGAGTGCGACCGTGCTCATGGGGCTCAAGCCGGGCGCCGGGATTCGGGGGGGCCGGCTGCTGGCGGCGGCCGACCCGGAGATCGGGGCGGCGCGGCGCGAGGTGCTTGCGCTCGGCCGGCTCTACCCGACCGGGAGCAAATTGCTGTCCGGTGAGCTGGTGAAGGAGGCCGACGTCAAGGCCTGGGCGGGCGATTACGACCTGATTCACCTCTCGGTCCACGGCGTCTTCGTCGCGCAGGAGCCGCTGCTCTCGCACCTCAGGCTCGGGCCGGGCGGGGCGGAGGACGGCAAGCTGACGGCGGCCGAGATGTTCGGGTTACCCCTCGCCGGGGCGCGGCTCATCGTGCTCAGCGCGTGCGACACGGGCCAGGCACGGGCGACCCGCGCCAACGAGGTTTCCGGCATGGTGCGCTCGCTGCTTTACGCCGGGGCCAACACGCTCGTGCTCTCCTCGTGGGCGATCGACGCGGATTCGACGGCGCTCTGGATGGAGACCTTCTACCGCGAGGCGCAGTCCCGGCCCCCCGCCGGGGCGGCTCGCCTGGCGATCGCGGCAGTGAGGCGCGACCCGCGCTACAGTCACCCTTACTATTGGGCCCCCTTTCTCCTCACCGGGAGGTGACGATGACCGATGCGGTCGAGGCGCTGGCCGAAAAGGTCAAGGCACTGGCCGGCGGCTGGCCGTCCTACGCCGCGCTCGGCGGCTTCATCCTCTACCTGCTCGGGTACCTCTCGCTCAGGTTTCACCTGACCTCGCTCGGCATCGGGACCGACCTCACGGTGCTCGACGAGCGGTACGTCTTCACCGGAGCGAAATTCCTGGTCTACCTCGGCGCGACGATCCCGATCATCGCGCTGCTCGCCTTGCCGCCGGCCGGGCTGGCTTACTTGACCGCGCGGCTCTGGTCGTGGGCCGCGCGGGGGCGGTCCGGGGCGGCGGCCGGCGGCCGGTGGCGCCGGGCGGGCAACGGGCGGGCGACCCCGACGCTGCTGGCGCTCGCCGGGATTGTCCTTTCGGTCGTCCTCATTCAGTTCGTCATGCGGCAGTGCTTCGTCTTCGCCAATCTGCTCCTGGCCCCGCGGCTCCCCGAGCCGATCTGGCTCCGGTCGCTCCTGCTGGCCGAAGGGGACGGCCCGCGCGCGCTCTACTTCAGCGGCCTGGTCGCCGGTTGCGCCGCGGCCGCCGGCTTGTGCTGGGCGGCCCGCGCGCGCGCGCCGCAGACGCCCCGCGCGCGCGCTCTCACGGCGGCGCTCGCCGTCCTCGCCGGGATTCAGTTCCTCCTGCTGCCGGTCAACTACGGCGTCCTGATCATCGACAAGGTGCTCCCGCGGGTGGCCGACCTCGGCGGCGTGGAGGCGCTCCGGGAGGGACAGGAGGCCTGGCTCGTGTGGGAGGGCAAGGACGGAGTCACGTATCTGGTCCGCGGCCCGGAGGGCCGCCGGCTTGTCACTCTGCCGCAGAGGGAAGTCAAGCGGACGCAGATCATCGGCTATGACGCGATCCTGAGACGCATCTTTCTCGAGGACGGCGAGAACACTACGGAGATCGACCATGGAAACGACCCTCTGTTCTGCGGCTTTGATCCTGGCCCTCAGCCTCTCCCCATTCGGCCTCGGGCAGGGGCCGAGGAAGCCTCCGAGGAAGCCGACTTTCTGGGAGCGGCTGCTCAGAGTCACGGGCATCTCGGCCACGCCGAGCACTCAGAAAGGGCCGGGGGAGGATTTCTCAGGCGAGATTTGGATCGCCGACCTCGAACGCCGCTCCGCGCGGCAGGTGACGCGCGGGG
>Ga0075421_100003375_pt1 | contig 19067 bp, 20 predicted proteins | sample SoiMetdeltSBSDD5_FD_75292 | JGI IMG/M metagenome (GOLD analysis project Ga0075421, IMG submission 75292) | Bulk soil microbial communities from a Populus tree surrounding site in Tennessee, USA - Soil MetaG P. deltoides SBSDD5 | ecosystem: Environmental > Terrestrial > Soil > Tree plantation... | reverse complement strand
GTGACCGTGCCGGTGAGCATGCCGCGCCCGAGCGGGCTGTACGGCACGATGCCGATGCCCAGCTCCCGGCACACGCCGACGACCTCGCGCTCGATGTCGCGGCTCCACAAAGACCACTCGCTCTGCAGCGCGGCGATGGGGTGGACTGCCGCGGCCCGGCGGATGGTGTCGACCGACGCCTCCGACAGCCCGAGGTAGCGGACCTTGCCTGCGGTCACCAGCTCGGCCATGGCGCCGACGGTCTCCTCGATGGGGATGTTCGGGTCGGCGCGGTGCTGGTAGTAGAGGTCGATGTGGTCGATGCCGAGGCGGCGGAGCGACGCGTCGCAGGCGGCGTGGACGTACTCGGGCCGGCCGTCGGTCGAGCGAGCCGGCCACGTATCGAGCTTGATGCCGAACTTGGTGGCCAGCAGCACCTCGTCGCGGCGGGGCGCCAGCGCTCGGCCGACCAGCTCCTCGTTGGTGGTGGCGCCGTAGATGTCGGCGGTGTCGAAGAACGTGACACCGAGGTCGATGGCCCGGTTGATGGTGGTGACGGCCTCGTCGGGGTCACCCGGCCCGTAGACGTCGCTCATGCTCATGCACCCCAGCCCGAGGGCGCTGACCTCCAAGCCGGAGCGTCCGAGCGTGCGGGTGGGAACGGCGGTAGGGCTGGACATGGCAGACAGTCAATCGCCCGGCGGACGGGAACGGGTGGCACTTCGACCTGCAAACATGCCGAGGTGAGCACACGGGAGCGGATCCTGGATGCGGCGCTGGACCTGTTCGCCGGCGAGGGCGTCGCCGGCACGACGGTCACGGAGATCGAGCGCCGGGCCGGCCTGACCCCCGGCAAGGGCAGCCTCTACCGCCACTTCCGCTCCAAGGAGGACGTCTTCGAGGCCACCATCGTCCGGGAGGTCGAGCGCCTCCAGGCGGCGGTCGAGGCGGACCGGGCGCAGCTGCAGCAGCAACCCGACCGGCGCTCGCAGCTGACGATCGACTACCGCCAATGCCTGCGGGACATCGAGCGGTTCGACGCCTTGCTGCGGGTGCTGGCCCGCGAGCACGGCCGCGTCGGCCAGGTCCACGACATCCTCGGCCGGGTGCTGGGCGTCGACCAGCGACTCGACTCGCTCACGTCTGTCGTGGTCGTGGCGTCGTTGCTCGGCTACCACCACCTGTGCCAGTTCCAGCGCCAGCCGTTCCACGGCGTCGACGCCGAGACGTTCATCGCCCGGCTGGTCGACCTCACCCTGTGATGGCGGCGAGCAGCTGACGGCGCAACGAGTCGCTGTCGGCGGAGCGGATGACCTCGACCGGCCGCCCCGCCGGTGATTCGACCAGGTAAGCGTCACCGGCCCTGCCCCGCACCGACAGGTGCACGGTCCCGATGGTCTCGACCGCCGGGTCGACGATGCCGACGACCGTCAGCGGGTCGTGCAGCCGCACCCGAGGGACGTCGGGGTCGGGCGACCCCCGCAGCAGGTCGAGCCAGCCCGTCATCTGGACGTCGAGGGCGGCTCCGAGCTCGCCGGCCGCGGCGATGGCGGCCAGCTCGTCATCGGTGAACATCAGCTCGTTGGTCACCTCGTAGGGCGCAAGCCTCAACCTCAAGGGGAGGCCGAGGCACACGGCGGCGGCGATCGGGTCGCCGTTGAGGTTGAACTCGGGCTTGGCCGGATGCTGCTCGCCCCCGGGCACCAGCCGGTACGGCCCGAGGCAACCGCCCATCAGGTGCACGCCGGCCACGGCCTCGTGCAGCTCGGGGTGGGCGACCAGACACGACGCCACGTTCGTGAACGCCCCGACGCCGACGACGTGGACCGGCGTGGTGGCATCCCGCAGGACCTCGACGAACACGTCCTCGGCGGTGGGCATGCCGTCGGGCAGGTCGGCGAGCGGCTCCGACGCGACGATCCCCACCGGCATCGACAGCGACTTCGCCCCGTCGATCGGGAGCGACGCGCCGACACCGATCGGCACGTCGTCGCGCTTCATGAGGTCGAGCAGCGCCTGGGTCAGCGCGGCGCGGCGGCGGGTGTCGCCGTTGACGGTGGTGACCCCGCGTAGGTCGCAGCGGGGGTCCCGGGCCAGGAAGGCCAGGGCGATCGCGTCGTCGACGTCGGTGCCCAGGTCGGTGTCGAACAGGATGGGGACCGGGTCGGTCACGGGGCGCTCCGGGAGTAGACCAGCGGGAAGAACTCGTCGTCGTCCAGGCGATCGCCCCGGTGGTAGCGCTCCCGCTGGTCACGGGTCCACGTCCACGACCCGGCCCACGTGGCCCCGTCGTCCCGGTCGAAGGTCGCACCGTCCGCCATGAAGACGACGCTCATCGCGCGGCGGCGATGGGGCGTCATGTTCGCCCCGGCGCCGTGGGCGATGAAGCCGTTGTGGATGACGGCGCCCCCGGCGGGCACCGGACAGAACACCGGCGGGGTGTCGGCCCACTGCGGGTTCTCCCGGAACAGGGCGCCGAGGTCGTTGCCGATCGACGCGTTGCGCATGCTCTGCTCGCTGTGGCTGCCGGGGATGTAGGCGAGGCACCCGTTGTGCGGGGTCGCGTCGTCGAGGGCGACCCAGAACGAGACGCAGTGCGGCGTGTCGAAGGCGAAGATCGGGCCGTCGATGTGGAACGCCGTCGGGTGGCCCCACGGCTCCTTGATCAGGGCCTGGTCCTGCCAGATCCGGACGGCGTCGACGCCCTCCAGCTCGGCGGCGATCCGGGCCAGGTCGCCGTCGAGCACGAGGCGGCGGACCCGCTCGCTGCTGCGCCAGAGGAACAGCTTCTGGGTGAAGACCTTGTCGTAGTACTCGTAGCCGGCGCGCTGCTCGGCCGGCAGGGCAGCGACGGCGTCGGGCCGGTCACGACGATGGGGCACCCGGGTGTCGGCGCGCTCGGCGACGGCTTCGTCGACCGCGGCCCGCCACTCCTCCAGCTCGGTGGCGTCGAGGAACCGGTCGATGACGAGGAACCCCTGCTCGCGGTAGGACGCCACCTGGTCGGCGGTCAGCTGGGTGTGCATGTGCCTCCCCTCGGCGGGCCGTCCCGCCCCCAATCGTCGCGTACGCGCGGGGTCAGCGGGCGGTGACGGGGCTGGGCGCCTGGGACTGCAGCTTGTGGGCCTGGTTGCGGCGGGCCCACGCCCGGGCGGCGGCTGCGCTGCCGGTGGGCGCCGAGGGGAGCTTGAAGCCGGTGTACATGACCTTGCGCTCCTCGCTGACCGGGGGCGTGGCCTCGTGGAGGGTGCAGCTCAGGTGGACGGTGAGGTCGCCGGCTTGGGTCGGCAGCGGGACGATCGGCAGGTCGAGGCTCGGGGCGACACCGACGGCCGGGACGTTGGCCCGGTGGGAGCCGGCCAGGACGCGAAGCTGGCCGCGGTCGGCGCCGCCGTCGGTGACGGACATGCCAACGGTGACGCTGCAACACATGTAGCTGTGGCGGCCCAGCGAGCAGTCGCGGTGCCACGGGATGTCGGAGATGCCTTGGCTGACGCCGAGCGGCTTGACCAGCGCCTCGATGACGTTCGCCTCGACCTTCGGCGGGTCGAGGGTGTCGTCGCCGGCGATGGCCAGGCGGAGCCGCTCCCAGGCGTCGCTCTGCAGCACCGCGGCGGTGGTCTCGGAGTGCTCGACGAAGTGCAGCATCCGCACGCACATCTCGTCGCCGTTGGAGAGCGTGGCCCACCAGGAGCGGCCGTCGTCCTTGCGGTAGTGGGGCAGGGCCCGATCCATGTCGCCGGCGATGGTCGCCATGTCGGCCGGGTCGAGCCAGCCGCGCAGCCGCAGGAAGCCGGCCGTCCGAATGAACTCGGCGAGCGCCGCCGGGTCGTCGTCAGGGGTGAAGGTCCGGTGGAGGTCGACCTCCGAGAAGTCGACGTCGCCCCGACGGTGGGCCGGCCAGCCGTCGAGCAGCGCCCGCCACGCGACGTCCCACTGGAGGATCTGGGTCATGTCCGCGTTGTGCATCCGCACGTCGCGGTTGACCGAGAAGCTGTTGAGCGAGCGCTGGTCGAGCACGAAGTCCGAGAACTGGGCGTCGTCGAGGTCGAGGACCAGGGCGCCGTCGAGGACGCCAGGCTCGACCGCGACCCCGTCCGGCCCGACGCCGAGGCTGAACGGCGTGCCCGCGTTGAAGGCGAGCGGCCGCAGCTCCAGGCGGCGCATCGCGTCGGCCAGGACGTCACCGTGCTCGCGGAGCAGTGCGGGGAGGGCTTCGTCGAGGAACGCCTCGGGCGAGGTGGTCGCCCCGTCGTCCCCCCGAGTGCGACGGTCGATCGATTCCATGCAAGGACATCCTTGCACCGAATCGACGCACGCGCTCAGTACGCCATGTCGTGGCGCTCCAGCGCCTGGCGATCCCACTTCCCCAGGTCAGCCGCGGCCGAGTAGGTCGTCTGCAGGAAGTCGAGGAGCATCGCCCGGGGATCGTCCGCGGTGCGGACGGCTTCGTAGGGCAGGAGGAACTCGCCGAGCGCCACGTCGTAGGCGGCCTCGGCCGGCAGCACCGGGTAGTCGGGATAGCCGCCGGGCTCGGGGTAGGCGTATGCGTAGAAGGCGCCCTCGGCGCCCCCGCCGGCGAAGTAGCCGGCACTCGACACCTCGTGGGAGTAGGCCTCCTCCATCACCCAGTCCGCGCAGTTGGGCGCGCCGCCGGGGTGGCGGGGCGCGGTGCGCCCCGAGAACCGGGTGACCGCGATGTCGAGGGCGCCCCAGAACAGGTGCACCGGGCTGACCTTGCCGAGGTAGCGGGTGCGGAACTCGTGCAGCACCCGGTCGACCTGCTGGAGCAGCCGCCAGAACCGCTGGGCCGACTCGGGGTCGTAGCTGGCGTGCTCGTAGTCCTCGGTGAACGGGATCGACGGGTCGACCTCGACGGGCCGGGGCAGGATCCTGACCTCGATGCCCAGGCTCTCCAGCGCCGCCATCGTCTCCTCGTAGAAGACCGCAGTGGGCTTGGCGGCCAGCGCGACTGTGCGGCGCTCCGGCCGGTCCGTGTCGATGTGCAGCTCGTGGTCGATGAAGTCGAACGTCATCTCGAAGCTGCCCGTGCGGTACGGGATCGCCGACGTCGTCAGCCCGCGGGGCGACACGTACAGGGGCACGTTCCACCAGTGGTTGACCAGCGGCGTCAGCTCCATGCGGACCTTGCCGACGATCTGCGCCCACATGTGGAGCGTGTCGCGGGTGTCCTTCCAGTCGTCCACGACCAGCTTGGGCCAAGCGCTCACCCGCCCACGCTCCCCCATGGGCGGGGCCGGTAACCCTCCCGACCCTCGTCGGTTGTCGGCCCAACATCGCGCGGGGCTCGACTTCCCGTGCCAACGAGCCCGGGGCCGTTGATCTATCTCAACGTCGGGGTTCGACGTCGAGGCCGATGTCGAGGACGGGGGCGGAGTGGGTGAGGGCGCCGATCGAGACGAGGTCGGCGCCGGTGGTGGCGTAGGCGCCGATGCGGTCGAGGTCGATGCGGCCGCTGATCTCCAGCAGGGGACGGGTGGGGTGGGCGGCCCGGACGTCCATGACCACCGAGCGCACCGCGGCCGGCGTCATGTTGTCGAGCAGCAGCGCGTCCGCGTCGGAGGCGACAGCCTCGGCCACCATGGCGGCGTTGGCGCACTCGACCTGCACGGTCCGCCCCGGCCACTGCTTCCGGGCGGCGGCGACCGCCTCCCCGATGGGCATCAGCTCGAGGTGGTTGTCCTTCAGAAGCACCCACTCCGACAGGTTGCCCCGGTGGTTCGATCCGCCCCCGGCCCGCACCGCCGCCTTCTCCAGCGACCGCAGGCCCGGCGTTGTCTTGCGGGTGTCCCAGACCCGCAGCTCGCTGCCGGCGCCCTCGAGGGTGGCGACGTAGCGGGCGGTCAGCGTCGCGATCCCTGACAGGTGGCCGATGAAGTTCAGGGCGGTGCGCTCGGCGACGAGGATCGACGCCAGCAGCCCCCGAGCCTGGCCGACGGTCTGGTTGGCTGCGACCTTGTCGCCGTCGTCGGCCGACCAGGTGACCTCGACCGAGGGGTCGATCTGCCGGAACGCCTCGTCGGCGCAGCGGCACCCGGCCAGGACGCCGTCCTCCCGCGGCACGAAGGCGGCGGTCGCCTGCAGCCCCGGCGGCAGCAGCGCGGAGGTGATGTCGCCCAGCGGGGTGAGGTCCTCTTCTAAGGCCCGGGCGACGGCCTCGCGGATCGCGGTCACGGGCGGGTGAACATCGTGCATCGGTGTGCAGTCTTGCGGGGCGGCACGCCAGACTCACAGACGGTGGTCGATTTTGGGGAGGGTCATGCGGAACCGGCGGTTGATCGCGGCAGGGCTTGCCGTGCTGGTCGTGGGGGCGGCGGCGTGCTCCGGCGACGACGGCTCGTCCACCGACAGGACCGCCAAGGACGAGCCCACCACCACCAGCCTCGCCCCGCTGCCCGAACGGCGGCCGTTCGAGGTCGGCTCGCAGACCGAGACCCTCGTCGACACCAGCCGCCCGACCCCGGCCGTGCCCGCCAAGCAGCTCCCGGCCCACGACGACCGCACCATCGAGCTGACGGTCCTCTACCCCACCGACGAGGAGCAGCTGCCCACCGACGACGCCGGCATCGTCGACGGCATCGATCCGCCGCCTGACACCGACGCCGAGGTGGTACCCGGGAAGTTCCCGCTGCTGGTGTTCGCCCACGGCTGGATGGGCTCCGGCGCCAGCCTGGCGGGCCCGGCCAAGCGCTGGGCCGGCGCCGGGTACATCGTGGCCCTGCCCACGTTCCCGCTCAGCCAGGAGCCGATCGGCTTCAGCAACGACGTCGTCAACCAGCCGGGTGACGTGAGCTTCGTCGTCGACACGCTGCTGGCCTACGACGAGGACGCCGACAGCTACCTCGGCGGGCACATCGACGCCGACCGCATCGCCGTCGGCGGGCACTCGCTCGGGTCGGTCACTGCGTTCGGCTTCGAGAACGCGTGCTGCAAGGATCCCCGGGTGAAGGCGATCGTCGCCGCCTCGGGTGGCCCCCAGCCCTACAGCACCGGCAGCTACGACAAGACGTTCGCCACACCCATGCTGCTGATCCACGGCCGCAAGGACCCGGGCGTGAACCCGGCGATCAGCCAGGCCGTGTTCGACCTGACGCCGGGGAAGATGAGCCTGCTGATGATCGACGACGGCACCCACACGTCGGGCTTCGCCGGCGAGGACGGGAAGGTCATGGACGAGGTGATCGTCGCCTTCCTCGACGCCGAGCTCGGCATCGACCCCGACGCGATGGACGGCCTCGAAGCGAAGGTCACCGCGAGCGGTCGCGGCGACCTCCACTCCAAGGACAAGTAGCCGAGGTCACTAGCGCCCGACGCCCCGGTGGGCGCCGGTGCTCAACCCCAGCCGCGGGAGTCCTGCTTCAGCGCGGTGTCGACGCCGAGGGCGGCGGCGACGACCAGCGACCGCAGCGGGTCCTCCAGGGGCCGGTGGATCTGGACGACGTAGTTGTCGGCCGTGGTGAACATGGTCTTGGCGAAGCCTTCCCACGTCTTGGTGATGCGGGCGATCTCGCCGCCGGTGTGGTCCTGGATGTTGAAGTTCCAGGCCCGCCAGTTCTCACCGTTGATCGAGCCCCACTGGTGGCCGCCCGACTCCAGCGAGAAGCGGATCTTGCCGATCATGTTCTGCTGGATGATCTGGCCGATCTCGTTGCCGAGGGCGTCCTGCACGATCATCTTGGACTTCATCAGCTTGGCCGGCCGGGTGAGCGCCATCAGCACGTTGCCCTGCAGGTCGACGATCTGGAACTTGTGGGTGAGGAACTGGTCGTAGCTGGTGAAGATGCGGATCGCCTTCTTCATCATGTTCTGGCCGACCTGCCGCACCGCGCCCAGCTGCTGACCGTGCTGGTTGTAGATGGCGTACTCGTTGTTGACCTCGATGAGCTTGGCCTTCTGGTTCACCACCAGGACCGGCTCGGTGAAGATGGTGCCGCCGCCTTGGGGGGCGGCCGCACCGCCGACCTTCTGGACGTCCTTGACGATCTTCTCGGTCGCCCGGTTCACGGTGGGGATGTGGCCGCCGCCGGCCGGGGCGTCGGTGGCCTGACGGCCGTGGGACGCGACGTGCTCGGTCCATTGGTTGCCGTCCCACCAGCGCGTCTCGTGTCGCCCGAACGGATCGGGGTACCACCCCGGAGCGTGCTGGGGTTGCTGTGGTTGGGCAGGCCCTGGGGCGCCCGCTGCCTGCTGTTCTGACATAGCCGGCCACCGTAGCAATCCGGCGAAGGCTGCTTTCAGCGGTGTGAAGGCGATGACGCGTTGATGACGAAACGCACTCTTAGCTCGTCCGAAAGCGCCGGGAAGTCGCTCCGAGCGTGGGCTCCCCGCGACTCTTCGCGGGCGGTCGCGGCGGCGCTGAGCGCGGCGCCGACGGTCGCCAGGTTGAGGAGCTCCTGGCCCGCGACGTCGTCCCGCCGGGCGACCCCACCCGCCGCCTGGGCGGCGTCGAGCGCCACCGCCAGCGACCCCGCCGAGCGCAGCACGCCGGCGTTCTCGGTCATGGCGCGCTGCAGGGCGTTGCGGGGGTCGTCGTTCTCCGTCGACGTCGGGTCCGCCGCGGTCGGCAGCTTGGGCAGCGGCAGCGGGTGCGACCCGATCTCGCTGCCGTCGGCGGCCAGCAGGGCCCGCATGGCGCCGGTCGGCTCGGGGCCGTCCTTGCCCCGCTCGACCGCCTCGACCACCCGGGGGCCGAACACCATGCCGTCGAGCAGCGAGTTGGACGCCAGGCGGTTGGCGCCGTGGACGCCGTTGCAGGCGGCCTCGCCCGCCACCCACAGACCGGGCAGCGACGAGGCGCCGTCGAGGTCGGCGAGGATGCCGCCGCAGGTGTAGTGGGCGGCCGGGGCCACCGGGAGCCAGTCCTTGGCCGGGTCGAGGCCGACCTCGGCGAGCGCGGCGTTGATCGTCGGGAAGCGCTCGGCGAAGTGCTCGAGCCCGGTGGCGTCGAGCCAGACGTTGTCGACACCCTCATCGATGAGGACCCGGGTGATCGCCTGGCTGACCTTGTCCCGGGGCAGCAGCTCGTCGACGAAGCGCTCGCCCTTGCCGTTGCGGAGCAGGGCGCCGTGACCCCGCAGCGCTTCGGACAGCAACGGCCGGGGGCGGGCCGGGTGGTGCAGGGCGGTGGGGTGGAACTGGACGAACTCGAGATCGGCGACCGCCACGCCGGCCCGCAGAGCCATGGCGATGCCGTCGCCGGTGGCCTCGGGCGGGTTGGTGGTGACGGCGAAGAGCTGCCCGGCACCCCCGGTGGCGACCAACACGTGCCGGGCCCGCACCTCGATGTCGGGGAAGGCGCGGACGCCGACGCAGCGGCCGTGCTCGACCACGAGCTCGCTCGCGAAGGTGCGCTCGTGGATGGCGGCGGCCGAGCGGCGGACCGCGGTGACCAGCGCCCGCTCGACCTCCATCCCGGTGGCGGCGCCGCCGGCATGGACGATGCGAGGGTGGCTGTGGCCGCCCTCCCGGGCGAGCAGGAGGGCGCCGGTGGGGTCGCGGTCGAAGGCGGCGCCGAGGGCGATCAGCTCGGTGACGCGGGCCGGGCCCTCGTCGACCAGGACCCGGACCGCGTCGACGTCGCACAGTCCGGCCCCGGCGGCCAGGGTGTCGGCGAGGTGGAGGTCGGTGGTGTCGGCGTCCTCGGCACCGAGCACCGCGGCGACGCCGCCCTGGGCCCAGCGGGTGGTGGCCTGGTCGAGGTCGCCCTTGGTGAGCACCCCGACCCGTAGGCCGTGGGCCTCGGCCGCCCGCACCGCCGCGGAGAGACCCGCGACCCCGGACCCCAGAACGAGGAGATCGAGGGGTTCAGTCATCGATCTCCGTCAGTTCGTGACCTCGACGTAGCGGTGGGGCGCCGGGCCCTGCTGCTCGGCGGCCAGGAGCTCGGCGGTCACGGCGTCGATCTCGCGGTTGTGGTTGTCGACGTGCACGATCCTCGGCACGTAGTCCTCCAGCTCGGCCGGCTCGTACTCGGCGTAGCTGATGACGATGATGCGGTCGCCGGGCTGCACCAGGCGGGCCGCGGCCCCGTTGAGGCACATGTCGCCCGAGCCGGGCCGGCCGGCGATGGTGTAGGTCTCGAAGCGGGCGCCGTTGTCGATGTCGACGACTGCGACCTGCTCGTGCTCGAGGATGTCGGCTGCCGCCAGGAGCTCGGGATCAACCGTGATCGAGCCCACGTAGTGCAGGTTGGCGTCGGTGATCGTCGCTCGATGGATCTTCGACTTGAGCATGCGGCGTCGCATGGGCGCTGTGACCTCCTGGGGTGGGTGCCGTCACGCGGTCACCCCCACGTTGTCGATGAGCCTGGCCCGTCCAAGGCGAACAGCGGCGAGCAGCCGAAGATTCCCCGAGAGGGACGCAGGTACCGCCAACGAGTCTGCGTCAACCACCGCCACGTAGTCCAGTCCCGCCAGCGGTTCTTTGGCTATGACATCGGCCATGGTCTGGCGCACCGCGGCGGGGTCGCGCTCGCCCCCCTCGACGGCCGCCACTCCGGACTGAAGTGCCTGGTAGACGACCGGCGCGGCGGCCCGCTCCTCGGCGGTGAGGTAGCTGTTGCGGGACGACATGGCGAGGCCGTCGGGCTCCCGGACCGTCGGGCAGCCGACGATCTCGACGGGGCACGAGAGGTCCCTGGCCAGGCGGCGCACGATCGCCAGCTGCTGGTAGTCCTTCTCGCCGAAGTAGGCCCGGCAGGCGCCGACGATGTTGAAGAGCTTGGCCACGACGGTGGAGACGCCGGCGAAGTGGCTCGGGCGGCTCTCGCCCTCCAGGCGGGCCGACAGCTCGGAGACCGTGACCGTCGTCAGCAGCGGTTCGGGGTACATCTGGCTGACCGGCGGGACGAACAGCAGGTCGGCGCCGGCCTCCTGGGCCAGCTCGGTGTCGCGGTCGAGGTCCCGGGGGTAGGCGGCGAGGTCCTCGGTCGGGGCGAACTGCAGCGGGTTGACGAAGATCGAGACGACCACGACGTCGGCCTCGCGGGCCGCCCGCCGGATCAGCGACACGTGGCCCTCGTGCAGGAACCCCATGGTCGGCACGAAGCCGATGGTCCGGCCGACCGACCGGTCGAAGTCCAACGTCGTCCGCAGGTGGCACACCTCGGCGACGTGCAAGGGCGACGAGTTGTTGTTGTTGATGGTCCCGTCGCGCTCGCTCATCGCTCTTTGACCAGCTTCCGGGCCTCGTCGGCGAGGGCTTCGTAGGCGGCGCGCTCGTCGTCGGGGAGCGCGGCGAGGTGGCGCTCGACGGTGGCCTCGTCGCCCCGGGCGATCGGCCCGGTCAGCGCCGCCGCCGGCCCCAGGGCGGCGACGTTGGCGAGCGAGTCCTCGGCCAGCTGCAGGTAGGCCTCGAACGGCACCCCGACCTCGTCTCCGATGCGCTTGACCTGGCCCATCAGCGCCACGAGGTGGTTGGCGGCGATCGAGGCGGCGGCGTGGTAGGCCGCCCGGTGCTCCTCGGCCACGGTGAAGGCCCGGCCGTAGACGGCGTCGACCAACGTCCGGACGAACGGGTCGCCGGTGACGGCGTACCAGGCGCCGATCAGCCGGCGGGCCCCGATCTCCGGGGTCGGCAGCGCCACGAGCGGGTGGAGGACGGCCCTTCGCCGGTGGGGCGCCAGCACGTCGAGGCCCAGCGATCCGGCGAGGTGGACCACGACGGTCTCCGGGTCGGGCTCGACGGCCTGTGCCACCTCGGCCAGCACCGCGTCAGGCGTGGCGAGGACCAGGACCTGCACATCGTGGGCGGCGGCGCCGAGATCGTCGTCGCGGCCCAGCATCGGGGTCACGTCGCACCCGGCGTTGGTGAGCGCCAACGCCAGCGACGTCCCGGCGCGGCCGGGGCCGATGATCCGCACGGTGGTCACTGCCCGCGAAGCCTACGCCTCGCCCACTAAGGACGGGCTAAGGGTGGTACTCCTGGACGTGGCCGTCGGACGCAGCCAGCGCGTCCGCGTTCACCAGGTCGGGCGCGAGGTCACGGAGCGGGGCGAGGACGAAGCGGCGCTGCCACATGCGGGGGTGGGGCACCTGCAGGTCGGGCTCGTCGATGGTCACGCCGGCGATCCACAGCACGTCGACGTCCAGTGTCCGGGGACCCCAGCGCACCTCCCGCACCCGGTCGGCCGCCGACTCCAGGCGGTGGCAGATCGCCAGCAGCTCCCGAGGCCCGAGCGTGGTGTCCAGCTCGACCACCAGGTTCAGGTACCGCCCCTGGTCGGGCCCGCCCACGGGATCGGTCTCGTACAGCGGCGACACCCCGGTGACGCCCACCTCGTCGATCGCCCGCAGCGTGTCGACCGCGTCGGTGAGGAGCCGTACCCGGTCGCCCAGGTTGGACCCCAGCCCGAGGAAGGCGCGGGTCACGCCGAGTCCCGGCTCCGGCGGATCCGGACCCCCGAGGTCGCGAGCTGCTGGGGCACCGGCGGCCGCAGCTTGCGGACCACCACCTCGACGGCGGTGATGCGCGGGTCGAGGTCGAGAACCGTCCCGGTGACGACCTCGGCCAGGCGCTCGAGCAGCGCCACCGGCCGGGCGCGCACCGCCGCCTCGATCGCGGCGCAGACGGCGCCGTAGTCGACGGTGTCGGTCAGGTCGTCGCTGGCCCCGGCCGCCGCAGTGTCGGTGACCACGTCGACGTCGAGCTCGAGCGGCTGGTCCTGCTCCTGCTCGAACGGCAGCACACCGCAGCGAGCGAGGACCCGGAGGCCGCGCAGCTCGATGGTGTCGGACGAGGTCACGACCTCACGAGGCCTGTTGGTGCTTCTTCAGGTCGTCGGCGTTGGCGACCAGCTGCCGGCCCTGGGGGCCGAGCTGCCGGCCGGTCAGGCGCTCGGTGACCGAGATGGCCTGGGGGCCGTAGGGCACGAGGCCGGCCCACAGCAGGTAGCCGGCGACCAGGCCGCAGATGGTGTCGCCGACCTCCTCCCGGTGCACGAGCAGCTTCTCGTCGACCGCCAGGAGCTTGCGGATCTCGGTGTACAGGTTCGCCTGGAACGTGGGGAGGTCGTCGGTCGGCCGCAGCGGGCGGTGCAGCCACGCCACGCCCAGCTCGTCGTAGTTGTGGAGGTTGTGGGTGGCCGGGATCAGCGAGATGACCCGGGTGAAGCCCTGCTCCCGGATCCAGATGATCTCCTCCTGCCGCCGCACGCGGCGATGGTTCACGCCGTAGCCGCCGGGGCGTTCCGCGATGGCGAGCCGGTCCTTGAGCACCCACACGAAGTTCCGCGGGGTGATGCCCTGGGCCCACTTGCCCTTCATGGGTGCCACGAATTGCCTTCCTTCCGGATCATGCCGCCGCCTCGATTGAACGCACTGCTTGCACCACCCGCACCGTCTCGGCCACCTCGTGGACCCGCACCATCGCCGCGCCGCGCCACAGCGCCCAGGCTGCGGTCGCCAGCGATCCCTCCAGGCGATCGTGGGCGGGCGGCACCCGGTCGACTCGGTCGGCCCGCCCGAGGAGCGTCCCCAGCGAGCTCTTGCGGCTGGTGGCGACCAGCACCGGGAAGCCGGTCGCGACCAGCTCGTCCAGGTTGGCCAGGAGATCGAGGTTGTGGTCGAGCCGCTTGCCGAAGCCGATGCCCGGGTCGATCCACACTTCGTCGACGCCCAGCGCCCGCGCCTCCTCGGCCTTGCCGACCAGGAAGTCGCGCACCTCGGCCACCACGTCGTCGTAGTGGGGTTCGCGCTGCATGGTCCGGGGGTCGCCGAGCATGTGCATGGCCACGAAGCCGGCGCCGGTGGCCGCCGCGACCGGGGCGAGCGTGGCCGACACGTCGTTGACGAGGCTGGCGCCGGCCACCACCGCGGCCTCGGCCACCTCGGCCTTGCGGGTGTCGATCGACACCTTCACGCCGGCGGCGACCAACCCCTCGACCACGGGTAGGACGCGGCTCAGCTCGTCGGCTGCGGGCACGGGGTCGGCACCGGGACGAGTCGACTCGCCCCCCACGTCCACGATGTCGGCTCCCTGCGCGGCCAGCTCGACGCCGTGGGCGACGGCCGCCGCTCGATCCAGGTACCGCCCGCCGTCTGAGAATGAGTCGGGTGTGACGTTGACGACACCCATGACCAGCGGAGGCACAGGGGAAGACTGTAGTTCTCCGACCCCCCGGCGAAGCGACCCGGAGTGGCCCCGGAACCGCGTTTATCGCTGCCCGATGACGAACCGCATGGCCTCTTCCCGGGTGGCCACGTTGGTCCGGAACAGGCCCCGCACCGCCGAGGTGACGGTGGTCGAACCGGGCTTGCGCACCCCCCGCATGGTCATGCACATGTGCTCGGCCTCGATGACCACCATGACGCCCTTGGGCTGCAGGGTCGAGTCGATCTCGTCGGCGATCTGGACCGTCAGCTTCTCCTGCACCTGCAGCCGCTTGGCGTAAGCGTCGACCAGCCGAGCCAGCTTCGACAGGCCCGTGATCCGGCCGTCGTCGCCGGGGATGTAGGCGACGTGCGCCTTGCCCACGAACGGCAGCATGTGGTGCTCGCACAGGCTGTAGAGCGGGATGTCCCGGACCATGACCATCTCGTCGTGGCTGGCGTCGAAGGTGACCTGGAGGTGGGTGTCGGCCTGCTCGTGGAGGCCGGAGCAGATCTCGGCGTACATGCGGGCCACCCGGTCGGGCGTGTTGACCAGCCCGTCGCGGTCGGGGTCCTCGCCGATGGCCTCCAGGATCTCCCGCACTGCCTTGGCGATCCGGGCCTGGTCGACCGGACTGTCCGGCGGCACTTCAGCAGCGGTCATGTCGTCGTCCCCCGGGGTCGGGCTCAGGTCGGGCGGGGTGCCCGGGTGCCCAGCCAGCGGGCGACCCGCTGGCGCAGGGTGAGCGGCGCCGGCTTGGCGACCTCGACCGGCGCGATGTTCATCGACGACTGGGCGCTGACCAGCTCCCGCAGGCGCAGGCCGCCATCGTGGTGCTCGTCGTGGGCCCGCTCCGGCATTTCGATGCCGGCACCCTTGTCGATCGGGCCGAAGACCTCGGCCAGGTCGGCGTCGTCGAGCGTCTCCTTCTCGACCAGCTGGTCGGCCAGGCGGTCGAGCGTGGCGCGGTGGGTCGAGAGGATGGCCCGGGCCCGGTCATGGGCCGACTCGACCAGCCGGCGGACCTCGTAGTCGATGAGGCCGGCGACCTCGTCGGAGTAGCCGCCCTCGCCGTCACCCCGCCCTGGGGGGCCGGCCGCTCCCGCGGCGATGAGCTGCTGGGGACCGAGCCGGTCGCTCATGCCGTAGGTGGTGACCATCTTGCGGGCGATGTCGGTGCAGCGCTCGATGTCGTCGCTGGCGCCGGTGGTCGGCTCGCCGAAGACCAGCTCCTCGGCGGTGCGCCCGCCCAGCAGCATCGTCATCGAATCGACAAGTTCGGTGCGGGTCTTCAGGTACTTGTCCTCGGTCGGCAGGGCGAGGGTCCAGCCCAGCGCCCGACCCCGGGCCACGATCGACACCTTGTGGATGGGGTCGGTGCCCTGCAGCACGTGGCCGACCAGCGTGTGGCCGCCCTCGTGGTAGGCGATGACCAGCTTCTCCCGCTCGGACATGACCCGGGTCTTGCGCTCGGGGCCGGCGAGCACCCGGTCGATCGACTCCTCGAGCGCGTGCATGGTGATGGTCTCGGTCTGGCGCCGGGCGGTGAGCAGGGCCGCCTCGTTCATGAGGTTCGCCAGGTCGGCGCCGGTGAAGCCGGGCGTGCGGCGGGCCAGGACGTCGAGGCGGACCTCGCTGCCCAGCGGCTTGCCCTTGGCGTGGACGTCGAGGATGGCCTTGCGACCCTCGAGGTCGGGCTGGTCGACCACGATCTGGCGGTCGAAGCGGCCGGGCCGCAGCAGTGCCGGGTCGAGGATGTCGGGCCGGTTGGTGGCGGCGATGAGGATGACACCGGTCTGGGCGTCGAAGCCGTCCATCTCGACGAGCAGCTGGTTGAGCGTCTGCTCGCGCTCGTCGTGGCCCCCGCCCATGCCCGAGCCCCGGTGCCGGCCGACGGCGTCGATCTCGTCGACGAACACGATGGCCGGGGCGGCTTCCTTGGCCTTCTCGAACAGGTCGCGCACCCGGCTGGCGCCCACGCCGACGAACATCTCGACGAAGTCCGAGCCGGAGATGGCGAAGAACGGGACGCCGGCCTCACCCGCCACGGCGCGGGCCAGCAGCGTCTTGCCCGTGCCGGGCGGGCCGTAGAGCAGCACGCCCTTGGGGATCCGGGCCCCGATGGCCTGGAAGCGGGCCGGGTCCTGGAGGAAGTCCTTGATCTCCTGCAGCTCCTCGACGGCCTCGTCGCAGCCGGCCACGTCGGTGAACTTGACCGCGGGCTGGTCCTTGTTGACCTGCTTGGCCTTCGACTTGCTGAACTGCATGACGCGACCGCCGCCGCCCTGGAGCGCGTTGAGCACCAGGAGGAAGGCGCCGATGAGCAGCACCGTCGGGAGGAGGCTGAACAGCACGGACGTCCACATGGAGTCGTCCTGCTGGTCGGTGTTGATCTCGATGGCCGGCTTGGCGTCCCGGAGATCGTCCGTCAGCTCGTCGGCGTACTCGGCCGGGAACGTCACCTTGTAGTCGGTGTCGTCCTTGAGCTTGCCCTCCACGACGTGGTCGTGGTCCTTGATCGTTGCGGTGACGACATCGCCGTCGGAGATCTTCTCCTGGAACGTGCCCAGGTCCAGGTCCTCGCGTTCGGTGCCCTCCCGCAGCAGCTGAGCGCCCAAGAAAAGCACCGCGAAGATGATCACCAAGTAGACGAGCGCCGAGCGAGGGATGCGTTTCACGGTCCGGCCAGGCTATCTGTGACGAACACGTGACGAGACGTCGGCCGGTGTCTACTCCGAAGCGTGCTCGCAGACGTACGGAAGGTTCCGGAACCGTTCGGCCACGTCAAGGCCGTAGCCGAGCACGAACGACGGCGGGATCTCGAAGCCGACGTAGCGCAGCTTCAGCGCCGTCTTCTGGTTGCCCTGGCGGACGAACAGCGCGCAGACCTCCAGGCTCGCCGGCTCGCGGGCCAGCAGGTTGCGGCTGAGGTAGTTGAGGGTGAGCCCCGAGTCGACGATGTCCTCGACCAGCACCACGTGGCGGCCGCGGAGGTCCATCTCCAGGTCCTTCACGATGCGCACCACGCCCGACGACTTGGTCGACGCGCCGTAGGACGACACCGCCATGAAGTCGACCTCGACCGGCAGGTGGACCTCGCGCACGAGGTCGGCGAGGAAGATGAACGCACCCTTCAGGACGCACACGAAGAGCGGCGTCTCGCCCTCGTAGTCCCGGGTGATCTCGGCGCCGAGCTCGGCGATGCGGGCGGCGATCTCGTCGGCCGATCTCACGACAGGGCCGAGCGCGGGGTCGTCGAAGTGGTGCTCCGACGCAGTCGGCGTTGACATGGCGGTCAAGGTATCCGCCCTACGAATCCGGCGAGTGCAGTCTCAGCCGGTTGTTTCGCCGGGTGACCCGCCAGCCCTGGCCGATGTCGCAGCCGACGGCCTCGCTGCGGACCACTGCGAGGATCCGCTCGACCGCCTTGGCGTCGGGCGGGTGCAGCTCGTCGCGGCCGTAGCCGTGGTTGCGCAGCCACTTCCGGATGGCGCGGCGGACGATGGCCGGGGGCAGCTCGGCGGCGAGTGCCACGTTGGTCTCGAGGTTGGCGAGGGCCCGGTCGGCGTGCTCCCCGAGCAGCTCGGCGTCGTCCCGCAACAGGTTGGACTGGCGGACCAGGATCGGGACGACGTCCCGATCGGCGATGTCGTCGAGCAGCGGGATCAGCTCGTGGCGCACGCGGTTGCGACGGAACCGGGGGTCGTCGTTGGAGGAGTCGTGGAGCGGGGTCAGCTCCAGCTCGGCGCACAGCGCCACCGTGTCCGACCGGCGAAGGGCCCGGAGCGGGCGCCGGTAGGGCGTCATGCCGGCCAGCCCGTCCAACCCTGCGCCCCGCATCAGGTTGAGCAGCACCGTCTCGGCCTGGTCGTCCATGGTGTGGCCGGTCAGCACGCCGGCGGGCAGCACGTCGTAGCGGGCCTTGCGGGCCCGGGCCTCCAGGTTGGGGCCGGGCTCCACGACGACCGAGTGGCTGCGGAAGGCGGCGCCGAAGCGCTCGGCGGCGGCGTGCACGAGCTCGGCCTCGGCGGCCGAGCCGGGGCGCAGCCCGTGGTCGACGTGGTGGGCGGTCACCTGCAGGTCGGCCTCGACGGCCAGGACCAGCAGCGCGAGGGAGTCGGGACCACCCGAGATCGCGCAGTCGACCTCGGTCCCCGGTGCGGGGAACCAGCACCGCCGCAGCAGCTCAGAGACGGTGCTCCCCGCTCTTGGCGCCTCCGGCGCCGGGCCGTTCAGGCCACGGCCTCGCGTGCGCTCGTCCTCAGCCGACAAGCTCTTCGGAGAGCCGGACCCGGTCGAGCCACTCCTGCGGCGCCCGGATCTCGGCCAGGGTCGGCAGCCACTCGGGGCCCCGCCACGCGGCATCGAGGGCGTCGGTGCCCCCGTGCTCCTCGACATAGGCGATGAAGGCCTCACCCTGCCGGTACTGGTTCATCTTCGCCTCGATGCCCAGCAGTCGCTGGGCCACCTTGGCCACACCGCCGGCCTGCCGGCGACGCTCCCGCAGCGCCCGCGAGAACCGCGGCGCCGAGGGGACCCGGCCTTCGCCGGCCCGATCCATCGTGACGTCGCCGTGCCCCTCCAGCAGGCTCATCATCCCGCCGATGCGACCGAACAGCTCCCGCTGCTCGGGGCCGGCGAGCAACGTGGCGATGCCGCCCTCGTCGAGGGGGCTGCGGCCGGCCCGGACCTCGTCGATGACCCGGCCGAGCGCATCGAGGAAGCGCTTGGGGTCGGGGTCGACGGCGTCGAGCGACCGCTCGACCAGCGACAGGAAGTGGGCCCGCAGCCAGGGGATGCCGGTGAACTGGGCCCGGTGGGTGACCTCGTGGAGCGCCAGCCACAGCCGGAACTCCCGGGGCGGGAAGCCGAAGCGCTTCTCGAGCGACAGCACGTTGGGGCCGACGTAGTAGACGACGTCCTGGTCGTCGGGGCTCTCGTCCTCGATGATCAGCAGGTCGTACTGGCCGAGCACCCGG
>Ga0075421_100003373_pt1 | contig 19075 bp, 14 predicted proteins | sample SoiMetdeltSBSDD5_FD_75292 | JGI IMG/M metagenome (GOLD analysis project Ga0075421, IMG submission 75292) | Bulk soil microbial communities from a Populus tree surrounding site in Tennessee, USA - Soil MetaG P. deltoides SBSDD5 | ecosystem: Environmental > Terrestrial > Soil > Tree plantation... | reverse complement strand
CCGAGAACGAGGTGCCGTGGCTGCCGGGATACGAGGGAAGCCTGCCGGTGCGGGTCGGCAACGGTGCTGCGCGCCAGGTGCAGCTCGACGTCTATGGCCAACTGTTGGAGACGCTGCATACGGCGCGCGAAGCCGATCTCAGTGCGCTCGACGAGGCCTGGCGCATGCAAAAGGTCCTGCTCGCGCATCTGGAGACGGTCTGGAACCGGCCGGACCAGGGCATCTGGGAGGTGCGCGGTGCGCCGAAGCATTTCACCCACTCGCGGCTGATGTGCTGGGTCGCGTTCGACCGCGCCGTGAAGAGCTGCGAGCGTTTCGGCCTGGACGGGCCGGTGGAACGCTGGCGCGCGATTCGCGACGCTATCCACGCCGACATCTGCCGGCACGGCTACGACCCCCAGCGCAATACCTTCGTGCAGCACTACGGCGGCGAGGCCCTGGATGCCGCGCTCCTCCTCATCCCGCAGGTCGGTTTCCTGCCGGTGAACGATCCGCGCGTCGGCGGCACGGTCGCGGCGGTCGAGCGCGAGTTGCTTCGAGATGGCCTCGCGCTGCGCTACCCAACGGAGGATGTGGACGATGTCGGTGGTGGCGAGGGGGCGTTCCTCGCATGCTCGTTCTGGCTCGCCGACGCTTATGTCATGCTTGGGCGGATCGAGGATGCAACGCGGCTGTTCGAGCGCCTCCTGTCGCTACGCAACGATCTAGGGCTGCTCGCGGAGGAGTACGATCACGTGCGTGGGCGCCTGGTCGGCAACTTCCCGCAGGGCTTCTCGCATATCGGCCTCGTCAATACTGCCTACAATCTGATTGGGGCGCACGGCCCGGCGCGCCAGCGATCCGAGCGCGTCGCGCCTGCGAACGGCGACTCGGCAAAGCACAACTTCGTGCCGAGTTGAGGAGGCCGCTTCCGCGCGCGAACTCTCCGAGACCTTTATCGTTACCAGCACTTGCATCGGTCAGCTCAAGAGTGATGGCGTCCGGATTGGGTCGTATCCGGTAAGGCTCTTGCTGAGCACAACGCGGCCGTTCAGCACCCTGAACCAGACACGCACCAATTGGGTACATGCCCTAGTGTCGGGCAAGAGTGTCTTTCGATATCGTCCTGACCGCAGCGGCTGTGGAGGACGGACGCGGCTCCGGCCCATGTGAGCGGCGGGAAAGGTCACGCGGCTCGAAGACCTGGATTTGGAAGGACGCTGGGGAGGGACCAAATCGATGCCGAGGATGACGGGTGCGGAGTGCCTGGCCGAGATGCTGGCCGGCTATGGCGTGACCCATGTGTTCATGGTGCCCGCGGTGCTGCGGCGCACCTTCGCGGAGATGGAGCGGCGCACCTCCATCAAGCGCATCCACGTCCACGGCGAGAAGTCCGCCGCCTACATGGCCGACGGCTACGCCCGCGCCTCCGGCAAGCCGGGCATCTGCATGGCCCAGGTGATCGGCGCGCTCAACCTCGCCGCCGGCCTGCGCGATGCGCACTTGGCGCATGCGCCCGTCATCGCCATGACCGGCGGCCGCGACCCCAAGACCAAGCTCCGCAAGGTCTACCAGGAGGTCGACGACGTGCCGGCGTTCGAGCCGGTCACCAAGTTCAACGCCACCGTCGACGACGTCTCCCGCATCCCCGACATGGTGCGCCAGGCCTTCCGCGTTGCCACCTCCGGGACGCCGGGGCCCGTGCATCTGCAGTTCCGCGGCAACGAGGGCCAGCTCGACCTGGATGAGGCGGACCTCGAGCCGCTGGTCGAGGTGCTCTACGCCCAGGTGCCGCCGTTCCGCCCGGAGCCCGATTCGGCGAGCGTGCTGTCTGCGCTCAGGGTGCTGCAGGAGGCCGCCAGGCCCGTGATCGTCGCCGGCGGCGGCGTGCGCGCCTCGGGTGCCGGCCCGGAGCTGGTGGCGCTGGCCGAGCGGCTCGCCATCCCGGTCGCAACCTCGCTCAACGGCAAGGATGCGATCCCCGGCACTCATCCACTCTCGGTCGGCGTCGTCGGCTCCTACTCGCGCGAGAGCGCCAACCGCGTGGTCGCTGCGGCCGACGTGGTGTGCTTCATCGGCACCGAGACCGGCGGCATGACCACCCACTTCTGGGCGGTGCCCAGGATCGGCATCCCCGCTGTGCAGATCGACATCGAGCCGCAGGCGCTGGGGCGCAACTACCCGCTGAAGGCGGCCGTTCTGGGCGACGCCCGGGTGACGCTTGCGCGTATGCTGGCGCATGTCAACGAGGATACCTCGAGCCGCCGCAGGACCTGGGTCGAGGAAGCCCAGGGCATCTGCCGTGCGTGGCACGAAAAGTACGCCGCCGCGCTCGCCTCCGATGCGGTGCCGGTCCGGCCGGAGCGCCTCTGCGCGGAGCTGACGCGGCATGTTCCCGAGGACGCCATCGTGGTGGTGGACACCGGCCACGCCGGCATGTGGATGGGCGGCATGTTCGACCTGACGAGCCCGCGCCAGAGCTACATGCGCAGCGCCGGGCATCTGGGCTGGGCGTTCCCCGCCGGCCTCGGCGCCAAGGCCGCCTGCCCCGGCCGCCCCGTGGTCGTCTTCACCGGCGACGCCGGTTTCTACTACCACCTGGCCGAGGTCGAGACCGCCGCGCGCTGGGGCCTCGCCACCGTGACGGTCGTCAACAACAACGGCGGCGGCAACCAGTCCAAGCGCGGCTTCGACCGCGCCTACGGCGGCACCCAGACCGAGCAGGCGCGCGAGCTGTGGACCTACAACGAGGTCAACTTCGCCCGCGTAGCGGAGAACCTGGGCGCCATGGGCCTGCGCGTCGAGCGTCCGGCCGACTTCGTCCCGGCCCTGCAGCGGGCACTGGAGGCCAAGCGCCCCGCCGTCATCGACGTGGTCACCGACATCGAGGCGCTGGCGCCCCTGGCGGTAGGTTGACGCCGCGTTAGCGCGGCAACCCACCCGTCATCCCCGAAGCCGAGCCCCGGACTTGATCCGGGGCGAGGCTATCGGGGCCCTCGTCGAACGAGTTGACCCTGCCGAGGTCCCGGATCGGAGCGCTACTCGCCTTCGGCTCGTATCGCTCCGCCCGGGATGACGGGTCAGTGGAGGCCACCCCGGAAAACATCGCGCAGGGAGCCCGCAGGAGGCCGCCCAGTGGCCTTCCGCGGCTGGAAGGTCCCCCGGTACGTCGAGACCGAGGACGCAGCCAGCGGCCAGATTTGTCCTGGACGTACAACCGTTGACGGTTGCTTACCGCGACACCGCCGGCAGTCAGCCGATCGGCTCGGCGCGCGTTGTAGCGATGCCGAGCGCCGCGAAGCTCGCGTGCGTCGCCTTGACGGAGCCCTCCACGTCGATGCCCCGGCAGGCATCCTCGATGACGGTCACGTCGAAGCCGAGGCGCCTGGCGTCCTCCGCCGAGTAGCGCACGCAGAAGTCCAGCGCGAGGCCGGCGACGAAGACGCGCTTCAGGCCACGCTCGCGCAGATAGCCGGCGAGACCGGTCGGCGTCGCCCGGTCGTTCTCGTAGAAGGCCGAGTAGGAATCGATATGCGGCCGGAACCCCTTGCGGACGACGAGCTGCGCATGCGGGATGGCGAGCCCGGCGTGGAATTCGGCCCCCGGCGTCGCCTGCATGCAGTGGTCGGGCCACAGCACCTGCGCCCCATACGCGACCTCCACGGTCTCGTAGGGCTTGCGGCCCGAGTGCGAGGAGGCGAACGAGTGATGCCCCCTCGGATGCCAGTCCTGCGTCAGCACCACGTGCTGGAAGCGGCGTGCCAGCGCATTGATGATGGGCACCACCTTGTCGCCTTCCGGCACCGGGAGGTTGCCGCCGGGGCAGAAGTCGTTCTGCACGTCGATCACCAGCAGCACGTCACTGTCGCCGATCTTCATGCGCCGCCTCCTCTCCTATACCTCCATACATTGCGGTATCGCCCGAGGTTTGCAAGCAGGCCACAATGCCGTATGCACACACTTCACTCCTGCTGCTGGCGATAGTCGCATGCGCCGGTAGCTGGGCGTCACCAAACCGCGCGGACGATGTTCTATTGGCAGCCTAGAGCCCTGCCGGCGCCCTCGACGAGGCGGCCTATGCCGCCCGGTCGTCGCTCCGCGTTCCCCTGGCGGTGGTATGGCTCGGCTCTCGTTCTGATCCTGCTGCCGCCACGTCGTCGATCGTCGCGGTGGGCACCGTGCTCATTCTGGGTTCCTCCACCGGTCCCTCTCATTGGAATTGGGGCTGGCTTGGCGCGACCCTGGGGGCACTCAGTGCAGCGATGGCGGCCATCTGGCTGATTGCAATCAACATCCACCGTAACGCAGGGCGCAACGCAGCCTTGGCCCCTCGATGGTATCGCTTCGTGCCCTCCGCAATCGTGCTAGTCGTTGCGTCACTGTGCATCGCCTACGTTGCCGCGCACGTCCTGATATTCGTCGGCGGATGCCGCCTCCGTATTACCTCGGCGGCTTCGTGCCAACGATCAGAGGATGCGTCATCCTAGGGCACGACTTGGGCGTTCCTCTATCTTGGACGCACGCGCTCGGGGATATGTTCATTGTGCTGGCAATTGCTGTTGGCGCCTTGGTCGCGCTCATTCTGCTGGTCACGTGCGCGATCCATCAGGTTTGGCTGCTCATCTGTCAGGTCTGGTCCGACGCCCGAGCCCCTTCGGCTAACAGAGAAACCTCCTCTGAGGCTTCTGGTCGGCGCCAGCAAGATGATCCCCTGATGTAAGTTGAGTCGAGCGCAGCGCGAACCAACTAGGCTCGACCTACTCCCGCCCCGGAAGATACGCGAACCCGCCGGCGCGCTCCGCCACACGGCCGATGAACGGGCCGGCGAAGTGCTGCGGATAGATCAGGCTGCCTTTGGCCGCGGCGTGCTCCAGGACGTGGCGGCGCGTGCGCCGCGCCTCCTCCGGATCGGAGCAGAACGCGCTCGACCAGTGCGGGTGATAGATCTGGATCGGGTTGTGCATGATGTCGCCGATGAAGAGCGCCTCGCTGCCCCCGGCCTGGAGCGTGATCAGCACGTGGCCCGGCGAATGCCCCGGCGCCGGCGCGATGGTGAGGTCGTCGCCCAGCGCCAAGGTGCCGTCGACCAGCATGTCCTGCTTGGCCTCCAGGATCGGCAGCACGCTGTCGTTGAAGACGCGCGCGTGCGCCTCGACCTTGCCGCCGGCCCCGCGCGCGGGATCGAAGTAGTCGCGGTCGGTCTTGGAGAACACGTATCGGGCGTTGGGGAAGGTCGGCACCCAGCGGCCGTTGTCGAGGCGCGTGTTCCAGCCGACGTGGTCGACGTGCAGGTGCGTGCACAGCACGTAGTCGATGTCCTCCACCTTCAGGCCGGCCTTGGCGAAATTCTCCATGTACGGCCGTTCCAGCATGTGGAAGCGCGGCTGTCCCGGACGCTCCTTGTGGTTGCCCACGCAGGTGTCGATCAGGATGGTGTGGTGCTGCGTCTTCAAGACCCAGCTGTGGATTGAGCTGACGACGCGGTCCGCCACGGGGTCGTAGTAGGTGGGCGCCAGCCACGGCAGATGCGGCTCGATGTCCTTGGCATTCCAGTCCGGCAGCAGCACGTTGGGCTGGAACCCGTGTCCCAGGCTCTCTTCCACCCGCAGGATCTCGACATCGCCGACGTTGAACATCTCGTCCTCCCTTTCATTCGCGAGTGGCGAATGGCGAATGGTTCCTCCAGCCTCTGTCACCATTGGCCATTCGCCACTCGCCCCTTTTCCACCTAGCCCGGCGGCGCCACCGACAGCCCACGCACCTTGTGCCTGTCGATCAGGCTCTGCACGAAGCCCGAGGCCTTCACCTCCTCCACGAGCTTGTGCAGGAACTCCGCGCCCGCGGCATTCTTGCGCTGCGTGCCGATGGCCTGCTGCACGGCGGCGAACTTGCCGTCCAGGATGTGCGCGCCGGGCAGCTTCTCGACATCGGAGAGGAGGCGCGGCCTGAGCCCGGCCAGCACCTCGAGCTTATCGCGCACGAACTGCTCGTAGGAGCTGTCGAGAGAGTCGGTGCGCATCAGGGTGGCCTGCTTGATGTTGCGCTCCAGCCACAGCCCGTAGGCGCTGCGCCCGGTCACCGAGATGCGCACGCCGGGCTTGTCGACATCGGCGATCGACGTGATGGGCGAGCCCGCCGGCACCAGGTAGGTCGCCTCGATCTCCACGTATGCCGGGGTGAAGGCGATCTTCTCGGCGCGCTGCGGCTCGGCACCGATCAGGCCGATGTCCCAGGCGTTGCTCTCGGCGGCGTCCGCGAGCTCGCCGGGCGTCTTGTAGGGCACCAGCTTCACCGGCACGCCGAGGCGTCGGGCGATCTCGGCGGCCATGTCGGGCGAGACCCCCGTGGGCATGCCCTCGGCGTCCTTGCCCGTCACCAGCAGGAAGTTGGAGAGGTTGACACCGGCGCGCAGGACGCCCGTGGGCGCCAGCTCGGCTTTGACTTGTTGCGACACGGGGGCTGCTCCTGCCTCGAGGTTTCCTTGGACTGTTGCGCGATCGCCGCGCATGGCAGCACGGCCGCGAGACCAATCGCCATCATGAGACTTTGTGGGCTCATCGCAAGTCCTCCCTGTGCATGATTGGGACGCGGTCGCGCGGAGTGGCCCCGGACATGAGGCGCCGCTGAACGCCGCGAAGAACAGGATGATCCCGGCGAGGATGGCCGCAGCCTCGCGACCATTGCGCCGGAGCAAAGGCTCAGCAGAAGGACGGTCACTCTACTGTTTCGGGACCGTGACGCAATGCATTTCGGTCGAGGGCGGCAGCGTCAGGGCCGAGGCTGCGGCTCGAGATGGCGGCGCACGCGCGCATGGAGCTCGCGGATCGCACGATCCTCCAGGCCCAGGAGGTCGAGCCGCTCGGCGAGGTTCTCCAGATACTCGAGGCAGGTGCCGCGCGCGCCGCGGCCGGTGGCGATCAGCCTGGCGGTCTCCTCGACGTCGAGTTGCACGTAGCGGTCGCATTGGTGGTTGATGACGAACGTGACGGCGTCCTCGATGTCACCCTGGGGGGTCTCCACAGACACGAAGGTCGGCACATAGCTGCCGGACAGCATCTCGCGCCGCCACAGAATGTCCGTCTCCCGCTCCACGTGTGCGGCAGGAATGCGCAGCGCCAGGCCCTGGCAGTCGCCGCCGCAATCGAGCGCAGCCATCACGGCGGGGTTGGCGGCAGAGCCGCGCCCGAGCCGGCTCTTGAGGCAGAAGCGGCGGTGAAAGCCTGTGAGGTTCGCTACCCTGATCTCGACGATGTGGATGCCGGGGTCCCACATCAGCGAGCCGTAGGCGAACACCCACAGGTCCTTGCCCTTGCGCGCCAGCACCTGCGCCCGCGTCGCCTCGCGCTCCTCGTCGCTCAGGCGCCAGTTCTCGGGATAGCCGTTCTCGCGCGCGATGCGGTCGATCTCCGCGTGCCAGTCGCGCGAGATGCGGAAGAAGGATCTCTCGGGAGCGATGACCTTGCCGGCCAGTGCCGGCACGTGCAGGAAGGCTTCGGGCGGCAGAAGCATAGGCTTGCGAAATCGCGCAGGCTGCTAGGCGTGAATTGCGTGGGGCAGGCGGCTGGCAGAAGGACTGTGGCGCCGATTACTATGGAAACGGCACAGCTTGGCAAGAGCCCGGAAGGCACCATCGCCGCAATTCGACATCGGCGGTGAGAGCCGTGACGTCATGCAGGCTGGTTGCCGATCTGGCAGGCAGGGGAGGATTTGCCGCGCATGACTGACAAACCCCAGACGCCGGCGCCCGCGCGTCCGGCGTCGACCGCGGTGATCCTCCGCGATGCGGCGGACGGCATCGAGGTGTTCATGGTCGAGCGCCATCGCGAGATCGATTTCGCCTCCGGCGCGCTGGTGTTTCCCGGCGGCAAGGTCGACGCGCAGGACACCGATCCCGGCTGGGGCGAGCTGACCGCCGAGGCATCGCCGGGCCTCCGCCGCAACCTCCTCGTTGCTGCGGGGCGAGAGACCTTCGAGGAGGCAGGGCTGATGCTGGCGCGCCGCCGCGGCGCACCGGAGATCATCGACGCCGACGCCGCGGATCGGCTGGTCGACGCGCACCGGGCTCGCCTCCTGCAGGGCGAGACGACGTTCCTGGACATCCTGCGCGGCGAGGACCTGGTGCTGGCCGCCGACCTGATGCTGCCGTTCGCGCACTGGGTCACGCCGGAGCGCATCTCCAAGCGCTTCGATACCCACTTCTTCCTGATCGCGGCGCCCGTGGGCCAGCTCGGCACGCACGACGGGACCGAGTCCGTGGAAGGCGTCTGGATCGCGCCGCGGCAGGCGCTGGCCGATGCCCAGTCGGGCTCCCGCACGCTGGTGTTTGCGACGCGCATGAACCTCACCAAGCTCGCGCGCTTCGGCTCGGTGGCGGAGGCGGTGGCGGCCACCCGCGCCAAGCCCGTCGTGACGGTGATGCCCAAGGTGAAGACCACGCCCGAGGGCCGCTGGCTGCAGATCCCCGCCGAGGCCGAGTACGGCGTGACCGAGGTATTCGTCGAGGAAGGCTCGACCTTCGGCCGGGCGGCGTCGCGGAAGTAACCACCCGTCATCCCGGACGAGGCGATGCGAGCGGAACGCGATCAGCGCTTCGATCCGGGACCTCGCGAACTAGTCGATCTTCTCGCTGGCCTCCGTGTATCCCACAGGCTACACTCCGTCATGCTCGAGGTCCGCGAGACGGATGAGTTCTCGGAATGGCTCAGCGCGCTGAGAGACAAGCGCGCGCGGGCCAAGATCCTCATTCGCATCGAACGGCTCGCCAAAGGCAACCCCGGCGATGTTGCCCCCGTCGGCGAAGGTGTCAGCGAGCTTCGGATCGACTACGGCCCTGGCTACCGCGTCTACTACGTGCAGCGCGGCACCCTCTATGTCCTGCTCCTGGCGGGTGGAGACAAGAGCACACAAACCAAGGATATCGCGCGGGCGAAGCGCCTGCTCACCGAATACGAGGAATGACAATGACATCGAAGGCCAAGAAGAAGTCTGCGCCATTCGACGCCGCGAAGTACCTCGACAGCGACGAGGCTGTTGCCGAATACATTTCCGAGGCGCTGCTGACCGGCGATATCGACACGATCACGCACGCGATTGGTGTGGCGGCCAGGGCGCGAGGCATGAGCGAGATTGCGCGGCAGACGGGCCTGTCGCGAGAGAGTCTGTACAAGGCTCTCAGCGGCGAAGGTCATCCCCAATTCGAGACCATAGCCCTCGTTCTGCAGGCGCTGGGGCTGCGGCTTCGCGCCGAGCCCGCCAGCGACACCTCCGGCGAGCGCGCCGCTTGAGCAAGCTCACACCGTCGTCGTCTTGATGTCGACGAACGCGATCTGCGGGTTGTGCTCCGCCGTCCAGGACAGGTTGAAGGCCGAGGAGGCCAGATACACCTGGGCGCCGTCGAGGTCGGCGGCCACCGAGGAGCGGTGCCGCTCCACGAAGCGGGCGAGGGCGGCGGGATCGGCCGATCTGATCCAGCGCACCGTGTCGCACGGCGCCGGGTCGAACCCGGTCTGCAGGCCGTACTCGTTCAAGAGGCGGTCGGCCAGCACGTCGAGCTGCAGCGCGCCGATCACGCCGACGATGGGCGGCGTGCCGTCGAGCGGGCTGAACACCTGCACCACGCCCTCCTCGGCCATCTCGCGCAGCGCCTCCCTCAGCTTCTTGGCGCGGATGGCATCCTCCAGGCGGATGCGGCGCATGATCTCCGGGGCGAAGCTGGGGATGCCGAGAAAGGCGATGTCCTCGCCTTCGGTGATGGCGTCGCCGATCCTGAGCGTGCCGCGGTTGGGGATGCCCACCACGTCGCCGGCATAGGCTTCCTCGGCCAGCGAGCGGTCCTGGGCGAAGAAGAACTGCGGCGCGGCGAGCGCCATGGTTTTCCCCGTCCGCGGCACCTTCACCCGCATGCCGCGCGTCAGCTTGCCGGAGCATACGCGCATGAAAGCGATGCGGTCGCGGTGGTTGGGGTCCATGTTTGCCTGGATCTTGAACACGATGCCCGTCATCGCCGTCTCGTGCGCCTCCACCGTGCGCGTGGCGGCCTTCTGCGCGCGCGGGGGCGGCGCGTAGGCGATCAGCGCCTCCAGGATGTCGCGCACGCCGAAGCTCTTGAGCGCGCTGCCGAAGAACACCGGCGTCAGCGCGCCGTGACGGAACTTGTCCAGGTCGAACTTGCCGCACGCCGTCTCCACCAGCTCGACCTCGTCGCGCCAAGCCTGGACGGCACCCTCCTGCAGCAGCGCCGCGACGGCCGGGTCGCCCGGGCCCGACACCGGCGCGCCCTCCGGCTCACGCTCCAGCTGGCGGATGCGCGGCTGGGCGAGGTCGTAAGTGCCCTTGAAGTCGCGGCCCCTGCCAATCGGCCACACCATGGGGGCCGTCTCGATGGCGAGCGTCCTCTCGATCTCGTCCAGCAGGTCCAGCGGGTCCTGGCTCTCGCGGTCCATCTTGTTGATGAAGGTGACGATGGGAATGTCGCGCAGCCGGCAGATCTCGAACAGCTTGAGCGTGCGTGCCTCGATGCCGCGCGCGGCGTCGAGCACCATGATGGCGGAATCGACCGCGGTGAGGGTGCGGTAGGTGTGGTCGGAGAAGTCCTCGTGGCCCGGCGTGTCCAGCAGGTTGAACACGGCGCCGCCGTACTCGAAGGTCATCACCGACGTGACGACCGAGATGCCGCGCGCCCGCTCGATCGCCATCCAGTCCGAGCGCGTATTGCGCCCGTCGCGCTTGGCCTTGACCTGGCCCGCAAGCTGGATGGCGCCGCCGAACAGCAGCAGTTTCTCGGTGAGCGTGGTCTTGCCCGCGTCCGGGTGCGAGATAATGGCGAACGTGCGCCGCCGCGCAATCTCGCGCGCCAGCGGGCTGGGCGCTGCCTTGGGCGCCTTCTCGGGCGCGGCCTCGTCCTGAGCCGCCAGTGCGGCCGGTGCCGGTGTGCTGTCGTCCATGGATTTGCTCAGATCGGTGCGGCGGGCGCCTCTATAGCACCGTTCGCCTCGCGGTGGGCAACGGGCGCAATATGGTGGCCAGTGGGCTGGATTTCCAAGGCGCGACAAATGCCACCCGTCCTCCCGGAAGCCGAGCCGCAGGCGAGGCTGTCCGGGACCTCGTGAAGCAAGCTGAACCTCCCGAGGTCCCGGATCGGAGCGCTGCTCGCCTGCGGCTCGCATCGCTCCGTCCGGGATGACGGGTGGGACTACCGTCGCTCCTGCGCCCGCCGCAAGGCGGCGGCGAGGGCGCTCTCCGTCGGAGCGGACGCCTTGGGCGGGGGAGCGCTGGAGCGGGGGCCTGAGCTCTGGCCAGACGGGCGTCCGTGGTCGGCGGAAGCATTCCGGTCGATGGCCCCCGACCGCATGGTGAGGCCGATGCGCTTGCGGGCCACGTCCACCTCCTTCACGCGCACCTTCACCACGTCGCCGGCCTTCACCACCTCGTGCGGGTCCTTGACGAAGCGGTCGGCCAGCTCGGAGACGTGAACGAGGCCGTCCTGGTGCACGCCCACATCGACGAAGGCACCGAACGCCGCCACGTTGGTCACGACGCCTTCCAGCTGCATGCCCGGCTTCAGGTCGGAGATCTTCTCCACACCCTCCTTGAAGGTGGCGGTCTTGAACTCGGGGCGCGGGTCGCGGCCCGGCTTCTCCAGCTCGGCGATGATGTCGGTGACGGTGGGGATGCCGAAGGCGGCGTCGGCGAACTGGGCAGGCTTCAGCGTCTTGAGGAACGCCCTGTCGCCGATCATCGCCTTGACCGGCCGGCCGGTGGTCTCGGCGATCCGCTCCACCACCGGATAGGCTTCCGGGTGCACCGCGCTGCCGTCGAGCGGGTTCTTGCCGTTCATGATGCGCAGGAAGCCTGCCGCCTGCTCGAACGCCTTGGGGCCGAGACGCGGCACCTTCTTCAAGGCGCTGCGTGTCTTGAAGGCGCCATGCTCGTCGCGATAGGCGACGATGTTGGCGGCGAGCGTCCTGTTGAGGCCCGAGACGCGTGTGAGCAGCGGGGCGGAGGCGGTGTTCACGTCCACGCCCACCGAGTTGACGCAGTCCTCCACCACCGCATCGAGCGAGCGGGCGAGGCCCGCCTGGTCCACGTCGTGCTGGTATTGGCCGACGCCGATCGCCTTGGGCTCGATCTTGACCAGCTCCGCCAGCGGGTCCTGCAGGCGCCGCGCGATCGACACCGCGCCGCGCAACGACACGTCGACGTCGGGGAACTCGTTGGCCGCCAGCTCGGAGGCGGAATAGACCGATGCGCCCGCCTCGGACACCATCACCTTGGTGAGCTTCAGGTCGGGCATCTTGGATGTCAGCTCGCCCACCAGCCTGTCGGTCTCGCGGCTCGCCGTGCCGTTGCCGACGCTGACGAGGTCCACCTTGTGCTTCATGCACAGTGCGGCCAGGGTGGCGAGCGCGCCGTTCCAGTCGTTCCTCGGCTCGTGCGGGTAGATGGTATCGGTGGCGACCAGCTTGCCGGTCGCATCCACCACGGCAACCTTGACGCCCGTACGAAAGCCGGGGTCCAGGCCCATGGTGGCGCGCGGGCCGGCGGGGGCTGCCAGCAAGAGGTCCTTCAGGTTGCGGGAGAAGACCCCGATCGCCTCGGCGTCGGCGCGCTCCTTGAGGCGCGCCAGCAGGTCGGCCGAGGTCGAGGGCGCCATGCGGGCCTTCCAGGCGAGGCGCGCAGTCTCCGCGAGCCAGGCATCGGCGGCGCGCCCGCGCTCGGCGATGTTGAAGGCCAGCTTGATCTTGCCTTCCGCCGGATGCGGCTTGCCTTCCTCGTGCGGCACGTCGAGGCCGAGATCGAGGACCCCCTCGTTGCGGCCGCGCAGCATCGCAAGGGCGCGGTGCGAGGGCATGTCCTTGATGGGCTGACCGAAGTCGAAGTAGTCGGAGAACTTGGCGCCGTCCTGGGCCTTGCCCTTGGCCACCTTGGAGGCCAGCACCCCCTCACCCCATTCCCATTCGCGCAGCTCGCCCACGAGCTTCGGCGCCTCGGCCATGCGCTCGATCAGGATGTGGCGCGCGCCGTCCAGCGCCGCCTTGGCGTCGGCAATGCCCTTCTCGCCGTCGACGAACCTGGCGGCCTCGGCATCAGGGGCAAGCGCCGGGTTGGCGAGCAGCGCGTCGGCCAGCGGCTCCAGGCCCGCCTCGCGCGCGATCTGCGCCTTGGTGCGGCGCTTGGGGCGATAGGGCGCATACAGGTCTTCCAGGGCCACCTTGGTGTCGGCGTCGGCGATGGCGCGGGCGAGCTCGGGCGTCAGCCTGCCCTGATCCTCGATGCTCCGCAGCACGGTAGCGCGCCGCTCCTCCAGCTCGCGCAGGTAGCCGAGGCGCTCCTCGAGCTTCCTGAGCCGGGTATCGTCGAGGCCGCCGGTGCGCTCCTTGCGGTAGCGGGCGATGAACGGCACGGTCGCACCCTCACCCAGGAGGTCCACCGCCGCCGCCACCTGGCCGATGCCGACGCCGAGCTCGGTTGCGATCCGCTGGTTGATCTTGTCCATGCTGACCCTCTTCTCGCTACCCGCATCCTCGGAGCGCCGCTACATGGCGCGATTCTCAGACGCGCTGAAGGGTTACGTGTTCATCGCCCGCCAGTTAGCGGCATTCTGGAGACACATTAAGACTTCTCGTGGCTCCCGCGCCTTCTGCGGGGCTCCGTCTGAACCTTGGCCATCTCTTCCTCGAAGCGCGCGCGTACGTCCGGGGCTAGGGCCGCAACGCCACGCACCAGCTTCTCCTTCCAGCGCGGGCCACGTTGGCGTGCTTCCCCCAAGGCTTCATGCAGATCATACGCTCTTCGTCCTTCGAGGCAGGCGACGATCAGCTGCTCGGCTTGGACCATGTCCTTCTCGGTCTTCTCCTCCTCGGGCCGCTCGCCGGCGATCATGAGCTTGTGGATCGCATAGCGCCACGGCGTGGGGACCGTCACGGGAATCCCGGCCTTGTGCAGCATCACGGAGCGGGTCGGCCGGTGGATCAGGAAATCGAGGTGACGGAGGGTGCGCGCGCTGGCGCCACCGAGAGCGGGCATTTGGGCGGGGCGAGTGTCGTATTCGTCGCTCCCTCGGTTAGGCGTCAGAAACTCCACAAGGTAGTTGTCCTTGTTCCTGAACCTCCAGACTCGCGCCGGATCGGTCCTGTCGGGGAGTGCCCGGAAGGTCGAGTCGACCTGCTTCAGTAAGCCATCTATGGGCGGGATGCTTTCACCGATGGCGTGACTGATGGAGTAGAATTGGGCGGCATCCAGGTCGTGCGTCATCAGCGTCTGCTGCGGCAGCTTGGTGCCCAGGAGCCCGCTGTAGCATTGGTAGGCGACCGTCCCAACCAAGACTCCGCGCAGACGGAAGAAGCCACCCTTCCATAGCCCCTCGGTGAGATCGCCCGTCGTCGCGTCAGGCTCCGGCAGCCCCGACGCAACGAGGGCCCGGACCATCTCGCGGCGCTGCCGGTAATCGTCCTTGATCTCCGAGAAGCGTTGGACGCGATCGGTAATGCTCTTGTCAATGACGGGGCCGACGTAGACCTCTCGGTGGGTGTCACCCTGCCGTTGCTTGTAATACCAGTACATGCGCGACTGACGCTTGCGCTTAACGAACCAGCCGCGCTCGTCGTAGGCCTCGTCGAACTCCGCATCGAGGCACCTCTGCGTGAGCTCGGCAAACATGGTCTGAATCGCCAATCCGAATCTGGCCATGGAGGTTCTTGCCACCCAATTCCGATTTGGGTGGCAAGATGGCGATTGCCACGCAAACTGTCAATGGGTGGCAATCCAGGCCAAAGCTAGGCCTCTATGGGACCACCTCCGCCTATGGCTTCCAGATGATCCTACCGGTCTCACCAGGATGCAGGGCACCCTCCTTCAAGCGCCAATCGAAGACGACCTCCATGGGAAGGGCCAGTTTCTTTGCTGTGTCCAGAACAATGCGCAACGCATGGTTGGCGGTAACGCCTTGGATGGAGAAACCCAAGTTGCTGAGCGGTGCGTAGCCGTCAGTGCTCGTATTGCCCTTGTAGAGGTTGGCCGTCGTTACTGAGCGCAGCCTATCGAAGTCGCGACCCGCTCTCTCAAAGGCGATCTCGTGCGCACGCGCAGTAGGTCATTCCATTTCGGATTTGGCAACTGAACGCCCCCGACAACCGCCTTCATTAACTTTGTGTGAGTCACATCAGGTGGCGAGAGAACACCCATAAATCCATGGTTGGAGGGGTGACCTGCATGCTCAAGCCGCCATCCCCCGCAGCCGCCCCCTGATCAGCGCCTCGGCCTCGCGCATGATGCGCTCCACCAGTTCCCTGCAGGTGGGGATGTCGCCGATGAGGCCCATGCTGGTGCCGGCCGACCAGATGCCGTGCTCCAGGTCGCCGGTCTCGTAGACCACGCGGCCCTTGGCCCCCGCCACGAACGGGCCAATCTCCGCGATGCCCTTGCCTTCCCTCTCCATCTCGATGGTGCGCCTGGCCACGGAGTTGCCGAACACGCGCGAGGTGTTCCTGAGCGAGCGCAGGATGAGCGCGGTGGAGCGCTCGTCGCCCGCGACGATGGCCTCCTTCACCTTCGGGTGGATCGGGGCCTCCCTGGTTGCCATGAAACGGGTGCCCATGTTCATGCCCTCGCAGCCCAGCGCCAGGGCCGCCACCAGCCCGCGCGCGTCGGCAAAGCCGCCAGAGGCGATCATCGGGATCTTGATGACGTTGGCCGCGGCCGGCAGCAGCACGAGGTTGGGCACGTCGTCCTCGCCGGGATGGCCGGCGCATTCGAAGCCGTCCATGGAGATGCAGTCCACCCCGGCCTTCTCGGCGGAGAGGCCGTGCCGCACCGAGGTGCACTTGTGGATCACCCTGACGCCGGCGGCCTTGAATTTGGGCAGGTGCGGCTTGGGGTTGTTGCCTGCCGTCTCGATCACCTTGATGCCCGAGGAGATGATGACGTCGATGTACTCGTCGTAGGGACGCGGCACCAGCGTCGGCAGGATCGTCAGGTTCACGCCGAACGGCTTGTCGGTCATCTCCCGGCAGCGGGCGATTTCCTTCGCCAGGTCCGCGGGCGTGGGCTGGGTCAGCGCGGTGAGGAAGCCGAGCGCGCCGGCGTTGGCGACCGCCGCCGTCAGCTCGGCGCGCCCCACCCACTGCATGCCGCCCTGCACGATGGGATGCGCGACGCCGAACATCTCCGTGAATCTGGTGCGGATCATCGCCGGTTCCCCTATGCTCCCATCGGTTCCGGCCGGCAGCTTACCGGCTCGATCTGGGGAATGCGAGGAGGGGAGAGGGCGTGTTCGAGAACGGGCTGCTCGCCGGCAAGCGGGTGCTGATCACGGGCGGCGCCACCGGTCTCGGCAAGAGCATCGGCCGCCGCTATGTAGAGCTCGGCGCCGACCTCGTCGTCTGCGGCCGACGCGAGGCGATGCTGGAGGCCGCAGCGGACGAGCTGCGGACCGAGCTTGGCGCCAGCATCGAGACGCATGTCTGCGATGTGCGCTCCGCAGAGGCGGTCGAGGCCATGATGGGGCGCATCTTCGAGAGTCGCCCGCTCGACATCCTGGTCAACAATGCCGCCGGCAACTTCATCGCCCAGACCCAGAAGCTGTCGCCGCGCGCGGTGGATGCGGTGCTGGGCATCGTCCTGCACGGAACGGCCTACTGCACCATCGCCTGCGGGCGACGCTGGATCGCGGCGGGGCGGCCCGGCACGGTCTTGTCCATCCTCACGCTCTCCGCCCTGCAGGGAGCGCCGTTCACGGTGCCCTCGGCGATGGCCAAGGCAGGGGTGCTGGCCATGACCAGGAGCCTCGCCGTCGAGTGGGGACCCAAGGGCATCCGCCTCGTCGCCATCGCGCCGGGGCCGTTTCCGACGCCCGGCGCCTGGGGGCGGTTGATGCCGGAGGAGCGGCGCGCCGAGGCCCCAGGGCACATCCAGGGGCACATCCCGCTGCGCCGCTACGGCGAGCATCTGGAGCTTGCCAATCTGGCGAGCTACCTCGTATCGGACCACGCGGCCTACATCACCGGGGAATGCGTCGTCATCGACGGCGGCAAGCGCTATCTGGGCGGCGCGGGTACGGGCAGCGCCGCCATGCTCGACTGGAGCGACGCCCAGTGGGCGGCAATACGGGAGAAGACGAAAGGAGACAAGGCATGAGCTGGGAGCAGCTTCTCTACAAGGTCGAGGACCGCGTCGCCACCATCACCCTGAACCGGCCCGACCGGCTCAACGCCTACACGCCGGTAATGGCGGGCGAGCTGCGCGAGGCGTTCGCCGCGGCCGATGCCGACGACGAGGTGCGCACGATCGTGCTGACGGGCGCCGGGCGCGGCTTCTGCGCGGGCGCCGACATGGAGCGGCTGTCCTCGGCGGCCGCGGGCCAGACCAACCTCCGCAATGACGGGGAATGGCCGACGGAGGGCCTGGAGGCCAACTTCGCTCAGCGCTGCAGCTATATCCTGGCCGTCAGGAAGCCGGTGATCGCGGGCATCAACGGCGCGGTCGCCGGCATCGGCCTCGTGGTCGCGCTCTACTGCGACATCCGCTACATGGCGGCGGGCGCCAAGCTGACGACTGCATTCGCCCGGCGCGGCCTGATCGCCGAGCACGGCATCTCCTGGATGCTGCCGCGGCTGATCGGCCCGATGAATGCCATGGACCTGCTATTGTCGGCGCGCACGGCGGTGGCCGAGGAGGCGGCGACCCTGGGCCTCGTGCGCGTGCTGCCGGCGGAGGGCTTCGCCGCGGCGGTGCAGGCCAAGGCCGCCGAGATCGCCAACCTCTCCTCGCCGCGCTCCACCCGCATCATCAAGAGGCAGGTCTACGAGGCGCTGTTCCAGTCCCTGGCCGAGGCCACGGCCGTTGCCAACCGCGAGCAGCCGCTGTGCCGCGACACCGAGGATTTCCGCGAGGGTGTGAGGAGCTATGTGGAGAAGCGGGCGCCCAACTTCACGGGCCGGTGACCCGACATCGACTGACGGCGCATCGACCCGGCCCACCTGGGGCGCAATGCCCGTCGGGCATGCACCCCAGGTCCCGCACCCGGGGCGGCCCCGGGCGGTGCAAAACACTTCGCACTTCGCCCGGGGGGCTGCCGCAGCGCTCAACCCACGCGTGTGGGCACAATTTCCCTGCACGCGAGTCCCGCTACAGCAAGCCGTCTGCCCGCCACGGCAGCCGTGTCTGGGATTGCGGCACCGCAATTTGCACCCTTGACCCAGAACGGGTGCGACCTTGCCAAAGTCCCCGTCATCCCGGCGTGAATTCGGTGATTCACGTTGGCATAACGGTAGTTGTACGCACCATGCGCTACGCAGCGCGGTCCAGCCACAACCCCCACAACTGCAAACAGAGGGAGAGGCGATGCACGGCCTCAATCCGTTTCGAGTCCTGACGCCCGAGCCCCAGCAGAAGCCCCAGCGCGAGGGGATCGTCAGCCGGGGCTTCCGCCATCTCTTCGGCACGCCTGTGCTCGCCCAGCTGTTCAGCGCCGACGGCCTGATGGAGGCCCCCAGCGCCGATGCCGAGCTTCAGGGCCTGATGCGGCGCCTGACGGCGCGCATGATGCGCGGCCACAACCGCGTCTGGTCCGACCCGCTGGCTCCGGGCACCGCCGGCGTGGCCCCTCGCGAGGCGTGGGAGAACCCGGACATCCCGTCGGGCTACACCTACCTCCTGCAGCTCATCGCCCACGACCTGGTCGCCAGCTCGGTGTCCCTGGCGCTCGACCGCGGCGTGGCCGAGGTGGAGAACACCCGCACCCGACCGCTGGCCCTGGACACCATCTACGGCGGCGGGCCAGACGTGTGCCCGCATCCCTACGAGTTCAGCGCCGAGCATCGCGACCAGCGCGGCCTCGTCCCGCGCACGCGCCTGCGCGTCGGCCCCCCGTACCGGCCGAACGGCCACGCCGGCCATTGCCCGTTTCGCGACATCGGCCGCGCCACGGCGACCGACGCGGTGGATGCCGGCCGCGACACCGAGGCGCGCAAGGGCTGGCGCACCGAGGCGCTGCTGGCCGACGCGCGCAACGACTCGCACGCGCTGCTGTCGCAGATCACCGTGCTGTTTCATGTCCTGCACAACGAGCTGATGGAGCGGCTCGAGAAGCGCGCCCCGG
>Ga0075421_100003372_pt1 | contig 19076 bp, 15 predicted proteins | sample SoiMetdeltSBSDD5_FD_75292 | JGI IMG/M metagenome (GOLD analysis project Ga0075421, IMG submission 75292) | Bulk soil microbial communities from a Populus tree surrounding site in Tennessee, USA - Soil MetaG P. deltoides SBSDD5 | ecosystem: Environmental > Terrestrial > Soil > Tree plantation... | reverse complement strand
TGATGAACACCAGGCCGCCCGGCCGGGTCACGCGGACCATCTCGTCGGCCATCGTCCACGGCTGCGGCACATGCTCCAGCACGTTGGACGAGTAGCAGATGTCGATGCTCGCGGACCGGATCGGCAGCTGCAGCCCGGAACCCAGCACGGATCCCCTGCGAAGCTTGCCGGCTGCGGACATCTCCCCGACATCCGCGTCGACGGCGAAGTAGCGTGCCCCCGCTCGCTCGAACGCGTCGGCGAAGTAGCCAGGCCCACCTCCAACGTCGAGCACCGTTGCCCCGGCCAGCGGGGCATAGCTGCTCACGTGTGCCGCCGCGTCGCGCGCCAGGTCGCCGTAGAAGCGAGCCGGGTCGGTCTGTTCGACACGGAACGCGCGGAACAGCTGGATCGATCGCCCCAGCGTCGCCTTCCACGGCCGCTCGGAGACGGAGAACACCGCACGAGGCTAGCCCACCGCAGGCGGATCGACGGCTCAGGTCGACCGGACGAACAACTCGCCCCGCTCGCGGAGGTAGTAGCCGAACTCGGTCGGCGTCTCGACCTCGAACGCCGCGCCGACGGCGCCGAGCACGTGGGCCGGCCACTCGAACGAGTCGACGTTCATCACGAGTCGGCAGCGTTGGTCGCCGAGCGCGTCGACGCTGCCCCAGTGGTAGACGACCCGCTCGACGTCGGCCGCCGCCGTCTCGATGGTCACGACGACGCGGTAGCGGGTCGGCACCGACGAGAGCTGATTGCGTACGAACGTCGCGGCGTCGCCGCCGGGTACCTCCCGCTGCCGGAACCGGGCGCCGGTCGACGCCGGGTCGCTGAGCCGGTCGACCCGGAACGTCCGCCAGTCATGCCGCTCGACGTCCCAGGCGACGAGATACCAGCGCCGGCCCAACGACACCAGGCGATGCGGCTCGACGAGTCGGGCGGTCTGGCTGCCGTCGCGGGCGGTGTACGCGAACTTCAGCCGCTCGTCGTCGCGACAGGCCTGCGCGATGACGGTCAGCGCGAGCGCGTCGACGGTCGGCCCGCCACCGCCCCAGGCAGCCGGCACGGCGTATGTACGCAGCGCCTCGACCCGGTTGCGCAGTCGGCGCGGCATCACCTGGACGACCTTGGTGAGTGCGCGCAGCGAGGTCTCCTCGATGCCGTCGACGGCGCCGCCGGCCGCCGTACGCAGGCCGACGGCGATCGCGACGGCCTCCTCGTCGTCGAGCAGCAGCGGCGGCAGGGCGCTGCCGGCCTGGAGCTGGTAGCCGCCGGCGACACCACGGCTGGCGTTGACCGGATAGCCCAGCTCGCGGAGCCGATCGATGTCGCGTCGCAGCGTTCGGTCGCTCACCTCCAGCCGGTCGGCGAGCTCGCCACCCGGCCAGAACCGGTGCGTCTGGAGGAGGGACAGCAACCGAAGCATGCGTGCGCTGGTGTTCGCCATGAGATCAGACTGCTTCGCATTGAGGTCAGAAAGTGGCCGCAATGAATCATAGCGTGGTGGTCATGACGACGACGCTGAGCGACACCACCCAGGTCCTCGAACCATCCGCTCCCGAGGTACATGAAAGCCCTGCCGCCCAGTCGCCGAGCGCGACCTATCCCAGGCGCTGGCTCGGCCTGTTCGCCATCTTGGCCGCGAGCCTGATGAACCTGCTCGACTCGACGGTCGGCAACGTCGCCGCGCCGGTGATCCGGGCCGACCTCGGCGGCTCGCTGTCGACGCTGCAATGGATCGCCGCCGGCTACACACTGGCGCTCGCGGTCGGACTGCTGACCGGTGGCCGGCTCGGCGACATGTTCGGCCGCAAGCGGATGCTGATGTTCGCGGTGGCCGGCTTCGTCGCGGCGTCGCTGGCCTGCGCGTTCGCGGGATCGCCGGAGACGCTGATCGCCGCGCGAGTCGTCCAGGGCGCGTTCGGCGCGGTGATGCTGCCGCAGTGCTTCGGCCTGATGCGGGACATGTTCGGGGCTGAGGTCGGCAAGGCTTTCGCCGTCCTCGGGCCGGTGATCGGGCTGTCGATCATCGCCGGGCCGATCGTCGCGGGGCTCCTCATCGACGCCGACATCGCCGGAACCAGCTGGCGGATGATCTTCCTGCTCAACCTGCCACTCGGCGCGTTCTCGCTCTATGCCGGCCACAAGGTGCTGCCCGCCGCCGCGCTGTCGGCGAACGCCACGCGGCTCGATCTGCGCGGTGCCCTGATCGCAGCCGCCGGCATGTTCATGTTGGTCTATCCGTTGGTCCAGGGTCGCGAGCTGGGCTGGCCGGGCTGGTCGCTCGTCATGCTGGCCGCGTCGGTGCCGGTGCTGGCCGGATTCGCCTGGCACCAGCGCGGTCGCGCGCGGTCCGGACGTACTCCGCTGGTCGAGCTGAGCGTCTTCGCCAAGCGGTCGTACACGTCGGGCGTCCTGTTCGTCATCGTCTTCTTCGGCGCCATCGTCGGCTTCTCGCTGGCGCTGGGCCTGTTCCTGCAGCTCGGTCTGCGCTACAGCGCGCTCGACGCCAGCGTCGCGATGGCCGCATGGCCGGTCGGCGCCTTCATCGGGTCGGTGTTCGGCAGCACGATGATGACCAGGCTCGGCCGCCACATCCTGCACATCGGCCTGACCGTGATGACGATCGGGCTGGTCTACCTCTACATGGTCTTCGACCGCGTCGGCAGCGACCTCGGCGCCTGGGACCTGACGGTGCCGCTGGTGGCGTACGGCGCGGGCATGGGCATGATCTTCGTGCCGCTGTTCGACATCATCGTGGGTCGCCTGGAGGATCACGAGGTGGGCTCGGCGTCCGGCCTGCTCGAGTCGTTCCAGCAACTCGGCGCCTCGCTCGGCATCGCCGTGCTCGGCACGATCTTCTTCGGCGTGGTCGGCTCGCAGGTCGACGTCGAGAGCTTCCTGAGCGCAGCGCGGCACGTCACGTTGCTGACCGTCGGGCTGACGGTGGCCGCCTTCGCGATGGCCTTCCTGCTGCCGAAGCGGGCCCGGGAGCACACCGTCTGACCCGCCCATCCGTCGAGATTGCGCGTCCTCGCCGCCGGTCGGTGAGGCCGCGCGATCTTGCTGCGCAAGACCCTCGTCAGCGGCGGGGCCGGGCCGGCGCGCTGCCGATGCGGAGGCCGAGCACGGCGATCGCGCCGGCATGGCCGATCACCAAGGCGCCGGCTTGACTCACGATGCCGGCGATCACGCGCTGCACGAGGCCGGCGTCGTCGGCGAGCCCGGGGGCGTCGATGCCCGACGGCACGATTACGGCGACGGCGGTCAGCACACCGACCAGGAGCAGCGGCGGGAGTACGCCCACGACGAAGAACCCGTCGGAACGGACCATCAGGGCGGCGGTGAGCGACGCGAGGACGAAGCAGATGCCGAAGAAGGCACCGAGCGCGTCGGTGAGCAGCAACTGGAGCGTGGCGGCTCCGACCGTGCAGGCCACGCTGAGCGTGACCACGGCAGGAGTGCTGAGCTCGCGGCGGGCCACTCGGTGGCTCGTCGCGGGCATCCGCTCCTGCCGAGCTGCCACGACAGACCTCGCGGAGCCTCAGCCGACTCGTCGGGGGCCCGGCGGCGGCATCGAGTCGAGCAGCTCGGGAGCCGACAGCGGCCGGACCGACGCCTCGACCGATTGCGGCGCGTTGAGCTTCTGGTCGGTGACGTCGAGCTCGCGCATCTTGCGGGCCGACACCAGCACGCGGCTCTCCAGGGACGCGACCGCGCTGTTGTAGCTGTCGACCGCCGACGAGAGGCCACGGCCGAGCTTGTCGACGTGGCCACCGAGGGTGCCGAGCCGCTCATAGACCTCACGGCCCAGGGCGGCGACCTCGCGGGCGCCCTCGGCGACCGACTCCTCACGCCAGGCGAGCGCGACGGTGCGCAGCAAGGCGATCAGCGTCGTCGGGGTCGCGAGGACGACCTGGCGGGACGCGGCGTACTCCAGCAGGTTGGGCTCGGTCTCGAGCGCCTGTGACAAGAACACCTCGCCCGGGATGAACAAGACGACGAACTCCGGCGCCGAGTCGAACTGGCGCCAGTAGGCCTTCGCGGACAGCGCGTCGACATGGCCGCGCAGTTGCCGGGCGTGTCGGATGAGCTGCGCCTGGTGGACCTCCTCCCGCTCGGCCGACGTGGCCTCGAGGAAGGCGTCGAGGGGGACCTTGGAGTCGACGACGACCTCACGGCCACCGGCGAGATGGACGACGAGGTCCGGCCGGAAGGACGTGTGGCCGTCGCGCACGGTCACCTGCTCGGTGAAGTCGCAGTGCTCGACGAGCCCGGCCAGCTCGACGGCGCGGCGCAGGTGCATCTCGCCCCATCGGCCACGGACCTGCGGCCGGCGCAAGGCAGTCGCCAGCGAGGACGTCTCGCGTCGCAGCGACTCGCCGGTCATACGCACGGACTCCACCTGCTCCCGGAGCTGGGCATGCCACTCGACCCGGCTCGTCTCGAGCTCGCGGAGCCGAGCGTCGAACCGGTCGAGACTCTCCTTGACGGGGCCAACGACCTGCTGAGTCGCGCTGCTCACCGCCTGCTGGGTGGCGGTGGAGACGGCCTGATGGGTCGCGCTGGTCACCGCGCCGATCGCCTCGCGCTCCTCGTCCGGATCCCGCTGTGGCTGCCGGCCGATGCCGATCTGGACGCCGAGTTGCAGGCCGACCGCCAAGCCGACTCCGAGGGCGAGCAGAGCGGCCACGATCACCGTAGTTGCATCCATGTGATTCACGGTGCCACGGTGCCCCGACAATTCGGTGGTGTACGCGCCGGAGACAGGATTTGATGACGTGGTGATCCTCGAGACCGAGCGTACGGTCGTGCGCCCCTGGACCGACGCCGAAGCCGACCGTATCTACGACACTCTCCGCCGGATGGAGGTCGCGAGGTGGCTCGGCTCCGAGCCGAAGCCGATGCAAAGCCGCGACGCGGCGGTGAAGTGGATCGAGACCTGGCGCCGCCGGAACGACAAGGATCCCCGCATCGGCTGCTGGGCCGTCGAGGTCAAGGAGACCGGCGTCGCGGCCGGCTCGGTGCTCCTGAACCCGCTCCCCAACGGCGAGGGTGAAATCGAGATCGGCTGGCACTTCCATCCCGACTCGTGGGGCAAGGGCCTCGCCCGCGAGTCGGCGGCGGCGCTGCTCGATAAGGGATTCGAGGACGGCATCCCGCAGCTGTGGGCCCTGACCCACCTGACCAACGAGCGATCGCAGAAGGTCTGCCTCGCCCTCGGCATGCTCGACCAGGGCGTCTTCCACGACCGCTGGTACGACGGCGACAGCCGGATCTATCGGCTCACGCTGGAGGAGTGGAAGGCTCGCCGCTGACCGACGGCGGATCTGCCGTGTGGGATGCGATGGCGACCGCAGATGTGAGGCTGGCGTCGCGTACGGAACACTAGGCCCACGTGGCGCTCACCATCGGAATCGTCGGTCTTCCCAACGCGGGAAAGTCGACGCTGTTCAACGCACTGACCCGCAATCAGGTCCTCGCGGCCAACTACCCCTTCGCGACGATCGAGCCCAACATCGGCGTCGTCGGCGTACCCGATCCGCGTCTCCCCGTGCTGGCCGAGATGTTCGAGTCGGCGCGTACGGTCCCGGCGACGGTGCAGTTCGTCGACATCGCCGGCATCGTACGAGGGGCCAGTGAGGGTGAGGGGCTCGGCAACAAGTTCCTCTCGCACATCCGCGAGTCCGATGCGATCTGCGAGGTCACCCGGGTCTTTCGCGACGACGACGTCACGCACGTCGCGGGCCAGGTGTCGCCGGGCGACGACATCGAGACGATCGACACCGAGCTGATCCTCGCCGATCTCCAGACGCTCGAGAACGCGCTGCCCCGACTCGAGAAGGACGCCAAGAAGGACAAGTCGCTCGGGCCGCAGGTCGACGCCGGCCGCGAGGCGCAGCAAGTGCTCGAAGGCGGCAAGGGCGTCTTCGCCGCCCGTCTCGATCGCGGCCCGCTTCGCGACTTCCACCTGCTGACGGCGAAGCCGTACGTCTACGTCTTCAACTGCGACGCCGACGAGCTCGCCGACGCCGGCCTACGGGCCAGGATGCAGGAGCTGGTCGCGCCGGCCGAGGCGATCTTCCTGGACGCGAAGTTCGAGGCCGAGCTGGTCGAGCTCGACGACCCCGACGAGGCTCGCGAGCTGCTCGCCGAGACCGGCGTCGACGAGCCGGGGCTGGACGTCCTGGCCCGAGTCGGCTTCGAGACCCTCGGCCTGCAGACGTTCCTCACCGCCGGTCCGAAGGAGTCGCGGGCCTGGACGATCCCGAAGGGTGCCACCGCGCCGGAGGCGGCCGGTGTCATCCACACCGACTTCCAACGCGGCTTCATCAAGGCCGAGATCACCTCGTACGACGACCTCGTCGACGCCGGCTCCCTGGCTGCCGCCCGGGCCGCCGGCAAGGTCCGCATGGAGGGCAAGGACTACGTCATGCGCGACGGCGACGTCGTGGATTTCCGCTTCAACGTCTGACCCACGGGCGGCCAACCGAGCCGTCCCAGTCACCCCATGCGCCACACCGGTGACAACATCCGACGACCCGGCCGGCCGCGGTGGGCGTTCGCGCCGTACGCGGGGTTTCAGAGGCGGGTGTGGCGGCCCATCCGGACCGGAGTCAGGGCAGCTTCGACGCGCGAACGTCAATCCTCTGGATGTCGGGAGCGCCGCTGAACAGGTCCGGCGCCTGCGCCATCAGGGCTTCGGCCACCTTCCCGTTGAGGTGCGCGTCCCGGCCGGTGTCGTCGGGGAAGACGTCGAAGATCCCGAAGGTCGACTCGCTCAGGCGGATCGCGAACCAGGCCACCGTCTCGGGCTCGTCGTTGACCAGCGGCACGGCCGACGCGAGGAAGCTCTCGACGTCCGCCTCCTTGCCGGGCTTGGCCTCCATCGTCACGAGCAGCCCTACGGTCGGAGTGGCTGTCATGGTTCCTCCTCGGGTCGTGTCGAGCGAAGGCGGCGGTTTCACCGTACTGCGGCGGCGCCCCAAGCTGCGCCGGTTGTCAGTGCCCGCTACCTAAGATTCGCCCATGACGACTCGCGCGCAGCTCCGCAAGGCCGCCCTCGCCCAGCCGGAGGTGGAGGAGGGTACGCACTTCGGCATGCCGGCCTTCCTCGTCGGGGGCAAGGGATTCGCCTCGATGACGAAGGACGGTCACGTGCAGCTCTCCCTGCCGGAAGCCGACGTCGAGGCGGCGCTGGCGATGTGCCCGTCCGGCGAGCCGGTCAGGCGAGGCGGGACGCAGATCGGGTTCGAGGCGCCGCTGGCCGACGTCAACGGCAAGGACCTCAACGACCTCCGATGCCGGGCCTGGGCCCATCGGGCGCCGAAGCGACTGGTCAAGGCGGCGGCCGCGACCGAGTCGGCGGCCGATCAGGCGGTGGGCGACCTGCTGCCATCGGTCGCCCCGCGACGCGGGCCCTGGCCGGCGCCGGCATCACCACGCTCGACCAGGTGGCGGCCCACACGCGGGCCGAGCTGCTCGCCCTCCACGGCGTCGGGCCACGAGCGATCCGGATCCTGGCGGAGGAGCTGGTCCGCAAGGGACAGTCGTGGCACTGACGGGTTCGCGAGGGATCGACGTGGCCGCTGTCGACCGCGCGCCGTCGCTCAGTAGCCGAGCAGCCGGTGCAGCCGGACGAACGTCGTCTCGTAGCCCAGCCGCGGCCAGGTCCGCGACGACAGCAGGTTGGTCACCCGCCAGTCGGTGACGACGCTGTCGAAGCCGGACTCCGCCGCCCACCAGCCGACCGCCTCGCCCAGGGCCCGGCCGGCGCCTTGCCCGCGGGCTTCGGGCAGCACGGCGGCGAAGCCGAGGAAGCCGGCGTTGTCCGGGCGGGCCGGACCGACGTGCGATCCGGACTTCTCCAGCGGCACCCCGACCGCCGAGCCGACGACGCGGCCGTCGACCTCGGCGACGAAGATGCCGTCGATGTCGCCGGCGAGATCGTCCTCCCACTCGGCTCGCGCGGCGTCCAAGGTCGGGACGGTCCCGGCGGAGAACACCGGTGCCAGACCCTGATGCTGAGGCAGCTCCAGGTCGAGCCGGGCGAGGGCGTCGATGTCGTCGCGGCGTGGCCCCCGGATGCGCACCGATGCCGGCGGTGTCGGAGCGCTCGCGGGTACGGGACGGATGCCGTGCGCGTGTTGTTGCCCGAAGCCGAGCCGATACCACGCGTCGAGCGCGCCAGGGTCGTACGCCGGGGTCAGTACGTAGTGTGCGGTGCGACCCTCGTCGACCCAGCGGGTGGCCGCCAGGCGATAGAGATCGCGCATCGTCTCCGGCTCCTCGACGGCCTGTCCGGCCGACTCGACCCAGAGGTTGGGACCCCACACCGGGGACGGCTTCGGGGCGCCGAGGAGGAATCCGGTCAGCCGACCGCCGTCGACCGCGACGGCGCCGGACGCGTCGGGTTGCTGCCACGCCGTGGCGATCTCGGCCGCGGCGACGCCGGGGTCCTCGTCACGGGCCGACAGCAGCGGTTGGCTGCGGCGATGCGCGGCGTGGCGATCCGCGAGCAGCCGGCCGGCGTCGGCGACATCGTCGGCCTCGAACGGCCGGATCGTCATCATGACCTCGACCCTAGGTACGCCCGGTCGGGCCTGTCAGCGGGATTTCGTCGTACGGGCGGCGGTGCCCGGGTGCATGAACGGGGTCGTGGTGGCGAGCTCGACGAAGCCGAGTCGGCCGAGGATCGGCCGGCTGTCGTCGGAGGCGTCGACCTGGAGGTAGCGGTAGCCGCGCTCCGCGGCGAGCGCCGCCCGATAGGCGACCAGCGAACGGAACACGCCACGGCCCCGCCAGTCCGGCAACGTCCCGCCGCCCCAGATGCTGGCGAAGTCGGTCCCCAGATAGAACTCCACCCGGGCCGCCGAGACCGGGGTGTCGCCGGCCCAGGCGACGACGGCGGCAACGGTGGGCGGCTCGTGCGCCAGCCCGGTCAGGATGGCGCGGCCGGTGCTCGCGTGGTCGCCGCCGAACACCTCGTCATGGACGGCGACCAGCGCCTCGACGTCACCGGCGTCGTTGACCGGGCGCAGCTCCACGTCGTCCGGCGGCGGGACGTCGTGGTCCAGGTCGGCGATCTCAGCCACGAGCATCGTCTCCTCCGCCTCGCGGACGAATCCGGCCGCGACCAGGCGATCCGGGAGGTCGGGCGGCTGGTCGTACGAGAAGTGCTTCCACTCCCACGGCTCGGTGACGTCGGCGAACCGGCGGATCTGTTCGGCGATCACCTCGTCGGCGTCGGCCGCGTCGAGATCGGACCAGAGCACGCCGTTCCAGCCGTCGTCGCCGCCGACGTAACGGACGACGCGGCCTGCTCGCTCGATGCCGGCGTCCGGCTCGATCTCACCTCGGCGGATCTGCTCGTCGAACGCCCGCAGCACTGATTCCCGGTCCATGTCGGTAGCCGATCAGAACGCTCGCACCGAGGCAACCGGGATTCGGTGGACTTCGGCGTCAGTCGTCGTCGTCCCAGTCGTCGTCCCAGTGATCGTCCTCGTCGTCCCAGCGCGGATGCTCCGGATATTCGTCGAAGTGACCTGGCGGGTCGTTGACGTGGCCGGGCGGGGTGGGCTTGTCGGCCGGCCGGCCGGGAGCGTCGTGGGTCGGCTGCTGGTCCGGCGGCGATGGCGGGTCGGACGACGACGTCGGGTGGCGTTTCGTCGCCGGTGGCTGGATCGGCGAGGCGCTGGCCTGGACGGCCACGCCGGAGAGTTCGTCAGCGTCGAGGTCCGGCGCCGCGACCGTGGCATCCGGCGGCGACGTGCTGCCGTCGGCGCGTTCGCTGAGATCGCCGAGCTCCGGAGCAGGGGTGAACGGTGCGAGGAAGACGACGCCGCCCACCGCCGCGGCGGCGAGCAGCATGCTGCCGCGTCGGGCATAGCTGAGTGGCCGCCGGACGCCGTCGGCGGGACGCTGCGGACCGTCGGCGTACGGCTGGGCGCGTCGAGCGCGGACGTCGATCAGCTCCCACAGATTCGCCAGCCCGACCCCGATAACGATCGCCTCGAGCAGCCACAGGACCACGCCGGCGAGATGCCCGAGCGGCGCCAGGTCCGCCGTGGCGGTCCAGAGGATTCCGAACGTCAGGAAGGCTGCACCGGCGACGACCGGCACTGCCCAGGCGAGGACGCCGCGGCCGGCCCAGATCCGGCCGAGTGGGAGCCAGATCAGCACGGCCGCCGCAATGACGAGCGCCGCGAGCACCGAGTCGACGAGGGTCTTGCCGAGCAGCAGGCCGACGCCCGCCGAGCCCAGTCCGAGGCCGGCCGCGGCCATCGTCAGCCGACCCGTGACGACGCGGGGCCTGGTCGCCATCCGCCGGGGCGCCGCACGTCGACCGACCGTGAAGACCAACCCGATCGCGGGCAGGGTGAGCACGGCTGCTGTCACGAAGATCAGTGCGAGCTGCTCGAGGATGGTCGACATCATGGAGGAGATTGCCATATCCAGCTCGCCCCGTGGCGAGCGCTCCGGTGACCCTATGGCCGGACCCGTTTCGCGGCACGGGCCGAAAGTCCCGAACGGGCACGAATGGATTGTCTGATCGAGGCGGCCGAAGCGAGCCGGAATTGGTCTCCGCATCGTCCGGATCGGCGTGATGAGGTGGGCTCATGGATGGAGATCTCCCCGCGGCGCCCAGCCGCCGACACCGGATCCTGCACCTGTCCGACACGCATGTGACCGGGAGCGGCTTCGACCAGGACGGCGTCAACGCCGCCGCCGCGTTGGATCGGATGCTTCTCGACGCGAGGCGGGTGCCGGACGTCGACGTGGTCGTCGTCAGCGGTGACGTGGCCGACGACGGCTCCGAGGCGGGCTGCGCCGCGGTCCGCGAACGGGTGGGCGGCTTCGCCGCGGCCCGCGGCGTCCCGCACGTCTACAGCACCGGCAATCACGACACGCGGGAGGCGTTCGCGGCCGTCCTCGGATCCGGGCATCTGGCCGCCGACGGCACCGACATCGGACGGCTCGCCCCGGACGTCGACGGCGAGCGGGCCGCGGTCAGCGACGTCGACGGCCTGCGCGTGGTCACTCTGGACAGCCTGGTGCCCGGGTCGGTCCATGGGCAGATCAGTGCGGCGCAGCTCGAGTGGCTCCGCGACACGCTGGCCGAGCCGGCCCCGGCCGGATCGGTCGTCGCCCTCCACCATCCACCGGTCTACCTGGACCAGTCGCCGTGGGCGCCGATGTTCATGCTGCGCAACTCCGAGGACCTCGGCGCCGCCCTCGAGGGGAGCGACGTACGCCTCGTGCTCTGCGGTCATGTGCATCACCAGATGAGCGGCCTGCTGGCCGGCGTACCCGTGAGCGCGACACCGGGCATCGTGACCCGCATCGATCTGACCGCACCGTCGAATCTGGTGCGCGCCGTGAAGGGTGCCGGCGCAACGATCGTCGACCTCGGCGGGCCGTTCTCGCCGCTCTGCCGGGTCATTCAGGCACGTGATCCCGAGGCCGGGGAGCAGGCGTACGAGATCGACCCGCTCGCCGAGTGGGCGAGCCCCGACTACGAGGCGCCGGTCGGCGACAGCACGTAAGCGGTCGTGTCGGCGCGGGGCTGATGAGCCGTGAGCAGCGCGGTGAGGAGGCTGAGGGCACGGTCGACGTCGGCGGCGGCGGTGTCGTGGTGACCCTCGACGACATAGAGCGCTTCGGCGGTGCCGCGGCCGGTCGCGCTCTGGGCACTCTGCCGCCAACACCAACGACGCGCGCACACGACGCCGTCCGCGTCGACGAACACGACCTCGCCCGGCTCCGGGTGCACCGACGCGCTGGAGCCGAGGTCGGTGAACGGCTCGGTGCCGTCGGCGAACCGGACCGTGATCGACCCGGCGACCCTCGGGGTGTCGAACACGGCGACCGGCATCGCGTGCCGGATCGACACGAGATTGCCGACGTCGACCAGCGTGCCGATCGACGGGATGTCGCCGTGCTTGTGTAGCCGGCGCAGCAGCGCCTCGGCGGCGTTGCGGTGCTGCGTGGGCTTGGCGCCGAACGCCGTGAACACGCGCCGCCAGGCGGCGATCGACGGCAGCTCCGCGATCGCCTGCGTGCGCAGCCGTTCCGCCGCGGCCTCCTGCTCGCGGCGGTACGTGTCGAGCAGCCCGCTCGGGCTGGGCCCGTTGGAGAACCCGGTCACGCGGACGACCCCGGCTCGGATCGTCGAAAACCGCTCGAGGACGGCGCCGTCGTAGCCGAACCCGGGCGCGTCGGTTCCAGGGCTCGCTGCGGACGGCGTGGACTCGATCGGCATGCCGCGGAGCGTACTCGGTGGGCCAACCCGCGGCACCGATGTCCTAGCGGCTCCTGGTCCCGCTCCGAACGACCAGCCAGGTGAACGCCGCAGCCGCCGCGGCCGTCGCGGCGAGCAGCACGTAGCCGAGGGAGTAGTCGTCGAAGGCCCCGTAGACCGCGCCCATCAGGAGCGGCGGGACGAACCCGCCGAGTCCGCCGGCGGCGCCGACGATGCCGGTGACCGCGCCGACCTTGGCCGGTTCGGTCACCTCGGCGACCAGCGCGAAGCAGGCTCCGGCCGCGCCACCCAGCGCGGCGGCCAGACCGAGGAACGCGATCGTGCCGACCGGCATCAGGGCCAGCTCCAGGGCCGCGAGCGCGGCGAGTCCGGCCGCGCCGACGAAGCAGCCGACCAGCACCGGCACCGGGTGGGTCCGGTCGGACAGCCAGCCGCCGATCGGACGGGCGACGACGGCGAGCAGGACGAAGCCCGCCGTCCGCAACGCGGCGTCGTTCTGCGTGAGGTCGTACGCGTTCTTGAGATAGGCCGGCAGGTAGACGCTGAACGCGACGAACCCACCGAAGCCGACCGCGTAGAGGAAGCTGAGCTGCAAGGTCACCGGCATCCGGGCCGTCTCCCAAGCGCGTCGGGCGAAGCCACCGCTGCTACGGGCCGTCCAGCCGGTGGGGTTGCGGAGCAGCAGCGCGGCCGCGACTCCGTACATCGCCAGTAGCGCCGCGACCAGCGTGTACGGCGCGCCCGTCCCCCACTCGTCGGCGATCGCCACGGTCGTGAACGACGCGATCGCGGTGCCACCCGTCCCCATGCCGAAGACGCCGATCGCCGTGCCGCGATTCGCCGGGCGGAACCAGCCGTTGACGTGCGGCACCCCGATCGCGAAGGTCGTGCCGCCGAGGCCGAGGAAGAAGCCGCCGATCAGCATCGCGGGGTACGAGTCGCTCGCCAGATGCCCGACGAACAGCACCGGAACGATGGTGAGCAGAGCGACGATCGGGAACATGCGCCGCGCGCCGACGGCGTCGGTGAGGGCGCCGACCGGGATGCGCCCGAGCGAGCCGACCAGCACCGGAACGGCGACGAGGAGCGCCTGTTCGAACGCCGTCAGGGACAGCGCGTCGGCATATCTGGTCGCGAGCGGGCTGATCAATGCCCAGGCCCAGAAGCACAGCGCGAAGCCGACGGTGGCGACTGCGAGTTGGCTGGTCGCAGTGGCGGCCGCTTCGCTGGGTTGGCCCGCCCGATGGACGGGAGCGGTCGGGGTCACCTACGCCTCCGGAGTCTCGACTCGCCGTCAGGTTAGGGCCGCTGGCGGCGCCGGCGCATCGGGCCGACGTCCCCGATCGGGTGTCGCTCGACCCGGGCATGGAGGACCAACGTCCCGGGAGCGGGACGATCTAGCGTGGCTCCTGGGCGTCGGGTGGCGTCGCGCCCGGAGGCGCCTGGCCGTGGCGGTCGCGGTACCACGCGGCGTACGCCTGGACGGCGGTGGGCAGCGTGAAGAAGATGCGGTCCGCACCCAGGCGATCGACGAAGCCGGCGGCGTCGAGGTCGTTGCGCAAGTCCTGCTTGACCCGGGCCATGGCGAACACGACGCCCCTCCGGGTCAGCTCCTCCCGGAGCTCGTCGAGCGCGTCGATCGCGGTGATGTCGACCTGGACGTTGGCCTCGGTGTTGAGCAGGAACCACTCGACCGGCTCCGGCGCCGTGTCGAGCGCGGCTAGGGCGCGGCTCTTGAAGTCGTCGACGTTGGCGAAGAACAGTGGGGAGTCGTAGCGGTAGACGACGAGGCCCGGCACCGGCTTGGCGTCCGGATAGTCGTCGATGTCGTGCATGCCGGCCACGCCCGGCGCGTAGCCGAGGATGCCGTCATGGGGCCGGGCGACCCGGCGCAGCAGGTCGAGGATCGACAGGGCGACCGCGAAGAGCACGCCGTACAAGACGTCCAGGACCAAGACCGCGACCGTCGTCCCCGCGGCCAGGATGAACTCGCTGTGCCGGAACCGTGCGAGGCGGCGGAACTCCGCGATGTCGACCAGGCGGATCGCGGCGTAGACGACGATCGCGCCGAGCGCCGCTGAGGGGAACGTGGAGAGCAGCGGTCCCAGGAACATCAGCGTCGCGAGAACGAACGCCAAGGCGACGAGCGAGTAGAGCTGGCTGCGGCTGCCCAGTGCGTCGCCGATGACCGTACGGCTGCCACTGCTGCTGACCGGGAAACCCTGCGTCAGTCCGGCCGCGGCGTTGGCCGCTCCAAGCGCCAACAACTCCTGGTTGCTGTCGATCTCGTAGCGGTTGCGCACCGCGAAGGCTCGACCGGTCAGGACGTTGTCGGAGTAACCGACGATGGCCACGCCGACCGCCGGGAGCAGCATGGCCGCGATGTCGCTGCCCGACACGTCGGGTATCGCCGGTGCGGGCAGCCCGGACGGGATCTCCCCGACGACGGCGATGCCGCGGTCCTCGAGGTCGAAGATCGCGACGGCGATCGCGGCGAGCAGCATCCCGACGAGCGGCACCGGCGCCCGCGGGAACCAATGACTGCCCGCCAGGAGCACGATCAGAACGGCCAGACCGAGTGTCACGGTCGGGAGGTGTGCCTCGTCGAGGTGCGTGAACACGAAACGGGCCTCGGCGAGGACGGACTCCTCGTCGGTGGCGATCCCGACCAGCTTGTCCAGTTGGGTGAGCACCATGATCACCGCGATGCCGGCCATGTAGCCCACCAGCACCGGCTTGGACAGCAGGTCGGCCAGGAAGCCCAGCCGGCCGAGCCAGCCGACGACGCAGAACGCCCCGACGACCAAGGCGAGCGCGGCGGCCAGGGCGGCGTGCTGCTCCGGGTCGTCGCCCGCGATCGATCCGACCGCCACCGCTGTCATCAACGCGGTGGTCGACTCGGGGCCGACCGACAGCTGCCGCGACGAGCCGAGCACCGCGTAGACGAGCAGCGGGCCGACGATGGCCCAGAGGCCCACCACCGCCGGTAGCCCGGCCACCTCGGCGTACGCCATGACCTGCGGCACCAGGTAGGCCGCCACCGTGACACCGGCCAGGACGTCGCCACGCAACCACGACCGCTCGTAGCCGCGGAACTGTGCGATGCCCGGCGCCAGCCGAGCCAGGTCCGGTCGGGACACGTCCAAACGCTAGCCTGAGATCGCCGACCGGAGTCGCTGTTGAGCCCTTGAGTCCCGACGCAAGGGACCTAGGTCTATTGACGCGGGACTCGTCTCGCAGTGCGATGGAACCGATGAGTTCACAGTCGCGCTCCCATCCGCCGGGTCTCGACGGCTCACTCACCGACGCCTTGTTGCGTACGGGCCGGTTCTTCACCACCGGCGAGGTCTCGGACGACCTCCGTACGGTGCACAAGAAGGGTGGCCGGGAGGGCGACGCCTTCTACCGCGACCGGTGGAGCCACGACAAGGTCGTCCGCTCGACGCACGGCGTCAACTGCACCGGGTCGTGCTCGTGGAAGGTGTACGTCAAGGACGGCATCATCACGTGGGAGACCCAGCAGACCGACTACCCCTCCGTCGGACCCGACTCCCCGGAGTACGAGCCGCGCGGCTGCCCTCGCGGCGCGGCGTTCTCGTGGTACACGTACTCGCCGACACGGGTGCGCTATCCGTACATCCGCGGCGTGTTGCTCGACGCCTATCGCGAGGCGAAGCAGCGGCTCGGCGACCCGGTGGCGGCCTGGGCCGAGATCACCGGCGATCCGGACCGGCGGCGGCACTACCAGCGGGCACGTGGCAAGGGAGGCTTCGTCCGCGCCGGCTGGGACGAGGCCGCCGAGCTGATCGCGGCCGCCCACGTGCACACGATCCGGGAGCACGGCCCGGACCGGGTCGCGGGCTTCTCCCCGATTCCGGCGATGTCGATGGTGTCGCACGCGGTGGGTGCCCGGTTCGTCAGCCTGCTCGGCGGCACGATGTTGAGCTTCTACGACTGGTACGCCGACCTGCCGGTGGCGTCTCCGCAGGTGTTCGGCGACCAGACCGACGTGCCCGAGTCGGCCGACTGGTGGAACTCGTCGTACCTGGTGATGTGGGGGTCCAACGTCCCCGTGACCCGGACGCCGGACGCCCACTTCATGACCGAGGCCCGCTACCAGGGGCAGAAGGTCGTGGTCGTCAGTCCGGACTATGCCGACAACACGAAGTTCGCCGACGAGTGGCTGGCCGCCCATCCCGGCACCGACGGGGCGCTCGCGATGTCGATGGGCCACGTGATCCTCAAGGAGTTCTTCGTCGACCGGGCGACGCCGCGGTTCGTCGACTACGTCAAGCGCTACACCGACCTGCCGTTCCTCGTGACGCTGCGCGAGAAGGACGGGGCGTACGTGCCCGGCAAGTTCCTGACGGCCGCCGACCTCGGCGAGATCGGCGAGGGTGCCGAGTTCAAGACTGTCCTGCTCGACCGAGCGGGCGAGCCCCGGGTGCCGAACGGCTCGCTGGGCTATCGCTTCACCGACAGCGGCAAGGGTCGCTGGAACCTCGACCTCGGCGACGTCGATCCAGTGCTCAGCGCCGGGGCGTCAGGCAGCGCTGGGCCTGTGCCGGACAACGCCGCGGCGGAGGTGTTGCTGCCGGCGTACGACGGTGACGGCGACTCCGGTCGGGTACTGCGCCGCGGCGTGCCCGTGCGGCGCATCGGCCAGCACCTCGTGACGACGGTGTACGACCTGACCCTCGCGCAGTACGGCGTCGGCCGGCCGGGACTGCCGGGGGAGTGGCCGAACTCGTACGAGGACCCGCAGCCCTACACGCCGGCCTGGCAGGAGGAGATCACATCCGTGCCGGCGAGCCAGGCGATTCGGATCGCGCGGGAGTTCGCCCGCAATGCCGAGGAGTCCGGCGGCCGGTCGATGATCCTGATGGGCGCGGGCACGAACCACTGGTTCCACTCCGACACGATCTATCGCGCCTTCCTCGCACTCGTGACGCTGACCGGCTGCCAGGGCGTCAACGGCGGTGGCTGGGCGCACTACGTGGGACAGGAGAAGTGCCGACCCGTCACGGGCTGGTCGCAGCTCGCGTTCGGGCTCGACTGGCAGCGGCCGCCGCGGCAGATGATCGGCACGGCGTTCTGGTATCTCCACACCGACCAATGGCGCTATGACGGCTTCGGCGCCGACGCGCTCTCGTCCCCGCTCGGTGAGGGGCGGTTCGACGGCATGAGCATGGCCGACTGCCTGGCCCAATCGGCGCGACTCGGCTGGATGCCGTCGTACCCGACGTTCGACCGCAACCCACTCGACCTTGCCGACGAGGCCGAGGCAGCCGGGGTCGAGCCGTCGACGTACGTGGTCGACGAGCTGCGCGCCGACCGGCTCCGGTTCGCCGGCACCGACCCGGACGCGCCGGAGAACTGGCCGCGCATCCTGACGGTCTGGCGGGCGAACCTGCTCGGATCGTCCGGCAAGGGCAACGAGTACTTCCTGCGCCACCTGCTGGGGACCGACGCCGCCGTCCGCGCCGACGAGTCTGCACCGGCCTGGCGACCGCGCGATGTCGTCTGGCGCGACGAGGCCCCGGAGGGCAAGCTCGACCTGCTGGTCAGCCTGGACTTCCGGATGACGAGCACGACGCTCTTCAGCGACGTCGTGCTGCCCGCCGCGACGTGGTATGAGAAGCACGACCTGTCGAGCACCGACATGCACCCGTTCGTGCACGCCTTCAGCCCGGCGATCAACCCGCCGTGGCAGACCCGCACCGACTTCGACGCGTTCCACACGATCGCCCGCGCGTTCTCGGGGCTGGCGCAGGGGCGGCTCGATACGCGTCGCGACCTGGTGGCCGTGCCCCTGCTGCACGACACCCCCGACGAGCTGGCCAACCCGCGCGGGGTCGTACGGGACTGGCGCGACGGGAGCACCGATCCGGTACCGGGCCGGACGATGCCGAAGCTGGTCGTCGTCGAACGCGACTATCCCGCGGTGGCCGAGAAGATGGCCGCCCTCGGGCCGCTGGTCGAGCGCCTCGGCACGACCACCAAGGGCTGGACGGTGACGCCGGAGCGCGAGGTCGAGGAGCTGCGCCGGACCAACGGCGTCGTGCGCGGCGGCGTCGCGGACGGTCGGCCGTCGCTGGCGCGGGACGTCGATGCCTGCGAGACGATCCTGGCCCTGTTGGGGACGACCAACGGCCGGCTGGCGGTGGCGGGCTTCCGGGCGTTGGAGGAACGTACGGGCATGCCGCTCGCCGATCTCGCCCTGGACAACGAGGGCAAGCGGATCACGTTCGCCGACACGCAGTCCCGGCCGGTGCCGGTGATCACGTCGCCGGAGTGGTCGGGCTCGGAGCACGGCGGACGGCGCTACACGGCGTTCGTCGTCAACACCGAGCGGCTGAAGCCGTGGCACACGCTCACGGGGCGGCAGCACTTCTTCCTCGACCACGACTGGCTGGCCGAGCTCGGCGAGCAGCTGCCGGTCTACCGGCCGCCATTGAACCTGCAGCGGATCTTCGGGGACCAGGGACTTGATGATGCCAACGCCGAGGTGACCGTTCGCTACCTGACGCCGCACTCGAAGTGGTCGATCCACTCGGAGTACCAGGACAACCTATTCCTGCTGTCGCTGTCTCGAGGTGGGTCGGTGATCTGGATGAGCCCGCAGGACGCCGAGCGGATCGGCGTCCGCGACAACGAGTGGATCGAGGCGGTCAACCGCAACGGCGTCGTCGTCGCCCGGTCGGTCGTGTCGCACCGGATGCCGGCCGGCACGGTCTTCATGTACCACGCCAAGGACCGGATAGTGGACGTTCCGCGCTCTGAGATCAGTGGCCGCCGCGGCGGCATCCACAACTCGCTGACCCGACTCCTG